>ENA-UEPJ01000347-UEPJ01000347.1-human-gut-metagenome-genome-assembly--contig:-NODE-347-length-63732-cov-7.679491_pt1 | contig 63732 bp, 54 predicted proteins | sample MGYA00242890_ERZ507896 | MGnify/ENA primary metagenome ERZ507896 (study PRJEB26167, sample SAMN06115508) | human gut metagenome | host: Homo sapiens | place: China:Qinghai | collected 2015-08-20...
TCATCATTGCCTGCACCATGTTGAATCATAGCTACAACTGGTGATTTATATATTAACAACTGATGACAACTTATAGACAATTTATTTTGATCATTATTATATAAAACAGGAAATCTTGGCCTTGCATAAACAACTTTGCAATTAGAATTTAAATATTCTGCTGATAAATTCATATGCTGTATACTCGAAAGACAATTTAAATTTCCCTGAAGCGATTCCTCAGCACGGGAGGCAGCCTTCTAAACCGCCTACACGGCGGACAACTGGAGCGATACGAGACAATATCTTTATCTTTCAAAGGATTACATATTGGCACCCTCCAATAGCTTCGTCCGCATCGCCTCTTTTTAACTACTTTAATTCCAAAAGGTTTTTCCGAACAACTTTTTTATGAAGCCAAAAGGAAGCTACAAAAAAGATGAGATGCTGTTCCCCGTGCCATATTGCTCTCATCTGTATAAACCGATACCTTTTCTTCTATGCACGTCATCTTCATTTCCGCTTGTCAGAAACGGGCCATCCGCCGCAGCCGCGCCATACTGGACAGCTACGCCCTGCGCGCAGGGGAACGTTGCTGGATGTCGCCCATGACGACCGAAGGGTTGCAGGAAGTGCGCGCCGCTTTGGCCCGAAACGCTACACGGCAGACTTCCGTGGCCTGCTACCAGAACGATGGTCGCCGTCGTATGAAGTTACTCTGGATAGTGGGCGCACGGGGACGTTTCGGGCCTGAAGGCCATTTCCCAGCAGGGTATCGCCGTATTACCACTCCTGTGCGTGTGTCCGAGTGGGTTCGCCATGCCGGGTTAGTGGCGCGCTTAGCGGGCCTGCTGCATGATCTGGGCAAATACTCTCTGAAGTTCCAGAAAAAGCTGCGAGGGAAAGCCGAATTGGCCGATGCCGTTCGGCATGAATGGATTTCACTCAAGCTATGGCAGGCGGTGCGAGGTGGTATGGACTGGAATGCAGCATGGGCGGACGTGTATACAAAACGTCTCGACATGCTCATAGGAGAAAGGCAAATTTGCAACGCCTCACGCCACGGGCTTGCCTCAGCAAAGGAATGCGTGGATGCGCTTGTTTCCACACATCATGGCCTGTTCTCCTCGCGCCTGCCCTGCCCGGAAGGCAGGCTCGTACGGGAAAACCTGCCCTGCCCGCCTGATGACGCGCTTTTCACCCCGTGGTCCGAACCTGAAGGTTCCTTTTGGGAGCTCGCGCAACGGCTGGACAAACGCCTTTCCGCAGCGGCTGTGGGCATGGCGGGTGAAGCGTGGATTCCATACTGGAGATCCGTTTTCCTGTATGCACGCGCGGCTCTTGTCTTTGCGGATCACACAGTATCGGCGCTGGAGTGCCCGCCAAACAAAGATACTTCCCCCGCCTTCGCCAACACGCATGTCGCACCCGATGGACGCCGCTTGAATCAACACCTCGCCGATCATTTGTCCCGCGTTTCGGAAAAAGCGGCGGATCTGGTTTGGCGCATGGCGAACCTTGTAGAGCGTCCCGAAGCATCCCTGACGGGCCTACAACCCTGCTCGCTGGAGGCCGTTTTGCGCCCGGCGGATCCGGAAAGCCGTTTCGCATGGCAAAATACGGCGGCTGATGCGCTGGCCGAAGCGCGGGAGGCGTACCCCACAAGCGGTGCCCTTGTTTTCAACATGGCGGGAACCGGCAGCGGCAAGACACGCATGAACGTGCGCGCGGCCTGCGTTCTCTCCCGCAGCGGCGCTCCCCGGTTTTCCATCGCCTTGAACCTGCGTAGCCTTACATTACAAACGGGGCGGGCCCTGCAATGCCAGTTTGGCCTTTCCGACAGCGATCTCGCTACGGTTATCGGCGATGACGTGACGCGGAAACTGTTCAATGCTTCCAACATCAAAGAGAAAGAAAACATTGCCTCCCCATGGTCAGACGATGACGGCAATCCTGCGGAAAAGGAAGTGCTGACCTCCGGCGGAAACTGGCCATTGCCCGCATGGCTGGAATCCTTCTTCCCCAAACCGCAGGAGCGGCGCATCGTTGGCGCTCCTCTGCTGGTTTCCACCATCGACTACCTGATCGCCGCCGGAGAACCACATCGGCAAGGGCATCACGTCAAAGCTCTGCTGCGCCTCATGAGTGCCGATCTTGTCCTCGACGAAATCGATTCCTATGACCCCGAATCCCTTGTCGCCGTACTGCGCCTTGTCCAATGGTGCGCGTTTTTCGGGCGCAACGTCATCTGTTCCTCAGCCACACTGTCCCGCCCCGTAGCGCAGGCCGTGGAAGCGGCCTATGCTTCCGGCGCGGAAATGGCGTGCGCATTGCGGCATGGCAAGAGCGCTTGCACTGACGAGGAAAAGCCCCGTTCCGAGGCAAAGACGCTGTATGTGCTGGCGTTCATTGATGACGCCCTGCCGCCGCTCATAAAAGCCGTACCCCATGTACCGGAAAAAGGCCGAGCGGAAAGGGCTGCGGCCCTGCTTGCACTGTACGACAGCCGGGTGTCCGCACAGTTGGAGGCCATAGCCGCCTTACCCGTGTACCGCCATGCCGAACTGCTCCCGATGGCTGAAGAAAGCGTCAGCACATGGATGGGTGCCGTGACCGCGGGAGTTCAAAAACTGCACGCCCGCCACGCCCTAACGGATGCCCGCTCCGGAGTGGCGTACTCCTTTGGCTTGGTACGCGTGGCGAATATCGCAACAGCCGTGGACGTGGCCCGGCATCTGGCGAAAGAACTGCCACAGGCGCGTGTTGCTTGCTATCATGCGAACGACTGGCACATCGCCCGCTTCCACAAGGAAAAGAGGCTGGATTTTCTGCTTTCACGTGCGGAAGGCGACAGGCATATCGTGGCTGACCACGAGATCCGCGCCTTTCTGGATGAAGCCGCGCACGAAGAGCGCCCAGACGTGCCTTTCATCGTGGTTGCCACTCCGGTGGAAGAGGTGGGGCGGGATCACGACTTCGATTGGGCCGTACTGGACGTGTCCAGCGCCCAATCGCTGGTGCAGACCGCCGGCCGGGTCAACCGTCACCGCCTGCGCCCTTGCGGGGATGCTCCCAACATTGCCGTGCCGCAGTTCAACTGGCGGCATTGCCGCAACAGCGACAGGGGCGAACCGCGCGCGCCCGCGTTTTGTTGGCCCGGCTATGAAGGGAAAGACAAGGAAAGGTACTCCATCCATGATCTGGCCCAAATCCTGCCGTGGCGCGAAGGGCGGCTTGTCATAACGGCGGACGTACGCCTTGGCGAGGATTGCCGCCTTGCCAGACGCGACGACAAGGCCATTGCAAAACGGCTGTTTCCGTATTTTGGGCCAGAGACCGGCGAATACTCTTTCGTTGCGGAGCATTCGCCGGCCGCCCTGCTTTCCGAATGGGTTTACAACGAGACACCGTTGCGCAATCGTATGGGAAGAACGGAAACGTGGCGCTTGGGACGTGACGCCGAACGCCTTGGCGATAGTTACGAGGCATTTGTATATCAGGGAGAACGGCGTGGCTCTGGCGGACAGTGGGTGGAGCGCGACGAGCGTTCCTTCCGTGAAGTCGATGCCCTGCCCAACGCATGGCTGTGGCTGGATGCCGAAACCATGCGCGCCCAATGCGAAGCTGTCGGGGTGGACGAAGAACGTGCGCTCTCGGCTGAACTGGTTTCATACAGCGATACTGACAGATGGGAATATGACAAGGGGTTCGGCATTGTCCGCCGTCCGGCGGCGGAATGACAAGGAGAGAAAGGATGGATGAAGCGAACATGGAGGCGGACGGCGGACTGCAGGAACGCCAAGCCAAGAATGAAAAACTGTGGAAAGCCTATCCACCAGAAACCTATCGCAACACAATCGCGGAACTTGTTCATTTCAGCTCGAAAACGGTCAACTCCAACGCGGCCCTCGCGGGGGTGCGTCTCGCTTCGGACGATGCTCTGGATGCCCCTTATGTCTCGGCCCGTACGCTGATGGCGCGGGGGGTGTCCCTTTCGCTGGACTACGGCAAGGGCGGCGCGGCGGTGGCGGGCATCTGCAAACAGGTGAATGCCATGGTACGGGGCAATCCCTTTGCGGAAGCCGCATCGTCAGAAGAACGTCTCGCCATCGAGGACGCCATGACCGGAGCGTGCTCCTCGGCCTTCAGCGTCGGCGTTGAGCATGTGGATCACCGTTTGCGCCAGATCCTGATTCCCAAAGAAGGCGCTGAAGGTGGTTATGTGTCCATGACGCCCATGACAGCGGGCGGGATATGCGAACTGCTCTTCGAAAAGGACAACGGGCTGGTGCCCCGCCATAATGCCGCGTGTGAAGAGGAAGGGAAGCGCACCGGAAAGCCCGAAAACGGAGAGGAGGTGGGGAACGCCCCCCGCATGAAGATGCGCAAGCTACGGCAGGCGCAGTTCGGCATCGGCGGTTCCAACCCCCAGAACGTTGGTGGTCTCGTACGGGTCATGCAGCGCCCGCTCTTTGTGGATGCGCCACGCAGCGCGGATGACTTGAGAGCAGCTTTTTCCCTCTATTACAAAGGAATATCAATCGATTTTTCCCTGCCCGGCCCTCTGCGACAAGTCCTGCTCGCCTACGCGGATTTTCGGCGGCGGCATGGATTGGACAATGGGGAGTCCGCCACGCCCGGGCGAACCGATTTGAAAGCGCGGGAGGAAGAGGAAGCCCTTCTGGGGAACATCGCGGCCGCTGTCCTGCAGCGGGCTGACGAGGCACGGGAAATGCTGCGGGATTATGCCGTTATGCTCCCGCAGGAACAGAATCCTGAAACAGGAACCGAGGCGCTGGTCTCGCCGGAGTTGAGGCCGATTGCGATGCGCGGCTTGCTTGATCCCGCCTTACGCGACAGTACATGGCCCCGCGATATGGCGTGGCTGGTGATCGACGGCATGGAACATGCCTCATATGCCAACGGAAACCGAGTGATGGTTCTGGATGTGACGGCAACCGCGACGGTTGCGGGGCTTTTGGAGGAGGCGTTTCGATGAGCTATCTTGTCTTTCCCCGCGTGCGGGTTCAGGCCGCCAACATGCTTTCCGCATCTTTCCTGATGGGCGGGCCGCCGGTCTTCGCTGCCTACGGCCTAGGAGAAGCGCTCTGCTTTCATCTGGGTGGAGGGGCTAAAGTGACGGGCATGGCTCTGATCCACCATAACCGTGAGGCGCTGGGGCAATCTTTTAACGGCGTCTTTTCGCCACAGCAACGGCGAGCCGCCGCGTTCACATTTAATAAGCAAGCATTTTTTGCCAGTAAGACCCCCCCTCCGGGCAGCGACTATTCCTCGAAGAACCCGCACGCCCTTTCCTTGCAGCCCGTGGCCTGCGCCCATCTGCGCGTGAGCATTATCTGGGAGCTGGAGCAGGTGGCGGGTATGATGGAAGCCCGTGAGTTCCTGCACCGGGCGCGGCTTTCCGGCGGCCTCGTGACGGGGCACGGCGAAATCGTCCTCGAAGACTCTCTGGAGGCCGCGTTCGATCGCATCGGAAACGGGTATGTCGTCAAGGACAGGAGGGATATGCTCGAAAACCGGGGCAAGAATCAGGCCGAACTTCTGGTGGAAGCGCTGGGAGCGCAGCCTGCGGCTGGAGAGGACAACACATGGCTGTCCGCAGCCTGCCTCGGCTACGCGGCGATCACACCTTTCGAGCACCGCAGCGGAGCGCGCTGCGGCTATATACATGCCTTTGCCGAGCCTCTGATCGGCATGGTGCAATACCGTTCCTTGCGCCAGTGGCGGAAGGAAGCGGATGCGGAAAAGGCTTTCTGGCGTCCCGTGTGGCTGGATGATCGGCGGGGTGCATTTGTGCTGCGGCAAGAACAAGCGGAACCTGAGGATATGTAAGGAGACAAATATCATGGCAAAAAAATTGAATAAACTTCCGGGCGTACTGTCGTTTCAGCGCTGCCTTCTGGTGACGGATGGCCTCTTTTACAACGAATTGGACAATGGGAACCTGAGCCCTCTGTGGGTGATAAGACACGGCATCCGTGGAACGCAGAACATCAACAAAGCCAGCAAAGAAGGACAAGCGGCTTCCGCCAGCGCCAAACGGGAAGAAGTATCCAATATCCAGACGACGGACAGCGCCAAACTCGACGCCAATGCGTCGGCCCTGCAAGTGCGTTTCAACCTGCGCGGCATGGATATCAAAAAAGCGTTGTTCGCCTGCGCTCCGGGACAGAAAGACTCCATAGATGACCTGAACGCCTTCAAAGCCGATCTGGCGGCGTTTGTCGACCGGGCCAAGGAGAGTGAGGCGCTGGTTCATCTGGCCTGCCGCTATGTGCGCAACATCGCCAACGGACGTTTTTTGTGGCGTAACCGCACAGTGGCAAGTTCCGCTACGGTTGAGGTGCTCTTGCCCGACGGTACGAAAAAAATGTTCGACGCGCTGGCGACTCCCTTCAATCATTTTGAAGAGGTAAGCGATGACGAGCGTGCTGTGACCGAAGTGCTGGCGTGCGGCTGGAAAGGCGATCCGGCAACAGAATTGCGGGTGACGGCCCACGTCGATCTGGGAGTCGGTGGGGCCGTTGAAGTCTTCCCTTCGCAAAACTACCTTGAGAATAAGAATAAAACACGCGGTGTTGCCCGCCCCCTGTATTGCGTGGGAGGCGCGCCGGATGGACAGGATCAGCACAGCGTACGCATCATGGGACAGGCGGCCTTGCGTGACCAGAAGATCGGCAATGCCCTGCGAACCATCGATACATGGTATCCGGCCTATGGGGAGCGCCGTGTGCCGCTGCCCGTGGAGCCCAACGGCGCAAGCCTCGATGCACAGGAATTCTTCCGCAACAAGGGCGATGCATCCGGCTTCAAGTTGATGCTCCGCGTGAGCGAGCTGGACCCCATGACGCCCGATGGGCTGTTCCTGCTGGCCTGCATTATCCGTGGCGGCGTCTTTTCGGGGAGTGAATGATCATGAGGCCCCAATGGTATTGTGATGCCCTGCCGCTGATCGTGGGAGGCGATACGGGCGCAAGCGGGCCGGTGCTGCGGAACCGAATGTTGAGCTTGCTGCACGGCATATTCACCCAGCGCCCCGGAGCATTTGCCGTCGCTTTCCCCGGGAGGGAACAACTGGCCGTATTGCCTCCCCCCTTGACGGGGGCGTTGCGCGTTTTCGCTTCCTCCCGTGAAGACATGGACTGGCTGGCGGAAAACGTGATTTCACAGCCGTGGTTCCGCGATTACGCCCGGTTGTCCTATCCACGGGCTGTCCCTGCCGACTTTTGCGGTGAGTGGGTACGTTTCGTCAGATACAGAGTGCCCTCTCTATCATCGGATCGTCATGAAGGCGAGGAACAAGGACTGTTGAGAAGACGACGCATGGAAACCGCCCGCAAAGCCAAAATGACGTATTTCATACTGCGCAGCGCAGGAACGGGACAGCGGTTCTCACTGGTGGTGAACCGTGAACAAGGAGAACCGCAACGGGAGGAATGCACACCCAACGGTTATGGGTTTTGTGTGACCAGCAGCCCCTTTAGCCTGCCGGAGTTGCCGTGGGCATGAAAAGGCACAGCGAACCACGGCCGCTTCAACTCTCCAAACGGGCCAATGTCTTTTATCTAGAACATGCCCGGGTAGTGCAGCAGGATGACCGTATCGTCTATCTGACGCAGGACGGGGGTGAGTTCGAGCAGATGTTCAACATTCCCGAACGGAACACGGCATTCCTGTTGCTGGGCAAAGGCACTTCCATCACGGATGCCGCTATGCGGCGTATGGCGGCATCCAACGTGATGGTGGGCTTTTGCGGAACGGGAGGATCGCCGCTGTTCAGTGTATGCGACATCGCTTTTATGACGCCGCAAAGCGAGTACCGCCCGACGGAATATATGCAGGCATGGGCGGAAATGTGGTTTGACCCCGCACGCCGACTGGAGAAAGCCCGTAGCTTCCTCAGGCGGCGCGCGCAGATGACGGCGGAGTGCTGGCGGGAAAACAGCTACCTGCAAAAACTGGGAATAGTACTGTCCGATGCCATACTGGAGCGTTTCCATTCGGATCTGGAACAGGCCAAAGATGTTCAGGAGCTTTTGCTGGCGGAGGCACGCTGACAGGGGAGGCGATCAATTTGGCAGAGGCGGGGAACTTGGCACAGGAACATGAACGTCTTGTATCGCGCAGAGTTACGAGAAAATGAGCGACGAAAAATTTGGCGCGAGATTTGACATAGATTGTTCATTTTTGATTGCAAAACGGAATTTTTAGCGCGCAATTTGGCAGAGTTTGATTCTAGAATAGACGAAACGGGCGGTTCCGACAGGGAACCGCCCGTTAATTGTTTGGTGTCAAAACGTACACCAAAACGCCTATCTTTTTCGCAGTCAAAACAGGCCGCGATTTTTTGTTTCCTACTTGTATTCCCGTCCGCTCCACAAAACGCGGCCTATGACGCGGAACTGGTCGCTCAGTTGCCCGCGTATGTTCAATTCTATTGGCGGGTATATAGGAAGCAGTAATCGAAAAAGTTGCAGGTTTATCCCTCAGAACCTGCAACCAAAGGTGCAACTGCTTTTTTAGTATAAATAGCGTTTAAATTAAGCGTATTACAGAAATTATCTGCTTTTGGAACATGCAACCGCTTTTGCCTCGCAGGGGGTAAAGGTTAGATTGCCGAGCTTTTACCTTAACCTTTACCCTAGCAAAACAATATATCATATTGTTTTTAATAGTAAAAATGATTTTTACGAAAAAAAGAAGTTTTACCTCACCAACCCTTTTAGCGGCTAAGTGAAGTTTTGCATAACCTTTGCATGAAGCTTTGCTTGTCTATATTTACTTAACATATTTATATTATTACATATAGTTTCTTTTTGTAAAAAATATACTTGGCTCTCTTCTTTCACAGTTTTTCTCGCTACACACTTCCTCAAGTATAAACTTCCCACCCCGAAGTTTATACTTATCTTTATACCAGTAAAAATGATGCAATTATTTGAAATAAATTAATATAAAAGTTTTCTTACTCGAAAAAACTTTGTACTGGGTTCCTCTTCCCTCATCTCTCTTGAGAGTTCAACTTCGACGCTGGAACTAGAACATTAACTTGAACGCGACTGCCAACACATAACATACTTATATATTTATCTATGTTGTTTTTTTTCAAAAAAATGAACTTGAACACGATTCTTTACCCTTTTTAAGGCTTATTCCCCGCTCCCTTTGATGGTATGAGCGATAACACTTCCTGTCACGTTGCCGTTTACCATCACATTTTGCCCTCCACTCCCAGATCCTCCTGACACCAATACCGCAAGTGCGGCCTTCCGAATCGCTGGCGTCGCATCCATATAAAATTGGATCAACGTCCGCATCTCTGGAGTCAGTGCCATCTCCGATCGTATCCCAGTGAGCAGGTACTGAACGTCTATCCCCGCAGTAGCTATTTTTTCTAAATACTCTGCTCCCGGCTTTTGCTCGTCTTTTTCATATCTAAGCTGTGATTGTCTTGTAGTTCCTGCAAATTCAGCAAGTTGTGGCTGCGTCATTTTTAGGCGTTTCCGCTCTGATTTTAGTCGTGCGCCAAAAGACACTTTTAAGCTCCTTTTGTATTGACAAAATGTTTATTAAAAGTTACTTTTTATCTATCAAATAACGACAAAAACGGAAAACAAACGACACCTAAACCCCTACACGGAACCGGAAGGGGGCGCAAGTACGGGAGGATATTATGGCGGAAAAGAAGGCTTCCGGGCGGCTTCGGACGCCGGAAGAGATCAAGAAGGAGCTTGCACGGCGTGGCGAGACTATCGCCGATCTGGCACGGCGGCACGGGCTGAACCCCAAGTCCGTCTATGACGTGATGGCGGGCCGGATCAAGGGAACCTATGGGGAATCTCATAGGATCGCCGTCCTGCTGAGGCTCAAGGACGGCACTGTCGGGGATGAAGGCCACGGCGGTAAGCGCACAAAAAGAAAGGAGGCAGCGGCATGAATGAACAATCCCGATCCTACCGACAAATCCGCAGCGCCGTACTTGCCGAGGTAGCTCACCTTGAATGGGAACGGGCCGTAACGGTGCTGGTTTCCGCACTTAATGAGCGGGCGGTGGAGGGAGGATTCCAAGTCAAGGTGGAACTTGTCCCGTTGTGGAGCACCAAGAGGCCGTACTGCTGCATGGACAGTACCTACATCCCGAAGAGGTAGGGCGGTATGAAGCTCACCGGACCCCGTCTGTAGCTTCTGTGGCGTCAAGGAAGAGGAAGAGAGCTGCAAAGCTCTTATCGAGAACAAAGACTGCACAAGGTATATCTGCAATCAGTGCGTCAGGGGAATCACAGCCCTTTTAAAAGCCAATCCCGGAAGAAAGCATCTTCGGTATTTGCCGAAGAGGAACAGAAAGTAAGGGCGGAATCTTACAAACCGGGGCCTAGAGCGCCTAGAGCGCCACGGTCACTACCGCGCCCGTGTAGGCCGCCCGCTACGCCATGCGGCGGGCGGCGAAACCTGCACAACGGCGAATACCGCAAAGCCTCCACGCGGGACGCTCCCCCGGAGCGGCATAATCCGGGGTGAATTTATGAGGTGAGGATATGAGCGGGATCAAGGAAGCATATACGACGCGCGAACTTGCCGAGCTTAAGGGGGTAGCGCCCAAGAATTTGCTTAGCCGTGCCAAGCGTGAAAACTGGACTGGTCGCACCCGCTCCGGTCGTGGCGGCGGCTTCGAGTGGCTTGTCTCTTCCATGCCTGAAAAGACCCGGCTTGCCATTGCCTACGCGGTGAAGCCTGCGGAAGACGCTCCCGCTACGGTTGCAGCGCCCGCGCTTCCTAGTACAGACGCCGCAATCAAAAACGCTCTGTGCTTTCGATTGGGAAATTCCCCGTTTTTATACTTACGGCGGTTCGGACAGATACTCTTCATCTGACTGCGTAATGATTGAAGAATAACCATGGGAGGATATATGCCCCGCTTCATCCCCACGCGCTCCGGCGCAGGCATCCCCGCCATTCAGGACACGGCAAAAAAGCGTATCGCGGCGGCTTTCTTTATTGATAAAGACGCGCCCGAAGCCGCCGAGAAGATGATCAAGGTATGTTGCGACGCCCTGAACAGTGCCGCACCTGCCGCATCTTTGCCCCAAAACAAACCGTGGCGCGCGCAATGATACGCCCGGACAAACAGTTTTGCGGCTCCATTGGTGTACGTTTTGGCACCATCCGCATGAAGATCGAGCTTTCCCCGGCGGAAAACCACGGCGGCCCCGCCGGGCGCTTCCGGGTCCGGCTCGACCGGCGCTGGTACGATCTGGCGGATCGGAAGCTGTTTCTCTGTCCCGGCGAAGTCGCCGCCCTTGCCGCCGAGTTCGCGGCGGGCGGCGAGATCGCGCCCGCGACCGTGCCGGATCTTCCCGTAAAGACCCGCGTCAAAGTACCGCGCGGCGTGCCCGGCGCGTCGCCCGTCTGGACGGGCTACGTAGCCAGCGCGCCCATCCGTGCCGCCGACGGCCTTTGGTATGTCGCCGTCATGGTGTACGGCGGCGTTGAGCTTCACCCTGTCGACAACCTTGTGAGGTGTTAAATGGAATCACGGAAGTCACTTATGGCAAAATTGCACATCGCCAAGAAAGACCTCGGCCTTGACGACGACACGTACCGCGCCATGCTGCAAAACCTGACCGGCAAGCGCTCCTCGGCGGACTGCACCGATCGCCAGTTGGTTATGCTCGTCGCGGCCTTGCGCAAGCGCGGATGGAAGGACAGCCGTCCGAAGGGGCCGAAGGTGCGCCCGGAGTTTGAAAATCTGCTCGGCAAGATCAACGCCCTGCGTCTCGACACCAAAAAGTCATGGGCATACGTCGAATCTATCGCGGAAAAAATGTATGGCGTGCGCATCCCGTGGCTCGACGGCGAGCAGCTCGGCGGCGTGATCACAGCCCTCGTCAAGCACCAGCGGGCGCAGGAGAGAGTGTAATGTCTGACGCGCGCCTGCCCCGCAACGCCCGCGACATCATCGATCGCCTTGGTCCCGCCGTGACCCTGCGCCTTATAAGGGCTCTCGGCGGGACGACGATCCCCGTGCCCATGCGTCTTACGCCCGTTGGCGAAGCCCGTTACAGGAGGCTGTGTGAGACATGATCGGGGAGGATGCGGCAAAGGCCTTATGCCGGGAATATGCCGGAACGAATCTTTACATCCCCACGTGCAGGCAGGCCGCCGCCGATGAGCGCGACGCGGCCCTTATCAGGGATCGGGACGCAATGGCCCGCGCGGGGCTGTCAGAGCGTGAGATCGTGACGGGGCTTGCCCTTAAATATCATCTTTCCGACAGGCACGTTTGGCGTGTGCTTCACCGTGTCCCGGAGGGAAAAACCTCTCTTTTCCCGCTGCAACGGCAAGGGCGGCTGTTATGACCGTTCCCCGCCAATTCCACCCGCTGACATATGTCGGCTTTCGTAAATCCCCGACACTGGTAGCTTGCCAGTAACCGGGGATTCCTCTTTCTGGAATCCCGCAATCATAAGGGGGTTTCAGATGAAGTTCTTTGCAAGACTGCTCAATCCGCGTTTTCAGTTCTTCTTTTTCGCCGTTCTGGCGCTTTTTGTGACCGGCCTTGTGGCTTTCTGCTCGCCGGAACAGTTCCCGATCGTCCGCTATAAGCTCTCCCTCGCCATGCTCGCCGCCGTGATTGCCGTCTTTTTCGACATGGCGGCGTTCCCCTAGCGATGTTGACGGGACGTGTTTCATCGGCAAAGCGTCCAGACGGGCCGTATGAGTATGTGTAGTACTGTCCCGCATCAAAAGCTGTGTTTGCTTCGCTTGCTCTCCCAGAATCGTCGATTTGCGTAGCTCTCGTACCAGAGATGCCAGCATATGTTGGTATAAAGTGCTCATGACGCTGTACGGCATCACTTTGTATCTCTCCCGCTTCCCGGCCCGCCCCAAGCGTCCAAGCTCGGAAAGACTATGGTTCATTGAAAAAAGCATAGAGTTATACATGGTTACCAAGGTAGATAATCACGGGTTGTAAAATATGGGCGGGGACATTTTCGGGGCCGGTCGGGACAACACGGGAGGCGTCGAACTTTAAGATCCTATAGCTTGTCTCTTCTGTCGTTCCTTCCGAATGCCAGCCGGTGGCAAGTTCGGCGTAAAAAGCCCCGCCGAGTCCCAACAGCTTGACACAGTATGGATGAACCTGCCCGGTGACATTCCTCATCTCGTCTCTGTGCCATGCCCCTGCGCCTCCCGTCCCCGTCCACCCTCGGAAAGGCGCAGGGTGAGATTAAAAGTCATGCAGAATTGCCTAGATAGACAATACAGGGGTGCCAGATATGTACCGGAGCTATCTCCGATCCAGTATGACCAGCCAAGGCACTAGATAACGAAAAGGCTATTGAAAGGTAGGGCTCTGAAATTTGAGTCCCTTGGAGCACTGGTGACTGTAATGAAGGCTCACCTGTTGTTTTTGTAAACACTCCAGAGACCCCATTGGGAATCGCCAAAGCTGAGGTTTCAAAATAACGTCCACCAAAACGGCCCGTGACTTCTCGTGTGGTATCCGTAACGCTACTGCCTGCTGCCCGGTTACCTCCCGTCCAAGCTCGGAAACGCGGGGGGTAAGGAAAAACATCAAGTAAGATTACCGAGATACAAGATCACAGGTACAGCAATGTTCATCGGACGGTTTTCGGCGGCAGTTGGGACGACGCGGGAGGCGTCAAAGGCAAGATCATACCCTGCATTGTCTGCAATCGGTTGAAGGGCATTGTTGCGGGGCGTCCCTTTTGTGAGTGCGCCAGATGTCATTGTTACTGCGGAAAGAAAGGCTGTTTGCTCTCCATTTGATGCTGATCCCATGATATTTCGTATAGCATCACTTTCCCAACTCCCCGCCTCCCGACCCGCCTCAAGCGTCCAAGCTCGGAAACGCGCAGGGCGAGGCAAAAATCCTTTTTTATTCGCTATGCTATTTGAAAAGAACATAGAGATATTTTCTGACCCCAACCCTTCGGTGTTGTGTGTCTTTTCCATCTGCCCCCCGCCTTTCCGAGCTTGGACGGGAAGAGGGGGAAGCGCGGGGGGATATAACGCTCCGGGCCTGCCAAATATTCAAGGGGTGTCAAGTGGAGACAACTGCCTTACTACCCATGTCCTCTCCATAGGTCCTGTCTGGACTGGACCTATGCGCGTTGGGTATAATCTTGAATCTGCTGGAGAAGTATATGAAAGACGTGCCAATCCATACGAAGGACTGTATGGCGGTATGCAATTTGATGCTTCACGCGCGAACGCGATTTATGGTGCATCACCGACCGTCATGCCGCCGAGTGTTAACGTTCCCTGCATCACCTATCTTGGCCTTCCCGCTTAGGCCGGGAGGCCAAGATAAAGGATTACGGGCACAGCGACGTTGGCCGGGCGGTTTTCAGGTGCAGTTGAGACCTGTTCCGCAGCATAAAAATTAAAACCTTCGACATATATTGGTAATGCCCCTCCATCTTGAGCCCGTATCACATATGTCGCCTGATGGGAAACAAATACCCCGGTATCGGTAATCACCCCACCACGTAATGTATTGCCAACACTCCCATTCAGATTGCGTATTGCATCCCCCTGATAACTCCCGGCTTCCCGACCCGCCTCAAGCGTCCAAGCTCGGAAAAACTGTTTGTGACAATAAAACTATAAATAAAGGAACAAGATATGAACACTCCTCAACTCTATATGTATGATCTGAAAACCGGAGAATACACTGGTAGCCGTGATGCAACTCTGCGTCCGAACGGTGAACCGATTCTTGAAGCCACCGGCGCGACGCCTGTTGCCTTGCCCGCCGATATTCCTGCGGGTCATGTTGCCCGTTGGACAGGTGAAGCGTGGGAGACGGTCGAAGACCACCGCCAGCACATGGATGAGCGTGGACGCAAGGAAGGCGGGACGCCGTACTGGTTGCCCGGCGATACATGGCGTTCTGAACCCCGGTACATGGAAGAACTCGGGCCGCTTCCGGCTGATGCGCTTTTAGAACGCCCGAGACGTCCGCTTGAGGAGTATAAAGCTGATAAGCGGCGGGAAATCATCGCGGGCTATGCGGCGGCACTGACGGCAACCCTGACGATGCCCGCAGAATCTCCCTCGGCGGCGGAAGTGGCGACGGGAGCCGCGCTTTTTGCCGCTGACAACGCTGTCGGGCTCGCCGACGTGCAGACCATTCTTACGACTCGGCGGGATGAACTGTTGGAGGCTGTAGAAGCGGCACAACGCCGAGAAACGGTCTCGGCGATCGTGGTTTCTTACCCGGTCTAGCGGTAAATTTCAGGCAGAGGCGGGGGAGATTGGAGCCTCCCCCACCGGCCCGGTGTACGGTCACCGGACCACGGCCCCACACGATGCTGTAATCATCGTGCAAGGTTTCCGCCTGCGGTTGTGCTCGTGACGAGCGCGCAACACATAACAGGCAGGGAGCCGGGGTGCAATATGTGAGATGTCTAGTAATGGAGATTAAAGAAATTCGTTGTCCGCACTGTAACCGTCTGCTCGCCAAGGGCGAAGCTACACACATCGAGATCAAATGCCCCCGATGCGGGGCGTATACTATCCTGCGCGCCTCGAGTGCCAAATCTGCGGGCCGTGAGCCTCTTTTTGAGGTGTCACATGCTCCGCAGGCCGTATCACCCACCACTCCCCAGTCCGTATCTTCAACCTGAATCCGACACGCCGGGATATATCCTTGGAGCACACGGCGGCGTTGTCGGCTTCGGAAAGCGTGGCTTCTATGTCGCGGCAATCCCGGCACAAAAGGCGCGGGAGACGATACTGCGCCATCACTACTCGCAATCCGTCGTCACTAATTCGTACATTCATCTCGGCGTCTATTACAGGGACAATTTTGCGGGTGTCCTACAGTTAGGGTATGCCCTCCAGCCCGCTTGTGCGGGCGGAATTGTCGAGGGGACGGTACAGGGCGAATATCTGGAACTTAACCGCATGTGGCTTGCAGAAGTATGCCCGCGAAACTCTGAAAGTATGGCGATCAGCTATGCGGTCAAGTATGTCCGTCGCGCAAGCCCGAGCGTAGCATGGATACAGTCTTTTGCCGACGAACGATGCGGGCGGCTTGGCGTTGTCTATCAGGCGTCAAACTTCCTCTATCTTGGCAGTCATGCGGCAACTTTCTACTTTTTGGACGGAGATTACTACCATAAGCTTCTTTTAACCGCCCACCTGAAATCAAACGGCAGAGGGCGCATACTGCGCGAGAACGTGGGGCGGGCACTCAAGCTGACGTATCGACAATATCGGTATGTCCTTTTTTTGAAGCAGTCATGGCGCAAGCGCCTGCGGTTGAGGGTGCAGCCGTACCCTAAGCCCGAAGCATAAATATAAAAGCCCGGAGAAATTTTTCTCCGGGCTTTTGCATATAATGTGCCAACTTCGATAGCTTGTATGTCAAGGGTCTGCCAAATCGCGCGCTAAACTGTGCCAAATCGTGCGCCGCGTTAGTCGCTGGGCCAAACGTTTGTATGCGGATCTGGCGCGAGGACATGGATTTTCATTCGTTCGCGAAGAAGGCGCGCGACGTTCAACCTCAAAAGCGGATGTCTGCAACGGCTTTCTGGATCATGGCAACTATATCGCGTATGGGTATGCCGCTGTGGCGCTTTGTGGTCTTGGAATCAGTTTCGCCATGCCCATCCTGCATGGGAAGACGCGAAGAGGCGCGCTGGTATTTGACCTCGCGGATGTGGTCAAGGATGGTTATGTCATGCCGCTGGCCTTCGAGTGTGCCAAAGAAGGAGAGACACAAAAAGATTTCCGGCAACGCCTTATCGAGCACTGCCAAGAGGAAGATGTTTTGGACTTCCTTTTTGACTTCATGAAAAACCTGTGTGTAAAAAACACATGATATAAACGTGTTACATCTAGCTCACCAAAACGAAACCTTCAGAAGGATTTGAAATACAATCTGCTGAAAAATAAGTATATTGTTTTCAAAAACTCTAGTTATCCGCCGAGTAGGCGGTTTAGAAGAGTTGCCCCGCTCGTCGTTCACTCCCTTGGGAGTTATCCGCCGAGTAGGCGGTTTAGAAGTTCCGCAAGGGCGAGCACATACTGGACATCCGGTTATCCGCCGAGTAGGCGGTTTAGAAGTTGATGGCCCCGAGACGATGGAACTCCACCGTGTTATCCGCCGAGTAGGCGGTTTAGAAGTCACGGTTGGGGCTTTTTTGCGCCTGCCCTTGACATGTACTCGTTTATATGGCGAGAGAGGGGTAGGAGGAGGGCATGGCCCTGGCGCGTGGTGGATGGGCTGTTCTTCTGACAGAGGGAACACTGCAAGAGCAGTTACGAGAGCGAGAGGGAAGGCAGGCAGTCGCCGCCGGAGTTAAGAGAGAAAAAGGCTATTCTATAAATAATAAGCAAGGATTGCCCTATTCCATCCCATACAGTATCCTCCTTCCCCAAAAAGGAGAGAGGTCATGCCACTACCTATGCCAGAGGAAGAGGAAAAGTTTCGCTGTCCACACGGTGAACGTAATCAGGCGTTGATGCTCTGCTCGCTTGATTGTGATTTGTCCGGTGCTCATTCCGATAGAAAAGCGAAAGCGGATGGTCGGTTTATCATCACGTCGTGGTGGTGCCTGCATAAGTGCAGGTGGCTCCCGGAACATTGAGACGAGATTCGATTTGTGGCAAAGAAGTCGGACTGAAGAAACCAAAAAACTCCACCTTCCGGCATGAATCGGAAGGTGGAGTTTTTTGGTGATTCAACATATGAAATTCCGTGGAACAGTAATCTCGGGAAGACACCTTTTGCCGTCTGCACCACATATTTTGGTGTAACATTAATGTTACATGTTGAAATTCCTAATTAACATTCTTTTTTTATGGAAAAGGGAGGACCACCGCCTCGTTCGGTGCCTCCCCATTGGGGCTATGCCGTCGGGCAATCCCCCCTCAGGAGCATTACCAGCCTTGTGATGACCATACCACAGAAAACCACCGTCCACGCCCCCAGCGCCACGTACACGAAGACTTCCGGCAACGGCAACAGGAATTCCAGATTCAGGGACTTCGCCAGCATGGCCGTACATGCGGTGTACATCCCCAAAGGGAACACCATGCCCCAGTATTCCGGGGTGTAGGCCGCCGGGTATTGCTTCACGCTGTGCCGCCAGAACCCGAGCAGAAAAAGCATCGGGATCCAGAAGGTCGCCGTGGCCCACGCCATGAGCGTCAGCCCTTTGATGAACGGAAAAAACTCCATCAACAGCGGCGATGCGCCCGGATGCGACAACAGTTCCGCGCCCGCCAGCGTCGTAATCGCCACGGCCCCGGCGTTGATCCAGTAGGTCGGGCTGAGCTGCGCCGGTTCCAGCTCCTTGAACGCAAACCGGTAAAAAATCATCGTGATCACGAACAAGTACAACATGAATCCAAGCAGAAACAGCGCCGTGAACGCAAAGAAGGCGATTTCCTTGTCCCACGGCATATGATCGATGAGGATACAGCCGAGGATCACGATGGCCTGCGTGCTCACGGTGGCGACCAGCCACGCGCCGTTAATGCCTTTTTCCAGCGGCGGCTTGGGTTCGTCGGAGAACACGAAGTAGAACACGCCCCACAAAATCACGATCCACAGGACGCTCCCTATCCAGAACAGCGCCTCGCCCATAGCCGGATCTTTGCCGAGCAGCACAAACTGGTTGCCCAGAATGCATATGCCCGCCACCACCGTCAGGAAGCCCGGCCCCGCGCCGTGGCTCCTGAAATCTTGGACGAACCGTTTCGGAAACACGAACAGCCGTATGATGTACAGGAGCGCCAGCCCCACGCACAGCGCCGCGTTGAGCCAAAACAGCAGACGTGCACCGATGGGATAATCCAGCAGGTGCAGGGCCACGGACACGATGCCCGTGGACATGACCATTGCGAAGTTGGCGGGGGCCTGCGCTTCCAGCATGGTCAAAAAACGCCCGCCGACAGTGTTCTTAAAGTCCGGCATACCGCCTCCGATAGATCTGGAACGGACGCAGCGCGTATGTGACCGGCACGCTGAAGATGTGCACCAATCTGCTGAACGGAATCAGCGCGAACAACGTAAACGCGCTCACCACATGGATTTGCAGGAACAGCGGCACCGTTTCCATCAGAACCACATCAGGCCGGAAGACGACAAGGCTCCTCAGCCACGGTCCAACGGTCACAAATACCGGAAAATGCGCCACATACGCCTGATAAAACCCGGTACAGCCGTTGATCAGAATGAGCAGCACCACCAGCACGTCCATAGGAACGGTTGTGGCCCAGACATGCTCGTTCGTGATTCTCCGCCACAGCAGGATGCCGAGGCCCACCACAACCAGCGGAGCCAGAATCATACCCATGCCCACCGCAACCACGGTATGGGCTTCCATGGAGATCCGCAGGGCGTGCATTACGCTATCGGGCGTGAGCAGGCCCACAATATGCCCAAAGAAAGACAAGATGATCGCATAGTGGAAAATGATTGATCCCCGGCGCAACCATGTCTTCTCAAAAATCTCGCTGGAACGCGCGTTCCAGTCGCCCGGATCCGTCACGTACCGGAACGCCAGCCCCGCCAGCAACAACGTTATGCAGATGTATGGATAGTACGCAAAGAAAAAGTGCATATGACCTCCTTAAGAATGCCTCCCGGCGTATGGGACCATCGCCCATACCCGCCCGGAGGGAATGCTTTCCGACCGATGGGAAATGACTCTACAACTCCTCTCTATCCAAATATATTGCGAAATATATTGGAACGGCTGTAACCGGAACGAGCCTCCGCAATTCCCCCATCAGCCAGAAACTTTGGGGAGAAAAGGTGGAGAGAGGGAACCCGCGCGGGCGAGCCCTACGCTCAAAAACGTTTCCTCCTCTTCCCCCGATACCCTCTCTCCACCTAAACTTGCTCCAAACGCTTCGCGGGAAGGCGTTGATCCGGGACAAGGCCGAGAACCGCGACGATCGGCCGGAACAGAGAGACATAGGAACTGTCGGGATGCCGGGCCTCAAGCGCGGCATAAATGCCGATAAGTTCCTTGCCGAACCCGTCGAGCAACACCACCCGAGCCCAGTCAGGCGCGGCCGCGAAGAACTCGAGCACCAGCGGCAGATAATCCGGCAGCAAGCCTTGTACGGGCTCAAAGCCCGCGTCGCGGTACAATTCGTTCAGGCCCGCCAGCGCGCGCCCAAGCCGGGGATCGTCCCCGTAGCGGTGCCATGCAAGGGACAGACTGCACTTGCTGTCCATGTCGAAAATGGCGACGTGCTCTTCGCGCAATCTGGAAAGGCCTTTCGAGCGGGCCGACCGGATGAACTCCCGCAGCGGGCACGCCCGGACCACGGACAGCAAATCGCACAGTTCCTCAAACGAGCGCGCCTGAACGAAAAAATCGTCATCGGGGTAATGCAGCAGCCCCGACACGGCGAGCAGAAGCTGACGATCGGAATCGTTCATGGCCTTTCCTCCATTTCACCCTGCGCCAGCCCTTCCGAGCCTTTCATGGCCCAGACATCATCGTGGTTTTCACGTCCAGAGGTCGGAACCACAAACCGGTCCTCATAGCGGGCAATGGCAAGAAGATGATACATCTCGGCAGCCTGTTCCGGCGTCAGACCGGCATCGGCCAATACTCCCGACGTATCGGGATGCGCGCGCAGGGACGGGAACGGCGCGGAAGCCGTGGACTGGAATTGACCGTCCCGCATGTGGCGGCGCATGGCGAGCAGACGGGAAAGCGCAGAGCGCACCGGCTCCTCATCGCCCGCCGCCAACAGGTTGGCGAGGTAGCGGACGGGGATCCGCATCCGGTCAAGTCCCTTGGCGTCTTCGACGCCACCCGAGACGAGCGGGCTGGTCGGCGGCACGTACCACACCATCGGCAAGGTCCGGAATTCGGGATGCAGCGGCAGGGCCAACTTCCAATCCACCACCAGTTTGCGGATAGGAGAACGCCGGGCCGCTTCCATGACATGCCACGAAATGCCCTTGCGTTCGGCTTCGCGGCAGACGGCGGGATCGTTGGGATTGAGGAACACCTCAAGCTGTGACTGATACAAGCCCTGCGGCTGGGGGTGCGAGGCGGCCTCGCGCACCCGGTCGGCATCGTACAGCATGACGCCCACGTACCGGATGCGGCCCACGCAGCTGTGCGCACACAGGGTCGGCTCGCCCGCTTCGATGCGCGGATAGCAGAACAGACACTTTTCCGAACGGTGCGTCTTCCAGTTGAAGTACACCTTCTTGTAGGGGCACCCCGATACGCAGTAGCGCCACCCGCGGCAACGGGACTGGTCCACCAGCACGATCCCGTCTTCGTCGCGCTTGTACATGGCCCCGGACGGACAGGACGCCACGCACGCGGGATTCAGGCAGTGCTCGCACAGGCGCGGCAGGTGCATCATGAACACGTTCTTGAAATCAAGATAGGCCTTGGCTTCGAGCCCCGCGAAGTTGCGGTCGGAAAGCCCGGTGACGGGCGCGCCGCCGAGGTCGTCCTCCCAGTTGCTGCCCCACTGCGGGTTGAACGCCTTTCCCGTGACCGCCGAATAGGGACGGGCCACGGGCTGATGCCGCGAAGCCGGGCTGTCCGTCAGCCGTTCATAATCGTATTTCCACGGCTCATAGTAGTCGTCGAGGGCCGGCAGATCCGGGTTCGCAAAAATATTTGCCAACTTGTCGGTCTTGCCGCCCGCCCGCAGATGGAGCTTGCCGTCCCTGATTTCCCAGCCGCCCTTGTAACGGTCCTGATTTTCCCATTCTTTGGGATAGCCCACGCCGGGCTTGGTTTCCACGTTGTTGAACCACATGTATTCCGTGCCGGGGGCCGTGGTCCACGCGTTCTTGCACGGGATGCTGCACGTGTGGCACGCGAGGCACTTGTCCAAGTTCAGCACCATGCCCATTTGCACCTTGATATTCATACGCACATCCTTTTAAGGGGAGAAAGCGCCGGGGGAGAGACCTTTCTTCAGAAAGCTCCTCCCCCGGCCCCCTCCCCAAAGACTTTCGACTGATGGGGAGGGGACACCGAAGCTTTCCCGCCACTGTTCGCTTGTTGATCCGCGTCTTCGGAAAAACGTATTTCCGCACATTGCCGATGCAGGTTTCCACCTTGATCCATTTCCAGCTTCACCGCCGGAAACCATTTCCCCATTCTTCCTGACCAAAGAATTCCCGCACTCCCTGCAAACAGGGATTCGATAAACACAAACGTCTTAGGAGGGAGAGGGGTGGGGTTTGGGGAGGGGAGAGGGAAGCCCTTCTTCAGAAGGGTTCCCTCTCCCCTCCCCAATCTTCAAAACCTCACATCCCCCTGCACCTTCCGCACGACGACGAACTCGTCGCGCTGACAGCCGGTCGGACCGTAGTAGTTGAAGAAATAGGAAAGCTGCCCGTACCCGCCGATCATCTGGGTCGGCTTGACGAGAGGCCGGGTGAGGCTGTTGTGCGTGCCGCCGCGCGTTCCGGAAAGCGGCGAAAGCGGCACGTTGACGGTACGCTCCTGCGCATGATGGATGTATGTCTTGCCATGCGGGATACGATGGCTCACCACCGCGCGGCCCATGAACACGCCGTTCGCGTTGAAACACTCCAGCCAGTCGTTGTCGGCAATGCCCGCAGAGGCCGCATCGTCGTTGTTCAGCCAGATCTCCCCACCGCCACGGGACAACTCGCGCATGATGTGGTTGTCCGAATAGGAGGAATGGATCGACCACTTGCTGTGCGGCGACAGGAAGTTGAGCACCAGATCCTTGTCCGTTCGCGGAATGCGCGGTCCGGAGATCTCGCCTATGGCCGCGAGGGACAGCGGCGGACGGTACACGGGCAGAGCCTCGCCGAGTCCGCGCATCCATTCGTGATCCATGTAGAAGTGCTGGCGCCCCGTGAGCGTGTGGAACGGCACCAGCCGCTGCACGTTCAGTTCGAAGGGCGCGTAGGTCCGGCCGTGGACTTCAATGCCGCTCCAGTTCGGGCTGGTGAAGCCCTTTGTGGGACGGGCCGTGATGCCCTCAAAGGTCAAATGCTGATCCTGCACCGGGCGGGAAAGATCGTTGAGCTTGAAACCGGTCTGCTTTTCCAGCCCGGCCCACGAGCGCACCCCCACATCGCCATTGCTTTCCGGGGACAGGGCCAGCATGATTTCACAGGCGTCCTTGGCGTTGTCGATGCGGGGCATACCTTCGCTGACGCCCGGCTCGGAAACCACGCCGAGACGCGCCTTAAGCTGTTCGTATTCCGGCGCGCACGACCACGACACCCCCTTCGCGCCCACGCCGCCGGGCTTGGCGACGTTGGGGCCGAGCGCGGAGTACATCTTGTAGATGTCGGGATAGGGCCGCTCCACGACCTTAAGATTAAACATCGTCTTGCCGGGTACGGGTTCCGCGTCGCCCCTGCGCCAGTCTCGGACCTCGCCGAAGGGCTGGCCTATCTCGCCGGGGGTGTCGTGCAGGAGCGCCGTCGCCACCATGTCCTTGCGGACGCCGAGATGCTTGCCCGCCAGTTCGGAGAACTTCTGGGCGATGGCCTTGAACTGATCCCAGTTGGTCCGGGCTTCCCACGCGGGGTCGGTCGCCGGATTGAAGGGATGGATGAACGGATGCATGTCCGTCGAGGACAGGTCGTGGTATTCGTACCAGTGCGCCGCCGGGAGCACGATGTCGGAATAGACGCATGTCGTGCTCATGCGGATTTCGGACGTCACCATGAGGTCCAGCTTGCCGCCGCCCACGCCTTCCGGGGAATCCGGCTCGGGCGTGGTGCGGATGGTCTCAGGCTGGCGGGCCTCCTCGCCGAGGAAGGAACTTTCGGTGCCGAGCAGATACTTGAGGAAGTATTCATGCCCCTTGACGTTGGAGCCAAGCGGATTGGCACGCCAAAAGACCATGACGCGGGGCACGTTGGCGGGATCGTCTGGCGCGTCCACGGACAGCTCGAGATCCCCGGACTTGAGGCGTTCGAGGGTATGGGCCACGATCTCCTCATTGGAAGCCGCCCCGGCCTTGGCCGCCTTTTCGCAGGTTTCGAGGGAATTTTCCTTGAACTGCGGGTAGAACGGCAGCCAGCCGAGCCGCGCGGCAAGGGCGTTGCAGTCCGCCGGATGGTCGGGGAGGCTCCCCTTGCGGTCTGGCGGTGTGAGCTTGTCCATGCTGAGAAGCTCGTGACGCCACGAATCGAGCGCGAAATAATAGAACGATGTTCCGTTGTGCAGGCGCGGCGGCCCCATCCAGTCGCTGCCCACGGTCACGGTGGTCCAACCCGCCAGCGGGCGTACCTTCTCCTGCCCCACGTAGTGCGCCCAGCCCCCGCCGGATACGCCCTGACAGCCGCAGAGCGTGGTCAGGGAAATCATGGCCCGGTAGGTCACGTCGTTGTTGTACCAGTGGTTGACGCCCGCACCCATGATGATCATGGAACGCCCGCCCGTGCGCTCGGCGTTGTCCGCGAATTCCCGGGCCACGCGGATCATATCCTCGGCGGGGACGCCTGTGATAGCCTCCTGCCATGCGGGAGTGGCGTAGGCCCGAGCGTCTTCGTAACCGGACGCCACATCCCCGCCGTGCCCGCGATCGATGGCGAGGCTTGCCGCGAGGATGTCGAACACCGTGGTGACGAGGCGTTCCTGCTGTTTGCCGTCCGCGCCGATGACGGCCAGACGGCGCACCGGGACGGCCCCCTTGCGAAGGGACGGCTGGCCTTCAAAAAAGACGGGGAACGCGGCAAGCTTCCATTCCGTCTCATCGCCGAGATCCGCATAACTGAGGACCGGATCGAGATCGGCGCGGTCGTAGCAGTCGCGCATCTCAAGGTTCCAGGTCCCTTCTTCGCCGTAACGGGACCCGATGGAGCCGTTGGGCACGGCCGGGCCCTTGCGGGTACGGTCGTGGATCACAAATTTCCATTCCGGGTTGTTGCCGCCGAGCCCCAGATCCGAAGCGCGTACGTAGCGGCCCGGCGCAAGCACGGTTTCGCCGTCCCGTTCCTCTTCATCGAGGAACAGCAGGAACGGCAGGTCCGTGAAGCGCTTGGCGTAATCCTCAAAATACGGCACGCGACGATCGAGATAAAATTCTTTCAGGACGACATGGTCCATCGCCATGGCCAGTGCGCCGTCCGTACCCGCGCGTACGGGCAGCCAATGGTCGGCGAACTTGGTGAAGTCGGCGTAGTCCGGGGAAATCGCGGCAATTTTAGTGCCCCGATACCGGGCCTCGACATAGAAGTGGGCGTCCGGCGTGCGGGTCTGAGGCAGGTTGGAACCCCACGAGATGATGTAGCCCGCGTTGTACCAGTCCGCGCTCTCGGGCACGTCTGTCTGCTCGCCCCAAATCTGCGGGGAGGCCGGGGGCAGGTCGCAGTACCAGTCGTAGAAGCTGACCATACTCGCGCCGAGCATGGACAGGAACCGCGCCCCGGATGCGAAGCTGGTCATGGACATGGCGGGCAGCGGCGTGAAGCCGAAAATACGGTCCGGGCCATGTTTTTTGATGGTGGAAATGAGCGAGGCGGCGATGATCTCGGACGCCTCATCCCACGAGAAGCGGACAAAACCGCCCTTCCCCCGCGCCTGCTGGTAGGCCTTGCGTTTGGCCGGATCGGACTGGATGGCCTCCCAAGCGGCTACGGGATCGTTGTTGCTGGCCTGTTTCGCGGCTTTCCACATTTCGAGCAGCTTGCCGCGGATATACGGATACTTCACGCGCAACGGGCTGTAGACGTACCACGAGGCCGAGACGCCGCGAGGGCAGCCGCGAGGCTCGTAGTCGGGGAAATCGGGGTGAGGCGTGGGATAGTCGGTCTTTTGGGCCTCCCACACGATGATCCCGTCCTTGACGAACACATCGAAAGAACAGGACCCCGTACAGTTGACCCCGTGGGTGGAACGCACCACCTTGTCGTGCTGCCAGCGCCGCCGATAGTAGTCTTCCCACGAACGGCCGCCCTGCCGCTCTTCATAAGGATGGTGGGCATTCTCGAAATTGTGAGCCAGTTCTCTGGCCCGCTGGCCGAAGTACCTGAGCGTTCGAGAGTTGAGGAAACGCATGAAGCCTCCTTGGACAATCGTGTCTTTTCAGAAGATTGTAGAAGGAGGGCCTCCACTTGCAATGAGTATCATACAGCGGCCAGTGCCGTAGAACCATGCGGCGGCGGCTCCGTGGGGCTCAGTCCCCCGCCTTGAAATAGGCTTTGGGGTTTACGCCGAGCTTGCGGAGCTTGGAGACAAGGGTACTGGCTGGAATCCCCAGTATCCTGGCGGCGCCGCGCGGGCCGCTGACCCTGCCCCGCGTGTATGCGAGGACATGATGGATGTATGAAGTCGTCACTTCCTCCAGCATCATGGAGGGGACCTCCGCTCCATTGAACGTTTGCCCGGCGGCAAGAGGCGGGAACGCGGAAAGCGGCGACTCGCTTCTCCTCTGCAAAAGAACCGTGAGGGCGTTCGCCAAAGGGATGCGAAGGCTCTCGCAAATCTGAAGATGCTCTTCCGTGTATTTGTTTTTGCCTATCGCCGAGATGGAAATATAAAAACAGTGCAGGAAGCGATCGTCGACGAGCAGGGGAAAGAAGATGGAAGTCTCCTCCGCCATATGCAACATCGTGAAAACACGGGTGCGGGATGTGCCGTCTTTTGAGGAAAGGATACTGGCTTTGTATTTATCTCCCGAACAATCGGGATCAAGGTACAGTTCATAGACGAGCGCATCAGGGATAGTCACTACTCTGGGAGGAGAAAAGACTGTCTTATTAACAGCATAGTGCGCGAGTTGCGTAATGTGATTGGTATCGAATTCCCTGACGACCAGCGAGGCCACGGGCATAAACTGGACGAAAAACGTCGCCAAAAACGACGCGTACCCGTCCAGTGTAACATTTTTGAGGGCTTGTTCCAGCAATAGGTGCAAAGCGCTTTCCGGATCGAACTTCATAGATGCCTTTTCTGGGATGCGATTCCTGAACCTGGACAGAAAATCCACGCAGCCCTTTTAGCACTTGGTAGTTTTTTTTCAAAGCATGCCTCAGAGGAGGACAATTGTTTTTTTGCTCTGACAAAAAAAGTATCTGTATATCGTTAAAAATAGATGCTCCGGCGACGGGTTCTCCGGGAGGCAGTACCGACATGTCCATGTCAGAGGTGAGCCGTGTTCAGGGCTGCCATTACGATATAGCGAATAAAACAAATTACCTCCTTGGCTCTACCCCAACAAGCGGAAGATTTGGGACCTTTTGATCGGATATATCGGTTGTTCAAAAAAGATATATTCAGAATTCTTTTTTTATTTGCGATAAATATTTTTAGGCAAATGTACATAGTTAGCACTTGATTATTTTTATTTTAACAAAATTTTTATGTATAAAAACGATTTTTTGATCAGGAAATATTTTCCCCATAACGGTCAAATGCGGCACAGTTTGACACATCCTCAGAGGTATTGCATAGTAGTAAATTATAATAAAGAATAATGCATATCATGTGCTTGATATGAAACCTGTTTTATATTGGCAACGCATTTTTTCCCATCAAAAAAGCATACGCAAAACACAAGGCTGTTTTGAGAGTTCATTGAGGAGATCTATTCATGGAATATGATGCATTAAAACAGCCTGACCGGATTACCCATGAATACAACATGCTGATGAGTTCCATGCACGTCAGCGTGGGGAAACATTTGCTTGATCCCTATTTTACAGTGATCTGGGCCAACGATTTTTTTTATGAAAAAACGGGGTATGGCCGCGAAGAGTATGAAGCAACCTTCCATAACCATGTCAGCGAGTATTATTCAGCCTTTCCCGACGTCTATGAAACCATGGGGAAATTCATCAAAACGGCTCTGAAACATGGCGAACCGTCTTATGAGTTTGTTTGCCCGATGCCCGTGAAGGGCGGCAGCCGTATATGGATCAAAGTCGTCGGGACTTTTACGAAAGAGACGGTGGACGGTATCCCTGTTATCTACAGCGTGTTCACCGATATCACGGATCTCGTACAGGCACAGACGGAAAAAAGCATCACCTATGACAATCTGCCCGGTTTTATAGCCAAATTCCAAATCCGGGCGGGATGTGCTCAGGAACGCTTTACCTTCCTTGATGCCAATGACCGCTTCATCGACTTTTTCGGTGCACGGGCGGCGGGCGATGCCCCGTACTCTTTGGTCAACTGGGATTCCGCGCGCAACCAGCAGGCCCTGAACGAACACTACCCGGCCATGCGGGAAGGCAAGCCGGTGCATTTCACCGTTCAAGCGAAGACGTTACAAAACGATGACGCATGGTTGCAGCTCAACGGGGACTGCATCGACGTCATACAGGGCGATCCCGTGTACCTCTTCATCTACATTGACATCACGGATATCACCGAGCAGAGGGTACTCCAGAAGAAGCTGGAGGAGCGTTCGGAGCTGCTGCGCAACGCCCTGGAAATGGCGGAACGGGCCAACCGAGCCAAGTCCGATTTTCTCTCGCGCATGTCCCACGACATACGCACCCCCATGAACGCGATCATGGGGATGCTCTCCATCGCCAAAGAATCGTGGGATGACCCCGATCGGGTGCGGGACTGTCTGGATAAAGTGGAAAACTCCGCCAGATTTCTGCTCGCGCTCATCAACGATATCTTGGATATGTCCAAAATCGAGAGCGGGAAAGCCATATTAAAGAAAAAAGCCTTCGACTTTGCGGCATTCACACGAAACCTCGCCGCCATGTTTTATGGCCAGGCCGAGAAAAAACAGGTACGCTTTCAGGTCCTGCTTGGGCGGAGCCTGGCTGAAGCCTATGTGGGGGATGAACTCAAACTGAACCAGATCCTCATCAACCTGCTCGGCAATGCGATCAAGTTTACGGAACCAGGCGGCAGCGTACTGCTTTCGGTACAGGAGGATAAACGCTCAAACAAGGCATCGGAACTCGTCTTTACCGTCACGGATACCGGTATCGGCATGGAAAAGTCTTTCCTCAAGAAAATATTCGAGCCGTTTGAGCAGGATTCGCAGCAAAGGAGCAATCAGGGCGGTTCCGGGCTCGGTTTGTCCATCGCCGAAAAGTATGCCCGCATGATGAACGGCGGCATCGAGGTGGACAGCACTCCCGGTAAAGGCAGCACGTTCGTCGCCCGTGTCTGGCTGGAAAACGACGAGGCGCAGGCCCCGGTTTCATTGGAGGAACGTTTCCGACACCTTAAGGCTCTTGTCGTCGATGCTGATGCCGAAGAGCTCGAATACACCTGCTCGCTCTTGTTCCGGTTCGGAGTGGCCGCTGAGGGCTTCGCTTCCGGCGATATGGCACTGGAGCGGCTGGATGCGGCGGTACGGCAGGGCGAATCCGATATAATCGTACTGGTGGACTGGGGAAACGCCCGGCCAGCCTCCGACGCATTGATCCGGCAAATACGGAAAAGCGTTGAGGAGAACGGGCCGGTCATCGCTGTTGCGGCCTACGACTGGAGCGCGATCAAGGTGAAAGCCCTTGAGGCAGGAGCCGACGTATTCCTGCAAAAACCGCTGTTCGCTTCGACATTATACGATCTTTTGCTTTCCCTGACGCAGGACAGGCCCCTTGCGTGCGACGCGAATCCAGAGGAGGGGTTCGACGGCGAACGCGTGCTGCTGGTGGAAGACAATGCTCTCAACCTGGAAATCGCGGTGACCCTCCTGACCACGCGTAAACTGCAAGTGGACACGGCCCGGAACGGCCAAGAGGCCGTGGAGAAATTCCGCGGCAGCGAAGCCGGATATTACCTTGCCATCCTCATGGATATCCAAATGCCGATCATGGACGGCCTTGAGGCCACCCGGCGCATCCGTTCTCTGGCACATGATGATGCGGAGAGGATACCCATCATAGCCATGTCGGCCGATGCCTTCGAAGATGACGTGGAAAAATCACTGGAATCGGGGATGAACGCCCATATTTCAAAGCCGGTGGATATCCCGGCCCTGTTCACGACCCTGCGGCAGATAAAAGACAAGCGGGCCTGATACGGACGCCCTCTTGTCAGCGCCGATGCTGTAACGGCTTTGTCCTCATATAACAGCCGAGGCGAAATCCTGCCAGCAAAGAACCGCCCGAAAACTCCTTGGCAATCGCATCGTTTCAGATGATTGCAGGCGGTGAGCCTCAGCGCGGGCGCCAGTTTCTTCTCCTTCGATTCAATCGCGGAGCCTATACCCAACGGGGCCGACCGAGCGGGGACATCCGTACCGTGCTGGAATCCACGGACACGGTGTCGTTTCATGAAGAAGGCCCTCCCAGTCCAGACCAGGGGGCCTCTCCGCGTTTGCCTTCAATACGCCGTTTTTCCCGGTATACCTTGTTTATCCGCTACAGCTTTTAGGGCGGCTGTGGCCTTGTCTCTCCCGCTGGCTTCTCCCGTAAGACCCTATTCCGGGGCTTGCCGTAACGGGAAACGCGAAAACAGGAGCAGTGCTTTTCCGGAAAAACGAGGACGCCAAGGTTTGCTGGCCGGAAAGCTATCTCGCATTTTTCTTATGAAAAGGAAAAAAGGTATGCGCCCCAAACTAGGTATTCAGCATTTTTTTGCCCGGAAACTCTTTTTATCATAGCATTGCGCGTCACATCGTACTAGAGGAAGCCAGCCAATACGCCGGAGCTCCCCAAACCATCCGAACAGCCCCTTCCCTCAGACGGAAACGGGAAAAAGCGATCAGACCGACATGCATTGGGGGAAGGATGCTCCGGCCAGCGTCCCGCACGGTCAGCCGTGAGACCGTCAGCGCAAGTGCTGATGTTCTTCTATATGGTATATCCTATTGATTATCATGATGAAAGATAATAGACGATCTGTTTTCCGCACTTACAGTATGCTCATACCATACACAACAACCAGGATGTGACGATGAAAGATAAAAAAGAACCTATTGTACTCGATCTCGACATTTTCATCCATCTGATGACCAGCGCCTACCGTGAAGGCTTCAAGGCCGGAGCGGGCAAGAACATTCAGAGACTTGAAAACGACTGTGCCTCCGCCGTGAGCCAATTCCGCTTTGGCATGGCTGACATGCTCAATGAACCCGAGTCGACCGTACAGCACTAAGCCTCTATCCGGTTTCCTTTCCATGAAGGAAACCGTCCAAATACAAACGCCGCCCTGTCCCGAAATCCGGGAAGGGCGGCGTTCTGTAAGGTTTTCAAGCTATTGCCCGGTCTTTACCGGTTCTCAGCTTTCTCCCCTAGCGGCTTTCTTAAAGCGATACATGAGAGCATCGGCCCGGCTCAGGGTATTGTGCAAACTGCCCTTATCGAGGGCGGGATCATACGAGGCGACCCCATAGGCGAAAGTGACGGGCTCCCCATTGACTTCGGCCTGTGCCCCCGCCATGTGGAACACCTCTAGCTCCCGCAACAGGGTTTCCTCCTCCTCGCCCTCAAACAGCGTCACAAATTCATCCCCTCCGATACGGAATGAAAGCCCCCGTCTTACCGGCTCCTCGCGCATCAGCAGGTGGGCCATACGCCGGAGATAGGCATCCCCCGCCGCATGACCGTAGGTATCGTTGATCCGTTTCATGTAGTTCAGATCATACGCGACGATGGTAAACGGGTGGGGAAGCCTCTTTTCCAGATTCTTCAGTTCCAGTTCAAAGGCGGTGCGGTTGCCGATGCCGGTAAGCATGTCCGTGTAGGCGAGCTTCTTATAAAAAGGCGTGGCCAGACGACGCAGGCAGAGCATCGTAATAAAGGTGCAGCCTCCCACGATCACCAAGGCCAGCGCCCCGCTGTACAGCATGGCCCGAAGCTTGCTTTTGTAGATGACGTCAGCGTTGAACTCCATAACCACGGCCCCGATGGGCTCCGCCTCGCCAATGGTATAGGCGGGCATACACGTCAGGAAGATCGCGCCCCATTCGGTATTCAGCACACCATCCGATTCGATGAGTTCGCCGGACAGGCAACGGTTCAACATGGGGACGATGTCTTGTTCAATGAGGTCGCCCGGGCTGCGGAAATCCGAAGAATTCGGCGGCAGGCCGTCCACCAGATACATGGGCTGGCCCCGGTCATTGAACTTGGCTGTGTAGAGATACCGGACATTGGCGATCTGCCGGATATTATCCAGCATGGACTGCATGTCCTGATAGGTGTCCCGCCGCATGTCCTTAAGCGTATTGATGTGGACGAATCCCTCAAGATTCAAATGGGATTCGGCATAGGCATTCACCACGCGCGCACGTGCCCGGATATCCTCCTGCAAGGCGTGGCTCATCATCAGATACAGAATGGCGAAGACCGATACAGAAGCGATCAGGATAGCCAACGCGATCGTCAGGATGATTTTCTTTTCGGCGCTATACCAGTCTGTTTTTCCGAGCAAAGCCATCCTCCATCCCCTAAAAAGGCACTCATCAGTGCGGGAAGACTCGGTATCTGTTTTAACAATGGTGGAAATCACAGAGGTTGTCAATAAAACGCACCGCACTTCAAAACATATGGGCGGAAACGGGACTCTACAGGCAAGGCATAACGGGGGGGTAGGCTCTTGCGGGAGTTTCCGGTACAGTCCATGAAAAAGGAGTTTGGCATGGCTACCATTACCGCAACGTATCTTGGCGACCTTCGTGTCGAATCCGTTCACGTCGCCAGCGGCACGCGCCTCATCACAGACGCCCCCGTGGACAACAACGGCAAGGGCGAAGGTTTTTCGCCCACGGATCTCTGCGCCACGGCGCTGGCCAGCTGCGCCATGACCATCATCGGCATTTACGGCAAAATGCACGATGTGGACGTGACCGGAACCAGCATCGAAGTCACCAAAACCATGAGCGCGAACCCCCGGCGCATCGGCAAGCTTGAAGTCGTTTTCACCATGCCCGACCGCGAATACACCGACAAACAGAAAACCATGATCGAACGCGCCGCCCATACCTGCCCGGTTCATCTGAGCCTGCACCCCGACGTCGAACAGGTATTCACGTTCCACTGGAAGCGCTAGCCCTCATCTGCCGAAAAATCACTGATCTATTTAGAAGAAAAGAAAAATCGTTATTTTCTGAAAAAATCGTTATTTCAAAGCGCATAAAAAACGTATTTCGCCAAAGTATGGGCTGATCGGCCTTGCATCCTCCGCTGGTTTCTCCTAAAGAATTCCCACTGGCAGGAAGCGGGGACTCGTCCCGGCTGGAAGCGCATCAAGCAGCACCTTTTGAGGAGGCGATATGAAACTGACCATCATTGGGGCCGGGCCTGGAGGCTATTCGGCGGCGTTTGCGGCGGCGAAGGCCGGGGTAGAAGTGACGCTCGTGGAGCGGGCGAAACTCGGGGGCACGTGCCTGCACACGGGCTGCATCCCCACCAAAACCCTGCGCTCGTCCGCCGACGTGCTGGAAATGAGCGGACGGCTGGCGGAATTCGGCATCACCGGAGAATGCGCGCTCAAGGCGGACATGCCCGCCATCGTGAACCGCAAGCGCAAGGTCACCGCCACGCTGCAGACCGGCCTTGAAAAAACGTGCGCCCAGCTCAAAGTCCGCGTCGTCTACGGCAAGGCCGAACTCGTGAGCGCGAAGCTGGTGCGCGTAACCACGGCGGAGGGCACGGAAGAGGTCGAAAGCGACAACGTGATCATCGCCACGGGTTCCTCGCCGCTGGAATTGCCCGCCCTGCCCGTCGATCACGCCCGCGTGCTGTCAAGTGATGACGCGCTGGAACTGCAAGCCGTACCGCCCAGCCTGATCATCGTGGGCGGCGGGGTCATCGGCTGCGAGCTGGCGTTCATCTACCGGGCGTTCGGCTCCAAGGTGACGGTCGTGGAAGGCCAAAACCGCGTACTGCCCCTGCCCTCAGTGGATGAGGAAATCAGCCGCCTGTTGCAGCGCGAAATGAAAAAGAAGGGCATCGCCGTGGAACTGGCCCGCACGGTGACCGCCACAACGCCCACCGGGACAGGCGTCTCCGTGGAGATCGGCACGTCTCCGTTCGTGGAGGTGGCCAACCCTCCCGCCCCGCGCACGCTTGAGGCCGACGCGGTGTGCGTCACCGTGGGCCGCGTGCCGCATACGGACGGCCTCGGGCTCGACGCCGCCGGGGTCAAGGTCGATGCCCGGGGCTGGATCGAAGCCGACGACTTTCTGGAAACCTCGGTGCCGGGCGTGTACGCCATCGGCGACGTTATCGGGCCACGCCGCATCATGCTGGCGCACATGGCCGTCGCGGAAGCCCATACCGCCGTGCACAACATCCTGCATCCCGAAGACAGGAAGGCGCAGCGCTATGATGTGGTGCCCTCCGCCATCTTCACCGCCCCGGAAATCGGGGATGTGGGGCTCTCCGAAGCGCAAGCCAAGCAACAGGGGTTCGCCGTGAAAACTTCGGTGTTCCAGTTCCGCGAGCTCGGCAAGGCGCAGGCCATGGGCGAACTCGCCGGGCTGTTCAAGCTCGTCGTTGAAGAAGGCAGCGGCAAGCTCCTCGGAGCGCACATCGCCGGAGCCCACGCTTCCGATCTGATCGCCGAAGCCACCCTTGCCATCCAGCGTGGCTGCACAGCCCGCGATCTCTTCGAAACCATCCACGCCCACCCCACCCTTTCCGAAGGGATCTACGAGGCTGCCGGTTCGCTGGTATAGCCCTCCTCCGATCCTGCCGCCGGCACAAGCTTGAAGGCAGCCGCACCCCTTTCTTCTCCTGGTGCGGCTGCCTTTTTGTGTGCCGCCCCTTCGGATAGCCTCGGCGGGACGGCTTTCCGCGCCGTACGGAGGGGGGAGTATACAGGAACGGAAAGTGGGTATAATAGGTTCGCCCCGTACATGGGAACACCACACCGCCGGAGGATTGCCCTTTGAAACGCGATCCCGCGGGCTGGTGCAGAAAGGGGATTTTTCATGGAAGAGGCACTGTTCAAAGTTCTTTCGTTCATCACCTTCATCATGCTCGGCTACCTGCTCCGCCGTTTGTCCATCCTGAAGGCGGAGACGTTCCGCGTGCTTTCCGGCATCGTGTTCTACATCACTCTGCCGTGCATCATCATAACCAGCATCAACGGCGTGCCCGTGACTTCCGAAATGCTCTGGCTCGTCGCTCTGGGCGCGCTCTGCAACGTCCTCATGGTCGCCACCGGCTACGGGATGACCCACGGCAAGGCCCGGCAGGAACGCGCCTTTTCCATGCTCAACCTTTCGGGCTACAACATCGGCACGTTCGCCATGCCTTTCGTCGCCGGGTTCCTGCCTCCCACAGGGTTTCTGGCCACCTGCCTGTTCGACGCCGGGAACGCGATCATGTGCACTGGCGGTACCTACGCGCTCGCCAACAGCGTTACCGACGCCTCACAGCATCTGTCCATCAAGAGTTTCCTGCGCAACGTCTTTTCGTCCATCCCTTTCTGCATCTATCTGATCATGATCGTCATGGCGTTCCTGCACCTCGCCCTGCCGCATCCCGTGATCATCTTCACCAAGATCGCCGGGGACGCCAACGCGTTCCTCTGTATGCTCATGATCGGCGTGAACATCAATCTGCAAATGGACAGCAAGAGCTTCCGGTGCCTCATCAAACACATCACAGTCCGCTATGCGCTCTCAGCCGTGCTGGCGTTCCTCTTCTACCGTTATCTGCCCTTCTCGCTTGAAATCCGGCAGGCTATGGCCGTCATCGCCCTCGCCCCCTCCTCTTCGCTGGCCCTCATCTTCACCATGAAGCTCAAGGGCGACGTGATCATGGCGGGCAACATCTGTTCCCTGTCCATCCTCCTGAGCACCATCGCCATGACCATCCTGCTCGTCTACCTCTAGCGCGGCGTTTTTTGATTTGCGGGGTGTCGGATGCTTGGTGCATGAGGCAGGGTTGATGGGTTCGGCAATAAAATTTACATAATAAAAAGATTATGGGAATATTCTAGCTATACACAAAAAAAGCGGCACCCGGAAACCGGAATGCCGCGTCTGTCCGCCGTGAACCCGCTAGTCTACGAGGCGGCACATATACGACCCGAGAGGCGCACGCAGGGTATCGAGGATGCGCTCAAGCAAAATCCCCTCCCGGTTGGGGAGGCCCTGCCCAAAGGTGGCCCGGATGCCCAAGGTGACGAATTGCACGGCCCGGTCAAGCGCAATGGCGAGGCTGTCGCCCTGCAGGAGGCTCCCCGTCAGCACACTGGCGAACACATCGCCCGTTCCGGGGTAATATGCCGGAATATAGGAACAGTCCACGCGCCAGAAACGGTCCTCATCCCGTTCGTAGGCGAGGACGGAAGTGCATTCGGGCTTACGCGAGGCCTGCCCGTCCGCAAGCGGCACGCTCGTCGCCACAACCGTCTTGGGGCCGTTTTCGGCGAGGCGGCGCAGCCAGCCCTTGAGCGTGGGCAGATCCGCTTCCGGGCTGTAAGGCTCGTCAAGGAGCAGGCAGACTTCGGTGAAATTCGGAGTGATCAGGTCCGCGCAGGTGATGAGCCAGCGCATTTTCGCCACCATCTCCGGGGTCATGGTCGGGATCAGCTTGCCGTCATCCCCGAGCACGGGATCGACCACAGCCAGGCCGCCGGGAGCGAGGCAATTCCGGATGCACCGCGCCGCCGAATCCATCTGCGCCGTGGACGCCATGAAGCCGGAGTACACGCCGTCAAAGCGCAGCCCGAGGCGCTCCCAGTGATCAAGGATGCGGACCATATCGTCTGTCAGGTCGAGCAGCGTAAAATCGTTATAGCCCACCGTCTGCGTGGACAGGATGGCTGTGGGCAGGGGCGTGGCCTGAATGCCCATGCTGGACAGGATCGGGATGGCCGCCGTCAGGGACGTCCGGGCGAACCCGGCGAGATCGTGGATAGCCGCCACTCTGGGAATGGGATTGCGCATTGTTTTTTCCAACTTTCTCAAGATGACTTTTCGTGGTGGATGTTCCAACTGCGGATTCCCCAAGCGGTTTTTCCGGGACCGGAACAAACGCGGCGGATTGTTTCATACCGCGCACGGCAAATCAAGATGAAACCGTTTTTCCGGAGAGGCGTATCCCCCTGAACGGGGGAACGCACTGCGGTTTTCCGTTCAGGGGCTGTCCGCCTTGCGGATGTTTGCTGGAAAAAGAGCGGCAAGGACAACGGAACCCCAAAATAACGCGGCTTGATTGTTGACAGCTGCGGCGTGAAGGAATAGGGCATATGTCAAAAATGATCGATGGGGCACTCCATGCCGAGGCCCCGGAACGGTTCCCGGACAACAGAGGAAGGGATCATGCCCAGACCCAGAAAGTGGAGACGCGTCTGCCGCCTGCCTCAGAATACGCTTTTCGGACCTCTTGCCGGGATTGACGACGGAACCATCGTCATGACGGTCGAGGAATATGAAACCATCCGGCTCATCGATCTGGAAGGATTGAATCAGGAGGCGTGCGCCGAACGGATGCACGTCGCACGGACCACCGCGCAAGCCATGTACCGGAACGCGCGTCATAAAATTGCCGACTGCCTCGTCAACAGCCGACGGCTGATCATCGAAGGCGGTGATTATTTGGTATGCAACGCGCGTGAAATGACGTGCGGCTGCCCTCACTGCCGACGGCTCATCCAGCCCGCCGACGGCGAAACCCCGAAAATAACACCATGAACGAAATCATCTGCTCAATCACCTCCGCCATCGAGGAAGGCCGCTCATGGGGCCATACCGATAAAGAGATCGCCGACTACATCTATGCCAAGCATATCCGGCCCCTGGAGACGAAGCTCGCCGAAGCTCCGGAACCGAGGGCCGCGTTTCTGGAAGGCTTCATGCTGACGACCAAGAGCCGGAACGGGGAAAATCCCTTTGCCGGGGATTATGCCGAGGCATGGAAAGCCATCGCCTCCCACGCGGGCGTGAGCCAACGGGCTTTCGAAGCCATCGAAGGCGGCCCGGACGAAAGCAAAGCCTGACCTACGGGGCATTTCCGGGGCATGGCACCGAACGCGGGCGATTCCGCGAGAAAAGGACAGAACATGAACACTGGCTTCAAACATGTGTACGGCCCGGTTCCTTCCCGGCGTCTGGGCCGTTCTCTCGGCGTGGACGCCCTGACCTTCAAAAGCTGTTCGTTCGACTGCGTGTATTGCCAGCTCGGACGGACTACGAACCACACCATCGAGCGCAAGGAATATATCCCCACCGCGGATATCCTTGACGAAGTGCGCCGCAAGCTCGAAAACGGGGACAAGCCCGAATACATCAGTTTCGCCGGATCCGGCGAACCCACGCTGCACTCCGGGCTCGGCGACATCATCCGGGGCATCAAGGCCATGACGGACGTTCCGGTGGTGGTGTTCACCAACGGCTCCCTGCTGTGGATGCCGGAAGTCCGCGCCGACCTCGCCGCCGCCGATGTGGTGATCCCCTCGTTGGACGGAGGCGACGCCGCGTTGCTCGACAAGGTGAACCGCCCCGCCGCGTCCCTTGATTTCGATCGAATCGTCGAAGGGCTGATCGCCTTCCGCGGTGCCTTCAACGGGCAGATCTGGCTCGAAGTCATGCTGCTCGGCGGCATAAGCGACGATGACGCCTCCGTGGACGCCATCGCCCGCCTGGCGGAACGCATCCGGCCCGACAAGGTGCAGATCAACAGCGTATGCCGCCCTCCGGCGGAAACCTATGCCCTGCCCGTTCCCGCCGCCCGGCTGCTGGAAATCCGAAAGCATTTCGCTGGGGTGCCCGGCACGGTCGAGATCATCGCGGAACATCTCGACGACATGGCGCATACGGCTTTCCGCACGCAGATCAAGGAAGAGGACATCCTCGCGCTCATCGAACGCCGCCCCTGTACCGCCGCCGGAGCCGCTGCGGGCCTGAACATCCACGTCACCGAAGCCATCAAGCATCTGGAGATGCTCGTCGCCGACGGCAAGGCCGTGACGCAGCCCAAGGATGGGCAGGTCTTTTATTCCGCCTGTGAGCTGCGGACGGAATAGCCGGAAGCCTCGGCAAGCAACGCCTCCCGCCGGAGAAGCGGTTTCCGCCGATGCGCTCTTCATCCCTCAAAACCGTCTGGAGAAATACATATGGCATCATGTTCGGAACAACAGGGGCAGACAACGATCCCCATGACCGCGGCCATGCAGCGCAAGGTCATGTCCGAAAACCTGAAAGACGTGCGGCACAAACTTTTCGTCATGAGCGGCAAGGGCGGCGTGGGCAAGAGCTCAGTGACCGTGAACCTCGCCGCCGCGCTGGCGGCGCAGGGCTTCAACGTCGGCATCCTCGACGTGGATTTGCATGGCCCGAGCGTCCCGCACCTGCTCGGCTCCCACGGGTTCGTCAGGGTGGATAACGAAGACGGCAAGCTCGTGCCCGTTTCCTGCGGCGAACGCCTCTCGCTCATCTCCATCGAATCCTTCCTCGAAGACAAGGACGCCGCCATCATCTGGCGCGGCCCCAAAAAGGTTGGAGCCATTCAGCAGTTCGTCGCCGACGTGAAGTGGGGCGCGCTGGACTATCTGCTCATCGATTCCCCTCCCGGGACCGGTGACGAGCATATGACCATCCTTGACGCCATCCCCGACGCCAAGTGCGTCGTCGTCACCACCCCGCAGGAGATTTCGCTGGCGGACGTCCGCAAAGCGCTTGATTTCCTCAAGGTCGTCAAAGCGGACGTGCTCGGCCTTGTGGAGAACATGAGCGGCCTCTTCTGTCCCCATTGCGGTGAGGAGATCGATCTCTTCAAGAAGGGCGGCGGCGAAGCCCTCGCCAAACAGGAAGGGTTGAACTTCCTCGGCGCGATCCCGCTCGATCCCGCCACGGTCGTCGCCGCGGACAGGGGACATCCCATCGTATCCATGCCCGCCGACACCCCGGCGAAGGCCGCATTCCTCAAGCTCGCCGAAACCGTGCGGGAAGCGACGCAAGCCTAACTCAGCCGTAAAGTGGAATATTTTCCCTAAAATCTCTTCTGGGGGAAGGCCAAACGCTTCCCTCGTATCCTCCCCTCCCACAGCAGGAGAGGATGTTGCCTTCCTTCAAAAGCCCCCTCTCGCCGTTATAGAAAACTCCCCGTCGACATCCGATGGGGAGTTTTTCTGTGCAACGGACAAAAAATATCATTAAAGTGAAATCATTCCGCAGAGAAGCCGTTGAGTGGCGAAACAATGGAGATGGAGTGTGTTTCCCGCTATCCGCTACACCCCACTGACGGTTTGTAATTTTCCGAAACCAAACGCTTTCTCTCGTATTCCACTCCGTTTTTTCTCTTCACAGGAACGGACGGCAATGGAGCCCAAAAGTCGGGTGTTCGAGCGATCAATCCGATATATTTCTCAAAAAGATAAGTTTTTTCCGGCCGTTTGAGCGCACAGAACAACTTGATTCCTCTCGGGCATGGTCCTATCAAGGAGACATGGCATACTTCGTATCCACCTTCAAAGGAGAAATTCTTATGTCGACTCCCACCCGTGACACCGCCGTTTCCGTAAGCGAAAGCACTTTTCTCCGTGACAACATGGTCTGCCATCTGGACACCGTGACCTACGTCTCAGCCGAACACGGCGAGAAAGAGACCGTGGTTGAAGTGTGCGAACCCTACGTTGCGCCCGAACCCAAGGACTGTACCCAGTCCTCTCAGGAGCGCGAACCCGAGTCGCAGGTCTTCATTTCCCCGGAATTCGGCAATGCTATCGAAGCGCTTGTCTAGCCCGCAAGCCACCACGTTTTCATTACACAGTAACAACTTATAATTACAAATAGTTATAACCTGTTACGGTGTAATCCTCCTTTTCGGCCTCCGTTCCCCGCTGATAGCGGCAAAACAGGGCCGCCCGGTTTATCCTCGCCGGGCGGCCCTGTTTTATGTCGGACAGCTTATCCGAGACGGTTTCATCCTGATACACGGTTTCACCCCTTCCAAACGGCATCCTGCTGCAAGGCGGAACGCATTGCGAGCCTTGCCTCTCCACGTTCCGCCATTCCATCTCTCCAGAGGAAAATATCTTCTAAGTTCCCTCCCTAGGCATTGCGCGACCGGCGAAAAAAGAGGCTTCCCTAGGCTATCTCTCTCCGGATGCCTCGTTTTTGTACTTCGCAATCTTCCGGGCGGCCGTGGGCTGGCTGATCCCCAGCGCCTTCGCAACCCCGGTCGTGGTCCCGCAGGCCTTATACGCTTCCAGAATCATGCGCCGTTCAAGCGTCTCCAGCGCATCGGGCAGGCTCTTGCCTATCGGGCTTTCCTGATTCTCCTGATGCCGGAACATGTGTTCCGGCAATTCGTCCGCCTTGATGACGCCCCCTGAAGAGACGATCACGAGCCGTTCGATAACGTTGCGCAGCTCACGGATATTCCCCGGCCACGAGTAGGCGGCGAGATGCCGCTTCACTTCATCGGAAAAAACCTTTTCCGTCCCGTATTTGGCGTTCATCTCCCCCAGAATGCTCAGGCACAGCGGCACGATCTCCTCGCGCCGTTCCCGCAGGGGCGGAATCCATAGCGGCAGGACATTGAGCCGGAAAAACAGGTCACTGCGGAAACGCTTCTTCTCCACCAGCGCCTCCAGATCCTGGTTTGTCGCCGCCACCAGCCGGAAATCAATGGAAACGGGCTTTACCCCGCCGAGCTTGACGATCTGCTTTTCCTGGATCACCTGCAACAGTTTGGACTGGAGCCGCAGGGGCAATTCTCCGATCTCGTCGAGGAACAGCGTGCCCTTGTCCGCCAGTGCAATCCGCCCTTCTTTCCCCTTATGGCTGGCTCCGGTGAACGCTCCGGCCTCATAGCCGAACAGCTCCGACTCCAACAGCGGGGCGGGGATGCCCGCACAATTGATTTCGACCAGCGGCCCGTTCGTGCGGTCGCTCAGATGGTGCACCAGACGGGCGACCACGTTCTTCCCGACCCCGGATTCTCCCGTGATGAGCACGGTCGTATTCACCTTGGCCAGCTTTTCGATGGTCGCGGCTATGGCCCTCATGGTCCCGCTGAAAGGCAGGCCTCCGGAGGTTTGGGGCGCATTCGGGGACACCAGCGCGCTGATTTTTTGGTATTCCTCATGCAATCGGCGTGAATAGCGCATGTCCACGCTGTAGCTCACCACAAACGAGACATCCCCGTCATCATCATAAATGGGAACGCCGGTAACTATATTGTATTGCCCCGAGCGCGTGGCCTCGGTCAGCGTGACCACCCGGCGGGTTTTGAGGACGAGGGCCGCCACGGATGGCGAAAACACTTTTTCCGCCTCCAGTTCATAGGTGGTCCTGCCGATGACCCGGTCGCGGCTGATCCCGTAATTGCGCTCAAAGCAACTGCTCACCCAGCGCATGACGCCGTTGTGGTCAACGATGGCGACGTTGTCGTGGATGGCCTCAATGACGGAAAACAAATCTTCCGTACTCGGTAAAGCGGCATCGAACGGCGACATGGCGGAGCCTCCTGCGGATGTATTCAATACTGAATAGGCTATTCATGTTTGAATAACAAGCTCTCCACAGGGAATTTTTCTTTTTTTATGTTATATTACCGTATGATAGAGAAATAAATATTTGTTCCTCCTCCCCTGTGGGACAACACATTATTCATATCTGAATAGCCTTTCACTGCTGTCCTGAGGACAATCTATTTTATTTCAATATATTACACCATGGCATGTACCTTGCTTATTAAAAAATAAAACCACCTTCCGACAAGGACAAGGAGCATGACATGGGCGTTCCCGTCAATTCACTGGCTTCCCCCCGTTTCTGCGGGGTCCGCACCTTTCAGCGCCTGCCGCATTCCGCCGATTGTTCCGGCAACGATTTCGCCGTGCTCGGCGTGCCTTTCGACACGGCCACCTCATATCGGCCAGGATGCCGGTTCGGCCCGGCTGCCATCCGGGATGCCTCCAGCATCCTGAAGTCCTACCACAGCGTTCTTGACGTGGATATTTTCGAGCACTGCCAAGGCGTCGACGCGGGCGATGTGGATATCATCCCCGGCTATCTCGACGAGTCCTTCGAGCGCATCGAAGCCGCCGTCGCGGGCGTGCTCGACGCCGGGGCCGTCCCGGTGATCATGGGCGGCGACCACTCCATCACCCTGCCCGAACTGCGCGCCGTGGCGAAGCGCCACGGCCCCGTGGCCCTGCTCCACTTCGACGCCCATTCCGACACCGGCGACGACTTTTTCGGCAAACCCTACAACCACGGCACAACCTTCCACTGGGCCATCGAGGAAGGGCTGATCCTCCCCGAACAAAGCACGCAGGCGGGCATCCGAGGCCCGCTCTATTCCCGGTCCAGCCTCGACTACGCCAAGGGCAAGGGGATGCGCGTCATCAGCGGGTGGGAACTGCACGACATCGGTGTGGATGAGACGATCCGCATCATGCGCGAGCGGATCCGCCCCGGAACCCCGGTTTTCGTCACCTTCGACATCGATTTCCTCGACGCCGCCTATGCGCCGGGGACCGGGACGCCGGAAATCGGCGGCTTCACCACCCATGAGGCCCTCAAGCTGATCCTCGGCGTGTGCCCCGGACAGCGCCTTATCGGAATGGATCTGGTGGAAGTCCTTCCGGATACCGACTCCGCGGGCATCACCTCGTTCGCCGCGGCGGGGATCATGCACGCGTTTCTGGCCTGCCTCGCCGCCGACAAGAAGCATAACCCCTCATAAGGAGTCCACTATGCGCCTGAACAAGTTCCTCTCCGGCCTTGCCGCCGTTTTGTTGGCCTTCTCCCTGTGCAACGCCGCTTCCGCCGCCCCGCTCACCAAGATCCGCACGGCGTGGATGGATTCCTATGAAACGTTCGCCATGTGGTACGCCAAGGAAAAAGGATGGGACAAAGAGGCCGGTCTGGATATCGACATCCTGTTCTTCGATTCGGGCATGGCCATCCTCAACGCCCTACCCGCAGGCGAATGGCAGTATTCCTGCCTCGGCGGGGTCCCGGCCATGATGGGGAACCTGCGCTACGGCACCAGCGTCATCGGCGTCGGCACCGACGAGTCCGCCTGCGTCGCCGTGCTCGCCCGGCCCGACAATCCCGTCTTCAAGACCAAGGGCCTCAATCCCAAGCATCCCGGCGTATTCGGGAGCCCAGAGGACGTGCGGGGCAAGACCATCCTCTGCACCACGGTTTCCTCCGCCCACTTCGCGCTCACCGCGTGGCTTGATGCCGTCGGCGTAAAGCCCACTGAAGTGACCATCAAGAACATGGATCAGCCGCAAGCCCTTGCGGCCTTTGAAAACGGCATCGGCGACTTCGTGGCTCTGTGGGCCCCGCACATGTACGCCGGAACCGACAAGGGCTGGAAGGTCGCCGGAAGCGCCGCCCTGTGCGGCAAGGGCACCCCGCTCGTCCTTGTGGCCGACACCAAGTACGCCGACGCCCACCCTGAAATCACCGCAAAGTTCCTCTCCGTCTACCTGCGCGGCGTCGAACACCTGCGGACCACCAGTGTCGACGACCTGATCCCCGAATACCAGCGTTTCTTCTTCGACTGGGCCGGAAAGACCTATTCCAAGGAACTCGCCAGGATGGATCTGGAATCCCACCCCGCATGGGACATCAAGGGACAGCTCGCCCTCTTCGATACCTCCAAGGGCATGAGCACAGTCCAGCAGTGGCAAGCCGACACAGCCCAGTTCTTCGCCTCCATCGGCAGCATCACCCCGGATGAACTCAAGAAGGTCGAAAACGCCTCCTACGTCACCGACAAGTTCCTCAAGCTCGTCAAGTAACCGTTCCCTGCCGGAAAATGCCCCTACCCCGCCCTCTCCCGTATCCCCGCGGGAGAGGGGTTTTCTTTCTCGCAAAGCCTGTTTTCCCCACAGTTCCGGCTCATTCCAGAGGCCCACACAGGGACTCCGCCCGCTCCCCGCCCCATCGGGCAGGAGTGTGTGTTTTTCAATCACAAAACATACTGATATTATTTGGTTCTTTTTGTATGATAAACGCTTCGTAACCATCTTGACATCACTCGGGAAATTGCCTAGCCCGAAAAAATGAAAGCTCGCCACTCCCCCATCTGCACCGTTGCCCTTCTCGTTGCTGCCATCGCGCTTTCCGGGTGCTCCTCCCAAAAGCTGCAACCCGCCTTTGAGCCGGTGTACGACGATCCGTACTCTTTTGAGGCGTATCTGGAAAACCGGAAGAAAGCCGATCGTTCTTCCATGTCCCAAGAGGAGCGCTTCGCTTACGACAACCGTACGGCGAGCCTGTCCACGATGCGGGAGTCGGGAATCCCTTTGCCGAACCTGCATCTTATCGAGCAAGCCAAAACAGCCCTCGGCACGCCCTACGTGCCCGGCGGTACCGATACGCAAGGCTTCGACTGTTCAGGGTTCGTGCAGTGGGCCTACCGGAATGTCGGCGTCACCTTGCCGCGCACGGCGCGCGAGCAATCCGTCATGGGCCGCCCCATCAAGTCCGGCTCCATGATGGCGGGCGACATCGTCGCCTTCAACCATCCCCGGCGCGGCTACCATACGGGCATCTATCTCGGCGGCGGCTCGTTCATCCACAGCCCCGGACGCGGCAAAAGCGTATCCATCGCCGCCCTGTCCGATCCCTATTTCAGCTCCACCTTCATCGGTGCCCGCAGAGTCCAGTCCAAGGAATCCGACGCCGAAGCCATCAAAAAGCTCATGGCGCTGGACTCCCGCAAACCCACCCGCACCCACAAGGCCGCCCTTGCTTCGAGTCAAAAGCGCTCCGCTACGCGAAAACAAACGTCCGCAGCGGTAGCCGAACACCGGACACAGGCCGATACCCGCCGCAAGGCGTCAGCCCCGCCCGCAAAACAGGAACCCGCGCAGAACAAAAAAAACGGCGGGCCAGCCGTTGCCGCCCGGAAACAGACGACGCCTTCACAAGCGACAGCCAAAGCCGCAACGAAAACCATCCCCCCGAAAAAGGAAGCCCCCGGGAAACAGGCAGCCCAAGCCCCAAATACCAAAAAGGGTGCCGTACCCGCAAAAAACACCCCGGTTTCGGAACCGGCCAAGGCCAAAGCCGCACCCGCCAAGGCGGGGAAGGAGGGCAAGGCGGCACAGCCCGTCGCCGGGAAAAAAGCAGTTCCGGTCAAGGCTGACGGCAAGACGACCGCAACAGCCAAAGCGCCCGTGAAAACAAAAGCGGAACAGCCCAAAGCCGCGACGCAAACGGCCAAAACGACCGCAACGGCCCCTGCCAAGGCGGCACAAGCGCAGAAGCCGGCGCAGAATTCCAAGGCATCCGCAAAAGCGCCGACAAATTCCGCCCCGGTGAAGGCAAGGGCCACACAAGCGAAACCTGAAAAAGCCGCACCGAAACAGCCCGCCAAAACGGCCCAACAGAAAAGCGGCAAATAGGGGCTTTCCCGAGCCGGAGTGGGCGGCCCCCTCTGGCCTGCCCGCCTCAAATCGGCGACCTTTCCTGCCGCGCGAGTTCCCTTTCAGAAAAACCGTCCTTTCCTGAAAACAAAAAAGGCTCCCCGCCGTCAGTCCGGCAGGGAGCCTTTTTGGGGGGAATGTCGTCCCGAGTTGCTATCCTTCAACGGGGTTCACGGAGCCGACAAAGGGGTGAGGACCAGAGAACGTGGGCGAACACGGGATCTGGCAAATATGGCTGTTCAGGACGCTGCCGTCCCAATGGTGCAGCAGATAGCCGGGGGTTTCCATGCGGAAGGTGTCTCCGCCCTCGGGGGAAAGATCGAGATCGATCTGCATGGACACGGCGGGGGAGGTCAACGCGATGCAGCCCGCCCACTGGGTCACGATGGGGCGGTGCATATGCCCGCAGCACAGGCGCACCCACGGCGAACGGCGCAGGATATCGGCAAGGCGGCCCACATTCTCGAAGGGCTCGTCCATCGCGCCCATGCCGGTCACGAACGGGGGATGGTGCATGAACAGCAGGGTCGGGACGCCGGGCCGGGCCGCGAGCGTCCGTTCCAGCCAGCCCGCTACGGCTTCAGGGCAGTGCCCGGAATGCGAACCCGGCTGCATGGTATCCAGCATGACCAGGCGCACCGGGCCATCCTCCACGGCATAGCACAGGTACGGAGCCACGGAAGCATCGGCAGGGCACCAATTCCCGAGCAATTCGCGCATCCGGTCGCGGCGGTCATGGTTGCCGGGCACGGCGTACACCGGCAGGGAAAGCGGTGCGAGCGCCTCATGCAGCAGGCTGTAGGCGTGCGCGTCCCCGCTGTCGGCCAAGTCGCCCGTGATGACCAAGGCATCGGGCTTTTGAACAAGCGTCTTGAGATGCTCCGCAACGACCCGCAGGCATTCAAGGGTATCCACCACCCTGAACGAAAGGCCACCGTCGCCGCGCAAATGAAAATCGGAAAGATGCAGGATACGCATTTCGCTTACCTTCAATCGGTTGTGCGGAAACGCAACGGCCTCCGCGCATCATCTAAAACCCTATGAACCTCGCCGAACCGGATGTGCTCCGTTTTTCCGGCGGACTCCCTCCACACGCAACGCTCTCCGTTCCCTATGCGCACGTTCTCCAGCCTTTCAAGCCAAGGCTCTCCAACAGGAACGAACCGTCGTCACGCGCCCTCTCCATCCTGTAACAATCTTTGGAAGGGAGGAATGGATGGTCTGGAGAAGGAAGGGATGCCTTTCCTCAGAAAAGCCCTTCCTTCTCCAATTCCCAATCCCGCTACAGCATCTTACACATGCTCAACTTCGCCGTCGACGCTTCTGCGGACCGCTGCGTTGTGCTTGCGCTGGATGATGAAGGCGGACGCCGCGCTCGTGAGGCCCGCAAGAAGCGTGAACAGACAAACGTAGAGGGGATCGCCGTCATTCCACTTCATGAACAGGGTACACAGGCCGGGCACGATGCCCGCGACGAGGAAACCGGGGAACTGGTATACGATGGAGATGCCGGTGTAGCGTACGTCCGGCGGGAACAGGTCGGAGAACAGCGCAGCCTCGGGACCGAACACGCCCGCGTAGAATACGCTCAGCGGGATGACAATCGCAAGCCCGATGAGGAACAGGTTGCCGCCGCTCCCTTCCATCAGCCAGAAGGAGGGAAAGATGGACAGCCCGCAGAGCAGACTTGCCAAACCGTACACTTTGCCGCGCCCGAAACGGTCGGCCAGACGCCCGGCGAACAGGATGAACGGGCACATGACCAGAGCGGCAATCATCACCACGGTGAGCGCTTCCGTGCGGGGCACATCCACATACTGCACGAGATAGGTGATCACGAACACCGCAAGGACGTTGAAGAACACGCCGTCGATCCAGCGCGCGCCCACGCCGAGCGCGATATTGCCGGGATGCTCCTTACAGACGCGTACGATGGGCAGGCTCTTGTGTTCGGTCTTGCCGCGTTCCTGCGCCTTGCGGAAGTCGGGGGTTTCAAGGATATGCATACGGATATAGAGGGCCACGCCCACCAGAACCACGCTGAGCAGAAACGCGCAGCGCCAGCCCCATGCCATGAACTGCTCGTTCGTGAGCCCCCACGACAGGAGCGCCACCACGCCGGAGGAGAGGCACAAGCCCGTGGCAAGGCCCATTTGCGGAATACTGGCGTAGAAGGCGCGTTCGCGCTTGCTCGCGTATTCATAAGTCATGAGCACCGCGCCGCCCCATTCGCCGCCGAGCCCGAGGCCCTGGCAGAGGCGCAGGGTCTGGAGGATGATCGGCGCGGCAATGCCGATCTGGGCGTAGGTCGGGACAAGGCCGATGCCGATGGTCGCCAGCCCCATGATGAGCATGGTCAGCACCAACATGCTCTTACGTCCGAGCTTGTCGCCGAAGTGGCCGAAAACGAACCCGCCGAGGGGACGGGCCAGATAGCCGATGGCAAAGGTACTGTAGGCCAGAATGGTGCCTATGAACGGGTCGGTGGTGGGGAAGAACAGCTTGTTGAAGACGATGCCCGCCACAACCCCGTACAGAAAGAAGTCGTACCATTCGATGGTGGCTCCGAGCAGACTGGCAAGGACGACCTTGCGGATCTCCTGCTTGCTGGGTGCGCTCATGCGATGCTCCTTGGGACGGCCTTCCGCCGCCCGGGTTGCCCGTCCGCCCGTTCCGTGGCGCCGGGTGAGGGATTCGCGGGGCGAGGCCATCTGGTGGGATCCGCCGTCCGCTTATTAAAAATTTAATAAAAACTCCGCCTCATTTTTAAATGCCAAAGAGGGCTCCGTTCTGCCCGCACTGGCATAAGACCGCTGAAACCATGCCATCTAATCCGAAATATGGCAATATATCGTCCGTGTCTTTTTGCTGAAAAAATGAATTTTTCAAAAATATACTTTTTAAACCTCTTTTTTTCACATAGTATAATTAAAAATTTAATAAATCTAAGCCCGGTTTGACACCCGAAAGTTCTTGTGCCTATATGTTCCCCATAACAACGAAAAAGAGGATGTCGTGAGCCCCAGAACCAGAGTCACCTTGACTGATATAAGCAGGCAGTCCGGGTATTCCCCCGCCACGGTCTCAATGATCCTCAGCGGGCGGACGGACGTTTCCTTTTCCGCGGACACCGTCCGCAAAGTGCGGGAAACCGCCGAGGCCCTCGGTTACGCCCCCACCGCCAAAAAGCGGCCCTCCCTCTTTGATCGCAAGACAGTCCTCATCGTCTGCCCGAACGTCCTCAATCCTTATTATTCCACCATCGTACAGGCCATCCAGCAAGCCGCCGCCGACAAAGACTGCGACACCCTCGTCTACACGACTTACCGCGACGCCGAAAACGAAATCCGCATCCTGAACGCCGTGGCCGGTTCGGATCTGGCGGGCGTGGTGTTCACCATGATGCCGCAGTCCACCGAACTGGTGGAACGCGTGAACAGGCTTGTACCGGTCGTGGTCATCGGGGACCGCAACACCAGCCTCAACGTGGACACCGTGGAGATGAACAACTACAGTGCCGGGGCCATCATCGCACACTATATGATCGGCCTCGGGCACAAGCACATAGCCTATATCTCCACCACGCTGAACGAGGCCAATTCCGCCCGCGTCCGCCGTCTGGAAGGCGTGCGCGACACCTACCGCGACGAATGCCCCGAAGGCTCCGTAATCGTGCGTTCCCGCGAGGTGACCCCAAAAGAGGAACGGGACAACATTTCCATCGAGCACGCGGTCGGCTTCGAGCTGACCCGCAAATGCCTCGGCGAGCGGCGCATCACGGCCTTCGTGGCGGTCAACGACATGGTGGCCTACGGCGTGCTCGACGCCATCCGTGCCGAAGGGCGCCGGGTTCCGGAGGACTACAGCGTGTGCGGGTTCGACAACATCTTTCCCTCGCAATTCCTCCCCGTGGGCCTGACCACTGTCGAGCACTACATTGCGGACAAGGGACGCAACGCTTTCGAAATCCTCCACTCGAAGATGTCCGGCGAGTCATCCGACCGCAACATCACCCGCGTCGAATTCAAGCATCATTTGATTGTCCGGGATTCTACAGCCGCCCCGCGTGGAGAGGAAAAAACGGGGTAAGGAACTGACGAATGGGAGGCCGGGACTCTGTGCGGCCCTCCGTATCCTTCCGACCTTTTTCAGATGGCGCATGGCTGCGGCCTGGCCCGGAAAGCTCCGAAAACCGGGACTCTCTTGCAGATTATACATGGAATATCGGGTAGTTTTGTATAACAGGATAATGTGCGGACAACTGCGTGTTGAGGATGTTTTTCGCGGCATACCGTTTTTATCAATATAAATGTGGCATACCTCTCATTGGATGTGTTTTTTAATATTACGCCGCTAATAACGCTGGACTGCACCATACCTGCCGCATTATATTGCCTCTCATCCTTACTGCTGCATTTTTGAGGTGCAAAAAAGATGAGATGGATGGAAACCTCGCCAGCCCTTCCCAAAGGGGCGAGCCGTGCGTATCCTAGCAGGCGGCATCAGTTCTTCCTCAAATGATAAGAGAAAAGCTTGGACTCGGCAGAGCGTGCTTCTCGGCATTTCTGTAACCCCGTGCGAATACGGTAGGCACTATGCAGCTCAAAACGAAACTCCTCGTGTATATCACAGTGCCTATTGCTCTTGCCGTCTGCATTTCATCTTATATGACATACAGAACACATTCCGCAGCCATGCGGCATATCATTGAGAAAGATATAAAAGCGACATCGTTCTTTGTCGCGGAAAATATCAATCTGACCATATCGGATATAAAAAACAGTTTCCGTGTTGCCGCAAAATCGGAAATCATCAAGGAATCACTGGAAAACACGGGACAACGGGAACATGAACGCGTTGTCGCCTTCTTCGAGGCCATCAAGCACGTCATGCCGACAATCACGGACGTCTTCCTCCTTGATGAAACCGGCAATATCCGGGCGAGCCTCAATTCGCATGATTACGGCAACAACTATGGGGATCGCACATACTTCCGACAGGCAATCGCCGGAGAAACGGCGATCGTCGGCCCTTTGGTCTCACGCGTCACTCAAAAAGAATGTGTCTATATCGCTGTCCCTGTAGGCAACGAGCGGAATAAAGGCGTTCTGGTTGCCTCCGTGGAACTGGATAGCATATCCGTTCTCTGCTTTAACCATGATATCACTTCGTCCCGGATAGATATTTTCCTACTCGACAATACGGCCCATATCCTCATGGCCAAAGAGAGCACAAAAGACGGCAAACACCCGGACAGCATAAAGCTGGATGACCACACCTTAAGCGACGGGACTCCACAAGGGTATGTCACGTATGCCTTCAACGGCAAAACCTATACGGGCTTTTACAAAAAAATCAAAAACCTGAACTGGTATGTCCTGATCGCGATGGATGACACGCAAATCAATAAGACGGTGTTATCATCCACGAAGAACAGTTTTCTGCTGACCCTTCTGGCAATCCTGATTGGCCTGCTCATCGGATCCATTCTTATTTATAATGTAGTGAAGGCCCTGTACAAGATTATCGAGTATGCCCGCAGGATTTCCAACGGACAGTTGGAGGCGACTCTGGACGTCTATGGCCAGGGCGAGCTTGGCGTCTTGGCCAATACGTTGCGGTCAATGGCCAGAATAGTGAAGCAGGATCAGGACAGGTTGAATCGCCTTGTTGAAGAGCGCACGGATCAGTTGAGGCTTTCTCAGGAGAGGCTGCTTAAAGAAAGCGCTCTGTTGAAGACTATCTTAAATACCGTTCCAGATCTGATCTTCTATAAAGATATGAACGGAATATACAAGGGATGCAACAAAGCGTTCGGCGCTTTCATAGGCAAGAGCGAACAAGAGATTATAGGCAAAGACGATGTGGAGCTTTTTCAGCTTTCAGGAAATGCCGCTCAGAAATTTATTGAGGACGACCTTCAGGTCATGAGGGGAAAACTCGATACCTTGATCCGCGAGGAAGAGGTGCTGTATCCCGATGGGAAAAGGATATACCTAGAAACCATCAAGACACTGTACTACTCGGAAGATAATGCGCCTTTCGGCATGGTTGGCATTTCCCGCAACATCCAGCTGCGAAAGGAAACGGAAAAGGCCTATGCCGAAGCCATCCAACGGGCGCACGAAGCCAGCAAGGCCAAAAGCGAATTTGTGGCCAGAATCAGCCATGAAATACGGACGCCCCTCAATGCCATCATCGGCATGAATTATTTGCTGAAACAAAGCTGTACAGACCCTGTGCAGGAGAGCTACCTGCGCAAGATGGAACTTTCTGCCAAAAATCTCTTATCCATCATCAATGATGTGTTGGATTTCTCAAAGATAGAGTCCGGGAAGCTCGAGATAGAGAAGAATACATTGTCAATAGAGAAGCTGGTGCGCGATGTCGTCAGCATCAATGAGCCCAAAGCCAAAGCGGCGAACGAATCTTTCGAAACCCATATTGATCCGGGCATTCCCGACATACTGATCGGCGATACGTTGCGCATCAGCCAAATCATGCTGAATCTCGTTTCCAATGCTGTCAAATTTTCGCATCACGGAACCATCAAAATCGAAGTCCTCTGCGAACGTGTGCACGGTGAAAACGTCACGCTGCTCTTTTCCGTCCGCGATCAAGGTATCGGCATGAGCCAGCAGCAACTGGACAAACTCTTTATCCCCTTTACCCAGGCGGACGGCTCGACGACACGGAAATACGGCGGCACGGGGCTTGGCCTCTCCATCTGCAAGATGCTGGTGGAGCTCATGCATGGGGAAATATGGGCCGTGACCGAGGAAGGCGTGGGCTCAACCTTTTTCTTCAGGCTCCAACTTGAAAAGAAGGACGCAGCGACCCCGGCGGCGCAGCATCCCGAAACGAAACAGAGCGCCCCCGTTGAAGCCCTTCCCGCTTCCAGCTTGAAGGGAAAAACCGTCCTCCTAGCGGAAGACAATGAAATCAATCAGGAAATAGCTATTGCCATTCTCAATTCCTTTGGGCTTGAGGTGGAGCTGGCCGAGAACGGGCTGGAAGCCGTACAGAAAATTCAAACAAACCAATACGCTTTAGTCCTTATGGATATCCAGATGCCGATCATGGATGGCTATCAGGCGACGCGGTTGATCCGGAAAGATGACCGCTTCAACGCCCTTCCTATCATCGCCATGACCGCCAACGCCATGAACACGGACCGAGCCGAGAGCCTAAAGGCGGGCATGAACGAACACATCGGCAAGCCCTTTGACCCGGAAGCATTGAAACGATTGCTTGGGAAATGGTGCCGCTGATTCATACAGCCGCTCTTTACTGACAGCGGGTACCTTGAGAAAAACTTTCTGCCCGGGAGGGTCCAGATTGCCGAAACAGGGGAACAATCCCCTAGGGGCAGGAACGTTTGAAGTGGTATAACCGCATTGAGGGAAGCGACTTTTTTCTCAAGAAAAGCTTCCCCAAGCCTGCCGGCTCAGCCTCGCGCCCCTCTCTCCGTTTCAAAGCCTTTTATGCAGGGCTCCCTGAAACGGGTTCCCTTCAAAAAAGCTCTCTTTACGCATAAAAACCGTAGCCTGTTAAGGTGCCTTTAAGCCTGTCGAGGCAAAAGACATCCGGCAGGGGAATTTCTGTGTAGAACACCGTTTCAATGGACGGTGTTTTTACTTTTTATTGCAATCTATTGGTAAAAAAAGCCGACCGGAGGAACAGCTTGCCCGGAGGATCACGGCGGAAAAGGATTGACGGCGGGAAAAGTTCATGGTGTAATTTAGTCATTGATTAATTAATATCACCATACATTTTCAAACAGACTACGGAACATCTCAGGAGACCTGCCATGCATCTCAGCCACCTCGTTGAAACGATTGATACGCATACCGCGGGCAATCCCACCCGCAACCTCATCGCCGGGGTTCCCCGCATCGAGGGGAAAACCATGCAGGACAAGATGGCCTATGCCGAGGAGCATCTGGACTGGCTGCGCACCGCCGTCATGATGGAACCCCGCGGGCACAGCAACATGTCCGGCACAATCTGGGTGGAACCGTGCCATCCCGAGGCCGACATGGGCATCCTGTTCATCGACGCGGGCGGGCACATGCCCATGTGCGGGCACAGCACCATCGGCTGCGTCACCGCCATGTTGGAAAGCGGCCGGGTGCCCATTACCGGGGAAGTGACCGAAGTGAACATCGATACCCCAGCCGGACTCGTGCGCACCCGGGCCACCGTGGAAAACGGCAGCGTGACCAGCGTCGCGTTCCGCAACGTGCCCTCCTTCCTGTTCTGCTCGGGGACGGTTGAGGTTCCCGGTATAGGGGCTGTCCCCTTTGATGTGGCTTACGGCGGCAACACGTATGCCATTGCCGACGCCGCGTATTTTCCCGGCCTTGAACTCCGTTCCGGCCACCGTTCCGCCATCGAAAAGGCCGCGCAGGCATTCGGCGATGCTGTGCGCGCGGCGGTGAAGTTCCAGCATCCCCTCCAGCCGTTCATCAATGTCATCACGCACGTCATGTTCTATACAAAGCCGGATGATCCCACAGCCACTTACCGCAATACCGTCGTTTTTCTGCCTGACTCCCTCGACCGTTCACCCTGCGGGACGGGCACGTCCGCCCGTGTGGCCTCGCTGTTCGCCAAGGGCGAGCTCGGCCTGAACGAAGCTTTTGTCCATGAAAGCGTCATCGGCACCCAGTTCCGGGCGCGTATCGTCGAGCCCGCAATGGTCGGGCCGTACAAGGGAGGCATCCCTGAAGTATCCGGTTCGGCTTACGTGACCGGCCTGCTCAAACTGGTCATCGATCCCGCCGATCCTCTGCGGCATGGCTTCCGGCTGGCGTAACGGATTGGCATGGTTGAAATTGGGGAGGCTACGCAAAGGGAGTTCGTTCCGCTGCGAGATTAAAGAAACGTAACTCATCGTCAAAATAAATTTATCCCGTGTTTCCCACTGCCAGACAAGCGTTTTCTTTCGGCGGCTTGCCGCCGAAAGAAAACGCGCAGCCGGGTCAAGGGGCGGCTCGCCCCTTGCGGAGTGCAGAGGCAGCGCCTCTGCCGGGGGTCCTAGGGGCGGAGCCCCTGGGCAGAAGATGGCAGGAACACGAGGCTTGCAGAAAAACAGGGCAGTCCGACGCCATGCGCGCGGACCGCCCTGTTCTCGTTGCGGCGGCTGGAAATCAGCTTTCCGGTGCCATCAGCGAATCGAGCATGACGGCAGGCGCATCCAGCAGGCCATCCAGCTCATCACGCAACTTGTCGATCTTTTGCAGCAGTTTGAGGGCTTGGCGATGCACGGCGTGTACGGAGGCAAGCATCTCCTCGTTCGGAATCGGAATCGGCAATGCCGCGATATCCGCAACCCGAATCTGCGGGATGCTCGTTCCTGAAATGTTTGAGCGCAGATAGTTCAAGGCCCGCGGAGAACGCAAATAGTGGAATAGCCAGATCGGATCGATACATTCTGTACGGATCAGATAAAACGTCTGGCTCGGCAGCCAGTTATCGCCGCACTGGGTCACGATGCCCACCTTGCCGAGGGATTGCAGCGAGCCCTTGCAGGTGAGCAGGAGATCACCCTCCCGAAGCCGGGCGATCCGGCGCGAACGCGGCAGGGGCGCGGCATCCGGCACGAGGCGGCTGGCGTCGGTAACGAATCCGCTTTCATCAATATCGGCAAGGGTGACTTCTCTATAGATGTTGGAAAGTTCTCCGTCCCCGGCCTTGGCGAGCATCTGCCCCCGTACCAGCGCCGCACACCCGCCGAGGGATTCCTCCCGTAAGGACGGGGCCGAGGTCTGCACCAGCGGGCTCGACTTGAGGCGCAGATCGCAGCCACGCAGGATCAGAGCCTCATAATCCACGTTTTCCGCCGGGGGCTTGGGCGTCCAGCGCGGCAGCCGCCCGATGGGGCGGTCGCACGCCTGCGCAAGGATGGGATCGAGGTAGCTGATCTCCAGCCCCTGACGGCTCGGCACGCACCAATCTTTGGCATTGACCAACCGTACCGTGCGGCCCGGCTCGGAAGGGCCGAGCTGAAGCAAGGCGGGAAGGGTACGCGGGATGATCCCGCCGGGAAGCTGTGTGACGGAGTACAGCGAGCCGTTTTCGATGAGCCGCTGCTTGAGGTGCAACGTGCGGGGGCTGGCGCTGCTGAGGAACGACCAGTTCGTCATGACCACCGCCCCCTGATAGGATTGGTGATCGAGCTGGCGCAGGAACGTGCCGAGTTCGGCGTTCCGGGAATCGGAATCATGGATGGCGATGTGACCCGCGTTTGCCGGGTACGGGCTGGAAGGGCCGAGGCCTTTGACCTGCCCCCCCGCGATGGCTGCGATGTGCGGGACAAGCGCGCTTTCCCCAGTAAAACAGACTTCCCGCCCCTTGGAGGCGAACCAGACGGCGAACTGGAGCGTACGCGAGCCGTGGCAGACCACCGGCGCGTCTTCGTCGCCCGGAAGCATGTGGCTCATCAGGTCCGCAAGCTCAATGGGCAGGAGCTGCCTCCATCCGGTCAGGCGGTCCATTTCGCTGAGCGCCGCGATGAGCATCAGCACGGGCGACGCACCATCAAGAGACGGCGAAACAATGTTCTTACGGATATGATCGCACTGGTTTTTCCCCGCGATGGGCAGGCCGCTGAAACAGCCGAGCAGAATATCCCTCAGATCGATGGGTGAAAGCTGGCGATGGGCGGCATACAGCTGAGCCGCGAAATCCATGCCTTTTTTGAGCGTGACGTTATCGAAAAGCATACTGAGCCTTTGTAAGACAGTTGGGAAAACCGAGGAAAGAAAAAGACTGGACCTCGAACACGCTTCTACGCGTTTTCTGTTGTATAGCCAGTCTCAATGGAAAGAGCAAGTTTATATGTTGAAAATTATCTTGTTAAAATATGATATGTTATCATATTTAGATTTCGTAAAATAAAATTATCTGTTGACTATTTTTTGCTTATGACTGAAAAAGAACTCATGCTTCTTCGGACACACGGATTCAGGAACTCCAACCGAAACGCCGGAGCACCGCATGAGCTTTCCGCTTTCCATCGTCATTTGGGATTATGACCCCGAACGCATTGCGGAAATCGACCGCAACCTTCACCTGGCCCTGCGTGAGCTGAACCTCCGGGGCACGGTGTCCAGCCTGTCCGAACCGCCGCTCATGTCCCGCGAAGGGCTGGTCGGCCGGGAACCCGTCCTTGAAATCGGAGATGCCTATTGGTCCTTACGGCCGGGAGAAACCATCTCCAAAGAAGCCTGCCTCAAGCTGCTTTCACGAATCGTCCAAGAAAAGGGCTGAAGCCCTAACCGTATAGGAGGTCCTGTGAAAATGCTTCTTTCTGGTAGAACCGCGCTTGGCCTGCTCTTTTTGGGCATCGGCGCCCTGCTCCTCCGCGAGACGTACGCGGTCGACGTCGGCGCATTCGCCGTCCCCGGCGAAATGGGTACGATGACCTACCCCCGCATCCTGCTGTTCGGCTGGATCGGCCTGTCGATCCTGTATCTGCTCAACCCCGGAAAGCCGTTCAACGCCCACGATCTGCGGGCCAGCCTGCCGGGCGTTTCCAAGGTCGTCGCGTCCATCGCCGTTTATATCATCCTGTTCGCTACGGTGGGGCTTCCCCTCGGGACGTTCCTCTTCCTGCTCCTTTTCTTCTATCTGATGCGCTACCGGGACATCCGGCGCATGCTCCCCTTCGCCCTGCTCGGCGCGGGGCTGACGTGGCTGGTGTTCGAGAAGATTCTGGGCGTCGTCGTCCCGCAGCCCTTCTGGGTCGGCCTGTTCTAACCCTCGGGAGAACCGTATGTTTTCCGATATCATGCACGGCATCATGATCACGATGAGCCCCGACTGCCTGTTGGCCTTGTGCATCGGCGCGATGTTCGGAACCGTCGTCGGGGCGCTTCCCGGCCTTGGGACGGCCGTGGCCATCACCATCTGTATCCCCTTCACCCTACAAATGGGCAACGCTTCGGCCATCGCCCTGCTGCTCGGCGTCTACGCCACTTCGATCTATGGAGGGTCCATCTCCGCCGTGCTGCTCAATACGCCTGGCACGCCGCAATCAGCCTGTACCGGATTCGAAGGTTACGCCATGGCCAAGGCGGGCAAGGCGGAAAAGGCCCTCGGCTGGGTCACCGTGTCCTCCGTCCTCGGCGGCCTGTTCTCCTGCGTTGCGCTGGTCATCGCCGCCCCCCAGCTTGCGGATCTGTCCGTGAAGTACGGCGGCCCGCTGGAAATCTGCGGCCTCATCTGCCTCGGCCTCGCCTGCATCACCAGCCTGTCCGAAGACAACCAGATCAAAGGCCTGCTCATGGGCGTCGCCGGGCTGTTCCTCGCCACCATCGGCGTGGACCCCCTGAGCGGCGAAATGCGCTTCACCTTCGGCTCGCCCCAGCTCGTCAGCGGCATCGACCTCATGCCCATCGTGGTCGGCGTGTTCCCGTTGGCGGAACTGTTCTACCGGGCCTATGAGGTCCACGCCAACGTGGAGCCCACGGCCATCGACTGCAAGCGCATCAGCTTCCCCACATGGCAGGAATGGAAGGGGCGCGGCCTCATCCTCCTGCGCTCATCGCTCATCGGCGTGGGCCTCGGCATCCTCCCCGGCACCGGCGCGACGGCGGCCACCTTCGTCAGCTACTCTTCCGCCAAGCGCCTTTCCAAGAATGGGGAAAACTTCGGGAAAGGCGAACCCGACGGCCTCGTCGCCGCCGAATCCTCCAACAACGCGGTCGCGGGCGGCGCGATGGTCCCCACGCTGGCCCTCGGCATCCCCGGCGAGCCCGTCATGGCGCTCATGCTCGCCACCCTGACCCTGCACGGGATCACCCCCGGCGTACGGCTCATGGCGGACAATCCCGACATCGTCTATTCGACCTTCCTGTCCCTGATTCTCGCCAACCTTTTGATCATCCCCACCGCCATCATCACCGTGCGCGGCTTCGGGAAGCTCATCAAGTTCCCCACAGCAATCCTGCTCAGCATCATCGTCATCTGCTCCCTGCTCGGCGTGTACCTGCCCCGCAGCAACATGTTCGACGTGTGGATGGCCCTGCTCATCGGCGTGATCGCCTTCCTGATGCGCTTTGCGGATTTCCCCGTGGCCCCGTTCCTCATCGGCTACGTGCTCAGCGCGCAGCTTGAGTACCGTCTCGGCCAGGCCGTCATCTACAAAGGCGACATGCCGCTGACCGAATACCTCTTCAGCGCGCCCGTCGCCCTCGTCCTGTTCGCGGTTTCCGCCTGCCTGCTGCTCGCCCCGATGCTGCGCCCGCTTTGGGCCGGCCGGAGAAAGTAAAACCCTCAAGCCCCAGGAGTGTCCCATGTTCAGAAAGCTGCTGCTCGCCCTCGCCGCCGTATGCCTCATGACCGGCTCCGCCGTGGCCGCCGATGCGTTCCCGAACCGCCCGATCACCATCGTCGTGCCCTTCGCGGCCGGAGGCGAAACCGACCTCGTGGCCCGTATGCTTGCGGATGGCATGAGCAAGGAACTCAAGCAGGTCATGGTCGTGCAGAATATCGTAGGCGCATCCGGCGTCGCCGGGATAAGCGCCGTCACCGGGGCCAAGCCCGACGGCTATACCCTCGGCGTAACCCCGAGCGCGCCGCTGGCCATGCACCCTCACATGCGCAAGGTTCCGTATACGCTGGATTCGTTCGACTTCGTGGGCCGTATCCTCAAGGCTCCGTACATCGTCATGGTCGCCAAGACCGCGCCCTGGAACACGCTTGACGACATGCTCAGGGATATGAAGGCCAACCCCAACACGTTCTTCTTCGCGTCATCCGGCGTGGGCAGCGTACCCTACTTCGCCATGATGGACCTCTTCAAGAAGGCCGGGGCGCAGGTCCGCCACGTCCCCTTCTCCGGCGACGCCGACGCCTTCCAGGCCATCGCGGGGAACCGCGTGCAGGTCTACACCTCCACCGCCGGATCGCTGGATCAGTATGACGTCAAGGGGTTGGCCCTCATGGATGCCACCCGTGATCCGCTGCTGCCCAACCTGCCCACGGTGAAGGAATCCGGCGTCGAAGCCTATTATAGCCAGTGGATGCCCCTTCTCGCCCCCAAGGGCCTGCCCGCCGACATCAAGGCCACGCTTTCCGACGCCATGCGCAAGGCCATGCAGTCTCCCGAGTTCGTGGAGCGCCTCCACAAGCTGAACCTCGTTCCCGGCTATCTGGACAGCAAGGACTGCCGCGCATTCGTGGAGGAGGAATCCGTCCGCAACGCCGAAGTCATCAAGGGGCTGATGGCGAAGTGATCGCCCGCCCCCTTACTTTCAACCCGAAAAAAACAAAAGGTGTTATCATGCGCGAAAAGAAGAATGTCATCGTCGTGATGTTGGATACGCTCCAGTTCAACTATCTGGGCTGCTACGGCAATACGCGGGTCAAGACCCCGAACATCGACCGCTTCGCCACCGAAGGCGTGGTCTTCGAAAACGCCTATACGGAAGGCCTGCCCACCGTGCCCTGCCGCCGGGCCATGCTCACAGGGCGCTACACCCTGCCGGTGAAGGGCTGGTCGCAGCTCGACGTCAGCGACACCACCATTGCGGATCTGTGCTGGGGGCAGCCCATCGACAGCTACCTGATCCACGACTCCGGGCCGTTCCGACTGCCCAAGTTCGGGTACTCGCGGGGCTTCGACAAGGTGTTCTTCCTGCACGGGCATGAGACCGATCACCAGTATTACGCGCAGGACGAACTCGGCGGCGGCCTCAAGGCCGAGGACTACTATGAAGATCATGTAATGGAAAAAGCCGACGAGATCCTTGGGGAAAACGTCATGCGCCCGCTCATGAACCAGGTTGAATGCCATCTCAAGGAGCGCCAGTACTGGAAATCCGACGGCGATCAGCACGCCGCCCAGATCATGAAGGAAGCTGTGCGGAACCTGGAGCGCGTCGACCGCAACAAGTCCTTCTTCATGTGGATCGACTGCTTTGATCCGCACGAACCGTGGGATGCTCCCTCCGTGTACGATCCGGATCTGAAGTGCCCCTATGACCCCGACTACGAAGGCAAGGACATGTTCCTGCCCATTCAGGGCCATGTCGACGGCCTGTACACCGACCGCGAACTGGAACACATCCGCGCCCTGTACGCCGAAAAGGTGACGATGGTGGACAAATGGTTCGGGCATCTCATGAACAATATCCGCACGCTCGGCATGGAAGACGACACGCTGGTCATCCTCGTCTCCGACCACGGTTCCCCGATGGGCAAGGGCGAGCACGGCCACGGCATCATGCGCAAGTGCCGCCCGTGGCCCTATGAGGAACTTGCCCACATCCCCATGATCATGCGCGGCCCCGGCCTGCCCCGCAACCGGCGCGTGAGAGGCTTCGTCCAGTCCTGCGACGTGGCCCCCACCGTGGTGGATTGGCTCGGCATCGGCGTGCATCCCTCCATGCAGGGCCATTCGCTCCTGCCGCTCGCCAAGGGCGACGTGGAAAAGGTCCGCGAATTCGCCATTGCCGGGTACTTCCGGTACTCGTGGTCCATCATCACCGAGGACTGGTCCTTCATCCATTGGTTGAAGGATGACGAAAAGAGCGTCGCCGATGCCCGGTTCGGCATCTACGGTAAGGATCTCGGCGAATCCACGGCCCACATCCTCCAGATGAAGAAGGCCAACGCCGTCGAGGACCGCGACACCGCCTTCTACAACCGCGCCTACGAGGAACACAAAAAGGCCGCAACGCTGGACGGCGAGGATCAGTGGACCTGCACCGCCGCCGCCTCCAGCGAAGTGCCCGCCCGCGACGAGCTGTATTGCCGCAAGGACGATCCGTTCCAGCTCAACAACGTCTCCGCCAAACATCCCGAGGTCGCCAAGGAGCTGTTCGAACAGCTGAAGCTGTTCATGGCCGAACTGCGCGCCTCCTGATGATCCGCCGGTGAGGGGGATTGGGCAATACCGTCCTGCCCGTGGGGATCCCCCTCTCCGGCCTTTCGAAAATACCGACATCCCGCTTTCCCGAATGCCCTTCGGGAACCCCCCTGTTTCACCGTTTTCCGCAACCCGCAAAGGAACCGGTTATGAGCGAAGCTACCCTGTTGGATTCCGTTACTTTTGATGAATGGATCAAGTCCCACGACGGCATTGTCCTGTTCCACAAAAAGCTCTGCCCGCACTGCAAGGTCATGCGTACCGTGCTCGGCAAGGCTACGGCCGAACGCCCCGATATCCAGCTCGCATCCGTCGATTCCGAAGAACAGCCGGATCTCATGGCCCGCTGCTCCGTTGAGCGCGTGCCTACCCTGCTCGTCTGCCGGAACGGGGCCGTCGCCGCCCGCAAAAGCGGCATCATGAACCCGCGCGAACTGCTCGCGTTTTACGAGTCGGCGTCATGAACGGGCACAGCGACATCCTGATCATCGGCGGCGGCATAGCCGGCATGACGGCGGCGCTGTACGCGGCCCGGGCCAACCTTTCCGTCCGCATCGTGGAGAAGGAAGTGTGCGGCGGGCTGGTGAACTGGACCCATACCGTGGAAAACGTGCCCTCATACAAGAGCATCCACGGCATGGATCTCATGACCGCCTGCCGGGAGCATGTGGAGTCCCTCGGCGTCGCCATTGAAGAAGTCAACGAGGTGGAAGAGGTCCGGCTCGACGGCCAGCCCAAGGAAATACACACCTCGGAAGGCGACAGCTTCACCGCCGACGTGGTGATCATCGCCACCGGGCGGAAGCCCATCCCGCTGCCTGTGGAAACGGCGTTCGAAAAGGTCCACTACTGCTCGGTCTGCGACGGCACCGCCTACAAGGACAAAGACGTGCTCGTGGTCGGCGGCGGGAACAGCGGGTTCGACGAATCCCTGTACCTCGCGGGCCTCGGCGTCCGTTCCGTCCATATCGTGGAAATGTTCCCGGCCTGCGCCGCCGCACAGTCCACACAAGACCGGGCTCTGGCTACCGGCATCATCAGGGCAAACGTGAACACCACCATCACTGCGCTGGACCCGCTGCCGGACGGACGCTGCCGCGCCTCGCTCAGGGATGCAGCATCGGGGGCCGCCTCCGAGGAAACCGTGGACGGCGTGTTCTGCTTCATAGGCCAGAAACCGAATACCGCTCTCCTTGAAGGGCTCATCGATATGGAAAAGGGCTATATCCGCACCGATGAGGACATGCGGACCTCCCTTCCCGGCGTGTTCGCCGTGGGAGACGTCCGCGCCAAGCGGTACCGCCAGATCACCACGGCTATGGGCGACGGAACCGTCGCCGCGCTGGAAGCCGAACGCTTCATCCGTTCCCTCCGCTGAGCTGATTGGTGCTCCGCCCCTCGCCCCGGCAAAGGCTCTCCGCCTCTGCACTCCGCAAGGGGGCAGCTCCCCCTTGACCCGGCGCTAAAGAGAGCAAAGTCCCCATTCCCGGCAGCCCCCAAAAACCTTCGTCCCTCTCATCGGAACGAACTCCCTGCGTGCCACCTCCCCATCAGTCGAAAGTCTTGGGAGAGGTGGGGGTCCGGGGGAGGAGAACCTTTCTTCAGAAAGGTTCTCCTCAG
>ENA-UEPJ01000360-UEPJ01000360.1-human-gut-metagenome-genome-assembly--contig:-NODE-360-length-61960-cov-14.297351_pt1 | contig 61960 bp, 50 predicted proteins | sample MGYA00242890_ERZ507896 | MGnify/ENA primary metagenome ERZ507896 (study PRJEB26167, sample SAMN06115508) | human gut metagenome | host: Homo sapiens | place: China:Qinghai | collected 2015-08-20...
AAGCTGTTGGGGATCTCCTTGGCCAGCTCGTCGGCCTTGGCAATGGCGCCCTTCATGCCCTTGGCGCCCTCGGTCAGCACCAGCTCCGCGCCGTAGGCCTTCATCAGCTGGCGGCGCTCCACGCTCATGGTCTCCGGCATCACGATGATGATCCGGTAGCCCCGGGCGGCGGCCACGGAGGCCAGACCGATGCCGGTGTTGCCGGAGGTAGGCTCAATAATGACGCTGCCCTCCTTCAGCAGGCCCTTGGCCTCGGCGTCGTCGATCATGGCCTTGGCGATACGATCCTTGACGCTGCCGGCGGGGTTAAAGTACTCCAGCTTGGCCAGCACCTTGGCCTTCAGGCCGAACTTCTTCTCGATATGGGTCAGCTCCAGCAGGGGGGTCTTACCGATCAGCTGGTCAGCGGAAGTGTAAATGTTAGACATAACGATTCTCCTTTTCGATATCACATATGTTGTTTATTCAGATGGTCTGCGGTGCGCTCCGGCGCGGAAAACAGCTGCCGCCGCAACATCGGAGATACGTATGCCCTTTCCGGCGTCTCATGGCCCGCCCTCCCTTTTGTTTCGTAATTACTACCTATCTGGTAGGTTGGTTACGTTATACCACGCCTGCCGGTATTTGTCAACAGGGAATTTGCATTTCGCGGAAATCTTTTCACCCGCCGCGGCGCAGGGCATAGAATGAGAACGGAGAGGCTCTCTCCGTATTTTTTGTGACAGGAGGTCACAGGTTTTATGAGCATACATCTCCGTCATGCTGCCGCCTGCTATCAGGCTCCCGACGGGGAGGTGGAGGCGGTACGCGACGTATCCTTTGACGTGGCGCAGGGGGAGTTCGTCAGTCTGGTGGGGCCCTCCGGCTGCGGCAAGTCCACGCTGCTGAGCGCCATCGCCGGGCTGGAGCCGCTGACCGGCGGTACCGTCAACGTGGCGGGCCAGCCGGTGACGGGTCCCTCCCGCCGCGTGGGGTTCATGCCCCAGCGGGATCAGCTTTTCGAGTGGAAAAACATCTGGGACAACGTAACGCTGGGTCTGGCGGTGCAGCGCGAGAGAGGGAGCGCCGCCTATGACCACGTGCGGGAGCTGCTGGAGCGCTACGAGCTGTCGGGCTTTGCGGGAAAGCGGCCCTGCCAGCTGTCCGGCGGCATGCGGCAGCGCTGTGCGCTGATCCGGACACTGGCCTCAGATCCGGAGATCCTGCTGCTGGATGAGCCGTTTTCCGCGCTGGACTATCAGACGCGCCTTGCGGTATCGGCGGACATCTGGCGTATCATTCGCCAGGAGGGCAAGACGGCTCTGCTGGTGACTCACGACATCGCGGAGGCTGTGAGCATGTCCGACCGCGTGGTGGTGCTGTCCGCCCGCCCCGCCGTGGTGAAAACCGTGCTGGACATGGGCGCGCTGCGTGGCCTGCCGCCGCTGGAGCGGCGAAGCACAGCGGAGTTCCACCGCTATTTCGACTTGATATGGAAGGAGCTGGACGTTCATGGCTGACACTTCCCTGTCGCCCCGCCGTCTGGCGTATCTGGCCGGTGTACGGCGGCAGAAGCGGCGGGTCCGCATCTGGCAGCTCGCGCTGCTCATTGGCCTGTTCGGCTTTTGGGAGCTGAGCTGCCGCACCGGCCTGTCCGATGGCTTTCTGGTCAGCTGCCCCAGCCGCATGGCTGCCACGTTCTGGTCGCTGTGCCGCTCCGGCCAGCTGCTGCACCACATCGGCGTGTCGTGTCTGGAGACGGTGCTGGGCTTCACCGCCGGCACCCTGCTGGGCACGGCGGCAGCCATCCTCATGTGGTGGTCGGACACGGCGGCCCGTATTTTAGACCCGTATCTGGTAGTGCTGAACGCCCTGCCCAAGACGGCACTGGGCCCCATCTTCATCGTCTGGATGGGCGCCGGGGCGGGGGCCATCGTCACCATGACGCTGGCCATCTCGCTGATCGTGACGATCCTGAACATGTATACCGGCTTTCGGGCCACTGATCCGGAAAAGGTGCGCCTGATGCGCACGCTGGGAGCCACACGGCGTCAGATCCTGTGGATGCTGGTGTTTCCCGCCAACTGCCCCACCCTGTTTTCCACGCTGAAGGTCAACGTGGGCCTGTCGTGGGTGGGCGTCATCATGGGTGAGTTTCTGGTCTCGCGGGCCGGTCTGGGCTATCTCATCGTCTACGGCTCTCAGGTATTCAACATGGATCTGGTGATGACCAGCGTGCTGATCCTGGCGGCTGCGGCGGTGCTGATGTACCTGCTGGTGCTGCGTGCGGAAAATATCCTGAATCACTATTGGGGGGTACGATCATGAAGAAACTGTTGACATTTTTCTGCGTCGCCGCCCTGCTGCTTCCGGTGCTGCTCACCGGCTGCGGCAGCGGCGGCGCCACCACGGTGCGGCTCAACGAGGTGACACACTCCGTGTTCTACGCGCCGCAGTACGTGGCCATGAGCCTGGGCTTCTTCGCCGACGAGGGGCTGAACGTGGAGCTGACCAATGGAGGCGGGGCGGATAAGGTCATGACCGCCGTGGTGTCCGGCAGCGCCGACATCGGTCTGGCGGGGCCGGAGAGCTGCATCTATATCTACAATCAGGGCAAGGACGACCACCCCGTGATCTTTGCCCAGCTCACCAAGCGGGACGGTTCGTTCCTGGTGGGCCGCACCGGCGGCAGCTTCTCCTGGGAGGATCTGCGGGGCGCCACGGTCATCGGCGGCCGCAAGGGCGGTGTGCCGGAGATGACGCTGGAGTACGTCATGAAGCAGAACGGCGTGGTGCCGCAGGTGGACGCGGTGGTGGACACCTCCGTGCAGTTCAACATGATGGCCGGCGCCTTCACCGGCGGCCAGGGGGACTATGTGACGCTGTTTGAGCCCACTGCCACCGAGGTGGAGCGGGCCGGTCACGGCTACGTCCTGTGTTCCATCGGCGAAGCCTCCGGCGAGATCCCCTACACTGCCTATTTCGCCAGTCAGAGCTATATGGCCGCGCATCCCGACGTGGTGCAGGGCTTTACCAACGCCATTGCCCGGGCCCAGCGCTGGATCGCGGAGCACACGGACCGCGAGGTGGCGGAGGCCATCTGCGATCAGTTCCCCGACACCAGCCTTGACGTGCTGGAGGCCGTCACGGCCCGCCACCGGCAGATCGACGCCTGGAACGAGGTACCCCGCATGGAGCAGTCCGCGCTGGAGCGTCTGGAGACGGTGATGACCGAGGCCGGTGAGCTGCAGAAGGAGGACTGGGTGGACTTCACCCAGCTGGTAGACAACAGCTACGCGGACAAAGCCGCCGCACAGCTGGGATAACCCGTCTGCGTCAGGCGTAGCGTGTCACGGAAAAAGAGGGAGAACGCTCCGCGTTCTCCCTCTTTTTTTATTTACGCATCGTCCGCCTCCTTCGCAGGCCGCGCCGCCTGCGGCCAGAGCGGTGCTTCTTCCCCGCTGGTGGCCACATACAGGTCCTCGCATCTCTGCTGGGCCGCTGTCAGTGTCTCGATGGCCCGCTCCATGGCATCCATGGCCGCCAGATACATCGCCTTGTAGTCCGCCATTTTCGTCCTCCCTTTCTTATTTGATATCTTTTTGATATCATTTTGAATTCTTATTATACAGCATCGGAATGATATCATCAAGCCATCAAATTGAAGTGGGTGATGTCATGGCAAACTACTATACGCCGTTTTCGCTGCGGGTCTCCGAGGAGCTGCTGGACAAGGTGAAGCAGCTCGCGGCCGCGCACAAGCGCTCCGCCAACAAGGAGATAGAGTTCGCGCTGGAGCAATACGTGGCCGCCTATGAACAGGAGCACGGGAGCATCCGCCTGCCGCCGCAGGCGTAACACATCATGAAAAAGAGGGAGAACGCTCCGCGTTCTCCCTCTTTTTTCAGCTCAGTGCGCTGATGATGCTCTGGTACTTGTTGATGTCCGAGCCGCCGTTCCACGTCATAAAGCCGCCGCTGCAGCCGGTGTCCCGCAGAGCTCGGACCTCCGCCGCCACCTCCTCCGCGCCGTAGGTGTTGTACGGCTCGCGGATGGCGTTGTAGGCCTGTATCCACGTGCGCACCGCCGCCGGAGAGGCTGTCTCCGCCTGCCGCGCCGCCGCGGCCGCGCCGAACATGTGTACCGTGTCGTAGGGGTGCTCCCAGGGCTTGTAGTCCCCCTGGGCGCTGTAATGGTCGGGATAGGGCATGCCGGAGATGGCGTCCACCGCCGCGCTGATGGCCGGCCAGTACTGGCCGCAGGCGGTGACGTAGGGATTGGCGCACTCGCCGAACACGTCGCCGGACAGATAGTACCCCGCGCTGTGGAGCCGCTCCGCCGCATACAGCAGGAACCTCTGCACCGCTTGGGCCTTGCTCTCGCCGTAGGCGTTGCGGTAGTCGATGGTCCCCGCCTTCTCGTAGCTATACGCCCCATCGGGGAAGCGGATATAGTCGAACTGGATCTCGTTGAAGCCCAGAGCCGCCGCCTCCAGCGCCAGATCCACCTTGTACTGCCACACCGTCCGGTCGTAGGCGCTGGGCCAGTACATGGAGCTGATCTTCAGAGGCGTACCCTCCAGGTCGCAGATGACCTGCTCCGGATGGTCCGCCGCCAGATGGGCGTCGTTGAACACGGTAATGCGTCCGATGAGGTAGTATCCCGCAGCCTTCAGCTTCTGAATGTTGGTCTGGAAGTTTTCTCTGGTGTCCATGGCCGCCGCGTAGGCGGACGGACTGTACTGCTGCATCACCGGCGAGGCGTAGGACACGGCGGTACCGTCTACGATGTCCACCACGAAGGCGTTGACGCCGCTGCCCTCCGCCACGCGCAGGTAGCTGTCGGCGTACTGGACGGCGGAGCCGTTGAGGTACAGGGCCCGCACCTCATCGGGCATGACGTTGCCCTCGATGGCCCCCTTCTCCACAGGGTAGTAGTCCAGCCCCGCTGCATCGCCGCCGCCCCAGCTGTCGCCGCGGGAGGCGTGGAGCTGATACAGCTCCGCATCGTACTGGGCCAGAGCCTCGTCCTCCGTCATGCGGACGTTGGCAGCGGCGATATAGCCCTCGCCTCGCTGGCAGGACACCTGCCAGCGCAGCACCTCGCCGTTTTCGTCCAGCCCGTCGAAGCCGGTGACAGCGAGGGCCATGCCCTTTTCCACGGCGCAGCCCGGGACGGCCCCGGTCTCATCCAGCAGGCTCATGCCCCGCAGGGCGTACACCGTCTCCACCTGTACCGTCCGGCTGAGATCATCGGCCAGATGGGACGCGTCCAGCAGGACGTACCCCTCGCCGTTGACCACGCGGACGCGGCCGTCCTCACGGGGCGTCTCCACATCTGCGGCCACGTAGGCCACCTGACTGCCCCGCACCAGTACGCCCAGCTCCGCGCCGCTTTCGGCGTCATACACCGGCGCGGACGCCGTTTCCGACGCCACGTAGCCGATGGCCGTCTCCGGCGCCTTCGGCGGCTGCAGCTGCCGGTAGATATACACGCCCAGAACGGCCACCGCCGCCAGCGCCAGCAGGATAAAGAGGATCCCCGCGGTGCGGCCGGCGCTGCCGGTTTTCTCTTTTGTTGACATAGGCAAATTCTCCTTGTGCTCGTTGGTGTTACAGCGGACATTATACGATATTCTCCGCCATATTTCCACCCTGTTCTTCCTGCGGCGGCAAAATTTCCCCCCTTTTTCCGTTTTTCCCCACATTTCCGGTAGACAACGGTGGGAACGAATGGTATACTGTCAGTGATTATTATGTAAATCAGCGGCGTTCTCCGCCGCTTTGACGACTACTGAAAAGGCAGGGTGTATGCGATGAAAAGGATGAAGCGGAGCACCGCCATGGTGCTGGCCGCCGCCGTGGTGCTGAGCCTGCTGGCCACGGCGCTGCTGGCCGCCAGCAAGAACTGGCAGGACGCGGGACTGGGCGACCTGAGCCAGTACTACGAGACGGGCAACAGCGCCGACCCAGGCTACGTCTCCACCGTCCGCGGCGACAGCGGCGGCACGTCCTACGGCATCTATATGTTCGCCAGCAACGCCGGCACGCCCCTGAGCTTCGTCCAGTGGCTGCAGGAGTTCAAGTCCGGCTCCATCTACCGCGACATGGGCGACACGCTGTATAACGCCTACGCCTACGACCGCAACGGCAAGTACTCCCCCGGCTACGGCAGCAATTTCAACGCCACCTGGCGCAGCGTGGCCGACGACTACCCCGACGAGTTCATGCAGTCCCAGAAGGACTATTGGGAGACCCACGCCTATGCGGACCTGCTGAAGAACATCAAGTCCGCCGTCCCCTCCTTCGATCTGGATGACTACTCCGTGGCTCTGCGCAATGTGTTCTGGAGCCGCAGCGTCCACCACGGCGCAGGTGTGATCCGCGGCGCCAGCAGCAGCGATGGGCGCAGCGGCGCCACCGGCGTCATCCTTCGTGCCTTCGACTCTCTGGGCGGCTTCAAGAACCAGAGCGAGGCCCAGCTGATCCAGGCCATCTACGCCGAGTGCAGCCGTCTGGACAAGACCCCCGAGCCCAAGCGCATGACCGGCGACACCGCCAGCAAATACGGCGTATCCGGCCAATCCATGGCTTATTTCAGCGCCAACTCCGGCGACGTGCAGCTCAGCGTGTACAGCCGCCTGCACGTCAATGAGCCGGCGGACGCGCTGGTAATGCTCTACGCCAACTCCGACGCCCCGCTGGCCGACGGTGCCTACCGCCTGTCGCCCCGCGGCACTACGGACCGCGGCATGGCCGCCGACCTGTCGGGTCTTACCAAGATCTCCTCCGCCGCCTCCGTGCAGCTGACGTACTTCGCCAGCGGCTACTACACCCTGACGGTGGGCGATAAGCGCCTCAGCGATAACGGCGGCAAGGTCACGCTGGCCTCCGCCACTGCCGGCAACGAGCAGCTGTGGGCCCTCACCGGCGACAGCCCCTACTATCTCCAGAACCGCGCCACCGGCCGCTATCTGGCGCTCGCGGACAACAGCGTGTCCACTGTGAAGGACACCGCCGGCGCCACCAAGCTCCAGCTCACCGCCGATGGCAGTGTCTGGGGCGCCGAGGGTCTGTTCTACCCCGGCAGCGAGGGCAATGAAACCCAACTGCTGGCCAATAAATCCTCTTACCCCGTCCGCGGCGTCATCACCAGCAGCCTGCCCATCACCAGCGTCACCGTGAAGGCGGTGTCCTCCAGCGGCAGCACCGGCTTTACCGCCACCAGCAGCATCAAGGGCACCGTCTACTCCTACGACCTGTGGAAGCTGGACAGCGCCTGCGCCTTCAGCCGCCTCAGCGTCGGCGAGTACACCCTGACCATCACCGCGACAAACAGCGCAGGCACCGTGACTCTGGCGGAGTCCCAGTTCAAGGTCAACGCCAACAGTTCCTTCAGCCCCGGCGACCTCTCCGACGAGGAGTACGCCGTGTCCTTCCAGATAGGCGACGTGGTGGTCGAAAGCCGCATGTACCGCCTTACCGACACCTATGGCGAGCTGCCCACGGTGGACGAGGCCGGCTTCCAGGGCTGGTACCGCGAGGACGGCACGGAGATCTCCCCCAACTCGCCGGTGGCCGCCTCTAACCACACGCTTTACGCCCGCTTCGGCGACCTCTACACCGTCACCTTCCAGGTGGACGGCGAGACGGTCCGCACCTTCAAGCTGGCCCAGGGCGATCTCATCACCGCCCCTGCCAACCCCGTGAAGGCGGCGGACAGCAAGTACACGTACAGCTTCAAGAACTGGGTGGATCAGAACGGCGACGTTTTTGCCGCCAAGGCCACCTACATGGGCACCAAGGACATCACCTACACCGCCCAGTTCACCAAGACCGCCAAATCCGACCACGGCAGCGGCGATCCCACGGAGCCCTCCGGCGCGTTCCTCACCGGTATCGCGCCCCAGACCTCCGTCAAGACGCTGAACGACTCCGGCTACACCGTGTATGACGGCAAGAAGGAGATCACCTCCGGCTACGTGGGCACGGGCATGACCGCCGTCGACGGCAGCTCCAGCCTGACCATCGTCGTCACCGGCGATGTCACCGGCGACGGCCGCATCACCATCACCGATGTGGTCAAGCTCCAGAACTACGCCGCCGGCGCAGGCGACCTGAACGAGGCCGCTCTGAAGGCCGCCGACATCAACGGCGACGGCCGTGTCACCATCACCGATGTGGTCCAGGCGGCCCAGGTCACCGTGGGCCAGCGCACCATCTGAGCAGGAGGTACTCCATGAAAAACAAACTGCTTCGCACCGCCCTTTCCCTGGTCACAGCGTGCCTGCTGGTGCTGGCCATCCTGCCCCAGCGGGCGGAGGCCGCCGGCGCGTCCCTCTCCGGCAGCAGCAGCGTCCAGGCCGGCAATTCCGTGACGCTGACCCTGTCCGTGGACAGTAAGATCCTCGGCCTGACGGCGGACCTGAACTGCGGCGACGGCCTGACCTTCACCAACTACTCCTGCTCCGTCAGCGGCTGGAGCATTCTTGTGAACCAGAACCATTTCAGCGTCTATGGCACCAACAGCGCCAGCGGCGGCATCATCACCGTGACGCTGAAGGTATCCTCCAGCGTTCAGGGCGGCGCGGCCCTCAGCGCCAGCTTCAGCAACATCGTAGCCTCCGACGGCGAGACCGACATCGACGTGGGCACCGCCAGCTGGACCGGCAGCGTGGCCGCCGCGCCCAGCGGCGACTGTACCCTGTCCGCCATCATGTGCGGCAACGCCACCCTGTCCCCCGCCTTCTCCTCCGGCACCACGTACTACACCGCCAAGGTCCCTTATAGCGTGTCCAAGCTGAGTCTGGATTATAACCGCAACGACAAGGGCCAGACCGTCAACATCAGCGGCAATGACCTGGCCGTAGGCGTCAATACCGTCACCCTGAAGGTCACGGCGGCCAACGGCACCACCAAGTCCTACGTCATTGAGGTCACCCGCGAGCAGGACCCCAACTACAAGGCCTCCACCGATGCCGCTTTGTCGGCGCTGGGCATTGAGGGTGCGACCCTCAGTCCCGCCTTCAGCAGCACCGTCCACGACTATGTGGCCTATGTGCCCTTTGAGACAAAAACGGTGAAGGTCAACGCCTCCGCCAACGACAGCAAGTCCAGCGGCATCACCGGCACCGGCGACGTCACGCTGGACAAGGAGGGTGACAACTCCATCTCCGTGGTATGCACCGCTGAGGACAAGACCACCAAACTGGAGTACACCGTCCACGTGGTCCGTATGCCGGAGTACACCGGTACCCTGCCCATGATCTCTGCGGCGGAGCCGGAACCCGAGCCTGAACCGGAGCCTGAGCCCGAGCCGGAGACTCCCATGCTCCAGATCCCCGTAAGCGTCAAGCTGCCCCTGCTGGGCGAGGTCCGCACCGTGGTCGCCCTGATCGGCGGCGTGGTGCTGGTGGCCGCCCTGCTGTTCCTGCTTGGCCTGTTCATCGGCCGCGGCACCGGCGGCGGTCCCGATGATGACGGCAGCGGCCCCGATGACCGCGATGACCGCCCCGACCGCGGCGGCAGAGACCACCGCGAGGAGCGCGAGGAGCGCCGCGAGCGCCGTCACCCTGCGCCGGAGCGTTCCCGCCCCGCGCCCCGCATCGTGCCCCGTCAGGCGGAGCCGGTACAGCAGCCCGCTCCCAAGGCCCGTGACTGGAAGGACTTCGACATCCCGCTGGACGATGAGCCCACCGTCAGGCCCGCGCCTCAGCCCGCCGCTCCCGACAAGGAGCTGCTGGCGGACACGGTGGATCAGGTACTGGCGGACGAGCCCACTCCCAAGGATGAGGAGGATGTGCGCACCATGTCTCTGGAGGACCTGCTGAAGGATATTCGCAGCATGTAACAAAAAAGAGTACGGACGCTTTCGCGTCCGTACTCTTTTTTTCTCACAGCGCCCCCTTGGGGCAGCTCTTCACACACTCCATGCACAGAATGCACTCCGTGCCGTTGGCCCGCCGGCGGGAGTTGTCCGTCATGTCCACCTCCATGGGGCACACCCTTCTGCACCGCCCGCAGGACACGCATTTGCTCTTGTCGCAGGTGATACGGACCAGGGAAAAATAGCTCATGGGCTTTAAGAACACCGTCACAGGGCACAGGTACTTGCAGAAGGCGCGGTTGTCCCGAAACGCAAAGGCCAGCAGGATACCTGCCCCGTAGTACAGTGCGTTGCCGATGACAAAGGCCCAGAACATGATGCGCTCCAGGTGCCCCACATTGGCCAGAAACAACGCCGCCACAAAGACCAGCGACAGCGTGAACGTCACGTACCGCAGCCAGCCGATGGGCTTCCGCGGCGTCTGCGGCACCTTGTAGGGCAGGAAGTCCAGCACCATGGCCGTCCAGCAGGCGTACCCGCACCAGCCTCGCCCGAACAGCAGCGGCCCGAAGATCTTGGCCACGGCGTAGTGGATGGTGGCCGCCTCGAACACGCCGGTGAACAGGTAGTACCAGAACCCCTCGATCTGCATATTCTCCCCGCAGATCAGGCCCAGATACACCAGCATATACGATCCCACCAGCAGCTGCGTCACCCGTCGGGCGTGCTTGTATTTTCCCACGAACAGCGCCGTCCCCAGGGCAATGGAGCCGCCGATATAGCTGAAATTAAAGAGGTAGAACAGGTTGCCCTTGGTGAGCCACAGCACCACGGCCACCGTCTCAAACACCGCCAGCAGCGCCAGCGAGGGCAGATACTTCTTCATACCCTTACTTCCCCGCTGCGGAGCATGGACGCCGCCTCGCGGGCCGCCGAAGCCGCGTCCTCGGTGTAGGCATCCGCGCCGATCTCATCGCAGAAGCTCTGGCTGATAGGCGCGCCGCCCACCAGGATCTTCACCCTGCCGCGGATGCCCATCTCCTCCGCCAGACGCACCACATCCCGCATCTCCTGCATGGTGGTGGTCAGCAGGGACGAACAGGCGATGATGCCGCAGTTCTGGTGCAGCGCGGCCTCCACGAATTTCTCCGGCGCCACGTCCACGCCCAGGTCCACCACCTCAATGCCGCTGCCCTCCATCATGATCTTCACCAGATTCTTGCCGATGTCGTGCATATCGCCCCGCACCGTACCGATGCAGGCGCGGCCCAGCCTCTCTGTGCCGCTGCCGGCCATGCGGGGCCGCAGCAGCTCCAGAGCTGCCTGCATACACCGCGCCGCCATCAGCATCTCCGGCACGAAGGCGATACCGGCGGAAAAGTCCACGCCCAGCCGGTCCATGCCCCGCATCAGCCCGCCGGACAGGATGTCCGCCGCCGCAATGCCCTGATCCAGCGCCTCCCCGCACAGGGCCAGCACCTTTTTCTGCTGTCCCCGCTGCAAAGCCGCCGCCACACGGTCCAGCACGCCGTCGCCGCCGCTCTCCGCAGCCCGGATGGCATCGCCGCTCCCTTTTTGCGCCAGCACCCGCCGCGGCACCGGCGGCAGATCGAACTTCGGCAGGTGTACCTGCCGGTTATACCCGTCGATGGCCTCGTCGATATACCGGTCCACGTGGGGATACACCGTCCCCGCCAGTCCGTAGGTGATGGATGGGATGAAGTGCCCCAGCGGCCCGCAGGCCGCCAGCACGTTCTTTGCGTAGTCCCGTATCTCCTCCGGCGACGCGTCGGCGCGGTCGATGGCGGCGCCCATGCCGCCCATCAGCACCAGTCTCCCCCTCAGCTGCCGCTGTAAGGCGGGGATATCGTTCTCCGGCAGCACGCCCTGCCACACCTGGATGCCGAGCTCCGCCATGTCCTCCACGATAGGCGCCAGATAGGAATCGGCGTGGTGGACGGCGATGCAGCCCCGGGACCGGATGTACCCATAGAACCGGCGGTACGGCTCCTTGAAAAACTCCCGCCACATCTCCGGCTGCATGAACAGGGCGTTCTTGGTGCCCCAGTCGTCGTGGGAGAAGATGACGTCCGGCTGCAGGTTGTCGATGAGCAGCTTCACATATCCCAGCCGGTACTCCGTGATGTACTCAATGAGCTCGTGCATCTCCTGCGGGTGCTCGTACAGCGCCGTCAGCGTGTCCTCAAAGCCCATCAGGAAATGGCACTGTTCAAAAATACCGGTGCCCATGAACCCTGCCAGCAGCTTCTCCTGCCCGCATGCCTCCCGCGCCTGCTGCCGGACGGCCTCCCAGCCCTCCGTGCAGTTGGCCGCCAGATCCGGCGCATGCACCGTCTCCCGCCACCGCGTCACGTCGGGACACACCGCAAGGCCATCGTGGGTGACGGGCATGGGCCCCGGCGCGTCCTCCGGAAAGCTGATGGTGGTGCCCCACCGGTCCACGCTGACGGTGCCCCGCTTCCGGTTTCCCCGCAGGTAGGTGTTGATGGGATCGCCCAGGCACATGTGCAGCGCCTCGTACTGCCGCAGCAGCCGGTCCGGCTGTCCGTCCGGCTTCAAAAGCTCCAGAAAGATCTCTTTCGCTGTCATCATCGCGCTCACCTCACAAAGACTCTTGACAAAGCAGCCCCGCACTGCTTAAAGTAGTGGTATCATTATAGAAATCTGGTTCCCCCCTGTCAAGTACGGCGCGGCCCTTTCATCCCATCACGGAGGTATTCACATATGGAACTGCATTTTCCCCTTATTCTGGACGGTGCCACCGGTACGGAGCTGCAAAAGCGCGGCTACACCGGCGACGTCAGCGCGGAGCAGTGGGTGCTGGCCCATCCGGACAGCATCCTGTCCATCCAGCGCGATTACGTGGCCGCCGGCAGCCAGGTGCTCTACACCCCCACCTTCGGCGGCAATGCCGTGAAGCTGGCGGAGCACGGCGTAACGGAGGACACCGCCGCCTATAACCGCCGTCTGGCGGACCTGTCCCGTCAGGCCGCGGACGGCAAGGCCCTGCTGGCCGGCGACCTGTCTCCCACCGGCCTGTTTCTGGCCCCTCTGGGCAGCGCCTCCTTCGACCAGCTGGTGGACGCCTACGCCCAACAGGCAGCCGGACTGGAAGCCGCCGGTGTGGACCTGTACGTCATTGAGACCATGATGACCCTGTCCGACGCCCGTGCCGCCGTGCTGGCCGTGCGCAGCGTCTCCGCCAAGCCCATCTTCGTCACCTTTACCTGCGACCAGAATGGCCGCAGCATCTCCGGCACCGACATCACCGCCGCCCTGCTGGTATTGCAGGGCATGGGCATCGATGCCTTCGGTCTCAACTGCTCGGCGGGGCCGGACCAGATGCTGCCCCAGCTCCGCCGTCTGCGGGAGTACGCCCGCATCCCCCTGATCGCCAAGCCCAACGCCGGCATGCCCACCATCGCGGACGGCAAGGCGGTGTACGACTGCACGTCGGAGCAGTTCACCGCGCTGGTGCCGGACATGCTGGCCTCCGGCGTCATGATCTTCGGCGGCTGCTGCGGCACCACGCCGGAGCATATCGCAGCCCTGCGCGGCGCACTGGACGGCGCGGCCATCACGCCTCCCGCCCCGCTGCACACAGATCTGCTGCCCGCCGCCACAGAGAAGCTCCCCGCCCTGCTGCCCGCCGACGCTGCCCACGGGCCGGTACTGGACGTGACCCCCGGTCTGGAGGATGCCCTGTCCGACGCGCTGGAGCGGGACGACCCCATGGTGGCCCTCCGCGTTGCCTCCATGGCGGACGTAAACGCGCTGGCGGCCTGCCAGTACCTGCTGACAAAGCCCCTGTGCCTGGTCTGCGGCGATGCCGCCGTGCTGGAGCAGGCCCTGCGGGTCTATCAGGGCCGCGCCCTGTACGAGGGCAGCCTGCCGGAGTCCGTTCTCCGGCCCCTGTCCGACAAATACGGCCTGCTGTTCTGAACCGCATAAAAAGAGGGGCGCTTCCCCAAGGGAAGCGCCCCTCTTTTTCTCATTTTTCGGCCTTCATACGGAAGGTGTAGATGCCATCGGCGCACACGGTGCCGCCGTCGTCCTCCACCCACGCCCGCATCACCACGATGCTGTGACCCATCCGCACCGCCTCCGCGTGGGAGGTCAGCGTACCGCCTACCGCGCCCGCCGCCAGAAACCGCACGTCGCAGGTGACGGTACGGCACAGCGCGCCGCGGCTGCACGCCGCCGTCCCCGCCACCTGATCCATCATGGTGCAGTACACGCCGCCGTGTACGATGCCCATGGGGTTGCCGTGCCGCACCTCGGTGTGCAGCTCCCCACGGGCCCAGCCCTCGCCCATGGCCACGATGCGCATGCCGTTCTCCACGCCGAAGGTGTCCTTCTGGTTGGCCCGCTCCATCACGGCCGCATACAAGCTTTCCTTTTCCTGCTCTGTCATTTGCTCCTTATCCTTCCGCTATCAGCGTCATCTCGCCCAGCACCACATACCGGTAGTTGTCCGCCTCATAGGAGCAGGTACACAGCCCCACGATGCGTCCCGTGGGGATGCCCCGTCCCGCGTAGAACGTGGACTGGCTGATGAACCGCTCCAGATCCACAGTCTGGAACGATGTGTTGAATACCTCGTGCTCTCCGGGCACAATGAGGCCCGCGAACAGATCCACCCGATACGTCCCCGCGTTGGTGTAGACGTAGAGACACGGGTGCGCGTCGTAATACCATTGCTCCTTGTAGCCGTCGATGGACGCGAACATGGTGCGGTCCTTCATGTGGTGGCCGTACAGCATATTGCACTGCGCGCTGAAATCCCGCGGCGCCCGGGCGTCCAGAAAGATGGTGCCGTACTCGCTGTAATTGCCGTCCAGATCGTGATGCAGGTAGTATTCGTTGTTGCCATCGTAGGCGATCGGATAGCTGATGGGCGTCCCCGGACAGTACACGTAGCCGATGATGTCGGGATAGCGGGCCTGCCACCAGCTCAGGTCGATGTCCGCCGGCGGGCCGCTGTGCAGCGCCTTTTCCACCGTCTCGTCCACACTGTCCCGCAGCTGCTGCACCGCCGCATCCAGCGGCTCTGCGGCGGACAGCGCCGCCTCCATCGTCGTACCGGCCCGCACCGCGGCTGACGCCAGCACCGGCACGGCATCCTCCCCGGCTGCGGGCGTCGCCGCCCCCGCCAACTGCACCGCCAGCCATGACGGCACGCCTACCACGGCCAGCGCCAGCAAAAATGCCGCCCAACGTCTCCTCATGCTCCACGCGCCCCCACACAAAAATATGCTCCATTATACGCGGCACGGCGGCGCACCGTCAAGCACCGCGCGGAAAAAATCTCCATTTTCCCGCCCTATGCCGCCGCGTCCTCCGCGCCCTCGCCGCAGAAAGCCGCCGCATCCCCGCACGGCCACCGCCGCCCGCCCTCAACAGCCGCTCGCCGCACTCCCAACACAAACGCTCCCGTTTCCCTGTAAAAGCGCAGCAGCAGCAAAAAAGGACCGCCGCGCTTACGCGCGGCGGTCCTTTTTTATCGCATGTCCGTGAAGGGGTGCGACTTATTTGTCGTACATCTCCACCAGCTTCTGCAGGTGCTCGAAGCGGGCCTTGGCCTCGTCCTCGTTGCGCTGGAACAGCACGTCCGCGCGCTCGGGGAACTCGCGGGTCAGACGGGAGTAGCGGGCCTCGTTCATCAGGAACTCCTGATAGCCGCCGGCGGGAGCCTTGGAATCCAGCGTGAACTTCTTCTCGCCCTCGGGGTTGTAGCGGAACAGGTTCCAATAGCCGCACTCCACAGCCTTCTTCATTTCCTTCTGGCAGTTCATCATGCCGCCCTTGATGCTGTGCATCTCACAGGGGCTGTAACCGATGATCAGGGACGGGCCGTGATAGGCCTCGGCCTCGGTAATGGCCTTGATGGTCTGCGCGGGGTTGGCGCCCATGGCCACCTGGGCCACGTACACATAGCCGTACTGCATGGCGATCTCAGCCAGGCTCTTCTTCTTGATCTCCTTACCGGCCGCGGCGAACTGTGCCACCTGACCGATGTTGGAGGCCTTGGATGCCTGTCCGCCGGTGTTGGAGTACACCTCGGTGTCGAACACGAAGATGTTCACGTCCTGCTTGGAGGCGATGACGTGGTCCAGACCGCCGTAGCCGATGTCGTAGGCCCAGCCGTCGCCGCCGAAGATCCACATGGACTTCTTGGCCAGATATTCCTTCTTGCTGAGGATATCAACCGCCAGCGTGCAGGCAGCGCAGTCGCAGAACAGAGCGCCCTTGTCCTTCAGCTCAGCGGCGTGCGCAGCGAACTGAGGCACAGCGGCCAGCTCTTCCACGGTGCAGATGCTCTCCTCCAGAGCCTTGACGTAGGCCTTGGCGGGCTCAGCGTTGGCGGTACCGTCGTCCATGGTGTCCAGCCACGCCTGAGCGGCGGCCTTCAGCTCCGGACGGGCCCACTCCACAGCGATGAGCTCGCGGGTCTTGTCGGCCAGATCCTGACGGATCTTGTTCTGGCCCACGAATATACCCAGACCGTGCTCCGCGTTATCCTCGAACAGGGAGTTGCACCATGCGGGGCCATGGCCCTCCTTGTTGGTGCAGTAGGGAGAGGTAGCCGCAGGACCGCCCCAGATGGAGGAGCAGCCGGTGGCGTTGGAAACGTACATATGGTCGCCGAACAGCTGGGTGACGAGACGGGCATAGCTGGTCTCGGCGCAGCCGGCGCAGGAGCCGGAGAACTCCAGCATGGGCTGCTTGAACTGGCTGCCCTTGACGGTGTTGTCCTGCATATCCTTCTTCTCGGACACCTCGGCCACGCAGTAGTCGAACACATCCTGCTGCGCAAGCTCGCCCTCCTGAGCCACCATGGTCAGTGCGTTGACGGGGCATGCGCCCACGCAGACGCCGCAGCCCATGCAGTCCAGCGGGCTGATGGCCATGGTGAACTGATAGGTGCCCTTGCCCTTACCGGCCTTCACGTCCACGATCTTGGCGGCCCCGGGAGCCTTGGCGGCCTCATCGGCGGTCAGTGCGAAGGGACGGATGGTGGCGTGGGGGCAGACATAGGCGCACTGGTTGCACTGGATGCACTTGGTGCTGTCCCAGGTGGGGACGGACACGGCCACGCCGCGCTTCTCATAGGCGGCTGCGCCCAGCTCGAACTGGCCGTCCACGTGATCGACGAAGGCGGAAACGGGCAGGCTGTCGCCGTCCATCTTGCCCACGGGGTCCAGAATGTCCTTGACCATCTTCACCAGCTCGGGCTTGCCCTTGAGCTGCTTGGGCTCCTTGGTATCCACGGCGTTGGCCCAGTCGGCGGGCACATCGATCTTCTTGTAGGCGGTGGCGCCCAGGTCGATGGCCTTGTAGTTCATATCCACCACGTCCTGGCCCTTCTTCAGGTAGGATGCCTTGGCCTTCTCCTTCATGTAGGTGATGGCCTCCTCCTCGGGCATGACCTTGGCCAGGGAGAAGAACGCGGACTGGAGGATGGTGTTGTTGCGCTTGCCCATACCGATCTCGATGGCCAGATCAATGGCGTCGATGGTATAGAGCTGGATGTTGTTCTGCGCGATATAGCGCTTGGAAGCGGCATCCATGTGGTGGTTCAGCTCATCGAAGTCCCACTGGCAGTTGATCATATACACGCCGCCGGGCTTGACATCCTGCACCATCTTGAAGCCCTTGGTCACATAGCTGGGGTTGTGGCAGGCCACGAAGTCGGCCTTGTTGATATAGTACGGAGAACGGATGGGCTTGTCGCCAAAGCGCAGATGGCTGATGGTGACGCCGCCGGTCTTCTTGGAGTCGTACTGGAAGTAGGCCTGCACGTATTTGTCGGTGTGGTCGCCGATGATCTTGATGGAGTTCTTGTTGGCGCCCACGGTACCGTCGCCGCCCAGGCCCCAGAACTTGCACTCGATGGTGCCGGCCGCAGCGGTGTTGGGACAGTTCTCATCCTCGGGCAGGGACATGTTGGTCACATCGTCCACGATGCCGATGGTGAACTGGCGCTTCATCTCGTCCTTCTTCAGCTCGCTGTAAACAGCAAACACGGAGGCGGGAGGCGTATCCTTGCTGCCCAGACCGTAACGGCCGCCGATGACCTGCACATCGTTCATGCCGGCGTTGGCCAGTGCGGTGACAACATCCTGATACAGGGGCTCGCCCTGGGAGCCGGGCTCCTTGGTGCGGTCCAGAACCGCGATCTTCTTGGCGGTGGCGGGAATGGCCTCGATCAGCTTCTCGGGCGCGAAGGGGCGGAACAGACGGACCTTCACCAGACCGACCTTCTCGCCGTGGGCGTTCAGATAGTCGATGACCTCCTCGGCCACATCGCAGATGGAGCCCATGGCCACGATGACGCGGTCAGCATCGGCAGCGCCGTAGTAGTTGAACAGCTTATAGTCGGTGCCCAGCTTGGCGTTGATCTTGTCCATGTACTTTTCCACCACGGCGGGCAGGGCCTCGTAGTACTTGTTGCAGGCCTCGCGGTGCTGGAAGAAGATGTCGCCGTTCTCATGGCTGCCGCGCATATGGGGATGCTCGGGGTTCAGGGCGTGGCGGCGGAACTCGGCCACGGCGTCCATGTCGCACATGTCCTTCAGATCCTCGTAGTCCCACACGGCGATCTTCTGGATCTCATGGCTGGTACGGAAGCCGTCGAAGAAGTTGATGAAGGGCACCTTGCCGGTCAGGGCGGCCAGATGTGCCACGGGGCTCAGGTCCATGACCTCCTGCACGTTGCCCTCGCACAGCATGGCAAAGCCGGTCTGGCGGCAGGCCATAACATCGGAGTGATCGCCGAAGATGTTCAGGGCGTGGGTGGACACGGTACGGGCGGAAACGTGGAACACGCAGGGCAGCTGCTCCGCCGCGATCTTGTACATGTTGGGGATCATCAGCAGCAGGCCCTGAGACGCGGTGTAGGTGGTGGTCAGCGCACCGGCGCCCAGAGAGCCGTGAACGGCGCCGGCAGCGCCGGCCTCAGACTGCATCTCCACCACCTTGACCTTGGTGCCGAAGATGTTCTTCAGGCCGTTTGCGCTCCACTGGTCGACAAAGTCGGCCATGGGGCTGGACGGCGTGATGGGGTAGATGGCAGCAACCTCAGAAAACGCATAGGAAACATGCGCTGCGGCGTTATTGCCATCCATGGATTTCATTTTTCTTACCATAACGTGCCTCCTTAAATAAATGTCGGTGTGACCGCTCCCGCCTGCGCTGCATGCAGGCAAAAGCGCTCCCTCCCCGTCCTCCTCATCTGTCCGGAGAGAAAGCTGATACGATCGAAGCCCCCTAAAAGGCCCCTATCCGTTGATATTGTTGATAGTATCACAAACTTTTCACCATGTAAACCTGCTTTTTGTTATTTTTACTATTTTGAAACTTTTTTAGCACCATGCACAAAATTTCTCACTCCCATCCCGTTGGAAAGCGTCGTTCCGCGCAAAAACCGGAAGGCTTTTTTGAAAAAACCGCTGTTCACCGTCCCGATTTTATGATAAGATAGGTGCTGAACGACCATTTGGAAGGGGGAAACGACCCATGGTGGTCACTGTGCGTTCTCTGGGTCTCACCGGCATCCGCGGCTACGAGGTGACGGTGGAGTGCTTTCTCTCCGGCGGTCTGCCCGCCTTTGACATGGTGGGCCTGCCGGACGCGGCGGTCAAGGAGTCCCGCGAACGGGTGCGGGCCGCCGTGAAAAACTGCGGGGCAAAATTCCCCGTCAGCCGCATCACCGTGAATCTGGCCCCTGCCCGGGTCCGGAAGGAGGGCACGCTGTACGATCTGCCCATCCTGCTGGGTATTCTGGCCGCAGCGGAGGAGCTGAAGCCCCTGCCGGAGGACGCCGCCTTTCTGGGCGAGCTGAGCCTTACCGGCGCGCTGCGCCCCGTCACCGGCGTGCTGCCCATGGCGCTGTGCGCCGCCCGTATGGGCGTCAGGACTCTGTATGTCCCTGCCCAGAACGCCGCTGAAGCCACGCTGGCCGACGGCCTGACGGTCTACGGGGTAGAGAGCGTCTCCCAGCTCATCGCCCACCTCAACGGCGACGCGCCTATGACCCCCGCGCCGCGCTGGCAGCCGGAGCCGTCTGATCGCCCCCTGCCGGACTTTGCCGATGTCATGGGGCAGGAGAACGTGAAGCGGGCGCTGGAGATCGCCGCCGCAGGCGGCCACAACATTCTGCTCATCGGCTCTCCCGGCGCGGGCAAGTCCATGCTGGCCCGCCGTCTGCCCTCTATTCTGCCGGATATGACCCGCGCCGAGTCCCTCCAGACCACGGAGATCTACTCCGTGGCGGGCATGACGGACTCCGCCCACCCGCTGGTGGATGTGCGTCCCTTCCGCAGTCCCCACCACACGGCGTCCACCGTGTCTCTGGCCGGCGGCGGCGGAACGCCCCGCCCGGGTGAGATATCCCTGGCCCACAACGGCGTCCTGTTTCTGGACGAGCTGCCGGAGTTCGATAAGTCGGCACTGGAGACGCTGCGCCAGCCGCTGGAGGACGGCTTCGTCACCATCACCCGCGCCGCGGGAACGCTGACGCTGCCCAGCCGCTTCATGCTGGTGTGCGCCATGAACCCCTGCAAGTGCGGCTGGTACGGCCACCCCTCCGGCCGCTGCACCTGCTCGGAAAATCAGGTGGACCAGTACATGCGCCGCATCTCCGGTCCCCTGCTGGACCGCATCGACATGTATATCGAGGTCCCCTCCGTGGAGTACGAGGCCATGCGCCGCAAGGAGAAGCCGGAGTCCTCCGCCGTCATCCGCCGGCGTGTCAACGCCGCGCGGGAGGTGCAGAAGCAGCGCTTTTCCGGCACGGAGGTATCCTGCAATGCCTATATGCCCCCTGCCATGATCGGGCAGTTCTGCGCGCTGGACGCTGCCGGCGAAAGGCTGATGCAAAGCGCCTTTGACCGTCTGGGCCTCACCGGCCGCAGCCATGACCGCATCCTGCGCATGGCCCGCACCATTGCCGATCTGGAGGGCGCCGCCCGCATCGAAGCACCGCACCTGGCCGAAGCCATCCAATACCGCAGCAATATACTAAAGTAAGGAGAAACCGCACCATGCACGAGATCATCCTCTGCAAGCTGGGCGAGGTGGTCCTGAAGGGCCTGAACCGCCGCAGCTTTGAAATGAAGCTCATGAGCAACATCCGCCGCCGCACCCAGCGGTTCGGCAAGTTCAGAATTTACTCCCGCCAGTCCACCATCTACGTGGAGCCGGCGGAGGAGACCTGCGACATCGCCGGGGCCTACGCCGCCTGCAAGCAGGTGTTCGGCATCATCGCCATCACCCGCGCCCTCCCCTGTGAAAAGTCCAAGGAGGCCATTTTCGACACCGCCAAGACGTACCTCGCCGGCGCCCTCACCGCCGCCGGGAGCTTCAAGGTGGAGAGCAAGCGGGCCGACAAGACCTTCCCCATGGGCAGCATCCAGCTGAGCCAGTGGGTGGGCGGCGCGCTGCACGACGCTTTCCCCCACCTGACGGTGGATGTCCACCATCCGGAGCTGACGGTGTACGTGGAGGTCCGCGAGGACGCGGCCTATGTCCACGGTCCGGCGGAGTCCGCCGCCGGCGGCCTGCCTCTGGGCATGGGCGGCCACGCGGTGAGCCTGCTGTCCGGCGGCATCGACAGCCCCGTGTCCAGCTACATGATCGCCAAGCGCGGTGTCCAGCTGGAGATGATCCACTTCGCCTCCCCTCCCTACACCAGCGAGCTGGCCCGGGAAAAGGTGCTGAAGCTGGCCCAGGAGCTGACGCCCTGGTGCGGCCGTCTGGCGGTGTTCATCATCCCCTTCACCGAGATTCAGGAGGAGATCCGCCGCAAGTGCCCCGAGGATCACTTCACCCTCATCATGCGCCGGTTCATGATGCGCCTTGCCGATATGCTGGCCCGCGAGCTGCGCTGCCGCGCCCTCGTCACCGGTGAGAATCTGGGTCAGGTGGCCAGCCAGACCATGCAGGCGCTGGCCGTCAGCGAGGATGTCGCCACCATGCCGGTGCTGCGCCCCCTCATCGGCCTTGACAAGGAGGAGATCGTGAAGATCGCCCGTAAGATCGGCACCTTCGACACCTCCATCCTGCCCTATGAGGACTGCTGCACCGTGTTCACCCCCCGCCACCCCAAGACAAAGCCCAGCGTGGAGGAGACGCGGGAGTACGAGGCCGCGCTGGACGTGGAGGGCCTGTGCCAGCGGGCCATGGCCAACCGGGAGATGATCCGCGTCAAGCCCCAGTATTAAGGAGGCGCATCCCATGCCCCATACCGCGGAGATCATCGCTGTCGGCAGCGAGCTGCTGACCGGCGGCGTCACCAATACCAACGCCCGCTTCCTGTCGGAGCTGCTGACCGCCGCCGGTGTGGACGTGCTGTGCCACACCGCCGTGGGCGACGACGAGGGCCGTCTGGAGGCCGCCGTCACCGCCGCGCGGCAGCGGGCGGAGCTGCTGGTATGCACCGGCGGCCTGGGCCCCACCTACGACGATATGACGAAAACGGCGGTGTGCGCCGCGCTGGACACGCCGCTGGTGTTCCATCCGGACATTGTACCGGACATCCGCCGCTACTTTGACACCGTGTTCCACCGGGAGATGCCCGCCTGCAATTTGCAGCAGGCCTATCTGCCCCAGGACTGCACCGTGTTCCGCAACCCCGTGGGTACCGCCCCCGGCTGCGCCTTTACCGCCGGCGGCGTCACCGCCGTGCTGCTGCCCGGCGTCCCCTCGGAGTGCCGCTATCTGGCGGAGCACTGCCTGCTGCCCTATCTGGAGCGGCTCCACGGCCAGGTGATCCGCTCCCACGACCTGCGCATCTTCGGCCTGACGGAGCCGCAGGTGCAGGAGCTTCTGAACGACCTGCTCCATCAGGAGAAGGATCTGACGCTGGCCCCCTACGCCGGTACCGGTGAGGTGTCGCTGCACCTGTCCGCCCGCGCCGCCGATGATGCCGCCTGCGAAGCCCGCATGGCCCCGCTGCTGGCGGAGGTCCGCCGCCGTCTTGGCAACTATCTCTACGGCACGGACGTGTCGGGGCTGGAGGAAACGGCGCTGCGCCTCTGTCAGGCCCGGGGCCTGACCCTCTCCGCCGCCGAGAGCTGCACCGGCGGTCTCATCGCCAAGCGCCTGACGGACATCCCCGGCGCGTCCCAGACGTTTCTGGGCGGCGTGGTCAGCTACACCAACGCCGTGAAGCAGCATGTGCTGGGCGTCCCCGCCTCCCTGCTGGAGACGTATGGCGCCGTGTCCGCCCCCGTGGCCCGCGCCATGGCCATGGGTGTCCGCGTCCTTACCGGCTCGGATCTGGCCCTGTCCGTCACCGGACTGGCCGGCCCCGCAGGCGACGACCGCGGCAACCCCGTGGGCACCGTGTTCACAGCCCTTTCCACGCCTCAGGGCGTTTTCGTGCGGCAGCTGGCGCTGGGCGGCGATCGGGAGCGCATCCGCACCCTCTCCGCCCACCACGCGCTGGACCTGCTGCGCCGCTATCTCACGGATCAAATGACAGGAGGAGAATGACCCATGTCCAAAAACAGTTACCGGCCCGGCGTCAACCAGTACGCCAATCAGGAGGAAGCCCGCCGCAAGGCCCGGGGCAACCCCAACAAAAACGTACACCAGAAGAAGAAAAACAGCAATTACGCCGGCTACGCCGGCAATCCCGTGACCCAGAAGATCATCGAAAAGGCCAACCAGCAGGAGCGGGTGAAGCTCCCTACCTGGCTGAACATCTGGCTGGCGGTGCTGTTCGCCGCCATTATCGTGGTGCTGATCCTGCGTCTGGCGGTGTATAAGGACAGCATCCTGCTGAGCTCCCTGTCCTCCCTGCTGCTGGGCATCGCCTGCCTGTCCCTGTTCTATATCCGCCGCTTCAAGCACACGAAAAAGGAGAGCCCCGTCTACAAGATCATCACCGTGGTGCTCACCGTCTGCGGCGTCATCTACACGTTTATGGGCGCGGTGGGCCTGCTTTCGCTGGCCGGTATCCTGTAAAAAATCGGTTTTTTCGGCAAAATAGCCATTGACAAGGGCTAATTTTGTGAGTATAGTAGCGTTATCTCAAGGAAACACCGTACAACTGCGATGAAGGAGACGCGCCCCGCCTCCCTGCCGCGCGAAGAGAGCCGCCGTTTGGTGCAAGGCGGACGGGCAGCCGGTCTGGGGTATCACTCCCGAGCATCCGCCTGATGGCCTCTGGCCGGTAAGCGCGGACGGCAGCGGGCCGTTATCACCCCGTACCCACGGCTGGTGGGACTGAGTGGCCGCTTTCCGCGGCAGCAAGAGTGGTACCGCAGAGGATGCTTTCACGCGCCTTTGTCTCTTAACGAGACAAAGGCGCTTTTTATTTTGTTTCAACAAAAAATTCCGGATAAAAGGAGACGCAACATGGAATACAAAAAGACACTGAACATGCCTAAGAGCGGCTTTCCCATGCGTGCCGGCCTGCCCAAGCGCGAGCCGGACATGCTGAAGCACTGGGAGGAGATCGACCTCTACAACGAGCTGCTGAAGAAGAACGAGGGCAAGCCCCTGTTCTCCCTGCACGACGGCCCTCCGTTCTCCAACGGCGCGCTGCATATGGGCCACGCCCTGAACAAGTCCCTGAAGGACTTCATCACCCGTATGTACGCCATGCGCGGCTACTACACCCCCTATATTCCCGGCTGGGATAACCATGGCATGCCCATCGAGTCCGCCATCATCAAGCAGAACAAGCTGAACCACAAGGCCATGAGCGTGGCGGACTTCCGCACCGCCTGCCATGAGTTCGCCGACCATTATATCGACGTCCAGCGCGACGGCTTCAAGCGCATGGGCGTGGTGGGCGACTGGGAGCATCCCTACAAGACCATGGACCCCGGCTTTGAGGCGCAGGAGGTCCGGGTGTTCGGCAAAATGTACCGGAACGGCCACATCTACAAGGGCCTCAAGCCCGTGTACTGGTGCCCCCACGACGAGACGGCGCTGGCCGAGGCGGAGATCGAGTATAAGGACGATCCCTGCACCACTGTCTACGTCAAGTTCCCCATGCACGATGATCTGGGCAGGCTGCCCCATCTGGACCACAGCAAGCTGTACTTCGTGATCTGGACCACCACCGTCTGGACCCTGCCCGGCAACCTGGCCATCGCCCTGCACCCTGACGAGAGCTACGCGGTGGTGAAGGCCCCCAACGGCGAGCTGTACATCATGGCCGAGGCCCTGACCGACAAGGTCATGAAGATCGGCGGCTTCGACAGCTATGAGATCGTGGAGACCCACCCCGGCTCCTTCTTCGAGAACATGCTGGCCTTCCACCCCTTCCTGCCCAAGACCTCCCGTCTGGTGCTGGCGGACTACGTCACCATGGATTCCGGTACCGGCTGCGTCCACACGGCGCCCGGCTTCGGCGCCGACGACTATGTGACCTGCAAGCGCTACGGTATGGACATGGTGGTGCCTGTGGACGATCAGGGCAAGCACACCGCCTACGCCGGCAAGTACGAGGGCATGACCACCGATGAGTCCAACCCCGTGATCCTTCAGGATATGAAGGACAACGGCTCCCTGTTCGCCAGTGAGAACATCGTCCACAGCTATCCCCACTGCTGGCGCTGCAAGCAGCCCATCATCTTCCGCGCCACCCCCCAGTGGTTCTGCTCCGTGGACTCCTTCAAGGATGAGGCCATCGCCGCCTGTGAGGACGTGCGCTGGGTGCCCTCCTGGGGCAGAGACCGCATGCGCTCCATGATCCTGGAGCGCACCGACTGGTGCATCAGCCGCCAGCGCCGCTGGGGCCTGCCCATCCCCGTGTTCTACTGCAAGGACTGCGGCAAGCCCGTCTGCACCGAGGAGAGCATCGAGGCCGTGGCCAGCCTGTTTGAGGAGAAAGGCTCCAACGCATGGTTCGATATGGACGCCGCCGACATCCTGCCCAAGGGCTTCACCTGCCCCCACTGCGGCAAGTCCGCCGGCTTTGAGAAGGAGAACGACACGCTGGACGGCTGGTTCGACTCCGGCTCCACCCATTTTGCCGCCATGGAGCGCGATCAGGGCTTCTGGCCCGCCACCATGTATATCGAGGGCCTTGACCAGTATCGCGGCTGGTTCCAGTCCTCCCTGCTGGTGGCCGTGGGCGCTCTGGGCCGCGGCGCTCCGTTCAAGGAGTGCGTCACCCACGGCTGGACCGTGGACGGCGAGGGCAAGGCCATGCACAAGTCTCTGGGCAACGGCATGGACCCCGCCGAGATCTTCGACAAGTACGGCGCGGATCTGCTGCGTCTGTGGGCCGGCTCCGCCGACTACCACGTGGATGTCCGCTGCTCCGACGAGATCTTCAAGCAGCTGAGCCAGAACTATCTGAAGTTCCGCAACACCTGCAAGTTCTGCCTGGATAACCTGGTGAGCTTCGATCCCGACCATCTGGTGCAGCCCGATGAGATGCTGCCTCTGGACAAGTGGGCCGTCACCCGCCTGAACACCCTGATTGAAAAGGTGTTCGCCGCCTACGACAACTACGAGTTCCATGTGGTGTCCCACATGATCAACGACTTCTGCGTGGTGGACCTCAGCTCCTTCTACTTTGATATCATCAAGGATCGTCTGTACTGCGGCGAGGCCGACGGGCTGGAGCGCCGCAGCGCCCAGACGGCTGTCTGGCTGATCCTGGACGCCATGACCCGCATGTTCGCTCCCATTCTGGCCTTCACCTGCGATGAGGTCTGGCTGGCCATGCCTCACCGCTCCGCCGACGATGCCCGCAACGTCCTGTTCAACGAGATGGTGCAGCCCTACCGCGGCTACGCCCTCAGCGAGGAGGAAATGGGCAAGTGGGCGCGCCTCGCCGCCCTCCGTACCGCCGTCAACGGCGCGCTGGAGCAGGCCCGCGCCGACAAGACCATCGGCAAGAGTCTGGAGGCCGAGGTGGACCTGACCGTTACCGCCGAGGACGCCTTCCTGGCCGATATGGACGCCGCCGACCTGGCCGATACTCTCATCGTCTCTCAGGTCCGCGTGGACGTGGGCGCGGAGCAGGCCGTGGCCGTCCGCCCCGCCGCCGGCGCCAAATGCCTGCGCTGCTGGAAGGTCCTGCCCACCGTGGGCAGCGATGCGGAGCACCCCGAGCTGTGCCCCCGCTGCGCCGCCGTGGTCAAGAATCTCCCCGTCATCGAGTGATTTCCCTGCATGCAAAAAGGGAGGACACGCAAAGCGTGTCCTCCCTTTTTTGTTTATGCTCTTTTTTCCAGCTTCCGCAGCTGCTCCTGAAACTCCTGCGGCAGCGGGCAGTGCAGCTCCACCGCCTGGCCGGTACGCGGGTGGATAAATCGCAGCCCCACCGCGTGGAGACACTGCCCCGTCAGACCCGCCACCGGCTTTTTCGCGCCATACACCGTGTCCCCCAGGATGGGATGCCCGATGTAGGCCATGTGTACGCGGATCTGGTGTGTCCGCCCCGTCTCCAGACGGCAGCGCACATGGGTCACGCCCGCATACCGCGCGATGACCTCCCAGTGGGTCACGGCGGGCCGCCCGCCGGCTACCACCGCCATCTTCTTCCGGTCCGACGGATGCCGTCCGATGGGCGCATCCACGGTGCCGCTGTCCTCCTTCAGGTTGCCCACCACCAGACACTCGTACGTCCGCGCCAGCGTGTGGTCGCTGAGCTGGGCGCTGAGTCCCAGATGGGCCGCATCGTTCTTGGCGGCAATGATGAGCCCGCTGGTATCCCGGTCGATGCGATGGACGATGCCGGGCCGCTTCTCCCCGCCGATACCGGACAGCGACGACCCGCAGTGGTGCAGCAGCGCATTGACCAGCGTCCCGTCGGGATGCCCCGGCGCCGGATGCACCACCAGTCCCGACGGCTTGTTCACCACGATAACGTCCTCATCCTCGTACACCACGTCCAGCGGGATGTCCTGCGGCTCCAGCGCCGTCTCCCGCACCTCCGGCACGTCCACCGTCACCGTCTCGCCGCCGCCGATGCGGCAGCTCTTGGACGCAGGCTTCCCGTCCACCGCCACACGGCCCTCGTCGATGTACCGCGCCGCCTGCGAGCGGGTCAGTCCGTTGGCGCGGGAGGCCACAAAGGCGTCCAGCCGCGCCCCGGCGTCCTCCGTCTCAGCTTTCAGATGCAGCGTCATCCTTCGGCTCCTTCTTGTCGTACTTGTCGTAGAACCACAGGTAGTACACAGCGCCCAAAATGACGCCCACCACCACAAAGCAGTCCGCCAGATTGAAAATGGGATAGCTGATGAACTGCAGGTCGAACATATCCACCACATAGCCGCGGCACACCCGGTCGATGACGTTGCCGATACCGCCCCCCAGGATCAGCACCCCCGCCGTCACGCCCAGCGGATGGCGCACGATCTTCTTCACCAGCAGCCACGCCACCGCCGCCATCAGCACGATGGTGACGATGGCCAGCAGCCCGGTCTTGCCGGAAAAGCTGCTCCACGCCGCGCCGGTATTGTGCAGCCGCGTCAGCTGCACCACGCCCGGCAGCAGCGGCGCGGACTGCCCCATCTCCAGATGGGCCGTCACCCACCACTTCAACAGCTGGTCGCCTGCCACGCAGGCCGCCAGCAGCAATACATACCACATAGGGCATCCTCCCTGCCTGTTTGAGATTCCTCCCCATCATATCCCATTTGCCCGCGGTTTGCAACTTTTATTCCGCGGCTTTCTTGTATTGCGCATCGCCGCGTGGTATAATATCGTATTCAAATATCGCCCCGTATCCACATTGGGGCAAGGAGGCCCGACTTGGACAGAAAACAGGTATTGATCCCGGAGGAGCAGACGCTCCGTCAGCGGGATTTCGAACGGAAAATACGGGAGCTGCACACCCAGCGGGGCAGGAGCGTCCGCGCACTGGTGGATACCTTCGGCTGCCAGCAGAATGTGGCGGACAGCCAGCATATCATGGGCATGCTGGAAGCCATGGGCTGCACCTTCGTCGCCGCGCCGGAGGAGGCGGACATCGTGGTGCTGAACACCTGCGCCATCCGCGACCACGCGGAAAAGCGGGTCTACGGCACGCTGGGCGCCCTGACCCACACGAAAAAGGCCAACCCGGAGCAGATCATCTGCCTGTGCGGCTGCATGGCGCAGCGCCCCGAGGTGGCGGAGAAGGTACGCCAGTCCTATCGCCATGTGGATCTGGTATTCGGCCCCCAGGCGCTGTGGAAATTCCCCGAGCTTCTGTATCAGGTCTATACCCGCCGGGGCCGCGTGTTCTCCGTGGAGGACGAGCACGGCTCCATTGCCGAGGATATGCCGGTGGTGCGGGAGGGCCGCACCCGTGCGTGGGTGTCCATCATGTACGGCTGCAACAACTTCTGCTCCTACTGCATCGTCCCCTACGTCCGCGGCCGGGAGCGCAGCCGCGAGCCGGACCGCATCCTCGCCGAGGTCCGCCAGCTGGCCGCTGAAGGCTACAAGGAGATCACCCTGCTGGGGCAGAACGTCAACTCCTACGGCAAGGATCTGGATACGCCGTGGGACTTTGCCGACCTTTTGAGCGCACTGGACAAGATCGAGGGGGACTATCTCCTCCGCTTCATGTCCTCCCAGCCCAAGGACGCCAGCTACAAGCTGTTCGACACCATGGCCCGCTGCAAGCACGTGGCCAGGCAGCTGCACCTGCCGGTGCAGTCCGGCTGTGACCGGGTGCTCCGCGCCATGAACCGCCCCTACGACCGGGCCAAATATCTGGATCTCATCACCTACGCCCGGAAGGTCATGCCCGATCTGGTGCTGACCAGCGACGTCATCATCGGCTTCCCCGGCGAGACGGAGGCCGAGGCCATGGAGACGGTGGCGCTGGTGGAGCAGGTGCGCTTCGACGCCCTGTTCACCTTCATCTTCTCCCCCCGTCCCGGCACCCCCGCCGCCAAAATGGACGACCCCGTGCCCCGCAGCGAGAAGCAGAAGTGGTTCGACCGCCTCTGCGACGCCCAGAACAGGATCTCCGAGGAGATCCACGCCGGGTATGTGGGCGACACCCTGCGCTGCCTCATCGACGGTGAGAGCGACGACAGCCGCTGGCCTCTGACGGCCCGCACCGCCGGGGGACGGCTGGTGCATCTGGTGGGCAGTCCCGACGCCGTGGGTACATACCGCGACGTGAAGATCACCGACAGCAATACATGGGCGCTGTTCGGCCAACTGATTTGATTTTTCCCAAGGAGGTATCCCCCATGGCAGAGCTCACCCCCATGATGCGCCAGTATATGGAGATCAAGGAGCAGAATCCCGACTCCATCCTGTTTTTCCGTCTGGGCGACTTCTATGAGATGTTCGGCCCCGACGCCCGCACGGCGTCCCGTGAGCTGGATCTTGCCCTCACCACCCGCGACAAGGACAAGACCAAGTCCTTCGACGACAAGATCCCCATGTGCGGCATCCCCTACCACGCCTCCGACGCCTACATCGCCCGCCTCATTGCCAAGGGCTACAAGGTAGCCATCTGCGAGCAGACGGAGGACCCCGCCGCCGCCAAGGGGCTGGTAAAGCGGGACATCATCCGCGTCGTCACCCCGGGCACCGTCATCGACGAGTCCTGCCTCAGCGCCGAGCGCAGCAACTATCTGTGCGGCGTATATCTGGACGATACCGGCGCGGGCCTGTGCGCCTGCGACATCTCCACCGGCAAGGCCCAGGCCACGGTGTTCACCGGCCCCGACCGGGTCCGCGCCCTGCTCAATGAGCTGGGGCGGTTCGCCCCTGCCGAGGCGGTGATGAACGAGGCCGCCTATTTTGATGAGACGCTGCACCAGACCTTACAGGACCGTTTTTCCTGCCACATGGAGAAGCTGTCCGACGCCCGGTTCACCCCGGAGGACGCGGAGAAAAAGGTCCGCGCCCAGTTCGGTCAGGACGCGCTGGAGCGCCTGCCCCGGGACAATATGACGCCGCTGCTGGCGCTGGGCGGTCTGCTGGGGTATCTCTATGAGACGCAAAAGACCGATCTGGGTCACCTCGACCAGCTGACATGGTACCGCACCGGTCAGTATATGGAGCTGGACCTCACCGCCCGCCGCAATCTGGAGCTGACGGAGACGCTGCGGGGCAAGGAAAAGCGGGGCAGCCTGCTGTGGGTGCTGGACAAGACCAAGACCGCCATGGGCGCCCGCAACCTGCGGGCATGGCTCCAGCAGCCGCTGGTGGACGTGGCCGCCATCGACCGGCGGCTCAGCGCCGTGGCTGCTCTGGCGGAGCACACCGTGGCCCGGGAGGAGCTGACGCTGGCCCTCAGCGGCATCGCCGATATGGAGCGCCTCATCGGCCGGGTGGTCTACGGCTCTGCCGGCGGACGGGATCTGGTGTCCCTCCGTGCCTCCATGGAGCGTATTCCCGCCGTCAAGGCGCAGCTGGCCGCCTTCCCCTCCGGTGCGCTGCACCAGCTGGATCAGCAGCTGGAGGATCTCAACGATCTGGCCGCCCTCATTGGCGAGACGTTGGTGGACGAGCCGCCGTTCTCCGTCCGTGAGGGCGAGATGATCCGGGACGGCTTTGACCCGGAGGTGGACCGCCTGCGGGGCATCCTCCACGGCGGCAAGAGCTTCCTGGCCCAGATGGAGGCGGAGGAGAAGGAAAAGACCGGCATCCGCACCCTGAAGATCGGCTATAACAAGGTATTCGGCTATTATATCGAGGTATCCAACTCCTTCCGGGATCAGGTACCCGACCACTATATCCGCAAGCAGACGCTGGTCAACGGCGAGCGCTATATCACGCAGGAGCTGAAGGATCTGGAGCACGATGTCCTCACCGCCAAGGACCGCGACGCCGCGCTGGAGTACGAGCTGTTCTCCTCCCTGCGCGCCAAGCTGGCGGCGTCCGTCACCCGCGTCCAGCTGGCCGCGTCCCTTATCGCCCAGCTGGATACGCTCTGCTCCTTTGCCGCCGTGGCGGTGAAAAACAACTACTGCCGTCCCTCGGTGGACGAGTCCGGCGTTATTGAAATTCAGGGCGGCCGCCATCCGGTGGTGGAGAAAATGCGCTCCGACGCCCTGTTCGTCCCCAACGACACCATCATGGGTGCGAAGGAGGACCGCGTCAGCATCATCACCGGCCCCAACATGGCCGGCAAGTCCACCTACATGCGTCAGGTGGCGCTGATCGTCCTGATGGCGCAGGTGGGCAGCTTCGTCCCCGCCCACGACGCCCACATCGGCGTGGTGGACCGCATCTTCACCCGCATCGGCGCCAGCGACGACCTGTCCGCCGGCCAGTCCACCTTCATGGTGGAGATGACGGAGGTATCCGACATCCTCCGCACCGCCACGAAAAACAGTCTCCTGATCCTGGACGAGATCGGCCGCGGCACCTCCACCTTCGACGGCATGTCCATCGCCCGGGCGGTGCTGGAATACTGTGCCCAGAAGCTGAAGGCCAAGACCCTGTTCGCCACCCACTACCACGAGCTGACAGCGCTGGACCAGACGCTGCCCAACGTCCGCAACTACAACATCGCCGTCCGCGCCCGGGGCGAGGACATCATCTTCCTGCGCAAGATCGTCCCCGGCGGGGCCGACCGCAGCTACGGCATCGAGGTGGCCAAGCTGGCCGGCCTGCCCGACAGCGTCCTCAAGCGGGCCCGCGCCATTTTAGAGGAGCTGGAGAGCCAGTCCGGCCGTCCCGCTCCCGCCGCCCCACCGGAGGATCAGCTGTCGCTGGCCGCCATGGCCGAGAGCGAGGCGGCGGACACCATCCGCCGTACCCAGGTGGACTCCCTCAGCCCGCTGGAGGCTCTGAATCTTCTGTATGAGCTGAAGCGCCGCCTCAGCTGACCCCCCGTTTTGCCGCGCCGCGGCCTCAGGATCATAATTTCTTCATCATGAAGTGTAAAACCGGAAAAAACAGGGGTAAACCGGAAATAAAATGCGTCGTTTTTTGGCCCTTCCGGCCCGCAGGACCCTTGAAAGGAGGCCCCATCCCATGCCCCAGATCCAACAGCTGCCGCCCCATCTGGCGGACCTGATCGCCGCCGGCGAGGTGGTGGAACGCCCCGCCTCCGTGTGCAAGGAGCTTCTGGAAAACGCTCTTGACGCCGGCGCCTCCGCCATTTCCACCGAGCTGGAAAAGGGCGGCCTGACCTACATCCGCATTACGGACAACGGCTGCGGCATCGCGCCGGAGCAGCTGCCCACCGCCTTCCTGCGCCACGCCACCAGCAAGCTCCGCCGCCCCGAGGATCTTGCCGCCATCGGCACTCTGGGCTTCCGCGGCGAAGCGCTGGCCGCCATCGCCGCCGTGTCGCGGGTGGATATTTTTTCCAGGCAGACCGGTGCGGGCTGCGGCGCCGCGCTGCACCTGGAGGGCGGCGTGCCCGCCGGTGTCGCCGAGGCCGGCTGCCCCGACGGCACCACCGTCTGCGTGCGGGACCTGTTCTACAACACCCCCGCCCGCATGAAGTTTATGAAAAAGGATTCCGCCGAGGGCGCCGCCGCCGCAGGCGTTGTGACCCATCTGGCGCTGAGCCATCCCGATGTGTCCTTCAAGCTGCTGCGGGACGGGCAGGAGATCCTCCACACCCCCGGCGACGGGCAGCTGCTGTCCGCCATCTACGCCGCGCTGGGCCGCGACTTTGCGGCCAGCCTGCTGCCCGTCAGCGGCAGCGGCGGCGATGTGCGGGTGGAGGGCTTTGTCACCAGACCTCTGGCGGGACACGGCACCCGCGGACGCCAGCTGTTCTTTGTCAACGGCCGGTTCGTCAAGAGCCAACTGCTGGCTGCCGCCGTGGAGGAGGCCTACCGCAACCGGCTGCTGAAGGGCAAGTTCCCCGGGTGCGTCCTTCATATCACGCTGCCGGTCAGCGAGGTGGACGTCAACGTGCATCCCGCCAAGACCGTGGTGAAATTTTTATCCGACAAGACCGTCTTCGATGCGGTACACTATACCGTGAAGGACGCGCTGGACCGCGAGGGACAGCCCGCCTCACCGGAGAAAAAGCCGTTCTATCAGGCCATGAGCGCGGAGGAATTCCGTGAAAAAGCCCCCGCGTCCCAAGGCGTCCGGCTGCCCTTTGTCAGCGGCAGGCCCGTGGGCTCCGCCGGAGCTGACCGTCCCACCGTCAACCGTTTTGCCCCCGCCGCACCGCCGGTGCAGACGCCACGCGAGACGGTACGGCCCGCCGCAGCACCGCAGGGCGAGGTATGGCAGGTGCGGGACGCCGCGCCGGAAGCCGGCAGGTCCTTCACTGTCCCCAGCGGACGGGAGGGCGTCGTCTACCGCATCACGCCGCCGGATGCGGCGGATGCGATGCCCGGCACGATGGGCACTTCTCCTGACATGGTGGGTACATCATCCAACGGGCCGGAAAGCGCCGAGGTGTGCGGCGGCACGGCCGCTCCGCAGGCGGAGGGCGTGTGCGCTCCCGCGCAGGCGGGCACTTATGCGGAGATAGACGCGGCCGCCGTGGCGGCGGAGCACGTCCAGCAGAAGCTGGCCATGCCGGAGGAGGAAGCCATCGGCGAGACGCCGTGGCGCATCGCCGGAGAGGTGCTGAAAACCTATATTATCTGCGAGGACGGGGAGCAGAACGTGTGGCTCATTGACAAGCACGCCGCCCACGAGCGCATCCGCTTCGATGCGCTGAAGGCGGACCCCGTGCCGCCCATGGCCCAGCAGCTGATGACCCCCGCCGCCGTGACGCTGACCGCCGAGGAGTACGGTGCAGTGCTGGAGCAGCTGGATGTGCTGGCAGGCTACGGCTTTTTGTGCGAGGACTTCGGGGACGGCACCGTGCTGGTGCGGGAGATCCCCGACTACATACGGGCGGAGGACGCCGCTGCCACGCTGGAGGAGTTGGCCCGCAAGCTGCTTTTGCAGCGGGCGGACCCCGACGGAGCGAGAGACGAGCTGCTGCACACCATGGCGTGTAAGTCCGCCATCAAGGCGGGCATGACCACCGACACCGCCGAGCTGACGGCACTGGTGCGGCAGGTACAGTCCGGCGCCGTCCGGTACTGCCCCCACGGCAGGCCCGTGGCGGTGAAGCTGCGGAAATACGAGGTCGAGAAAATGTTCAAGCGGGCGTGACCCCTTGACGCACAGGAGGTGAAGCGATGGCACAGCGGGTGATCTGCGTGGTAGGCCCTACCGCGTCGGGCAAGACGAAAATGGGCGTGGCACTGGCCAAGCGCTTCAACGGCGAGGTGGTGTCCGTGGACTCCATGCAGATCTACCGGGGCATGGCCATCGGCACCGCCGCCCCCACGCCGGAGGAGATGGAGGGCGTGCCCCACCACATGATCGGCGTGGCCGACCCGGCGGAGAGCTGGTCCGTGTCCCGCTTCACGGAGGCGGCGGACCGGTGCGTACAGGACATCCTGTCACGCGGGAAGCTGCCCGTGCTGGTGGGCGGCACCGGATTATATCTGGACGCGCTGGTGCGGGGCAATACGTTTGCCGCCGGACAGCAGGGCGGCACGATACGGCAGGAGCTGCAGGAGCGGCTGGCCCGAGAGGGGGCGTCGGCACTGCTGGCAGAGCTGGCGGAGATCGACCCCGAAACGGCGGCGCGGCTCCACCTGCGGGATGAAAAGCGGATCCTGCGAGCGCTGGAGGTATACCGCGAAACCGGCAAGACCATCAGCGAGCACGACCGAAAAAGCCGCGAGGCGCCCAACCGGTACGACGCGCTGTACGTGGGCCTGAGCTTTCGTGACCGGCAGGATCTGCGCGACCGCATTGACCGGCGGGTGGACGCCATGGTGGCGCAGGGCCTTTTAGACGAGGTGCGGCGGCTGCTGGACAGCGGGCTGCCCCGAGATGCCACGGCCTTACAAGCCATCGGATTCAAGCAGTTTTTAGCGGTGGCCGACGGGACAGCCACCGAGGCGGAGGCCGTGGAGGAGGTCAAGCTCCGGTCAAGGCAGTACGCCAAGCGGCAGCTGACATGGCTGCGGCGGAATCCGGATATCCACTGGATACTATGGGAAAAAGAGCCTGATTTTCCGTGGGCTCTCCAAAATGCGACAGATTTCCTCACCGCCGCCGGCGTATGCTGAGAGCGGCGGACGGAGGACATGCCTATCGTCCGCACACAGACATAAAGGAGCAGACGATATGCAAAAGACAAACAATCTTCAGGAGATCTTTCTCACCCGCGCCCGCAAGCAGAACATCCCCGTGACCATGTTCCTGGTCAACGGGTTCCAGCTGCGGGGCATCATCACCGGCTTCGACTGCTTCGTGGTCATTCTGGACTCCGAGGGCAGGCAGCAGGTCATCTACAAGCACGCCATCTCCACCATCGCGCCGATGCGGCCCGTGGAGCTGCGGGAGGACGAGGCGGCGGAGGCATAGCGTCCGGCGCGGGGAGCAACATACGAGACAGAGGAAAGCACCATGAAAAAAACATCGCCCCTCATGAAAATACTGCCCATCGCCGTGCTGGCGGCGGTGCTCATCTATTTTGCCGTGCAGCTGTACAACTACCTGTCCGACCCTGTCACCACCACGCTGGTGACGGAGGGGCAGGCAGAGGACACCATCCCGCTGAACGGCTGGATGGTGCGGGACGAGGAGCCGCTGGCCGCCCAGAGCGGCACGATCAGCCGTGTGCGGCAGGAGGGCGAGCACGTAGGCGTGGGCCAGGTGCTGGCCCGTGTCTACGCCAACGACGGGGCCTTGCAGACCGTGAGCCAGATCGAGACGCTGCAGCTGCAATTGCAGCAGCTGCAATTCGCGCTGACCTCCTATCTGGACCCCGATGCGGCGCTGAAGCTGGACACCTCCATCACCGGCGACATCCTGACGCTGCGGCAGTCCCTCACCGGCGGCGACTACACCGCCGCGGAGAGCGACATCGCCCAGCTGAAGGCCGCTGTGCTGAAACGGGACCATCCCTACACCTCCCAGGAGGAGATCCAGACGGAGATCAAGTCGGTGGAAGGGCAGATCCAGTCGCTGGAGAACTCGCTGTCCGGCGCCGCCACCGTCACCGCCAAGTCATCGGGGACGTACTCCGCTGTGTGCGACGGATATGAGACGGTGCTGACCACGGAGTTTCTGGAGGATGTGACGCCCGCCAAGCTGGCGAAGCTCCAGCCCTCCGGCGAGGACAGCAACATCGGCAAGCTCATCTACGGCGACACATGGTACTATGTGGTGACGTTGGCGGAGGAGCAGGCCAATGTGATCAGGGGGCGGAGCAGCGTGACGCTGCGGTTCGCCAAGGGCTTCGACCAGGATCTGCAGATGCGGGTGGTGTCCGTGTCCGCGGCGGAGAACGGGCAGGCGGCGGTGACGCTGTCCTGCCGGAAGTATCTGGCCCAGACCACGCTGCTGCGCCATCAGGCGGCGGACATCATCCTGCGGACCTACACGGGGCTGCGGGTGCCGTCCAACGCGCTGCGGGTCAGCAGCGACGGCGTCACCGGCGTATACTGCGTGGACGGCGTCACTGCGGCGTTCCGGCCGGTGACGGTGCTGTATCAGGGGCAGGGCTATGCGCTGGTGCAGCCCGCCGACGGCGTGGACGATACCCAGACGCTGCGGACGGGGGACGAGGTCATCGCCACCGCCGGTGAGCTCCACGAGGGCAAGGTCATTCGATAACGGACAGACATCCGATCAGAAATACGCAAGGAGGAAGGCTTCTATGTCTATCAGAGAAAATATTGCGGAGATCCGCCGCCGGATCGACGAGGCGGCCCGCGAGACAGGGCGCACCGGCGTGGACATCACGCTGGTGGGCGCCAGCAAGATGAATGACGCCGCCGCCTGCCAGGAGGCTATCGCCGCCGGTATCGACGTGCTGGGCGAGAACCGCGTGCAGGAGATGGTGACCAAGCTGGCGGAGAACGCCTACGATGGTGCGCCGCTGCACTTTATCGGGCATCTGCAGCGCAACAAGGTGAAGCAGGTGGTGGGCAAGGCCGCGCTTATCCAGTCCGCAGGCTCCGTGGAGCTGCTGGATGAGATCGAGAAGCAGGCGGAAAAGCTGGGCATCGTGCAGGACATCCTGCTGGAGGTGAACATCGGCGGCGAGGCGGCCAAGAGCGGCTTCGCGCCGGAGGCCGTGGAGGCTGCGGCGGCCCATGCGAAAGAGCTGGCCCACGTGCGGGTACGGGGATTGATGACCATCCCCCCTGCCGGTGCGGCGCGGGATGAAAATATGGTATATTTTGAAAAAGTCCATGCCCTATATGTTGACATAAATCGAAAAATGTATAATAATGAGTTAGACTATCTTTCCATGGGCATGAGCGGCGATTTCGCCGACGCCATCCGCGCGGGCAGCAACATGGTCCGCGTAGGTACGGCTATTTTCGGCGCCAGAGATTACACAAAATAACGCGGGAGGTACATTACAATGGGCTTCATGGACGAGCTGAAGAAGATCATTCATCCCTACGATGATGAGGATTACGATTACGAGGACGATTTCGAGGAGTCTGCCAGGGAGTCCCGTTCCCCGTTTGAGGACCGCAAGGAGGAGCGGCGCGGCGAGGATCGCCGCACCGAGGATCGCAGGTCCGAGGACCGCCACAACAAGGTGGTGAACATCCACGCCACCACCCAGCTGAAGGTGGTGCTGGTGAAGCCGGAGCGATTTGAGAACGCCTCCGAGATCGCAGACCACCTGAAGGAAAAGCGGACGGTGGTGCTGAACCTGGAATCCACCAACAAGGACGTGGCGCGCCGGCTCATCGACTTTCTGTCCGGTGTGGCCTACGCCGGTGAGGGCAAGATCAAGAAGGTGGCGGCCAACACCTATATCATCACGCCGTACTCCGTGGACATCATGGGTGACCTGATCGACGAGCTGGAGAACAACGGCCTGTATCTGTAAGACTAAGGATCGGAGGGATCATTCATGTTTACACCGCAGGAGGTTTCGGAAAAGGTATTCCCCAAGGCATCGTTCGGCAGCGGCGGATACAGCATGAGCTCCGTGGACGAGTTCCTGGACGCGCTGACGGAGGATTACAGCACCCTGTTCAAGGAGAATGTGACGCTGAAGGCCAAGCTGAAGGTACTGGCGGAGAAGGTAGAGGAGTACCGCTCCACTGAGGACGCCATGCGGCAGACGCTGCTGACCGCCCAGAAGATGGCGGCCAAGCTGGTGCAGGAGGCGCAGGCCGAGAAGGACCGGATGCTATCCGGCGCCAAGGCCGAGGCGGCCCAGGAGATCCAGCGTCTGGAAAGCGAGAAGCAGGCCGCCCAGCAGAAGCTGGCGATGGCCCAGGAGAAGCTGGCGGAGTTCATCCGCCGATCCGATGAGCTGTGTCAGGCCCAGTCCGCGTTTCTGCAGACGCTGCCGGAGCTGGAGCTGGTACCTGCGGCGGCGGAGACGGCGGAGAAGCCCGACGCCGTGGTGGGCGCCATCGAGCAGGACATCCTGACCCAGTACGATGCGGCACCGGAGGAGAAGGCGGAGGAGATGAAGCCCGCCGTCACCGACGAGCCCACCATTCAGTTCCCGCCGGTGAACGACAACGCCGTTCCCACCGACTTCAAGCTCAGTCTGGACGAGTTGAAGTTCGGGCGGAACTACAACGGCGGCAAATAAGACGCACAATCAAAAAAGGCGGCCTGTGGCCGCCTTTTTTCAGAATGGACGCCTGCGGGAAATACCGGTAAGGGACCGCAGAAAACAGCCGGCCGCGCCGAAATGTGCGGCGGGGCGCAGCGGAGACGCCGGTGGGCCGCGCCGAAATGTGCGGCGGGGCGCCGGCAGCGGGCGGCTGCGGTGAGAGACAGCCGCAGCTCCAACGGTCCGGTGCGGCGCTGGCGAGGGCGGGCAGCCGCGATTCCGGCGGGCAGAGGACTATGGCCCCGGCAACGAAGTATGGCGGCTCCGGCGGGGCCGCGCGGACAAACAAGGAGGAGAGCAGATGACGGACAAGCCTATCATCGCGCTGCTGTACGATTTCGACAAGACGCTGTGTACCACCGATATGGAGGACTACGCCTTTATCCCCGCGCTGGGGTACACCCCCGCCCAGTTCTGGGACAAGGCCAACACCTTCGGACGGGACAACCGGATGGACGGCCTCCTGGCTTATATGTACACCATGATCGCGGAGTGCCGCGCCCAGGGGAAACGGCTGGACCGCGATTTTCTGGTGCAGTGCGGCCACAGCATGGAGCTGTTTCCCGGCGTGCGGGAATGGTTTGGGCGCATCAATGCCTTCGGCGAGGAACAGGGCGTCACCATTGAGCACTATGTCATCTCATCCGGCCTGCGGGAGATCATCGAGGGCAGCGGCATCGCCCATGAATTCCGCGAGATCTACGCCTGCGAGTTCTTCTACAACGCGGAGGGGCTGGCGGCATGGCCCAAGCTGGATGTCAACTTTACCAACAAGACCCAGTTCGTCTACCGCATCAACAAGGGCGTTCTGGATGTGTCCGACGACAAGACGCTGAACGACTCCATGCCCGACGACAGCAAGCGTATCCCCTTCACCAACATGATCTACGTGGGCGACGGATTGTCCGACGTGCCGTGCATGAAGATGATGCGGGCCTACGGCGGACAGGCTATCGCCGTGTATCAAGCCGGCAACCGCGCCGGTGTAGAGGACCTGCTGAGCAAGGGACGGGTGGACTTCATCTTCCCCGCCGACTATCGGGAGGGCACGGGACTGGACAGCACCGTGAAGAACATCATCCGGAAGATGGCCATCAGCGATGCCCTCACCGCCGAGAACGTCCAGCAGCTCCAGGCCATCGGGCGGGGCGACCTGCCGGAGCAGGTGGGACTGTTTGAGTGAGAAAAAACTGCGAAAAAAGCGTCTGCACGCGGTGCGTGCAGACGCTTTTTGTGTTTGGAGGGGTGCGGGCGGGGCTCACTGCATGACCTGACGGATCACGCGGATAAAGCGGGCGCGGTCGTAGATCACCGGCACGGGGTACGTGGGGTTGGCCTCCGCCGCGGCCCAGGCCGCCATCCGGGGCAGGTCCTGCTCCCGTATGCAGGTGAAACCGGCGGGAATGCCCAGACGGCGTTCCATGGCGGAGATCGCGTCGATAAAGGCGTTGGCTCTGTCCGCCTCGCTGTCGCCGGTGAGGTCCACCAACTCCGCCAGGCGGGCCAGCTTCCGGTGGGCCGCCGGACCGTAATCCCGCAGGACCACCGGCAGCAGTACCGCGTTGGCAAGGCCGTGGCCCACGCCGTACAGGCCGCCCAGAGTGTGGGCGATGGCGTGGACGTTTCCCACACCGGCGCGGGTAAAGGCGAAGCCCGCCTGATAGGAGGCGGTGAGCAGAGCCTGTCGGGCGGCCACATCATCGCCGTGGGCGCAGGCGTGCTCCAACGTTTGAAAAATGGTGACAACGGCCTGCTCCGCCAGCCGGTTGGTCTCACGGGTGGGGTAAAAACGGCCCAGATATGCCTCCACCGCGTGGGTCAGGGCATCCATGCCCGTCTCGGCGGTGGTATGGGGCGGCAGGGATACGGTGAGCAGCGGGTCCAGCACGGCGCAGCGGGGGATCAGGCACAGGTCGCTGACGGCGTACTTGTGGTGGTCCGCGCCGGTGACTACGGCGGCAATGGTGGTCTCGGAGCCGGTGCCGGCGGTGGTGGGCACGGCAATGAAGGGTGGAATGGGGCGGCGCACCTTCAGAAGCCCCGCCATCCGGGCCAGCGTCCTGTGGGGACGGGCCAGCAGGGCCGCGGCAGCCTTGGCCGCGTCCATGGGACTGCCGCCGCCCACGGCCACGAAGCTGTCGCACTGTTGTGCGCGGTACAGGGCGGCGATGGCCTCCGCCTCGGCCACCGGCGGGTCCGGCGTCACGCCGGTATAGAGGGCATAGCCCTCCAGCCGGTCCAGCACCTGCCGGAAGGCGGGGTCGGCGCACTGGCGGCGGCTGGCCACCACCAGAGGGCGGCGGGCGCCGTACTTTTGCAGCAGGTCCGGCAGGCGGCGGAAGCTGCCGGCACCGGTGACGGCCTCCGGCCTGCGCCAGGGCAGCAGGCGGGCGCCCAGCCCGAAGGCCAGCTGGTAGGTACGATACCACAGATGCAGTAAAGTCAGGGCGGACACGTCCTTTCGTTTTTTGTCCCATTATGGCAGATGGGGGCGGGTTTTGCAAGGAAAGGACGCAAAAAAGGGGGCGGCATACGCCGCCCCCTTGGGAGATGGTCTATCACTCCACCGTCTCGATCAGGCCGTAGCCGCCGTTGTTGCGGTGGTACACCACGCAGATGGCGTTGTCGTCAATGCGGCGGAACACATAGAAGGAGTGATCCAGCAGGTTCATCTGCAGGATGGCCTCGTCCGTGGTCATGGGCTTGACGGCAAAGCGCTTGGTGCGGATGACATCGAAGTCGTTGTCCTCCACCACGTCGAACTCAGCCGGAACGGAGGATACCAGCGCATCGGCCCGCAGGTTCTTCGCCAGGCGGGTCTTGTTCTTGCGGATGCGGCGGTCGATGAAGCTGACAGCCTCGTCAATGGCGCCGCGCATATCGCCATCGGGGTCCTCCGTCTGGGCGCGGAACAACGTGCCGTTGGCGCTGCGAATGGTCAGCTCCACCACGCAGCGGTTCTTCTTCTCCACGGCAAAGGTCACAAAGGCGTCTGCCTCCTCCGGAAAATACTTATCCAGCTTACTGATCTTCTTTTCCGCGTATTCCTTGATGGAGTCGTTGAGGGAGATCTTCTTGCAGGCGAATGTGAACTTCATAATTCTTGCTCCTTTCGTCAGTGCGGTAAACACAGGTCAGGGTCGGGGAGCCGGTTCCCTTTATCCTTGTCCGTATTATAGCAAGTCGCATGACGTTTGAAAAGCCGTTTTCTGTGAATTTGTGAAAACTTCACAAATCGTTTGCAATTCAGACACATTCGACACCGGCCCCTAAAAGTCGTACCCGTCCGACAAAAGCTCCTATTTACAAGGGGACGGGCTTGCGCTACTATAATAGAGGAAGCTTTCCAATATCCCACCCGCTTGGGCCGCTCTGCTTGCAGGGCGGCTCCTTTTTTGTGAAAAAAAGAGAGAGACGGCATGCGCCGTCTCTCCTGCTCAGGCATCCAGTCTCTCCGAAAGGGTCTCGTTCAGCTTCACCGCGCCGTACAGGTTCTTGGCGGAGCAGCCGGCACGTCCGCCGCCGGCACAGGCGCAGGCACACGCACAGGCGCAGCTGCTGGCGCAGGCGCAGTGGCTTCCGCCGCCGAAGCCGCCGCCTCCAAACCCACCGCCGCGGCTGCCGCCGCCGAAGCCGCTGCCGCCGCTGCGGGGCGGGCGGGGACGCTGCTTGGTGCCAACGCTGCCGGGACGGGGGCGTCCGTCGGGTCCCGCGGGATACCAGAGGTGGTTGACGAACACGTACCGTGTGCCGAAGCCGCCGGCGTAGCCGCCGAACAGCTCCCGGAGGATCCGCACCACCACCCAAACGATGAAAATGGTGATGATCAGCGTCAGGAACATGCCGGCCATGCTTGTGTCCTCATCCTCGTCTCCGTCGTACCAGCCGTCATTCGGCGCGTTAACGGCGCTGTTGTCCGAGGACAGGACGGTGGGCCAGTCGGTGTAGACGGCGTGGACGCCCATGGTCTCGCCGTAGCCCAGGTCGGAGGCGGTAATGGTCATCATGCCGGTCTGGGGCGCGGCGGTGCCGCCGGCGTCCGCGGCAGCGGTGAGATCGCCGATAAGGCCCGCGGGGTCGATCCACTTCAGGGTCATCTCCCCCACCCTGGCCTCGTCGAACCAGCCCGGGGTATAGTCAAAAGTCACGGTATTGCCGCTGAGGGTATACATGTACTCCTGCACCCAGCGGTAGGAGAACGTAAACGTCTCTCCCTGCCTGTAGGCGCGGTCCAGGTAGACGTACATGTAGCTGTTGTCGAAGGACAGGCGCTCGATGTTGTCGGTGAGGGCTTCCTCGTCCCGCGCGGAGCCGTTGGGCACGCCGATCTTCAGCTCCTGCCCGTAGGGCAGCTCCTCCAGCGCCGTCCATGTCAGATCGACGGTGATGGTCAGGCTGCCGTCATCGACGTTGGGGGCGGCGGTCACGTCGTAGCGGTCGATGTAGTCGTAGTCCGCCCAGGCGGTGACGGTGCAGCACAGGGCCGTCAGCAGGGCCAGCAGCAGGATGCGCAGTTTCTTCAGCATGTGACCGCCTCCTCCCTGTTGCCGGTGTGCAGCTGACAGATGTGATCCATTCTGGCACTCTCCGCGCGGATGGCGGCGCAGCGGTCGCTGTTCCAGACGGCGGACCAGTCGTCGGTGAGCATATTGCCCAGCGGCGCGGCGCTGAGCCAGCTCTGGCAGGGGATGATGCTGCCGTCCGGCGCGATGGCCATGTTGCTCAGGCAGGCGCCGCAGCTGGGGATCAGGTGCAGGCCCAGAGCGCGCAGCGTCTCCTCCGGCAGCCAGCCCGGGCTGGTGAAGTCCAGCTCCATGCTCAGCTCCTCCAGCACGGAGACGGCACCTTGCAGCACGGCGGTGAGCTCCTGCTCCGTCAGGCGGGTAGCGCGGCTCTCCGCGCCCTCGGCGCTGCCGGAGGGGATCAGGCCGGAGCAGGTGGCGTAGCGCACGCCCAGAGACGCGGCAAAGCGCAGCGTGGCGGCATAGTCCGTGTTCAGGCTGCACAGCGGCGTGTTCACGGAGACGATCAGCCCCGCCGCCACGGCGTTCCGAATGCCCTGCACGGTCTTGTCGAAGCCGTCGACCCCCACCAGTGCGTTGTGAATGGCCGGGTCGGCGCTGTAAAGCGTGACCTGTACGCTGTCCAGACTGGCATCGTACAGCTTGGCGCACAGCTCCGGCGTCAGCAGCTGACCGTTGGTGTTCAGGCGGGTGACGAACCACTGGGCTGCGTCCACCAGCTCCGGCAGGTCGGCGCGGAGGGTGGGTTCGCCGCCGGTGAACGTCACCTGGGGAATGTTGGCCTCCCGCAGGCGGCGGAGGATGTCCAGCCACTGCTGGGTGGACAGCTCAGGTGCGTCCGCCAGGGACTGGCCCGCAGCGTAGCAGTGCAGGCATTTCTGGTTGCAGTGCCACGCGCCGTCCCTGCGCATGGCGCTGAGCATCAGGTCCATGCGATGAGGCGCGGTCATCTCCGCGGCATAATCCCCCAGCGACAGGGTCCCCACCTCCACGGCGGGCTCCTGCCCACGGGCGATGGCTACCAGCGAGGTAAGCATCAGCTCCAGGTCGCCGGCCAGTCGGGTCTTTGGGGTGAAGGGATAGGTCTTACGGGTCTCGGCCACAGCGGACGCGGCCATGGCGCGCCAGTCGGACTCACTGATCTCCAGACCGGCAAAGGGCTCCAGCCGATCCATGAAGTTGGCCAGCAGAATGGCCCAGGATAAGTTCAGCGGCACCAGCTTATCGCCGTTGAGCAGCAGCAGGAACGGCGCGTCGGCGGCGTCCTGCCGCGGCGGGATCATATGGATGCGCACCACGCCGTGGCCCTTGGGGTCCAGCGTGATGTGCCGCACGCAGTTCAGGTGCTTGCGGCGGTAGCGCTCCTCCAGAAAAGCAGGCATCGGTCCTCACTCCTTTCGTTGGCCACAGTATAGCACGGGGGCCGGAAAATGGCAACAGAAACGCCCCGCCTTCCGGCGGGGCGTCAGCTTGTCAAAAAAGTCCGAACGGACTTTTTTGACAAGCTGCCAGCAAAATCGCAAAATAAAAAACAGTATTTTGCGATTTTTGCCGCTGCGGCGGGTGATCGAACGCGAAAGGGAACCCTAACGGTTCCCTTTCACACTATCCTTCCCTCCGATACTTGTGGCCAGGCAGGGTTTTGGACAGACTAACGCCCCGCCTTCCGGCGGGGCGCTTCGTATACAGATGAGCCGTCAGTCGTTGACATCGTAGAAGATGCGCTCGCCCTCCTCGGCCAGACCCAGCAGGTCGCGGGCCAGCGCTTTGATGAACTCCTGATCGTCCTTTTTATCCAGGTCCGACTGGAGGGCCTGGTTCTCCTGGGCCTTTTCCTGCAACTGCTGGGTGAGGGCCGCCTCCTGGGCCCGTACCTCCTTCAGGCGGCCGTAGACGTTGATGATCTCCACGCCCACTACCAGGATCAACACGGCCAGTACCATGACCAGCACGGTATTGTTCCGCTTTTTGCGTGGCTTCTTCTTCTGCGCCATGGTCTCCTTCCCCTTTCTGACGGCGGCAGAGCCGTCCCTTTCTCTTTATTGTAGCGCAGGCGCGGTGAAAAGGAAAGGTTTTTTTCAGGAAAGCGGCGGCTTTTTTCACCCAGCACACCAGTATCGCCGCAGGGCGGCACAGCAGGCGGCAGCACTGCACCGCCGCGTCCAGCCAGAAATCCCACAGAGGACGCAGCAGCGGCGGCAGCGTCAGGCCGTACAGCAAAGCCCCCAGAGCCATGCCCGTAAGCATGTAGAGCCGCAGCTCTCCCTGTCCGATGCGCAGGGCGAACCACAGCAGAAGCAAGCCCTGCCCGGCGATATACACCGCGTCCAGCGCACCGGTAAGGCGGCGGTTCCTGCGGCGGCGAAGCCGCACTGTGCGCAGCAGGTCGTAGCACATGGTGGAGGCGGCACCCAGCGCCGCGGCGGTCAGGTAGGCGGACAGCTGCTGGGAGACGTGGTTTTCCATGTCAGCCGAACAGGCGGGACAGGAACGACCCCTGCCGCACCTCCGTATCCTCGTAGGTCACGGCGTCGATGCGGCCATCCACCTGCATCTCGCCGCCGTCCAGCGACAGCTTGCCGATGTGCAGCTCCTCGCCGGTGATGATGAGCGTGCCGGCGCTGGTGGTGGTAACGATGCAGTTCTCGTCGAACCGCACCACGTCCTCCACGCCGGAAACGCTCAGCTTCTCCCGTCCCTCCAGCTGGAGACGGTGATAGGCGGCCACGCCGCCGTCGGTCATATCGTAAGACATTGAAAAAGCGCTCCCTCCCACACAGTTTTCACTGTATCGTATGAGGGAACGCCCTGCATTATGACAGTTTGTCCGGCTGAGCCGCCGCTTCGCGGTACATGGCGGCAGCCGCGTCCTTGCCCACGTTTTCCGCCACGCTGAGCACCTCCACCGTCAGGGTCTTCTGGCCGAAGCGGATGGAGATAACGTCGCCCACCTTTACATCGTAGGACGCACGCTGCACCCGTCCGTTGACGGTGACGCGCTCGTTGTCGCAGGCCTCGTTGGCCACAGTGCGGCGCTTGATGAGGCGGGATACCTTCAGATATTTATCCAGACGCATATGGTCCTCCTTTGCGATGAAAAAGGAGCCGGCGCGTCACGCCGGCTCCTGTGAAACCAAACTTACTCGGCCACGGCGTCCTTCAGGGCCTTGCCGGCCTTGAAAGCGGGGACCTTGGAAGCGGGGATCTCCACCGTCTCCTTGGTGCGGGGGTTCAGGCCGGTACGGGCGGCGCGCTTCTTGGTCTCAAAGGAGCCAAAGCCCACCAGCTGTACCTTCTCCTCGGCCTTCAGGGTCTCGGTGATGGTCAGCAGGGTAGCGTTGACGGCGGCCTCGGTGTCCTTCTTGGACAGACCGGTCTTTTCCGCCACAGCGGCGATCAGTTCAGTCTTATTCATGATAGTTCCTCCCAAAATTTTTCATTTGTTGACACCGTCCCGGCGGGCGGTGTATCTCAAAACGATCAAGATCGCATTAAGAACGTTTGGCTTCGTTCCACAGGGCGGTCATCTCCTCCAGCGACAGCTGGGAGACCTCCCTCCCCCGGACCGCCGCGCCCTCTTCCACGGCGCGGAAACGATGGATGAATTTTTCGCAGGTGCCGTTGACTGCGTCCTCGGGGTCGCATCCGCAGAAGCGGCCCACCTTCACGGCGGCGAACAGTACGTCGCCCAGCTCGTCCGGCACATCGCCGCCATTCTCCACGGCGCGGCGCAGCTCGGCCACTTCCTCCTCCAGCTTGTCCAGCGCGCCCTGTACATCCGGCCACTCAAAGCCGGCGGCGGCCGCCTTCTTCTGCAGCTTTTCAGCCCGCCACAGGGACGGCAGGCTGCGGGCCACGCTGTCCATACTGTCGGACACGGTCTTCTGACCCTTTTCCCGGCGCTTCAGCTGCTCCCAGCTGACCAGCACGGACTCCGGCGAGTCCTCATGCCCGTCCCCGAGCACATGGGGATGACGGAACAGCAGCTTTTTCACCACGCCGTCGCACACGTCGTCCATGGTGAAGCGGCCCGCATGGGACTCGATGTCCGCGTGGAACACCACCTGCATCAGCACGTCGCCCAACTCCTCCTTGAGGAGAACGGGATCGTCGTTGTCGATGGCCTCGGCGGCTTCATACGCCTCCTCCAGGAGGCCGCGGCGGATGGACTTATGCGTCTGCGCCTTGTCCCAGGGGCAGCCATTTTCCGAGCGGAGGAGCCGGATGATCTCCAGCAGGTCCGCATAGTTATAGTGCGGTTTCCTTGTAAAATCTATCATACTTACGCTCCTATTGCAAGAGGTTTTCGTGGTGATGCGCCGAAAAGTTCAGTGTAAGTGCAGCATTCGGGCAATTTTTTCACCTTTCGGCAGGTCCAACACGTCCTGCCGCGTCACGGCGCCCAGCGCCAGCACCAGCACGCCGTAGACCACCACCGCCACGGCTATGGCGGGCAATACGGCCCAGCGCTCCGGCAGGCTGCGGGACAGCAGGCCGTAGGACGAGCGGGCGGCCAGTGCCATCACCGCCGTGATGAGAACGGGTCTGGCAAACAGGCGGAGGTAGGAGGGCCGCTCCGGCACGCAGCGGGCGATGGCGATGAGGTTCAGCACCACGATAAGCCCGTAGCAGTAGAGAGTGCTCACCGGTGCGCCGCGGACGTTGGTGGTGGGGTCGCCCACCATCAGGTAGTTGGTGATGATCTTCAGGATACCGCCGCACAGCAGGGTGACGACGGGAATGTACTCTTTGCCGTAGGCCTGGAGGACGCCGTTGGTGGCCACCATCAGGCACACGAAAATGCAGGCGATGCCCAGAATGGTCAGGTGATAGGCGGCGGCTGCGGCGGTGTCGGGCACCGCAGGGTACAGCAGGCGCAGGATGGGCCCCGCCAACACGGACAGGCCCGCGCCGGTAGGCAGGGCGATGAGGGTGGTGAGCTTCAGGGCCGCGGCGGCACTGCGCCCCGCAGCGGGGCGGTCGCTCCGGGCCAGTGCGGCGGAGATGTCCGGCACCAGACTGACGGTGACGGGATAGATGAAGGACGGCGGCAGAGCGAACAGCGTCATGCCGAAGGTGTACTCGCCGTACAGCGCAGTGGCGGCGGCTTCCGTATAGCCCAGAGTATTCTGCAGGGTGGACATCACCAGCGCCTGATCCAGCAGGGTGATGAGACTCATGCCCGCCGCGCCCAGTGTGATGGGGATGCCGACAGTCAGCAGTTCACGGAGCACGGCGCTCCGCGCAGGCGGTACGTCCACGGCGGCGGCGCGGTCACGGCGGCGCAGCAGGAACACGGTCAGCACCGTCAGAGACAGCAGGGACCCTGCGGTGACGCCGGCGATGGCGCCGGCGGCGCACAGGGACGAGTCCGCCCCCCGGTGCAGCAGCACCAGGCACAGGGCGAGGCCGATGACCAGCTTGCCGGCGGACTCCGTCATCTGGCTGACGGCGGTGGGCGTCATGTCGCCCAAGCCCTGCGTATACCCCCGGATGGCGGAGGTCAGGCAGACGAACAGCACCGCTGGGCCGAGGACCCGGATGGCGGGCGCGGCCAGTGAGTCGTGGAGCAGGCCGCTGAGCACCTGCGGAAACAGGCACATGACGGCGCTGCACACCGCGCCGATGACGGCCAGCAGCGCCAGTGCCGTCCGGAAAATGCGGCGCTGGGCGTTGAGGCGGCCCTGCGCCGCAGCGCGGGACACCAGTCGGGACAGAGCCAGCGGCAATCCCGCTGTGGACAGCACCAGCAGCAGGTTGTAAATGTTATAAGCCGCATAGAAATGGGCCATGCCCTCCTTGTCCAGCAGGTTGCCCAGCGGGATCTTGTAGAGGGCGCCCAGCACCTTGGTCACGGCCACGGCAAGGGCCAGCACGGCGGCGCCGCTGATGAAGTTGTGCCGTCGCTGGGCCATAGGTGCCTCCCGTCTGCTATTTCATGGCCTCGTGGAACCGGCGGAACGTCTCCAGATCCTGCCGGATCTTCTCGGGGCGGGCGATGTACTCCGTGGGAAACTTGGGGTGAAAGACCCGCTCGATACGGTCGTGTACAGGGTCCACCATCTTCGTAGAGCCGCCGGCGCCCAGAGACAGGATGCTGTGCAGCTCCTCCATGATGTAGATATTATACAGTCCCTCCGCGCCGGATATGCACCAGCCTACGTTCTCGAAGCTGCCGGACATATACTTCTGGCGGTAGAGGTAGTAGGGGGTGAAATCGGCGGCGCGCAGGGCTTCGTTGGCGTAGTCCAGCATGGTGGACACGTCCTGCGCCGATGGGATGGGCAGGCCCTCCAGCAGAATGCGGCTGCCCTTCTTCAGGCTGAGGGTATGGACGGTGATGTTGTCCGCGCCGAAGGTCAGGCACTTGTCCAGCGTGCGGCGGAAGCCCTCCGGCGTGTCGGCGGGCAGGCCGGCGATAAGATCCATGTTCACATGGGGGAAGCCCATGGATGTGGCAAGCGCCATGGTCGCCTCGATGTCCGCCGCCGTGTGCTTGCGGCCGATGGCCCGCAGCACCTCGTCCTCCATGGACTGGGGGTTGACGCTGATGCGGTCCGCGCCGTGGTCCAGCAGGACCTGCAGCTTCTCCCGTGTGATGGTGTCGGGGCGGCCCGCCTCGATGCAGTACTCCGCGCAGTCGGTGAGGTCAAAGCTGCGGTTCAGATGGGTCAGCAGGTGATCCATCTGCCGGGCCGACAGGGTGGTGGGCGTGCCGCCGCCCATATAGAAGGACTTGATGCGCAGGCCCGTCTCCGCCACCATGCGGGCAGCGTCGGTGATCTCCTGCTCCAGTGATGCCAGATAGGGCTCCATCAGGCCGAAGGACTTCTCCACCGATGCGGACACGAAGCTGCAGTAGGCGCAGCGGGTGGGGCAGAACGGGATGCCCACGTACAGGGATATCTCGTCGGGGCGCAGGTCGCGTTTGGCCTTCAGGCCGGCCCGGGCCGTCTCGATGGCCAGGCGGCGGCGCTCCGGCGAGACGAAGTAGGTGTCACGCAGGACGCGGTCCGTTTCGCGCTCCGTTTTTCCCTGCTCCAGCATAGCGCGGGCCAGCTTGCCCGGGCGGATGCCGGTGAGGGCGCCCCAGCTGGGGGTAACGCCGGTGATGTCACGCGCCGCCTTGAAGAACGACAGCTTCAGGGCGCGCTGACGCAGACGCTCCCGCTCGTACTCGTCAGGGGCATCCGTAAGAACAGCGCGGGAGACGCCCCGCGCCGTTTTTCCATGATAATGAATGCTGGTGACGCCGGTGGCATAGCGCTTGCCCTCCGTCAGGGAGACGTAAGCGCAGTCGTCCTCCCCCGCCTCCGCTGTCTCGTAGACGGGGCGCTCCTCGGGGAAGAAGGCCAGCAGGCTCTGCTCAATGGCATAGCGGTCGTCATGGCCGCGGAAGATCAGCTTCATCGCGCCGACCCCTGCCGCATGTAGGGGTTGACGCGGCGCTCGTAGTCCAGCGTAGTCTCCATGTCGTGACCCGGAAGCACCCGCAGGTTCCCCTCCAGTGCCGCCAGGCGGCCCAGAGAGGCCAGCATCTTCCGGTAGTCGCCGCCGGGGAAATCGCACCGGCCGCAGGAGCAGCGGAACAGGGTATCGCCGGCGAACAGCACGCCCTGCCCCTCCACCAGCAGGCAGACGGAGCCCTCGGAGTGACCCGGCGTTTCCAGCACGCGGAGAGTCAGCCCGCCCAGCGGCAGGGTGTCGCCCTCCTTATAGTAGCGCTGGTTCTCCGGCCCCACCTTGTGGAACAGCAGCTCGCCGCGCTCCGTATCCACGGCGTCCTTTTCGTGGATATATACCGGCACGTCCGGGTACTGCTCCAGCAGAGGGCGGACAGCGGAGGTGTGGTCAAAGTGGCCGTGGGTCAGAAGGATATATTGCAGGGTGCAGCCGCTCTGCTCTACCAGACGGGCCACCCGGGCGGCGTCGTCGCCGGGGTCGATGAGGGCGCAGACGCCGGCTGTCTCATCGCACAGCAGGTAACAGTTGGTCATGATAGGGCCGACCTGAATGGATGTGATCTTCATGGCGCTTCCTTTCTTACAGCTGATCGGTGTCCACCACCAGCGTCACCGGCCCGTCGTTGAGGCTCTCCACCTGCATATAGGCGCCGAACTCGCCGGTCTCGGTGTGGAAGCCCTTGTCCCGGCAGAGCTGGACGAACTTCTCGTACAGGGGGATGGCCACCTCCGGCCGTGCGGCGGACAGGAACTCGGGACGGCGGCCCTTTTTGCAGCTGCCGTACAGCGTGAACTGGGAGACGATGAGCAGCTGGCCCTTCACGTCCTCCAGACTGCGGTTCATCTTACCGTTTTCGTCCTCAAAAATGCGGAGCCCGGTGAGCTTGTCCGCCAGCTTGACGGCCTGGGCCTCGGTGTCCTCATGGGTCACGCCCAGCAGGATGAGGAAGCCCTCCCCGATCTGGCCGTGTACTTCGCCGTCGATAGTGACGGATGCGTGCTTCACGCGGGTCAATACTGCTCTCATGACATATGCTCCTTTTCTCGGTTTCGTGGGGTGTGCGGGCGGGGCGCGGAGTGTTAACCGGCGGGGCGGGTGACCCGCATGACGCCGGAGATCTGCTCGATCCTCCGCATGACCGTTTGCAGCTGCCGGCTGTCGGACACATCAGTGTCCAGCGTAATAAGGGCAAAGCCGTCCGGCGTGCTGCGGGCGTTCATGGAGGAGACGTGGGTCTTGGTGCTGGACAGCACCGTGGAGATGTCCACGATCAGGTTCAGGCGGTCCTTGGCCACCACCTCCAGCGTGGTACGGTAGCTCTCCCTGGTGTTGCCGCCCCAGGAGACTTTGATCCAGCGGCCGGCCTCCTCCGGCTTGCGGCGGGCGGGGTCGGCGTTGGGGCAGTCCGCCCGATGGACGGAGATGCCATAGCCGCGGGTAATGAAGCCCACGATGTCGTCCCCAGGCACGGGGGTGCAGCATTTGGAGAACTTCACCAGACAGTTGGTAAGGCCCTCCACCACGATGCCCTGCTCTCCCTTGGCGCGCTGAGGCACAGCGGGGCGGGTCTGCTGGGGCTGATCCGCCACGGGCACCTCGGCCTGACGCTCTGTCTGGTGCTGGTGGAGGATACGCTGGATATCCTCCCGCAGGCGGCCCATGACCTTCAGGGCGGAGATGCCGCCGTAGCCGATGGCGGCGTACATATCGTCCAGGCTGTTGTAGCTCAGTTTTTTCAGGACATTGGACAGGTTTTCCTCGTTGGTCAGCTCCTTCAGCGTCACACCGGTGCGCTTCAGCTCCGACTCGAAGCTCTGGCGGCCGTTGACGATGTTCTCATCCCGCTTCTCCCGCTTGAACCACTGGCGTATCTTGCTGCGGGCGTTGCTGGAGCGGGCGATCTTCACCCAGTCGCGGCTGGGACCGTGGGCGGATTTGCTGGTCATGACCTCCACCACATCGCCGTTGCGCAGGTGGTAATCGAACTGGACGATGCGGCCGTTGACCTTGGCGCCGGTCATGTGATTGCCCACGGCGGAGTGGATGGTGTAGGCGAAGTCGATGGGCGTGGCGCCGGCGGGCAGGTTGATGACATCGCCGTTGGGGGTGAACACGAACACCTCATCGGCGAACATGTCCACCTTCAGGGAGTGGATAAAGTCCTCGGCATCGGTGCCCTCCTGATTCTCCAGCAGGCGGCGCACCCACTCGTAGCTGCGCTCGTCACCGGCGCCCTGGCCGTTCTGCTTGTACTTCCAGTGGGCGGCCACGCCGTACTCGGCCACCTCGTGCATCTCCCTGGTGCGGATCTGTACCTCGAAGGGGATGCCGCTCTCGCCCACCACCGTGGTGTGCAGGCTCTGGTACATGTTGGGCTTGGGGGTTCCGATATAGTCCTTGAAACGGCCCAGAATGGGCTTATACAGGTCGTGTATCAGGCCCAGAACGTTATAGCAGTCCGCCACAGTGTCCACGATGACGCGGAAAGCGAACAGGTCGAACACGTCGTCCAGCGACTTGTTCTGGGTGTACATCTTGCGGTAGATGGAGTAGGGGTGCTTCATGCGGGCCTGCACCGTGGCGTCGATGCCGGCCTCCCGCAGGCGGGTGGTGATCTGGTCGTGGATGGCGGACATGAAGCCGTCGTACTCCGCCGCCTTCTCGTCCAGCGCCTCGATGATCTCCCGGTAGCCCACGGGGTCCAGATATTTCAGGGACAGATCCTCCAGCTCCCACTTCATGCGCTGCATACCCAGACGGTGGGCGATGGGAGCGTAAATTTCCATGGTCTCGAAGGATTTCTGCTTCTGCTTCTCCGGCGTCTGGTACTCCATGGTACGCATGTTGTGGAGACGGTCGGAGATCTTGATGAGGATCACGCGGATGTCCTTGGCCATGGCCATCAGCATCTTGCGGAGGTTCTCCATCTGCTCCTCCTCCTTGGAGGTGTAGTGGACACGGGTCAGCTTGCTGACGCCCTCCACCAGATCCGCCACCGTGGGAGAAAACAGCTTGCTGATCTCCTCGTGGGTGGCGTCGGTGTCCTCGATGGTGTCGTGGAGCAGGGCCGCCACGATGGACTCCGTGTCCAGGTGCAGCTCCTCCGCCACGATCTGGGCCACGGCCAGCGGGTGGGTGATGAACGGCGAGCCGTCCTTCCGGTTCTGTCCGGCGTGGTGGGCGGCGGCGTACTCATAGGCGGCGCGGATCTGGTCGAAGCCGGCGGACGGGTTATATGATCTCACTGTTTCGATCAGGTGATCGTACATCTCCTGGGGTGTCATGGTCATTGTACAGTGCCTCCCTTCTCCGTCATCTGGCGGAGCCACAGTAGATGAGGTGACTCCGACAGCACCACTTTCTTCCCGCGGTGCAGACGGATGGTCACGTCATCGTCCTGATGCTCCATGGTCAAAAGTCCCCGCTCGGCAAATACCTCCAGGCACAGGGACGCCCGGGGGAACGGCTCGGTTTTGCCCAGCTCCGCCGCCACCGCCCGCAGCAGCGGGAGATAGCCGGTGGTGAGGCCGGGCTCCGGTACCGTGTGCTCCAGAAAGCGCCATGCGGCGGCAAACTGATCCCGTGTAGGCAGCAGGCGGCGGGCGTCCCGTACCGTCAGGGACTGATGGGCCGTGCAGCGGTCCGCAAGGGCAAGACCCTCCTGCTCCCGTCCGCTGGGGTACAGGGACGGCCGCAGGTCCACCATCTGGAGCTGCACCGTCCGGCTGCCGCGGAACTCGTTGATCTGCAAATAGAAGGCGGCATCCACGCGGTCACCGGTGCGGCAGCCGCAGTCCTCGGCCACGGTGGAGAAAAAGATGCCGTCAAACTGGGCGCTGCCCTTGCCGAGGCGCAGCTTCAGGTGGCGGTTCTGGCCCACGTTCTGGGTGCGCAGCAGCGTGGCGCCCAGCAGGCAGAATACGGGGCGGGCATTGCCGCTGCCGTAGGGCTCCAGCGCGGACAGAGCCTCCAGCTCCTCCAGCGTCACCGCGGAGGGGTGGGTGATAGCCACATCCACGTCCAGCTCGGACACGGGGGCCTGCCCGCCGCGGAAGCTGCGGGCATAGTCGTTCATGCGCTGGCGGAAGGCGGGGATATTCTCCTCCTGGATGGTGAAGCCCGCGGCCAGCTCGTGGCCGCCGAAGCCCAGCAGCAGGTCCTTGCAGCTCTCCAGCGCAGCAAACAGGTTGAAGCCGCCCCAGCTGCGGCAGGAGCCCTTGCCGGTGGCGCCGTTCAGGTGGATCATAAAGCTGGGGCGGGAATACTTCTCGGAAAGGCGGCTGGCCACGATGCCCACCACGCCCTGATGCCAGCGGCTGCTCTCCAGCACCAGCGCGCTGCGGTCGCGGTCGGGCAGGTGGGCGATCATCTCCTCCGCCTGGGAGTAGATGGTCTGCTCCACGTTCTGGCGCTCGCGGTTCAGGGCGCACAGCTCACGGGCCATGCGCTCCGCCTCCGCCGGATCGGTACACAGCAGCAGCTCCGCCGCCTTGTCGGCGGCGCCCATGCGGCCCGCCGCGTTAATGCGGGGCGCCAGCACGAAGCCGATCTGCACGGAGGTGATCTCCCGGCCGGCCAGGCCGGCCTCCTTCAAAAGGGCGTGGAGCCCGATAAAATAAGAGTGGTCGATGGCGGCAAGGCCCCGGGACACGATGGTACGGTTCTCGCCGGACATCTGCATCACGTCGGCCACGGTGCCGATGGCGGCCAGCGTGCAGTAGCGGGAGAACAGGGCCTCCTCCCTGTCCGGCCCGCCCAGAGCCAGCACCAGCTTCAGCGCCACGCCGCAGCCGGCCAGATGCTTGAAGGGATAGCCGCAGTCGGGCCGGTGGGGGTCCACCACCGCGGCGGCATGGGGCAGCGTCTCCTTGCACTCGTGGTGGTCGGTGATGATCACATCCATGCCCAGAGAGTTGGCGAAGTCCACCTCCTCCACGCCGGTGATGCCGCAGTCCACGGTGATCAGCAGGCGGGCGCCCTGGCGGTACAGGTTCTCGATGGCATCACGGCTCAGTCCGTAGCCATCCTCGATGCGGCGGGGGATATAGTGCAGCACGTCGGCGCCGCGGCTCTGGAGATAGTCCACCAGGATGCAGGTGGCGGTGATGCCGTCCACGTCGTAGTCGCCGAACACGGCCATTCGCTCTCCCGCGGCCAGCGCCTGCTGCAGCCGCGCCACGGCCTTATCCATGTCGGCCATCAGGAACGGGCTGTACGTCAGACGCTGCTCATGCTCCAGAAACGCGGCGGCCTGCTCCGCCGTCTCAATGCCGCGGGAGGCCAGCACCTCTGACACCAGACAGGGATAGCCCGCCGCTTTCAGGCGCTCCGCCGCCTGGGGATGGGCGTCGGCAATATGCCACTTCTGAAATTTCACGGCGGATCACCTCCTTCTTCCGGCGGCAGGGGCTATGCCGCCAATTTAACTTAATAATACTTTATTATATCAAATGTAATGGAAAAGGTAAAGGGTAAAATATCCCGCTGCGCAATTGGGTTGCAATCGGCGGCGATATGGTCTACAATGATTCTAATTCAGACAGAATCGAGGACCTGCCCATGCGCCCTGACGGAACGAGAGTCAAAGACCTGCCGCCCATCGTGGCGGCGGTGCCCTACATCATGCCCAAGCGATACGATGCCTGGAACTCCATTACCGAGTACATCGACGAGGAGGCCATTAAATCCTACATCCGCGAAAAGCGCCGCAGCGGCGTGCGCATCAACCACATGGCCGTCATCATCGCCGCGTACTACAAGGCGATACAGACCAACCCCAAGCTGAACTACTTCGTGGTGAACAGCCACATCTACCGGCGCAACCACTTCAGCGTGTCCTTCGTCATCCTGAAGAAGCTGGCGGACGGCTCGCCGGACGAGACGACGCTGAAGATCTATCTCGAGCCCGGCGACACCGTGTTCACCATCCAGCAGAAGATCACCGATGCCATCGAGGCCAACCGACACACGGAGCAGAAAAACAGCACCGACAAGTTCGCACGGATGATGTTCTCCGTGCCCGGCCTGCCCAAATTCGTGGTGTGGCTGGCGTACCATCTGGACAAGCACGGGCTGCTGCCCCGCAAGATCATCGACCTGAGCCCGTTCCACACCAGCCTGTTCATCACCAATCTGGCGTCCATCAAGACCAGCCACATCTACCACCACTGCTATGAATTCGGCACCACCAGCGTGTTCGTCTGCATGGGAAAGCCGGTGCCCAACTATATGAGCGGAGACCTCAGCAAGAAGATGATGCCGCTGGGTATCGTCATGGATGAGCGCATCGCCACCGGCTATGAGTACGCCTCCTTCTACAACGATTTCCGGAAGCACATCCGGAGGCCGGAGCTGCTGGAGACCCCCTTTGACGGCAGCGCCGCGCCGGAGACGGCGAAAGCGGACACAGAGGAGCCCGCAGCGGTGTGATACATCCATACACCATCGGCGGGCAGGGACAAAAATCGCCGGAACGGCACGGCAGCAGGCGTGCCCGCCCTTTCGGCCGATGGCAATATACGCAAAAACACAGGGACGGCGCCGACGCGCCGTCCCTGTGTGCGGGTATAGGGGATATGTGAGGGGGTGTCACACTTAGAAGAACAATGCCCAGCCCAGGAAGCCCAAGCAGGCCACCGCGCCGGTGAACAGCAGGATCACCACCAGATAGCCCATGATGTCGCGGGCGGACAGCTTTGCGATGCCCAGCGCAGGCAGTGCCCAGAACGGCTGGATCATATTGGTCCACTGGTCGCCCCAGGCGATGGCCATGGCGGTGCGGCCGGCCGCGATGTTCATCTCCGCACCGGCAGGCATCATGATGGGACCCTGGACGGCCCACTGGCCGCCGCCGGAGGGGACGAAGAAGTTGACGATGCCGGCGGCCAGGAAGGACAGCATGGGAAACGTCACATTGTTGGAGATGTCCACGAAGAACTGGGAGATGACGCCGGCCAGCGACACGCCCTGATCGTTGGCGGCCACCATCATGCCCATGATGCCTGCATAGAACGGGAATTGCAGCAGAATACCGGCGGCGCCGGCGGCAGCATCACCGATGGCGTCCACATAGCGGCGCAGGTCGCCGTGGAGCAGCAGGCCCAGGAACAGGAAGATCATGTTCACGATATTCAGGCCCAGGGTAAAGCCGTTCTGCACGAAGTAATAGACGATGTACACGAAGCCGAACACCACGGTGATGGCCCACAGGATCTTGGAGTGCTCCAGCTTTTCAGCAGGGGTATCCATAGCGTACACGCGCTCCTCCTCGTCCACCAGCAGGGCGGGGTTCACGGTGATGGTATGATCCTTGTCGGGATGCATGGCGTAGTTGATGAAGGGCATCAGCACCAGGATGACGCCGCACATGATGAGGTTCACGGGGTGGAATACCGTCTCGGTGATGGGAGCCTGGTACATCACGCCGCCGAAGTCCTTGCCGGCCACCAGATCCAGCGGGATAGAGCCGGACAGGCCGGCGTGCCAGATGACGAAGCCGGAATAGGCAGAGGCGATCAGCAGGGGGTAATCCACAGTGGGCACACGGCGCACCACCTCTTTGGCCAGCAGAGCGCCGATGACCAGACCGAAGCCCCAGTTCAGCCAGCAGCAGATGGTGGACACGAACGTGGTCACCAGAATGGCCTGCTTGTCATTATGGCAGAGAGCGGCCACGGCGCGCAGCGCCTTCTTGCAGGGGCGGGCGGAGGCCATAGCGGAGCCGAACACCAGCACCAGCGCCATCTGCATGGAGAAAGCCAGCAGATTCCAGAAGCCACCCTTGGCATCGCCCCACTTGGCGATGACCTCGACGGGGCCCATGCCGGTGGCGCACATGGCGGCCACGAATACGATCAGGGTCAGGATGATGGCGAACAGAAACGCATCCGGCAGCCACCGGTTTACGACGCGCACACATCCATTGGTGAATTTTTTGAACACAACGTCACTCTCCTTCACTACACACAAATTGGCAGGATACCGGCACAGCATCTTCCCTTTTGGTCCGTGACCGGCAAGACCAGTCTACTACGTTAAGGTTTTAACATCAAGTGCAAATGTGTCGTTTGTTAAATTTTTAATAAAGATTACCCGTGTGAGAAGTCCAGGTTATGGCATTTTCTGTTACATCTGCACAAAAATAAACACCGGAACAACCCGTTTGTTGTTCCGGTGTTTTTCAGAAAAAGACATTACCGTCCCATATTGTCCGTATGGTCAGGGCCGTCGTAGGGTCGGAATTCGCCGCTGCCGCCGCGGTCCGGCGACCAGCCGATGCCCTTGGCCGCCTTGATCTGCTGGAAGAAGCCGACATCGGTCTGGACGATGTAGGGGTTCAGCCAGATGGCCAGGATGTTCAGCGTCAGGCCGCTGAGTATGCGCCAGCCGATGAAGCTCAGGTCCAGCACGAACAGCTGCCACTTGAAGCCGGTAGTCTGGGCCTTGCTCATGTTGATAGCCTCCATCACGCCCATGTCGGGGTTTTCGCACAGGTTATACACAGCGAAGCGGTAGCGGTAGGCCGCGATGAAGCCCGGGATGATGAACAGCAGCGTCCACAGGAAGATGAAGATGTACTGCACCAGCGCCAGCAGGATCAGCTTCCCGGCGAAGGAGAAGCCGTCGAACAGCCCCAGATACGGCACCTCCTCGCCGCGGCGTACCGCCAGATGGTACCGGTAGTAGCCCGCGTTCAACAGCACGCCCAACAGCGATACCATGATGGACACGAACGTCACCAGCGCCGCAGGGAACGCCCGATGCAGTACCAGAAACGACAGATCCACACCGGTACTATAATAAATATTGTGGACCATGTCCTCATCAAAGGACACAAAGTCCGATACGGCGGTGAGCACCAGCGAGATGCCCATGAACAGCAGCGTGAACAGGTACGGGGAGACGCGGGCGCCGCGGAGGATGCCCTTCGCCTCGTTTTTCAGGGATACACGGTCAAGAAGCATGATGTCCCATCCTTTCTGCGCGGGGACCGAATGTATTTCTCCCGCGATGCGCTAATATTCTAACACAGCGGCGGCGGAAACACAAGGGCCTCCGCAGGGCGGCCGGAACGGCGGATTTTTTGGCGCTCGCTGGGAAATGTGGGAATATCTCACGAGAAACGCCGTCAAGCCCGCGATAAAAACGGCAAAAAACCACAGGAATTGCACCGTAGGACTGGACAAGAGAAAAGTTTTGTTGTAATATCTGAATAGTATGCGGTGGCAAAGGGCCACCCGGTAGTAAGATGAGGTGAAGACAATGGCACAAGCTTTCTTTGGCGGCGTTCATCCTAACGACATGAAGGCCGCGACCAATGAAAAGGCCATCGAACAGCTGGCAGCGCCGGCTGAGGTGGTCATTCCCATGTCTATGCACATCGGTGCGCCTTGCAAGCCTATCGTTGCGGTGGGCGACAAGGTAAAAATTGGACAGAGGATCGGCGAACCCGGCGGATTTGTTTCCGCACCCATCCACGCCAGCATCTCCGGCACGGTGAAAGCCGTGGAGCCCCGCCCCTTCAACATGGGCGGCAAGATGATGTCCGTGGTCATCGAGAACGACTTCCAGAACGAAGTGTCCGAGGAAGTCAAACCTGTGGCAGACCCCGACAGTCTGACCCCCGAGCAGCTGGTGGAGATCGTCAAGAACGCCGGCATCGTGGGCCAGGGCGGCGCGACCTTCCCCACCCACGTCAAGATCAGCTCCGGTCTGGGCAAGGTGGACTACGTGATCATCAACGCCGCAGAGTGCGAGCCGTACATCACCGGCGACCACCGCACCTGTCTGGAGCGTCCGGAGCAGGTCATCAAGGGCGCGACCCTGCTGGCCAAGTGCTTCGGCGTGGACAAGGTGTACATCGGCATCGAGGCCAACAAGCAGAACGCAGCCGATGTGCTGAACAAGACCATCGCCGAGCTGAACGCTCCCGTGGTGGTGGAGGTCCTGCACACCCGCTATCCCCAGGGCGCTGAGAAGCAGCTGGTCCAGGCCGTGTCCGGCCGTCAGGTCCCCAGCGGTAAGCTGCCCGCCGATGCAGGCTGCTGCATCTTCAACCTGAACACCACCTGCGCCATCTATCGCGCGGTGTACACCGGCATGCCCGTGGTGCACAAGATCGTCACCGTGTCCGGCTCCGGCGTTATCGACCCCAAGAACATCGAGTGTCCCATCGGCACTCCCATCACCAAGCTGTTCGACGCCTGCGGCGGTCTGAAGGATGAGACCTACAAGCTCATCATGGGCGGCCCGATGATGGGTCTTGCCCAGTACGACGTGGATGTCACCGTGGGCAAGGGCACCGGCGCCATGCTGGCCTTCGCCGACAAGGAGGAGCAGTACGTCGAGGATCCCCAGTGCATCCGCTGCGGCAAGTGCGTGGGTGTGTGCCCCATCCGTTTGGAGCCCGTGTTCATGTACAAGTACCTGATGAAGGGCGACGTGGACACCTGGCAGAACGTGCTGCACGGTATGGACTGCATCGAGTGCGGCGCCTGCACCTACACCTGTCCCGCCCGCCTGCCCCTGACCCATGCGTTCCGTCTGGGCAAGCAGGAGGTCAACAACGCAAGAATGGCCGCCAAGGCCAAGGCGGAGGCCGAGGCAAAGGCCGCTGCCGAAAAGAAGGAGGCGTAAA
>ENA-UEPJ01000363-UEPJ01000363.1-human-gut-metagenome-genome-assembly--contig:-NODE-363-length-61679-cov-11.618584_pt1 | contig 61679 bp, 62 predicted proteins | sample MGYA00242890_ERZ507896 | MGnify/ENA primary metagenome ERZ507896 (study PRJEB26167, sample SAMN06115508) | human gut metagenome | host: Homo sapiens | place: China:Qinghai | collected 2015-08-20...
CTAACAGTTCCTGCATTTGCAAATACCCCCTTCTTCTTTTAGTGTACCAGAATAAGGGGGCTATGGAAAGCTATTTATTTCTTGTTCGTAATTTGTTTACTCATGCAATCGTCGTGGTCACAACCACATGAAGCTTCTTTGTTGTGTTTTATCTTGTCTTCATAATCTACGAGGAAAAACAGAATGGAAATTATTAAAATTGAGAATGCCGAAAAATGTATCAATGGCAAGTGGATATTTCAGAATGTTACCGTTTCCTTTTTCGCTGGAACGATTTATGGACTGATTGGTCATAATAAATCAGGAAAAACAATGCTTTTGAAGAGCATTTGCGGCTTATGCCGATTGACAGAAGGAACTATTTTAGTTAATGGAAAGCAAATTGGAAAAGAAATTGATATTCCGGATTCTTTTGGCGCAATTATCGAGGTTCCAGGATTTTTGCCGAATATCAGTGGCTTTTCCAATCTAAAATAAAACATGCAAAAAAGAAGCTAACTGACGAATGGAATCAGTTAGCTCCTATTTTTATGAATTATGAAAAGATGTTGCCAAAACGTTGCCAGCGGCAGCCTCAGGATTCAAAAAGCATTGATTCCTCTAGTGCTTTTTTCCTGTGCAAATCATTCCCACTCGATGCAAGGGCACCTATCTTAACGGATTTTGTTTAGATAATATTTGTTCCTGTTCTTCTGAGAATTTTGATTCTCCATATTATCCTGGCTATACGATGGATGCTTATCAAAACCTTATCAAGGGTGATAAGTGCTGGAATGAGTACTGAGAATGTTTTTTCATAGCTTATATGTACGATATATGCGCTAATGCTATCATTTATTATCCACATTGATAACAACAATCCTGCAACTGTGGATATTGTTTTTCTCCAAGCTCTTCTATCTAATGAAACTTTCAACTCGTTCCAGCAACATACTCCAGTCTGCTCCTGTGACTGCTCCAGCGGCAAGTGTTACCGCAAGCTTCATAGAAAAATCGCTGGCAAACTTTTTGATCCCTGTAAGAGCTTTTTCTATACGCTTCTTTTTCGGAACATTGTTTTTCAATTGTTCCTGAATCATTTCCAAATCATCTTTCACATTTTCGATTTCTTCTGCGTCAACTCCCTGTATCGCAGGCAGAGATTCAAGCAATTTGTCAATTAGAGTAATCATAGAACTTGTATCATTTGTAGTGTTGTAAGTATTTATCACGCCACTATTCTGCTGACTTGCTGAACCATTAACAGTTTCAATATTCTGAATATATGTATTTCCGCTCATAGCCTTTGCTTCCTCATCGCAAACAATCATTTCCACCGAAAGATAGTCGTTTATAAAATCTATAAGAGGTTTAAATGCCATGTCAAGGAAACTCTGAATATTATCATTTATCTTTCTACTTGACCAACAATATCGCATTGCCTGTCCACGCACATTTCCCCTGTCCTCATTGTTTATAAACAAAAGATAATCATACTGTGCTTTAATATGACACGCTTCGTCTTCGGGTGGATTAAAATTCGCCCATCCTGAACAGCCTATAGCATAGCATTCTTTAAAATCATAATCAACACCCGAAATTTTATCTTTAATAAGCCCTGATATCAACTCATTTCCATCTATAAATTTAAGAAATCGAGACAGATTTATGTCTGCCGTATCGTCCGTGCTGTTGAGCAAATTACTTGATACCCGGCGAAATTCTAAACTCAGCCTTCTTAATTCTAATCTGTTCATATATCCACCCCACAATAAGGACAAAATATCTTTGCCGCTCCAGCGCAATAAAGCGCCTTTACTCTGCGATCACAACACGGACAAATGAATTCTGTTTCTGCGGTATCCTTGTCCTTCAGTTCTTTTGTTGCTACCTTTTTCAAAGGCTTAAAATCCATTTTTATCAAGCCTTTTGAATGATTAGCCGACCTCTGCATTTTCCCGAATGACTTATTCAATTTCTCCGCCATATAGTTATAAGCCATCGCTTTTGCCTGTTCAATTACAGCTGATGACAAAAACTCATTTTTCTCTTTTGCCAAACCGCAATATGGGCAAAACAGTTCTATGAAAGGTTCATCGTCATTCTGATATTCCCCTGCTTGCAGCTTAAATTCCGAGTCACAATAAGGACATTCAAAGGTTACATATCCATCACTATCCCCTTGAATAGTTATTGTAAAATTTTCTGTTGACATATCATATCCCACCCTACTCGCAAATTCTAATAATGATAGCATTATCCATATTTTCTAAGTTTTTTCTATCACAAAGCTATCAGGGGGTGATAGCAATAGGTACCAGCATCTTGGTGCAAACATATCTACTATCATTTCTCATAATTATTGTACCACAGGCTTTCATGTTGTTCAAGCAGGCGTTTACGTATTAATCTTTCCTATCCTTACGCCCTTGTTGTTATTTCTTTACAAGAACTTTCCTCTTAAAAAACTTCATCCGCTTTCCGGTCCAACGCTCTAAGAGATATCTGGTTTTTTCTTCATCTAAATCATGCATTGTTCTTATTTTGTCGCTAGATATCAAAATGTTTTTAAATTTATCAAATGCCCATTTGTCGTTTCCGGCGGATGTTACATAATCATATATATCATGCGCTGCCCCTTTTTGCATTTGGTAAAGCTCGTGGCAAGCATCGACCGCTTGGGGAACATAGCTTAACGATACACAACTGTACTGGATATATATTCTTCCCGCCGTGTATGCCATGTGAAGTAATGTTTCGTCGATATGTTTTGCATCAGGATATTGGCTTGCTAACGCTTGTGCTCGTGTAATGTTAAATACAGCATCCTGCAAGGTAGCCTTTACGTCACGATATTTTTTGCTTTTTTGCTGGCTCTGCGCAATAACTAACTTTCCTTTTGCTTTTTGGTGCAAAAATTGATAGCTATTTGATAATTGCAACAAAAGCTTGTCGTAAATAGCATTCATTAATTTGGTCGAGTTAGGAAACCAACGCCGATTGAACAGTAGTTGAATGTGATCGAAATAGTAATATGGCTCACAACTCTGATAGAACAGCACATCATCATCGCAGTATAGAGATCTGTAGATTTCTATAATGGCCAGATACGCCTTTGCAATTGTCTCTATGCTATCCTTTTGCTCTCCTGCATAGCTTGACAACACCCTAATAACCCAGTACTTTGAGTTGCAAACATATTCAAAGCCCGAAGAGTCTCCGTTATATGAAGAGTAATCTCTTTCAATAACAGCTGTATTTCCCTCAATCCCGCATAGTGTGATAATTTCGTTAATGGCGACATCAATTTTAAATTGAATGGCTCTCTTAGCAGAAATACGAACCTCCGTCGCAAGCATAATCAAAGCTTGAATACGCCGCAGAGTATTTTTGGTCAGCAGATCAGTATGCGGCTCCAAAAAATGCTCAATGTTTGGTGCAGATCCCAACAACTTACTCTCATGTTGGACAATATAATCGAGAATAGTTTGCTTCCGCTCCATAGGGGGAAGACTGATACCACCAATAACGTTATTAAAAGCATTTAGTTCGTCTTTTGAGAAAACTCCACTAACAGGAAACTGCCTAAATTCTTTATCAATGTTTCTCGATTCAAAAATATACTTGTACATAGGTGCATCAGATTTGTCAATGGCTACAATTGCACTTGACTTCTTTGATTTCATTTTCTGTAGGGTTGCATCTTTGGCAATAACCTTGATTTGAGCAGTTGTAAGAGATTTTGTATCAAAGCAACTCAGCGTATTTTCTTTTTCCAATAATGTAGCTAATTGCGAATCAGATATCGTTGTACCTGACGGAAAGATATACACTTTTTTATCCGAATGTAGTTTTGCCGCCTCTAACAAGGCAAATGTTTTTCCGCTATAGAAATTTCCTGAAATAAAGCTCAATGCATCATTGGTAGAGAAATAATCAACCATTTCTGAATACACATCACGCTTAATGCTATATGCGGGAATTGTAACTACATGATTCTTAAAATTTTTCCATACCATATTTTCTTGGAATAGAAAATATCGACTGTTATTGTCATTAGGTGCCAATGCAGAAAAATGCACTGACGAAAAGCGTTCCAAAAATTTTTCAATCTCATTAGGAGGATTCTGTGTCGTGCTGTCTAACAACTGTTTAAAGAAATAAGCGGAATCTTCTTCAGAAGAAATCCGAAAAATAACAGTTACACCATATCGGCTCAACTGGTCTATCGTTCGCTGAGAAAGCGGTCTTGCAACCGATTCCTCTGTTTCAAATTTGATGTATATTATAGATTGATACTTCGAATCTATATTTTTCGCTTTTTCTGCAAGAGAGAACTGAGCTGAGTAAAGCAAATCCAATTCCTCGGACAGACCACACCCGAAGAAGAGAATACTTTTTGAGGAAAAAGCTGTCAGAAGTTCATCTAGCATATCTTTATTCTGGTCAGACATCATGCTTTGAATATATTGATCTCTACTCAAAATAAAGTATTTTGAATCACCGGTAGATAAGTACCTTTTTGCATCACCGTGTATCTTATAAAGTTTTGTTTTGTCTCGAGCGTGAAATTTATTAATCTTTTCAAAAGGAATAACTGGATAGTAGCGCTCACTGAAATCTTCAATAAGAGTATCATAATTTAATGTAAATACACACGGCCATTGGATTGATAAAAAAGCTTTTTGATATTCCTTGAAAAAAGACAAATTCTGAAAGTTGGTTGAAATATATTGATAAAACTCATTAACATTATCTTCAGGAATACGATCAAAAATATCCCAAAAGCTACTAGCCAATTCAGATAGCTGCTGTTTGCCAATATCAGATATTTCTTCCGCATCATACTTTGAATACTGTGTGATGTAATGCAAAAGTACATCTCGGAGTTCTGCAACAGATTGGATATGTCCATTATTATCTGTTGGCGTATCGAAAGAGAATCCTGAACCTATGACAGGAATAAGTGCTCTCTTCCCCCACAGATTTTTGCATAACTCAAGCATTTTCTTTCGATCATATTCGTTGCTCATGCTTAAAATTTCCATGTCCATGCCCCTCTCGTACTGGCGTGCATTCGAGTTAACTTCTAACACGCATTTGTTTTTATCAATCCGAAGGTTAATAACGCTATGTGTAGCACATGCTGAATCTATAAAACAATCCTAATCATTTTACTAGGGTGTATCTGAAAACTCAAAAAGATTGTGCTATTTCAACAAAACGCAGATAGAAGCAAGGTGAATAAAGGCGGCAAAGGAGACGGCCAGCTTGTCATAACGAGTGTAAACCCGGTGAAAAACTTTCAGCTTATTGAGGAAGCATTCCACTAAATGTCGTTCCTTGTAAGTATGAAAATCACAGTACCAAGGCTCCGCGCAATTTTTCTTCGGAGGGATAGTATAAGTTGCTCCCTGTTGCGTGATATAGTCTCGGATGTGCTTTGCACCACAGGCTTTGTCTCCGAGAATATTGCTTCTGGAAAGGGGAACACCAGCCAGTAAATCTACTGCAGCTGCCGAATCGTGCACTTGCCCGCCAGTGAGCATGAAGTGAACCGGATTCCCTAAAGCGTCCACAATCATGTGAATTTCTGTGGTCTTTCCACCACGGCTTGTTCCAATAAACTGGTTGCTTTCTGAATTTATAGCCCTTTTTTGCCCCCGCACTTTGCGGGTGAGCTTTGATCGCAGTGCTGTCTATGCAAAGGTTTTCATAATCAGCATCCGCATTCAGAGCCTGAAAAATGCGCAGAAGCGTACCGTCGTCACGCCACTTGCAGAAGCGGCTGTATACACTTTGATGGGGGCCGTAACGCTTGGGAATATCTGCCCAGGCCGCACCGCTTCTTGCCAGCCAAAGCATAGCATTTAACATCAAACGGTCATCCTTTGGTGGCCTGCCTGTTTTGGCATGGGGAATCATCTCCCTGATCTGCTCCCACTGTGTGTTGCTGAGCTCATACCGTTTTGCTGCCATGTGAATACCCCCATGCTTTTTCTTTTATTCTATCGCATCTTGGCTCCTTGTGCAACTTTCATAAGTTTATTTAGTTTTCAGATACGCTCTAATTATAGATCGTTTTGCACTCTTTTTCAAGGCAGTACTGATTTTTGTTTAATCATTTGCCACGATATGTAGTCATAATCTCATCTATTTTCGAAGTAACGTACATTTGTGTAGACGGAAACACCCGAGAATTATGCAGTATTTTCGGAAATTCTCAATAGTCTTTGATCGATGGTGTTTTCAAAAAGATAGAGCCTGCATCTCCATGTCACATTGGAGAGCAGGCTCAGCACAGTTACATCTGACTTATTTGTTTACTGTCGTTTTCAACTGCATAACATCAATCAGGGTTTCACTTTTGCACTTTGGATAGTACAACGGAAATTTGAACATTACCGTTTCTTCATACGCTTTGTTCCATGTTCTTCCACCATATATGGGGCAATGGACCCATTTTGAATTCTCTTTTATCTCGTTCATATTGGATTCCATTATGCCGTTTGGTTACTTACAGGTTTTTAGTAAGCCCCCAATCGTTATTATACTTTGCGTGTGCAGTAGGAGTAGACAGCGAGACATAGGAACAGGGGAATTTCAACACAGTATGCTCCCAGCATCACATAGGGTGTCCAAATTGCGAGATTGCCTATGTTCCAGAAGGCAAAATCAACGAGGGTATAAAGAAAGCTGGTCTGCAAAGCCACGCCGCCTGCGGGGAGAATGGTATAAATCCATTGTCCGATCTCAGAAGGCAGGGCCGCATAGAGGATCACAGGAAGAATGCAGCATACCAGTGACACGGAGAGGGAAGCCACCACATTCCGAAGCCTGGAGGAAAGAAACAGAGTAAAGCTTACGGTTGCCAGCAGGCACAGCAAATACCCGCCAGCGCAGACCCATTGCAGCTGGCCGAGATTCAGATTTGGCAGATTGACAATGGAATACAGCATCTGCATGGAGGTTTTCGTACATTCCCAGCCATACAGGCTGTTGGACACCAGAAGAAACACCACAGCGCAAAGGGAAAAGACGGTGCCGCAAATGAGCAGCGCAGACAGTAGTTTCGTTACGGCAAATTTCACCCGACCATATTTGGTGCAGCGGTAGATATCGTCGGCTCCAGTCTGATAGTCAGAGGTAAAAATGGGCGCAGTAATCACAGCGCAGAACAGGACGATAAGAAAGGACAAAAGCAGCTGGTAGTCCATGGCATCTGAATTGTAGCCGGGATAGAATTGGTAGGGCGTTTCCACCCGGCTGTATAGGCGTTTTGCGGCTTCCTGCGCTACCGGGTGGTCTTTCTGTTCCAGCCTCATCAGAGAATATAATCTTGCCTCACAGGCACCGTAGAAGTCATCCACTTTCTCAGGATCAATGTCCAGTGTGGAAGGGGCGATGCCGGTATCCGGATCGGCAAAGGCCTCCCGGACACCGTGAAGCAAAGGGTAATAGGGAAGAATTTCCCGGTCATACACCCCATCAGGTAGTTGATTAGCGTATCGGGCTCCGTATTTTGTCAGACAGGCCTGATAGGCTTCCACAGCTTGCCGCACCTTTTGGGGCGTTACCTCACCCGTGGTGTCCGATTGTAGCGTTTTCAGATACTGTACCGCATCCAGGCCAAGGAGCTTTACGGTATCTCCGTTGGTATCCCGATAGGTGACATAGGAAAAGGTGGTTGGGATGTATGCCATCACCAGTGACAACACCAGCGAAAAGGTAAGCAGAATCAGTGTCAGCCGGGTTTTGAGAACCCGTTTCAGTTCCAATTTCATCAGGCGCATAATTTACCTCCTTTCCTGGGGAAACAGCCACAAATACAGATCTTCCAGACGGGGAGCCACAACGGCGGAATTGGATACAGAAGGTTCCTCCGCCAGATACCGTATGGAAATTTCCCCGCTTTCCTCATTGCGTAGATTAACGATAGGCAATCTTCTTTCATATTCCCCGAGGGCGCTTGCCGGGATCGTGGCAGTCCATACCTTGCCCTCCACCAGCTTGACCAGTTCCTCCGTGGTGCCGCAGGCCAGCAGCTTTCCGCCCTTCATCACCGCATTCCGGGTGGCGATGTACTCCACATCGGAGACAATGTGGGTGGAGATCAGCACAATCCGGTCATGGGCAAATTCCGAGAGTAGATTCCGGAAACGCACCCGTTCTCCGGGGTCAAGACCGCTGGTGGGTTCGTCCAGAATCAAAACCTCCGGCTCGTTCAGCAGCGCCTGAGCAATGCCCACACGGCGCTTCATGCCGCCGGACAGCTTGGCGATCTTCTTGCGCCGAACATGGGTGAGGGTCAGCTGTTCCAGCAGCTCGCCGATTTTCCGCTTACTGTCCGTTGCCGTCAGTCCTTTCAGCACGGCAATGTATTCCAGATAATCCTGTACCGTGAATTCGGGATAGAACCCAAATTCCTGGGGCAGATACCCAAAGATATCCCGGTACCGCTGTCCCAGGGTAGAAATGGGAATGCCGTCATAGGTGATCTGCCCGGAGGTGGGCTGCATGATTCCAGCAAGCATCCGCATCAAGGTGGTTTTTCCCGCGCCGTTGGCACCCAGCAGTCCCCAGACACCAGGGGTAAGGCTCAAGGAAATGTCGTCTACCGCCGTCATGTCTTTGAAGCGTTTTGAAATATGTTCAATACATAAATCCATAATGTGTATCCTTTCAGATTACTTGCATTTCTGCGTAAGCGCAGTTGTGGAGGAGATGGTGAAATTGATGACAGCAAAAGGCAATCAGCAGGGCGCATACCGCAATCCAGCCCGGAGAAAGGCGGAAAAAAAGATGGAAATGCCGTTGTGCCAGAGAAAGCACCATAAGCAGAAAGCTGCACAGCCCCATACTTCCCGCAAGAAACTGCCGGGGGCAGACGTGCCCCAGCAAATAGAGGCACCCGCTGCTTGCCAGCAGAAAAGGGAAAGCAACCGAAACCACCGAACTGCTTGGCAGTAATGCAGTTTTTACCGCAGCTGTCAGCAGAACGCCGCTGAGCAAAGTTGCATCGCCGATTCCGATGATGATGAGCCTTGCCATAAGAAGCCGCACGGAAGAAAACCGGGCTACTGCTTCCACTTCCTGCATCCGATAACGGATGGAGCGGTAAAGAAACGGCGGTGCTGTCATAAAAGTGAGAAGGGACAGACAGGCCAGCAGCCCTGCCACGGATTGGGGGTCTTTCCAATATCCCTGTCCAAAGAGCTGGGAAAGCAGCCAGCAGACCGCGAGCAGCGAGGCACCCTGCACCGCCCAGACCTTCAACCCGGTGAAGCGAATCTGCATGGACAGGAATTGGGGGAAGGATAGCCGCTGCCGCCGGGAGTACGCCTCCTTCCGGGCCAGCAGGACGGTTGCGGACATGGAAGATGAACGAACTTCAACATCTGCCCCTTGGTAGGCTTGACGCAGTTGGGTTTCAAGGTCATGATTTGTCACAATGCTCCTCCTTTTCAAGCTGGGATTTGAGTTTTTTCAGAGCTGCCCGAAGCCGGGATTGGACGGTACGCAGAGGCACCCCGGTGACCTGAGCAATCTGCCGCAGGGTCAGCTCCTGACCGAACCGGAGCAGCAGTATCTCCTGCTGTTCCGGGGGCAGGGAGCGGATTTGCTGGTGGAAATTCAGATCAGCGTGAATCCGCTCAAATCCAGATTCCTCGCTGGGAAGCTCCGCCGGGATATCCTCGATGGATAGTTCTCCAATGTCCATCTTTCGGTACATATCCACACAAGTGTTGGCAGCAATTCGGTATAAAAACGCCTTGCATTTCCCTTTATGTACATAGCGGTCATAATAGCGGATGGCTTTCAGGAAAGTTTCCTGGGCAGCATCCTTGGCTAAACCTGGGTCGGGGGCATGCCACAGACAGTAGCGGAGAATCTCAGGATACAAAAGCCCGATCAGTTCATCCACCGCATCCATGTCACCCTGTCCAATCCGTATCATCAATTTCTCTTCACGCGTCAAGATCATTCCTCCTAAGGGCGTCCCCTCATAGTATACAACGATTTGAGGATAGGAAAATGATTGAATATCATAATAAAAAAGTCGCCAGTACTGACCATGTGTGGTGTCAGCACTGGCGGCTTGCTGTCCTATTTGAACTGGATTTGGATGGATAAAACATGATCGACGAGTTTTGCAGAGATATTTCCGCCCATCTGTTCCACCAGCGTCTTGGAAATGGCCAGCCCCAGACCACCTAAATTCCGGGCGGCTTCCACGGTGAAGAAACGATCAAACAGCTTTCCAACCTGAATCTCATTCAATCCGGAAGCGGTGTTTGCAAATACAATCTCACCATCGTCGCGGAGTGTGATTTCCAGATCGCCGTCGCTGTATTTCAGGGCATTGTTCAGAATATTGCTGAACACCCGGCTGAGGGCGTCCCGGTTGAGCTGCTTTTCGATGCGCTTACCGCTCATGTGTATCTGGGGCTGAATGCCCCGGCTGGTGAGGGCAGCGTAGAAAGCGGCAATGCTTTCTTCCAGCACGCCGTTCAGGCAGACTGTTTCTATTTCCAACTCCTGTGTAGAGAGAATGACTGAGTAGCGGAAGAGTTCTTCGGTCAGTTGCTTCATGGCCTCTGTCCGGTTCTCAATGAGGGAGATATAACGGACGGCGTTTTCACTTAAGGGTTCCCTTTGGAGTAAATCCAGATAGCCGCAGATGGCAGTGAGGGGCGTTCGGAGATCGTGGGAAATGTTGGTGACAGCTTCCTTGAGTTCCCGGTCACCGACTAAGTACCTGTGCCGCTGCTTTCGCAGAATCCGAAGCTGGGTGTTGATGGATGCTGCCAGCCGGCACAGGTAAGGGTCCCGGGAGGAAATGTCGATGAGGGTGTTGGTATCTGCTGCCAGTTTGACCTCGAAGGCTTCCCCAATCTCCAAAGTAGCTTTGTGCATCAGGTAGATTTTTCCCAGCAGGGCAAAAATCACAGTCAACAGAATGGCAATAACAGCCAGCAGCAGATGTTCCATAATTACCTCTTATTTTATGTCTTTCTTTTTGAAAACACCGATTCCAATCACGGTGAGCAAAGCGGTCAGGGTCGCAGCGCAGATCGGATTTCGCCAATCGAAGGAGAGATGCTTGTCCAGGCTCAGCATCGTGGAGCCGGAGGGGAGAATGGTGGTGAGCCACGCAAATGCAGTGCGGATGGTTCCGGTGAGGTATTCCGGATTGGGTGCGCCATCTTTCAGCAAAATGCCGCCGTCGCTCTGGGAAACAACGATCTGTATATATTCCGGCGCAGACAGCTTTCCATAGGCCATCATGCCGCTGAAAATGAGAATCACAGCAATGAGCAGGCTAATGACAATATTTCTGGCTTTGTCGCTATCCAGCATGGATACCATGGTGAAAAGCGCAGCGTATTCGACGATCACCAGCCCACAACCCAGTAGCCGCCAGGGCTGTGCCTGCACATGGGTCAGAACTGCCGTTCCGGAAAGGGGCAGACCCACAAGAAGCACCGCCAGCAGATAGGCGAATACAAAGAAAAATGCGGCGGTAATGGTCGTCAGCAGAAAGGAAAGGTAGATTTCTTCCCGGCTGTGGCCCACGATCATCTTATTGCGAACGGTACCGTCAGAATAATCGGTCCCAATGAAGAAGCAGGCAAAGAGTGCGATGATTACCGCAATGTAAAATACCCAGAGATAAAAATAACCGTGGGCTTCATATTCCAGCCATCCCTGTCCCAGATTGCGGGTGTTGTAGGCGACCAGGGCATAGGCAAACACACCAAAGCCGAAGGAGAACCCTTGCAGCACCCAAAACACTCTGCTTTTCCACAGCCGGGCGAAGTTGCCTGATAACAGCTTTCTCATACCCGGTACCTCACTTAATATCCTTCCGCCGGAAAGCTGCGTACCCGGCAGAAAGAACCATGACTGTAAACAGTATGCTGAAAATCATCTCCCGGAGGGGATGCTCGATGGCGACTTCGTTCATCAGCAGTGCCTGTCCCGTGGGCAGGAAGTCCAGGACGCACTCCCAAACCCTGCGGACAGCACCGCTGAGATACAAAGGATTGGGTGTGGGGTCAATGGTTATAAATTCCCCATTGATGTAGACCATTCCCCCTTGCGTCTCCGGTTCGCACAGGCGGTCATAGATGGCGCTGCTGGCCAGAAGCAGAATAAGAAGGATCGCCAGAGTGTAGATGACCGTCATTGCCTTGTTGGAAGAGAGACTGCCCACAAGCGTAAACAGTGCCGTGATGGAAGCCGTAAATCCAACTGCGACCAGAACATAGGTAACATACCCGGACGCGCCCATCTCCATCGGCCCCATGAGGAAAAATCCGAGAGAGCAGGTGATAAGCCATGCAGCCAGCAGGGTTAGAGAAGCAGCCAGACAAGCAAGAAAGTTGGATAGGTAGATGTGGCTCCGATTGTGTCCGACGGTCAGTTTGTTGCGGATGGTACCATCGGAATACTCGGTTCCGAGAAACAGGCTGGCAAACAGGGCGCAGTAGACACCCATCAAGGTTGCCTGATTAAAGTAATAATCCTCCAGGGTTAACCCGTAACCGCTTTCGGTCATAACTTCAAAAGACCGGGCGCTGTTGAGGATATTGACCAGAGACGCGATAATCACAGCAGCTAGCAAGCACCAGAAAAAACGGTCCTTCCGCAGCCTGGCAAAGTTGGCAGACAACAGCTTACCCATGGCTGCCACCCCCCACCAAAGACACGAAGTAGCTTTCCAGGCTTTCGTCCTTTTCTTCAATGGAAAGCACCTCACAGCCTTCCTTTGCCAGAGCCAGCGTCAGTTGGGAGATGTTGATTTTCGCGTATACATCTGCCTTGGTTTCGGAGAGCACCTTGTAGTCAATGCCCATACCGTCCAGCACCCGGGTCAGGGCGGTTACCTTGGTGACTTCCATGCGCATACATTTCTGGCAGGCATTTTCCAGTTCTTCGGCGCTCAGCTCCTTCACCATTTTACCGCCGTCGATGATGCCGTAGTGGGTGGCAAGGCGGCTCAGTTCGTCCAAAATATGGCTGGAAATGAGAACGGTCATCTGCCTTTCCCGGTTTAGCCGCAGGATCAGCTCCCGCATTTCGATAATGCCCTGGGGGTCTAAGCCATTGGCCGGCTCATCCAGAATCAGAAAGTCCGGGTCACCGGCAAGAGCGATGGCGATGCCCAGCCGCTGCTTCATACCCAGGGAGAAGTTTTTTGCCTTTTTCTTTCCCGTGTTGTGAAGGCCCACCAGCTTCAGAAGCTCCGGGATGGCGTCAAAGGAGGGCAGTCCCAGCACCCGGTACTGCTGACGCAGATTCTCCTCTGCGGTCATGTCCAGATAGATGGAGGGGGTCTCCACCACCGCACCCATCCGGCGGCGGGACTTGACGATATTTTTATCGATGTTTTTGATACCGTACAGGGTAAAGCTGCCGGAGGTGGGCTCCTGCAAGCCGCAAACAAGACGGATCAGGGTGGTCTTGCCTGCACCGTTGCGGCCCACGAAGCCGTAGATGGCTCCCTTAGGAACGTGCATGGTCAGATCGCCCAGGGCTTTGAAATGGCGGTATTGTTTTCCGAGATTCTCGGTGGTTAGGACATATTCCATAATCATTCGTCTCCTTTTCTGTGATGACCGCATTGTAAGGGCAAAAGGGAAAGGAAACGGTCAAGAAAAGCGTAAAGATTTCGTCAAGATTTTTCCGCCAGCCGAAAACCAATGCCCCAGACGGATTCGATCGTATCCTCGCCGCCAACATCCCGAAGCTTCCTGCGAAGGTTGCTGACATGCTGCTTGAGGGAGCTTTCTGTGCAGTCCTGGGTGTCCAAGCTGATCCTGTCCAACATGACAGACTTGGTAATGACCTGCCCCGGATTCTGCATCAGCAGCTTCAAAATGGCAAACTCTGTCTTCGTCAGCCGAATCTCGCTGTTCTTGACCCGCAGGGTGTGGGCGTTTAAATCCAACTGCAAATCGCCGACGATGATTCGGTCAGACAGATTGCTGCCAGCCTTGCGAAGCTGCACCGCAATCCGAGCCAAAAGCTCTGCGGTGTCAAAGGGCTTCGTTATGTAGTCGGCCGCGCCGCCCAGCAGCAGCTTGACCTTATCCTGCACATCCACCTTGGCGCTGACCACAATGGATGGGACACCCTGGATTTTGGGCAGCACTTCTTCCCCGGAAAGTCCCGGCAGCATCAAATCCAACAGCACCAGATCGGGCTCGTTCTGAGACAGTAGAAGCAGCGCCTCCGTGCCGGAGTATGCCCGTAGAATGTTGTAGCCCTCTCCCTGGAGCAGTTCTTCCAGCATATTTCCAATGTAAATGTCATCATCGATAATGGCGATCGTGTTCATAATGCACCTCGGAAGCCTTTGTTTTATTCTATTGTATCTGGTATTGAGAGCCGTTTCAAGAGAGGAATTCTTAAGAATTGTTTTCGGGCGATGCGAGAAATGCCGCCAGTACCGGCACCATTGGTGCCAGCACTGGCGGTTTTTCAGTTAGTCTGTACGTTTGTACTCTGTGACTGATTTCAGATAAGTCTCCGGGTCGCCATTCAGGATCAGATCTGCGTATGCGGATGGGTCATTGTAGATCAGCCAATCCAGTTCCGACCGCTGATACATGTTTTCCGCAACTTCATCTTCCACAGCTGGGCAATATATGGAGATCATGGAGCCGTCGGCGTATTTCACTTCTACGCTGGCAGTATCGATATTGAACGCACAGCTTACAACTTTTTTCATAACAGCCGCCTCAATGTAAATCACGAAATGTGTTGTTTTCCTTTGCGAGTTTGCTTGCAGCCTCCCGGCGTTCTTGTGAGTAGGGAGCGGTCAAGCGTATACTGATTCGTTCCTTTGCAATCTCGAACCACAGCCCACCCTGACCGTCATCGTCTGTTTGCCTGCAAAGCTCAGGGTATTCCTCTGCGAATGCCATCAGCCGCTTCTTTAGCTTAGAATCGTGGGCGTAGATTTCTGCGGTGGGGTCTTTGGCATTATAAAACACCTCTGTGACCTTTTGCTTTTTTGTAAGTCCTGTTTTCATAAAAATCCTCCTGAATTTGAGATTATTTCTCGGCTCTTGAGCCGGGAAAATGGGGTGTTTTTCCAATGGAAAGTGTTCGGACGATGTCCAGATCGTCCAAAACACTCCCATCGGTTTTTTCTTGAATTTATCGGGTCAAGACGGTTATTTTGTCAGCCTTGTCTCACGCTGCTTGGCAGCTCTGGGTTCTTCCCGCTCCGTATGGAGAATCCGGTCGAGGAAGGCTCTGACTTTTTCCGGTGCCCGCTTGACTGCGGTGAGATAATCCTTGGTCTGCTCCAAAAGTTTTTCGTAACGATCCTTCCAGATACGGGCATCCTTCCGGGCAGAGGTCAGCTTTTGTTTCAAATCAGAAATCACGGCATCTGCAACAACACCTTTTCGGGCAAGCTGTTTCAAAGTTTCGCCCTCTTGTGGGGTCAGCTCTAATTTTCCGGTGAAGGTCTTTCTGCCCATGCCGTCAATCTCCGCAAGGGAGATAGCTGTTGTTTTCTGGACACGGGTTTTCTGTTCGATCTTCTGTAGCTGCTGCTCTTTCTTTTCCACCTGCGCTTCCAGCCCTTCCAGGCGCTGCTGTTCCTGCTCCACTTTGAACTGGGTCACAGTCAGATGTTCTTCAGAGCTGCCGCGTTCACCACGCTCTAAGTCTGTATATCCGGCACTGCGCATGGCATTGAAAAAATCGTCCTGTAGGACGGAATAGGACTTTTTCAGAACAGGCTTACCGGACTTGGTGAGCAGTGTCTGTCCATCCTCTCCGATTGCCGGCTGGGAAGCCCACTTCTTACTCATACTGACCTGGTGAATCCGCTCCTTAACGGTTCCCACCAGGGCCGGGTCTTTGCAATGTTTTGTCCAGCGGACTTCCTTTTCCACCACCGGAATGTAGACCACATGAAGGTGGTAATGGTACACGTCTTCGCCCAGCTTTTCGGACATAGCCCGGTTCCGTTCATCGGCGTGCATCACCGCCGAGAGGATGTACTGCTCGCCCCCCACAATGTTCACAGCGGCTTGGTAAGCGTCCTTATAGAACTGCTTGGCAAAATCATAGCCGCCGTGGTTGTAGAAATAGGCGGAGTTCACATCGAAGACAAGCTCACCGAACTTTTCCACATCCGCTTTCAGGCCACGGGTGGAGATGGTGCCGGAGGCGACCAAACAATCGAACATGGCGGTGTAGTCACCTGACGGGGATTTGAAGTGAACATTCATCGGTGTCCGCTCTGGGACAATATCTTGATTTACATAACTTTCTTTCTGCCGCTCATTGTGAGCCTGTGCGTTGCCCACTTTAGCGGCTGTCATCTTTGCATTTCTTGCGCTGGTACGGTCAATACCGTCGCCTCTTGCCATAGGCAAATACCTCCTGATTTTAGATTTTTGAAAAACGTAGTTTGCGGGGGAACACTTCTGCGGAAGTGTAATAACCCACTATGATACTTTCATCCTGCGGCTGCAAAGTATCGTGGGCTCTCCGAGGGGGAACGGGGAATGCGGCTCCTGCGGGAGCCTTGGCCGTTGCCGACGATGTACCACATCATCAGCAGCGGCATGGACACCATCGTTTCCGTACTCCCGTACTGCACCGCTGCCGTCCACAGCCTGGAAGATGTTTTCTCCCAGGCTGACCGGCCCCAATCTGCGGATTGAGTGCCGGGGACGGGGGATGCGTTTTGGGGTGTGTGACGGTTGTGACGATTGTGACGGTATTTTTGATACCGACCCCACTGCCAAAATAATCGTCACAACCGTCACCAATCGTCACACCCCCTGCTTTCGCAGTCGGATGAAGCTGCCATTCCGTGTCCGCTTCATGGTGTATTCCACCCCATATTCGTTTTGCAGCTCCCCCGCTTTCACGTTGAGCTGCCGGGTCAGAATATTGGGCGGCATCTCCTCTTGCAGGGCCGCTGCCAGTTCCGTGGCGCTGCCGCTCCACTCTGGGGCATCCTCTGTCAAAAGGCTTGCCACCTTTTGCAGCAGTGGATCGGGCGGCTGTTTCCAGAGCTCTGTTTCCGCATGGTCTAGCTCCCAGGTGAGCCTTTCCATATTCCGGGTCAGGTGCAGCCGCTGATCCGGCTGGTCACGCCCTACAATGTCCAGTGTGGCGTCCTGGTCTGTGCGTTTTTCCTTTTGGAGCAAAAACGCTCCGTCCGCACAGCCCAGCAGTCCTGTGGTTCCGGAGATCATTTCAAACTTATCCCCGGAAGGCTGCTTCCGGGTGTGATGTACCAGAAGCAGACACACGCCGTTCTTGCCCGCAAACTGCTTCATCCTGCCGACAATGTCATAGTCGTTGGCGTAGCTGTAAGCGTCTGTACTGACTTCCCGGATTTTTTGCAGGGTATCGATAATAATCAACCGGGTGTCTGGGTGCTCCCGAATGAACTTTTCCAGCTGTTCATCCAGTCCCGCCCCCAGCTGCTTGGCGCAAATTGCGAAATGGAGCTTGTCCGTGCCCTCCACGCCGAACATCCGGGACATTCGCTCCTGCAATCGCTGGTAGTCATCCTCCAGCGCCAGGTAAAGCACCGTGCCCTGGTGGACATCATGCTCCCATAGCTTTTGCCCGGTGCTGACATGGTAGGCCAGCTGCGCCATGAAGAAGGATTTGCCCACCTTCGGCGCACCAGCGAACAGGTAAGTGCCGGAATAGAGCAGCCCCTCAATGACCGGCTGTCTGCTCTGATACACTGTCTCGTACAGCTCGTTCATGGAAACCGTGTGCAAATAGGCCGGGTCTGCCATGCGCTGCATCTGCTGGAAAAATTTTTCTTGAGAAATGTCCTCCAGGTCATTGATTTCCGGGGATTCAGCTGTTATAATCTCAGTAGTTTTTGATTGGATTGACTGCCCTGCATCTGCGCCAACAGATGCGTTAAGGGCGGTCTTTTCTTTTGTTTCATTCATTCGCATCTTCTCCTTTCAGTCCTTGCATGGTGACGGCAATAAGATCAATGGTACGCAGCAGTTCATCGGGAACGCTGCTTCCTGCAGCAATGCGCTCCAACTCTTCATGTATCGCCGCCATCTGCGTTTTCAGCGCCTTATACACTCTTGGATTCGGTTGCACGACCACTTCTCGTTCCATGCACTTTCGATAACAGTATTCCTGCTTAGGAAGTCCGGATAGGACAACAGCTCTGTTCAGTTCCTCCTGTTCTTCGGGGGATACCCGGAAGCCAACCGTAATACTACGGAAGCGATTGTTCCTGTCTACATTCTTTGCTGACATAAAATCAAACTCCTTTTCCAATGTCATCTAATTTGTTTGCCATTTCTTTCTGTTTGGATGGGAACAGGTGGGCATATCGATAGGTAATCTCAATGCTTTCATGCCCTACCCGGTCGGCAATGGCAACCGCCGAGAAACCCATGTCAATTAGCAGGCTGATGTGGCTGTGCCGTTACGGTATAATAACGACAAACAGAAAAAGCCTTTATTGTCAAGGGGTTTGAGCGTTTGTCGTCTTTTATTCAATTCCTTTTCCAAGTTGAAAATTGACGAAAACTATAAAGAAAAAAGGAGGCTGTTTTATTAACGACAAAATTTAATAGTGCCAGCGGTCCGGCTTTATGTCTGACCGCTGGTTGCCGTGGGCGTTTCACTTTTATAGGTGGACGCCCTTTTTTCATACTCATTTTCGAGAGAAAGGAGATCCACATGGAATTAAACGAAATGGAAAAAAAGCTGCTCTTTCAAGTGGAGGGCGATTATCAGACAAAGATCCTGAATGAACTTTATATGACCGTGCGGTATTCAAATAATTCCGAACAGCGGGAGGCGGCAGAAGGTCTTATGGCAAAACTTCGTGTTCTGTCAAATGCAGAGTGCATGGACTTGGTAAAAGATATTCAGAAGAATTACCGTCTGCCCTATCCAGCCCGGACGATTGGAGAAAAGATCGCCGAGGCCAGACAACAATCAGGGGCAGAAAAATTGAAGGGGCATGACATCATGGCACTTGAACGCTTTGATCCAGAAGTAAAGCACATGATCGTCTTTGATGTATTGTCTTACGATTCCCCTGTTGGCGACAAAGGCGATAAGATGCGCTTGTTCCTTACAGATGCCGGCTATCAGAAATTTTTAGAGAGCCAGGAACGGGGCGAAGTGAAACTGAAAAACCATGCGAAGGTCTCTGACGGTCATCTCCATTATGACCGCAGGGATCATGCCTTGTAACGGAATAGTCGAAGAAAGGAGGCGGTACAATGGCAGTATTCCGTGTAGAGAAAACAAAGGACTTTACGATAATGAGCAATCACCATCTGCGCAATACGGAGTTGTCCTTAAAGGCAAAGGGGCTTTTATCACTTATGTTGTCGCTGCCGGAAGATTGGGATTATACCACGAAGGGACTCGCCCATATCTGCAAGGACGGTGTGGATTCTATCACTACTGCCCTGAAGGAACTGGAGCGGCATGGTTATCTCACCAGACAGCGCCTCCGCTATGATAACGGGCAGTTGGGAGACATTGAATATACGATCCATGAGCAGCCTGTAAGTACCGAAAACATAGAGCTTTCACCTAAACGGGAAAATCCAAGACAGGTAAAACCTGAACAGGCAAAACCTAAACAGGCGGAACCTGAACAGGAAAATCCGGCACAATTAAATACTAATCCATTAAAAACAAAAAAATCAAAAAAAGATAAATCAATAACTTATCCATCAATCTATCCGGCAGAGCCGGAAGCGGCGAACCGCACGGATGGGATGGATCGGATAGAGCTGATAGAAGCCTATCGTGAAATCATCAAAGAAAATATCGAATATGACTTACTGGTCTTACGGTATGGCAGGGAACGTCTGGACGAAACCCTTGAACTTATGCTTGAAGTGATTTTGTCGAAACGCCCTTACATACGCATCGCCGGAGATGATTTTCCGCGGGAGATCGTCAAGAGCCGGTTCCTGAAGATCAATTCCGGTCACTTAGAGTATGTCTTTGACTGTATCGACAAGAACACGACGAAGGTCGGAAATATCAAAGCATATCTGCTGGCGGCGCTGTATAATGCCCCGGCTACAATGGACAGCTATTACCGTGCCGAGGTCAATCACGATCTGTACGGCTGTTAGGCACCTTTGGGTGTCTTTTTTCATTCCATCACAGGAAGGAGGCAAAGCACGATGAAAAGAATCACTGTGCCGGTACAATGCCCGGCGTAACCAAAGAACAGATTCAGGCAGCGCGGGAAGCTGATCTGTTTACTTACCTGCAGTTCCATGAACCCGGTGTGCTGAAACGGGATGGACCTAATTTCCGGCATAAGGAACATGACAGTCTGGTATATGTGACCGGGAAAAGGTACTGGTACTGGAACAGCCGTGGACGGAGTATCAATGCGCTGGACTACCTGATCCAGATTCGGGGATATGGTCTTGTGGATGCGGTTCATGCTCTGGTAGGTGGCGAAATCCGACATACACCGGCTTACCGAAGTACGGCAGAAATACAGGTATCAAAAGAACCGGAAAAGAAAGCATTCTCTCTCCCCTGGGCCAGACGTTGCGCGACCGCTGCGGTCTCCTATTTGCAGAAACGGGGGATCAGCTCAGAAGTCATTCGCCAGTGTTTACAAGCCGGGATTTTTTACGAAGCCCGGTATCATGGAGAACCGGTTTGTGTATTTGTAGGGAAAGATGATTCCGGGAAAGCGAAGTTCGCCTGTATGCGCAGTATCGGCGGCAATCTCAAAAAGGATGTCTATGGCAGCGACAAAGGATATAACTTTTGTTATCCCCCGCAAAGTCCGGGTAGCCGGCATGTGGCAGTCTTTGAAGCTCCTATTGATGCGCTTTCCCATGCAACGCTTCAAGAGCTGGAGGGATGGAAATGGAATGGTTACCGCTTGTCTTTGGGAGGTACTTCCCATGTGGCGCTGACTTCTTTTCTGGAACGCCACCCGGAGATCCGGCGTGTTACCCTTTATATGGACCACGATCTTGCCGGATTTGTCAATGCCCGGAAAATCAAGACCATGCTCCACGAGGATAAACGTTTCCGTCATATCCGGGTAAGTGTCAACCCTCCCCGGATGGGAAAAGATTACAATGAAAAATTGCTGGAGGTTCGGGAACAACTGCAAACCAGCCAGCACCAACGCCGCCCAAAAGAGGCGGCTGTTTCAATTTAGGGAGGATTTCAACATGAATGGATCTCAACATATCTGCTTTACAGACAGCGCCGGAAAAGCGCTGTTTTCCATTCCCGACAATGGTTTACTCTGCCTGTTCTATGGAAACGGGGACAGGCACTTTGCTGTTTGTCATCGTCTGGATGACACCCATGCAGAAATTGACGGGGTAAATTATTCGTTGCCGGATTTTGCCAAAAGGATGAAACACAACCAGATCAACTTTGCCCCGGCATAAGGCTGGAAAACAAATAACAGGAGGATTTGAAAATGAAAAAAATTGAAAATACCGCTTTGCAGATGATTGCCGAGGCTTCCCGGTGTCCAGACTACGGCCCCGATATGGTTAAATCGCTGATGAAAAAGCTGGACATGAACGAAAAGGGCTTTGCGCTTTTGATGAATGTTGCCCCATCCACAGTGCGTCTTTGGACCAGCGGAGCTGCACAGCCCTGCGGCACAGCAAAACGCCTCATGCAGATTTATGAAACCGGTCCGGAGATTGTCGGCAAGATTGCCGGCGGGCAGCTACCGGCAGATGGGAGGGATTGATTAAATGGCGGGGACAGATAGCCAGCCGTTTGCGGAAAATGAGCAGGTCAAAGAGCTGCTTGCTCTCCTAAAAGACAACAATACACCGGGATGTGAAGAATTTGCCAAGCTAATCGAGCATGTGACCGGGATGGAGCAGCGTCTTTTGGAGGCAACCGAGGAACTAAAGGCAGTGCGTCAGGAAATGCAGGGATTACAGAACCATTCCCTGAAAGATACTCTCCAAAAGAGCTGTAAAGCTATGGAGATGAATATTTCCGTTATGCGTCACCGTCTTTCCGAACTCAAAGGCCAGATCATAAACGGGTGCAGGAATATCCTTGCCGATTTCAGGGAACGAGGTACTGTTGCTTTGAATGGGATCACACAGTTTTTACATGTCAGACCGGTGTTGGAGTCCATTCAAAGTGCAGCAGAAAAAAGTATGCAGGCCAACAACAGGGCTGTTGCCAAAATTGACGCTTTCAGTACGGAATATCACGAAATGGAGCGGCATCTCAAAAATATGGGCCGTGCTATTCAAGGAAAACCTGCGGAGACAGACGCAAAAGAAAATGGAAAGATTGCCAGGGTGTTCAAAGGTGCTTTCAAAGTGGAGGGCGCTCTTATATCCTCCATTAACCGTAATGCGGAGTGGGCACTTAATACCCTTGCCCGGTTGGAACAGACTGCGGAAAGGCGCCCTTCTGTTTTGGAAGCAATGCGGGAACAGGCAGCAAAAACGGAACCGGCAAAAAAGCAGCCGGCATCTTCCCATGATAAGGAAAGCCGGTAATTGTCAGGTTCACATGAAAGGAGGAATTTGATTGAATCAGGAACCACTACCGCAGATTCATTTGATCCGTGATACAGACTTATCCATCTTTGCGTATGAGCTCCATATTTTTGCCGGAGATTTTCTTAGGGAATGCGAATTTAATATGCGTTCTCTGGCGACAAATACCGGGGCTGATTCCATTGCCATCATGGGGAAAAATCACATGTGGCTTTCCGACGCTTTGTTTGCTTATTGTTCTACGGCGGATCTTCATCAAATGATCTCAACAACGGAGTTTATCGGAGCGAGGGTTTTCCTGTTTCATACGGATCGCAGAGAGGGCGGTCACTTGTACGGAGATGTCCTGATGATGGATTTAGACACGCTGCGGCAGGATATAAAAAGAAATATCCTCTATCCCTGCGGCGTCAATGTCGAACGCAAAGATGGTTCAGCGGCTACGGTCAGCCTGAAAGAATGGACTGAAATGGAGCTTTACGAAAAAGATGCTCTGAAAAGTTGGGGATTTTCTTATGCCCCGAATCAAGTTACGGAATGGCAGTACCACTATTCCACGATGTTCAGACAGTGGATGGATCAGGCATTTCGTTATATGCCCCAGGATTTAGAAGAACGCCTGAATATGCAATATATGGAGGCAGCCCAGAACCCGGATATGGATAAGTACCGCATACCACAGGGAACGGCAAAACAGATGCTTCTTTATGACGAAGCCCCTGTGTATCGCCTTCTTCCATCCGGTTCGGAGAAAATTGCGCCCATTGCGGCAGTCTCTACGGGCCTGTGGTATGAAAATTACCGGGAGTTTGCCATTGCACCGGAGGATTTAGGCGCTCTGGACAAACTGATCCGCAGGGAAACTGACCGGCTCACAGGAAACCTCCCACAACTTCTCAAAAACGAAGAACGCCGCCCTGCCCCGGAGCGATAAGAATTCTACACAGACTGGAGGTGATGAAGATTGGCAGGAGTGCATGAAGATTTCGGCGAAAAGATCGGCGGTGCGAAAAAAGACCTGTGGAAAGACCGCGGGCTGTATGCGGATGATCTGGAAGCCATGAATGAGCGCGAAGCCGAAAAATTTGTGAAAAAGGATAATGTCTGGAAAAAGCCGGACTATGCAGCCATGCTGGAGGAAGGGATTCCTCTTGGCGTGGTCTATTTTATCAAAAAAGCGAGGGACGGCTTAAACGCTTCCCCTCAGTATTACCGCACGGATGACACCCCGGAAAAACGGACCGCGAGACAAAAGGAATATATAAAAACAGTCCGGGAATTGCAGACAGTGCTTTCAGATGTCCGTACTGTGGAGGATGCCATAAGAGCCTATGACCGCTTTTTCGCTGACAATGGATACTTAGAAAAGGTACAGGGCTGGGGAAGCGGAATCCATTACCGGGCAACGAAAAAGGGACAGGACAATCCCGTGATCACAAACAAATTGTCCAATACCATGCTGATCCGCTCGGCTGAATATTTTGAGCGCAACTTTACTCAGAAAGCAAAAAAGGAACAGTTTTGTGTTTCCAAAGAGCAGAAAATACCGAAAGGTTATGCGATCCACTTCAACGACGGGAAACATACCTATTCTAAAAATGAGGACTGGAAGCCCGGTACCTACTATGTGACAAAAGGCTATTCGATCCTGCGGACCAATTTTGAGACCAAAGAAGCTGCCCTGAAATGGGTGCAGGAACTTGCCAAAGGCAGGAACAAAAATGGGAAGATCCGGTTTGTCCCTCCCCAGCTCGCCCATGTCAAACGTACCGGCCCGGATTATCGGAATGGCGTGGAGATCACCGGACAGCATTATCTTGATACATTTGGGTTCCGCGGCGGCGAGTTTGGAAACTGGATGAACCAGAACGACCGTCAGACCTCCCTTAACATGGGATTTGAAGCACTAAAGGATCTGGCGTCAGCCCTTAAGATCAGCGATAAAGATATTGCTTATCAGGGAACGCTTGCTATCGCTTTTGGTGCAAGAGGCAGCGGCAATGCTGCGGCTCATTATGAACCTTTGCGTACAGTCATCAATCTTACGAAAATGCACGGGGCCGGTTCGCTGGCACATGAATGGTGGCATGGACTTGACGATTATCTTGGTACAAAGATGGGCGCAAAAGGAATGCTGTCAGAACAGCCCCGCCTCTATGCGCCGTTCCAAAAACTCATTGACACCATGAAGTATAAACCGGAAACACCGGAACAGGCAGCAAAGCGCACGGAAGCACAAACAGAACGCACCCGGAAAAATGCGGCAAGCTGGCTGGATTCCTCGGTTCTTGCCTCCCTGAAACGGTATGGCAATGAGGAACAGATGGAAACCTACGCAGTCTTGCGGGAAGCATTTTTGTCCGGCGAACCCGGCTCTGTGGAACAGATCAGCGCATTTAAGAAGAATGTTACCGGCCGGGTAATTCCCAAAAGTGAACGGGAACGGCTGGAAATTTTTGAGCGTATGCTTTCCGGGATGCAGGCGCAGGAAGCTCCGCAGATTGGACGGACGGAAACTGATTTTTACCGTAATTCGGTACGCATGGGAAAAGAATGTGAAAAAGACGGCGGTTATTGGGACAGCAATGTGGAAATGACAGCCAGAGCCTTTGCCTGTTATATCAAGGACAAACTGCCCTACACATCGGATTATCTGGCAGGCCATGCCGACTGTGCCCTTACCCTGGTTTCCGGTAAAGACGGAGAAATGGAGGTATTGAAAGCCTTCCCTGTGGGGGAAGAACGCCGTGCAATCAACGCTGTTTTTGACGAGATCATTCAGGATTTGAAACGGGAACAGCTATTGACCCATGCCGATGTAACGCTTCCCCTCTCTGTTTCTGAACTTCGTGAGGCGGCGGACGGGCAGCTATCCATGTTCGGCGTCGGCCGTCCTTCCGTGATGGATCAGCTTGCGGCAAACAGGCCAGCAGATAAAAAATCACCGGCACAGACGTTTTCCAGAAAAAACCACGAGCCGGAAATATAGCAGGAGGTGAACAGCATTTTGGAAGAAAATAAAGATTATCATGCCTACCGGTATGGCGACCACTTGACGCCGGGATCGGAGCTTAAAATTGAGCACAGCGTAGTTTGTGAAAATGTGGATATTTCTACACTGATCACAATGGGAACAGATAGCCTGGAAGCCATGCGCCAGGGAAGTATCGACGGGGAGCAGAAAGCCTATGAAATCGTGGTGGCTGCCGCAAAACAGTGGGAACAGCAGGCAGCGGCAACACAGACGATCAACCGGGCTTTGGAATATCTTCGTACACCTGAGATTGAACATACCGGCAATCAGTGGAAAGACACCGATAACTGGAGGGCGGATCAGAAAATCAGCAACCGGGTCTATCAGATGACCTGCAGTATTTGGGAAGATACGAAATATGACAGGGAAACAAAACAGAGTATTCCGGTTGCCTGGTATGTGACATGGGAAGTCCGTATTCATTCCCCGAAGCAGGGATATGGAGAAAAGATTGCCGGACAAAACCAGAAACGATATACAGATAAGAATGCAGCCATAAAATACCTGGACGGGCGGAAGAAAGCCTATTCCCATTTATTCACGGAAATTTCCCCGCCAATTCCGAAAGAATATGAGCGTCATTTTATGGTTCATGGCACTCTCTTACCTGGTTATACGGTTGAAGGACTGGAACAGACCAAAACGGAACATGCCGCCGCCGAGGTTTCGGAGGGCGGTATTTTTACGCCCCAAAACCAGGAGAAGCCTTCCGTCCTGGGGAAGCTCTCTGTGGCAAAAACCCAGGAAAAAACGCCAGCCGCTCCCGGTATGGCAATGAAAAAGAAGGAGGATATACAGTTATGAAAGTGTTAATGGTAGAGCCGGGCAAGTCCCCTTATGCTGCGGAGATTGAAAGCGGTCTGAAATCTTTGCAGGCGGCAGTGGGTGGAGACATTCAGGCGGTCTATCCGTATGAGGACCCGGTGGCTCTGATCTGCAATGATGAAGGCAAGCTGATGGGACTGCCTCTGAACCGGGCTCTCTTTGATGATGACGGCCACGTTTATGATATTGTGTCCGGGAATTTTCTGATCGTTGGTCTTGGCGAGGAAGATTTTACAGACCTTTCCCCGGACTTGATGGAGAAATACGGGGAGCAGTTCAAGTACCCTGAAAAATTTGCAAGGATTGCCGGCGAGATCATTGCAGTCAAGCAGCCTGCAACCAATGAACACCGGGAAAAACCGATGATGCACCATTCCGGCCCGGATTTGTAGAAAGAAAGGAGCCAATTATGTTAATGGCAGTAAATGAACCTTATGCCCTTATGGTGCAGCCGGACGATATTCTGATCTCTCCCCGTGAGGTAGATGAACATTTTGGGACGATGGTATGCTTCCATCCCCGCTATGCGCTGGGCGACCATCACAACTATATGGACAAAGACGACTTCCTGCGGGAAATGTATTTAGATACCGTAGGACATGATGAAGCCGGCATGAAACGCTATGAACGGATGGTAAACATTGTAAGCAGCCGTTTCCGGCATGGACCAAAGACAGAGGAACGGGCGATCGATGAAGCAATGCAGAAAGTAATTTCGGAAAAGTATCTGATGCTCCCCCTCTATCTCTACGACCACTCCGGTCTTGCCATGAGTACAGAAAGTTTCTCAGGCAGGGCTCCTCATGCAGAATGGGACAGCGGACAGGTCGGCTGGATCTATGTTTCCAAAGAAGATGCCCTAAGGGAATTTGACGCTGACAAGATGACCGGTGCTATCCGTCAGAAAGCAGACGCACTGATGCGCAGCGAAGTCGCTGCTTACGATTCCTATCTGCGTGGCGAATGTTATGGGTTTGAGCTTTATAAAAAAGGGGAGCTGTCGGATAGCTGCTGGGGCTTTATGGGTAACTTTTCCGATGTGTTGAAAGATATGGCGGAATACCTCCCGGATGAGTGCAAAGGGATGGTCGATCATCTGGAGGAACAGGAACGCCCGGCTACGATCATCAAGACGCTTTTGAAACATGCTAAAATTCAGGTCGATCAGGCAGCAAAAGCCTTTGAACACGCTTCCCGACAGCAGGTTCTTGGGGAAAGCCGGTAAAAAGTTATTTCCATATTATAAATACCGATTTTATCAGAAAGGAGGATGCTCTTGCAGGAAGATCTCGAACAACGAACGGTTTCTGTTTCTATACAGGCAGCAAAACTGTCAGGGCGGGTACTGCGTGCGGCTATTGCTGCGGTACTCCAAAAGATGGAACAGGAACGCACAATGCCAAAAGTCGGGCGCAACAGCATGAAGCGGCTGACTTATAAAGACCCCGGAGCCAATACCATTGAAGTTTCAGGGCGAATCCGCTCTTTTGAACGGTATGCCAGAAAACATCAGGTACGCTACCATATAGAAAAGGAACTTGGGACCGATCCCCCAAAATGGACGGTATATTTCAAGGCAAACCAGGCGGATGCACTGACGGCAGCTTTTAAGGAATATACAAAGAAAGACCTTACACGCAGCAGCAGACCGTCGCTGCTTACACAGCTTCAGAAGTTCAAAGAACTGGCACAGTCGCTTGGTCGTGACCGTGTAAAGAACAAAGAACACGGAGGACCGGAACGATGAAGATCGATGCAGAAACACTGAAAAAACAGGTCATTCTCCATCTTCCGTATCTTCTGTTTCTTCTGGTATTTGCCAAGCTGGGCGAGGCGGTGCGTCTGGCTCCTGGAGCAGACGCTTCCCAAAAGCTGTTAGGACTGTCCGAAGGCTTTGCCCTTGCGTTTCAGAATATGTGGCCGGGGGCGGCAATGGACTGGCTGATCGGTTTATGCGGTGCAGCCATTATGCGGCTGGCAGTCTATCTTAGAGGGAAAGACGCTAAGAAATACCGCAAAAATGTGGAATACGGTTCAGCCCGTTGGGGAAATAAAGCCGATATTGCCCCGTTTATGGACCCAAAGCCGGAAAACAATATCATTCTTACCCAAAGTGAAGGACTGATGTTAAACGGAAGGCCCAAAAATCCGGCCAATGCAAGAAATAAAAATGTACTGGTAGTCGGAGGATCAGGTTCGGGAAAAACGCGCTTTTTCATCAAGCCCAATCTGATGCAAATGCACAGTTCCTACGTCGTCACCGATCCGAAAGGTACAGTTCTTGTGGAATGCGGAAAGATGTTGCAGCGAGGCACGCCAAAGCTGGACAAGGACGGAAAGCCTGTGCGTAATGAAAAAGGAAAGATCATCTATGAGCCCTATAAAATACGGGTATTCAATACGATCAATTTTCAGAAAAGTATGCACTTTAACCCATTCGCCTACATTCATTCCGAGAAAGATATTCTGAAGATCGTCACTACCCTGATCGCCAATACCAAAGGCGAAGGAAAAGCCGGAGACGATTTCTGGGTCAAGGCAGAAACCCTGCTCTATACGGCACTGATCGGATATATCTATTATGAGGCTCCGGCAAACGAACAGAACTTTGCCACACTGGTAGAAATGCTGAACGCAATGGAAGTCCGTGAGGATGATGAGTCGTTCAAAAATGCCGTTGACCTTCTCTTTGACGCGCTGGAACAGAAAGACCCGGATCATTTTGCCCTGCGTCAATATAAGAAATATAAGCTCGCTGCCGGAAAAACAGCGAAGTCGATCCTTATTTCCTGTGCTTCTAGGCTGGCTCCTTTTGACATTAAAGAAGTCAGGGAAATTACCATGTATGACGAACTGGATCTGGATATGCTGGGGGATGAACGGACTGCTCTTTTCCTTATTATGAGTGATACGGACGGAACCTTTGCATTTTTGATCAGTCTGATCTATTCCATTTTGTTTAACCGCTTGTGTGAGCGGGCGGATGATGTATATGGCGGAAGGCTTCCCATCCATGTACGCTGCCTGATCGACGAGGCGGCAAATATCGGGCAGATCCCGAACCTGGAGCGTCTTATGGCGACCATCCGAAGCCGTGAGATCTCTGCCTGCCTGGTGCTGCAGGCGCAAAGCCAGCTCAAAGCCCTGTATAAAGACAACATGGACACCATCATCGGTAACTGTGACGCCTCTCTTTTCTTAGGAGGCAAAGAAGAAACCACCTTAAAAAGTTGGAACTCCCTATTGGGGAAAGAGACCATCGACCTGTATAACACCAGTGTCACAAAGGGCAATCAGGAATCCCACGGACAAAATTTTCAAAAGCTGGGAAAGGATCTGATGTCGGTGGATGAACTGGCAGTCATGGACGGGGGTAAATGTCTGCTGCAGATCAGGGGTGTGCGGCCGTTCCTCTCCCGGAAATATGATATAACCAAACACCCAAATTACAAACTGCTTTCCGATTTTAATGAGAAGAACGCTTTTAATATCGAAAAGTTTCTTTCTACCCGGATGCCGATGCGTCCCGGTGAACGATACCGCAATTATGAAGTCACAGCCGAAGATCTGGCTTCCCAGACTTTATAAAGTTGTTCCTGCCTGTCAAAGCATGACGCCCTGGCAGGCTTTGTTTTTGTCACGATGAAAGGAGGATTTTTTGAGGATTCGTGATTCTCCCTGAAAAGTAAATAACCGCAGGATTTTTCCTGCCCCATGCCGCCGTGCTGTTTGAAACAGATTTTTTCTAAAAACAGTGCGGCGGCTTTTTTTGTTTCCGGCCTGATACGGCCATATCACAAATTAAAATTTCTGAAATTAAAGGAGGAACATTATGGCATTTTTTGCAAGCGCGATTGATACTTTGAAGATCCTTGTGATCGCCCTGGGCGCAGGTCTGGGCGCATGGGGTGTTGTAAACCTTCTCGAAGGTTACGGAAATGATAACCCAGGTGCAAAATCCCAGGGGATCAAGCAGCTTATGGCAGGCGGAGGTATCGCTCTGGTTGGTGCAACGCTGATCCCGCTGCTTTCCGGCCTGTTCGGTTAAGGGCTGACTTATGGGCAGTCTGTTTGAATGGATAACAGACTGGATTAAAGAGGGCCTGATCGATGCGATCACCGGACAGTACACCAGTATTTTCAACTCCGTCAACAATCAGGTTGCGGATGTGGCAAATCAGGTAGGACAGACCCCGCAGGGCTGGAATGGCGGCGTGTTTTCCATGATCCAGAATCTTTCGGAAACCGTCGTCATTCCCATTGCGGGCATGATCCTTACCTTTGTTCTGGTGTATGAACTGATCCAGATGATTCTCGAAAAGAACAACATGCACGAATTCGATACATTCAACATCTTCAAGTGGATTTTCAAGACTTTTGTTGCCACTTACCTGCTCACCAACTGTTTTACGATTGTGATGGCGGTCTTTGATGTGGCCCAAAATGTGGTGTCGCAAAGTGCCGGTGTCATAAACGGGAACCTGGATGTGCAGGCGGCGTTGTCTGATCTGAAAACCCAGCTTGAAGCAATGGGAATGTGGGAACTGATTGGACTGTGGCTGGAAACCAACATCATCAATCTGTGTATGTGGGTACTGTCCATCGTGATCTTTGTCATTGTATATGGCCGTATGATCGAGATTTATTTAACCGTGAGCCTTGCACCGATCCCGTTTTCCACAATGGCAAACCGGGAATGGGGACAAATGGGAACTGGGTATCTGCGTTCCCTTTTTGCCCTGGGTTTTCAGGGTTTTTTGATCCTGATCTGTGTTGCCATTTATGCAGTGCTGGTCCAGTCTATCCCATCGTCCGGCGACGTGCACGGCGCGATCTGGGGAACGGCGGGTTATACGGTACTGCTGGCTTTTGCCCTGTTTAAGACAGGTTCGTTATCCAAATCCATATTTAATGCAAGATAGCATGAACAAAACCAATTCTAAAAAGGAGGATTTTATATATGAGTAAAACCAATACAGAAAAAATGGCGCCGGAGACACAGACGCCGGAAATGGCAAACGGCATGAAGCTGGATGTCCGCGTGCGTCCAATCGCCCCAATGGGAAACCTGCTGGCGTTTGCCAATGTTACGATTGGCGGATGCTTTAAGATCGACGGCTTCCGTATCTGTTCCAGTGAAAAGGGGCTGTATGTCAATATGCCCGCAACCCAGGATAAGGGAGGCAACTGGAAAGATGTCTGCTGGCCGGTTACGGCAGAGTTCCGCAAGCAGCTCAACGATGCTCTCATTGATGGGTACGGCCAGGCTATTGAAAATTTGCAGGCGACTCTTGAAGCGACAAAGGGAGCTGCGGAAAAACCTTCCCTGACCGGTACATTGAAGGAAAATGCCGGTAAGGTCAAAGAACAGCCGGCCAAATCTTCCCCATCTAAGAATGAGCAGGCTCGCTAATGCCGGAAACGAAACAGTACGGCATTATCTATGCCGATCCGCCCTGGAGTTATGACAGAAAACATGGAAGCGGCGTTGCGGAAAACCATTACCCCACGATGAGCATTGAAGAAGTCTGTGCCCTGCCGGTATCGGAACTTGCCGCAAAAGACAGCGCCCTCTTTCTGTGGGCAACCTTTCCGCAGCTTAATGAAGCCTTCCGGGTGATCGATGCCTGGGGTTTCAAATATAAAACGCTGGCTTTTCTATGGCTCAAACAGAACCGGAAAGCGGATAGCTGGTTTTATGGTATGGGCTTTTGGACCCGCTCAAACGCGGAGGTCTGCCTGCTGGCAACCAGAGGCCGACCGAAACGCCAGTGTGCGGGAATCCATCAGTTTGTGATCTCCCATATTGAGCAGCACAGCAAGAAACCGGACGAGGTGCGGGATAAAATCGTAAAGCTTATGGGCGATCAGCCCAGAGTGGAGCTGTTTGCAAGACAAAAGACACCCGGCTGGGATGTATGGGGCAATGAAGTGAACTGTACGCTGACTATGCCGGAGCGAAAGGGGTGATTTTGATAGAACAAGATGCAAAGCGGCTGCTTATGGAACGGCTGGACGAGTGTTTGAAGGTTCATGCGGATATGCTGGATGCACAGAACATCGGCAGTATTTACGAGTTACAGGGACTTTCGGAACTCCACTATTATCTGAAGGTTGAGCATGTATTTACTCCGGCGGAAGTAGAGGCGCTTCTTTCTTTTCAGGACCCGTTGGATGTAGCCCGATGGTGCTGGGAAGAAAATAACCATGAACACAGTTTCCCGATCTGTGATCTTCTCAAAGAAATTGATGCAGAGCAAAAATTTGAACATTTCACAAGCGAACCTTCCGCACAGGACAAATATACGCTCCTGATGAAACGGCTGGGACAGAATTACTTTGCTTACAGGGAAAGCCTTATGTCAAGAGATAAGGAATCCTTAATTGAAAAAGCTGCTGAAATTACAGCCATGCAGGAGGCGTATTCCTATCTGACAACAAAGTTTGAGTTCAGGGATGAAATGCTGGATGATGTGCTGGCGCTTGAGAATCCTTTGAAATACTTTGCAGACCGTTGGCTTATGCCGGTTTCAGATGTGTTCGACGTGGATATGGATATTCGGGAAAATATTGCCGGAATCCGAGACAGCCAGGAATACCTGTGTCAGAGAGAGCCGGCTGTTTCTGTCCTGGCACGGCTGCAAAATGCGGCTCAGGAAGTGCGGGAATGTCCGGCTGCGGAGAAACCGGTACGCGATTTCGGTGCACGGTAATGGGCCGGAAATTATATTACGATGGGAGGTGTATAGATGCCTTATGTACCTGTACCAAAGGATTTAACCAAAGTTAAGACTAAGCTGGCCTTCAATCTGACGAAGCGCCAGCTTATTTGTTTCAGCCTTGCCGGGCTTGTCGGCCTTCCGGTGTATTTCTTTACCCGCGGGGCGATCGGGAACTCGGCGGCTGTACTTTTGATGATCGGGCTGATGATGCCCTTTTTCTTCTTCGCCATGTATGAGCGTGACGGGCAGCCGGCAGAAAAGATCTTGAAGAACCGGCTCCGTTATAAGCTCTGGCCGAAGGACCGTCCATACAGGACGGATAACCTGTATAAATCTATGTCAAAGAAGGAGGTTACAAAGATTGCCAAAAAACAAGCAGCAGGAAGCTCAGGAAAAGCGTCTGCAAAAAAATATCAGGCAGGCCAAAAAGACCAGAGCCGATGCAAAGCAGGGCAAAACTAAGTCTGCCCGTTCCAAGCCGTCTAAAAAAGGCGGCTTTTTTGCCGGGCTGAAAGCAGATGCCCCGCAGACGGTCCAGCAGAGCATCCCCTACCGTGAAATGTACCGGGATGGGATCTGCCGGCTGACTGATACCCTTTACACCAAAACGGTGCAGTTTTTTGATATTAACTATCAGCTTGCACAGGCAGATGATAAAGCACAGATCTTCGAGGGTTACTGCGATTTCTTAAATTACTTCGATGCCTCGATCCATGTGCAGCTTACCTTTATCAACCAGCGGGCCAATATGCAGGATTTTACCAGAAGCATTGACATCCCTCCCCGCGGCGACGAGTATGACGGAATCCGCAGGGAATACGGGGATATGTTAAAGAACCAGTTGCAGAAAGGAAATAACGGTCTCACCAAACGCAAATACATTACCTTTGGAATCGAGGCAGATGACCTGCGTACTGCGAAAATGCGTCTGGAACGCATTGAAACGGATGTGCTGGCAAATTTCAAGACCCTGGGAGTCCAGGCAAGATCCTTAAACGGACTGGAACGTCTGGAACTTCTTCACAGCCAGCTTCACCCGGACGGTCAGGAAAAGTTTCATTTCCAGTGGTCGGATCTGCCTAAGACCGGTCTTTCTACCAAAGACTTCATTTCCCCATCCGGGCTGTCTTTTTCAAAGGATGGAAAGACATTCCGGGTAGGCGACCATTCCGGTGCTGTCTCCTTTTTGCAGATTTTGGCGCCGGAGCTTACCGACCGGCTTTTAGCGGATCTTCTTGACTTAAACGACGCCGTGACCGTCAACCTGCATATCCAGTCTATCGACCAGGCGCAGGCGATCCGAAACATCAAGCGTAAAATGTCGGACCTGCAGAAAATGACCATTGAGGAACAAAAGAAAGCGGTCCGATCCGGGTATGACATGGACATCATTCCCACCGACCTTGCCACCTATGGAGAGGAAGCCAAAAATCTTTTGCAGGATTTACAGAGCCGCAATGAGCGCATGTTCCTTGTGACGGTACTGGTGGAAAATATCGCTGCCAAACGTCAGAAGCTGTTTAATGATATTTTTGCCGCTTCGGGTGTGGCACAGAAATACAACTGTGCCTTAAAACGGCTGGATTACCAACAGGAACAGGGGCTTATGTCCTCGCTTGCTCTTGGCACGAACCAGATTGAAATTGAGCGCGGGCTTACGACCAGCAGCACAGCGATCTTTGTACCGTTTACCACCTGTGAATTGTTCCAGGAGGGCGAGGCGTTGTATTACGGTCTGAACGCCCTTTCCAATAACCTGATCATGGCGAACAGAAAAACGCTGAAAAATCCCAATGGGCTGTTTCTCGGTACCCCAGGAAGCGGTAAATCTTTCTCTGCCAAGCGTGAGATCGTCAATGTGTTTCTTCTGACGGAGGACGACATCATTATCGCTGACCCGGAAAATGAGTATGGGCCGCTGGTACAGCAGTTCGGTTCCCAGGGGCAGGTCATTGATATTTCTCCTACTTCCACGAACTACATCAACCCGATGGACATCAATCTGGACTATTCCGATGATGAAAACCCAATTACTTTGAAAAGTGATTTTATCCTGTCGCTGTGCGACCTTATCATCGGCGGCAAAGAAGGGCTTTCCCCTATTGAAAGGACGATCATCGACCGTTGTACCAGACTGGTGTACCGGGAATACCTGCAGAACCCATGCCCGGAAAATATGCCGATCTTAGGCGATCTTTACGAGCTGCTTTTGAAACAGTCTGAACCGGAAGCACAGAATATCGCAACGGCACTGGAAATCTATGTCAATGGTTCCCTTAACGTGTTCAACCACCGTTCCAATATCCAGATGGATCAACACCGGGTACTGTGTTTCCAGCTTAAGTCACTGGGAAAAGCCTTAAAGGAAATCGGGCTTTTGATCATGCAGGATGCGGTGTGGAACCGTGTCACGGCCAATCGCTCCAAACATAAAACAACCTGGTTCTATATCGACGAATTCCATCTTCTTTTGAAAGGGCAGACAGGAAGTTTCAGCGTGGAGATCTGGAAACGCTTCCGTAAATGGGGCGGAATCCCGTCAGGTTTAACGCAGAATGTCAAGGACCTTCTGGCTTCCCGTGAGATCGAAAATATTTTTGAGAACTCGGACTTTATCTATATGCTCAACCAGGCCCAGGGAGACCGTCAGATTTTGGCAAAGCAGTTGGGGATCTCCCCGCACCAACTTTCGTATGTGACCCATTCCGGTCCCGGCGAGGGGCTTTTGTTCTTTGGAAATGTGATCATCCCCTTTGTGGACCACTTCCCGAAGGACACACTCTTGTACAGCGTGCTTACCACAAGACCGGATGAAGTGGCGGGGACCAAAGCATGAGGCAAAAATTAAAATGGATCGGAGGTGAGAACAATGGCACACGACAGGGAATTTCAAAGGAAGCGTAAAGATACCCGGATGCCGGTGCGTGATTCCCACGGGGAGGATCAGCCGGCAGCCAGGCAGACCGAACAGGATTTTGACCTGCGCAGGGCACGGGACACCCCTTCTTCTGTCAACGGCAAGACACACAGGCAGGACATCCCTGTACAGACGGAATTTTCCCATCTGTCACCGGAAACACCGGCGTCCTTGCTGGAACAGGGCGAAGCGTATGCAACCGCTTTGGATGGTTTTTCGGAACACTTTGAGACACCGGATGCTACCAGGACAGCGCCCCCGATACAGGACAACGTGCGAAGCAATTTCCGGCAGGAGGCTTCCAGGCGTTCTTTTGTAACAGAGGATGTGACAGACCATGATACCGGAAAATATGCTCCTTCTTCCGAAGGCTCAGCCACACCGGACAGCACAGACAGATCCAGTCAGGAACACCGTTACCGGACACATCAGCATGGGAACAAATATCAACAGCGTTTTCAGGAAGCGGCACAGGCGGAGGAACAGGCAGCGCAGAAGGAAAAGGGTGTGGATAGCGAACCGCCAAAAACATCCAAGCTGGAATTTACTGCGGATGAACTGCCGCCGGAGACAGAGGATAAAAAGCTCACCCATGCAAGACGGAAGGCGGAACGGACTGCACAAAAAGCAGAGCAGGCACAAAACCGACTGCCGGCCCGGAAGAAACTGCGCATGGAGACGGTTTCCGACCCGGAGACCGGAAAAGCCAAAAAACACTTAAAATTTGAAAAGGAGGTCAAATCCCAAAAGGCCCATGTAAAAGGACCTGTACCCCTGCGTCCGGTCAAGGCGGGCGCCAATACTGCCATTGGTTACGCCCATAAAAAGATTTATGAGGCAGAGGATGAAAATGTGGGGATCAAAGCAGCCCACCGCTCTGAACTTGTGGGCGAGGCAGGGCTTCGCACGGCATATCACCGGCATAAAACTGCCCCCTACCGAAAGGCAGCGAAATTACAGCAAAAATCAGCAAAGGCCAACGCAAGACTTGCTTACCGGCAGGCTCTTAGCGACCACCCGGAGCTGAAGAAACATGCGATTGCCCGGATATGGCAGAAACAAAAACTGAAAAGGCAGTATGCCAAGGCTGCCCGTGAAGCCGGGAAACAGGCAAAAAATGCCGCAGTCGCAACAGAGAGGGTCAGCGTCGGTATTGTCCATGCGGTCAAACGGCACCCTGTAATCTGCCTTGTCCTCCTGCTTCTCCTTTTGGTAATTTTCCTGATCACATCCCTGTTTTCCACGTTCTCCAATATCGGGACCGGCGGTTTGGGAAGTCTGGCTGCTTCTACCTATCTTGCAGATGATCAGGACATCAACCAGGCGGAGCTTACCTATACCGAATGGGAAACGGATCTGCAAATGGAAATAGACCGGGTGGAATCAGACCGCCCCGGCTATGACGAATACCGGTATAACCTGGGCGCAATCGAGCATGACCCGTATGTGCTGATGGGGTATCTGACTTCTGCTTATCAGGGATTTACTTACGATGAAGTGGAAAGCGTGCTGCGGCAGCTTTTCCAGGAACAATATACCCTGTCCTTTTCAGAAGAAACCGAGATCCGTTATCGCACAGAAACTTCCGTTGACCCGGAAACCGGAGAAGAAACCCAGGAGGAAGTGCCTTATGAATGGCGCATCTTAAATGTCAAGCTCACAGTCACACCTCTAGAAAACCTGGTCGTTTCCCGGATGAACGCAGACCAGAAAGAGATCTGCGAGATCCTGCTGCAGACAAAAGGAAACCGCCAGTATGTCAAAAATGTCTTTGGCACCAACTGGCTCCCTTATGTGACCAGCTATTACGGCTACCGGGTACATCCCATCAGTGGGGAAAAGAACGATCACACCGGTGTGGACATCGGAATGCCGGAGGGCACAGAGATCCTTGCCGGGCATGACGGAACGGTCACCCTTGCGGGAAATGCCGGCGGTTATGGCTTATGTGTTGCCATTGAAGGCGAGGCATACGAAGGACATACCCTGACGACCAAATACGGGCACTGTTCCCAGATCCTTGTTTCTGTCGGGCAGGAAGTCAAAGCCGGGGATGTGATCGCAAAGGTCGGAAATACCGGAAATTCTACCGGTCCCCACCTGCATTTAGAAGTCCTGGTTGACGGCCAGTATTTGAATCCCCTGTATTTTGCCGATACCGGCGATACCAGCGAACGGCACCTGCCGGAAGTTGGTTCAGGCGGCACAGGAAACTACTTCGATTATGACATTCCACCGGAAGCCCTTGCAGATGAACAGTTTGCCGCAATGATGGCCGAGGCGGAAAAATATCTTGGCTATCCGTATGTATGGGGAGGCGCAAGCCCTTCCACTTCCTTTGACTGTTCCGGCTATGTGTCCTGGGTGATCAACAACTGCGGCGTTGGCTGGAATTTTGGAAGGCTGACCGCGGATGGTCTTTTAGGTGTATGTACGCCGGTATCAAGTGCGGATGCAAAACCGGGCGACCTGATCTTCTTCCAGGGAACCTACAACACCAGCGGCGCAAGCCATGTAGGAATCTATGTGGGAAATGGAATGATGATCCACTGTGGAGACCCGATTTCTTATGCAAACATCAATACAAGCTACTGGCAGCAGCATTTTTATACATTTGGGCGTCTGCCTTAACAGATTGGAGGTAATAAATTGAATCCTAAAATTGAAAAACTGGAAAAGGAAATTGAAAAGACCAAAACAAAGATTGCGGAAATGCAGGCAAAGCTCCATAAGCTGGAGGAACAGAAAACAGAACTGGAAAATACCGATTATGTGGCGGTGGCGCGCAGTTTCAAACTGACGCCCCAGCAGCTTGCGGATTTTTTGAAATCACAGCAGGCAGCCCCTTCGGAAACTGTTTTACCGCAGGAGAAGGAGGATGTGCATGAGGCTTAAAAAACTTTCCCTGCTGCTGGCGCTTACGCTTCTTGTAAGTGTCAGCGCATTACCTGTAACGGCTCATGCCGGCGGTTCCAAAGACACCACACCGCCAACGCTGACTGCTTCCCTGGAGGGCGATGCCCTGAAAATAGAAAGCAGTGACGATCTATCCGGCGTGGAGGCGGTCTTTGTTGATGAAAACCGTATCAACTCCCTCACCGATGGGAAAGCGTCGGTTGCACTAAAAGATTATGCAGGAACAGAAAAACAGGTAAGCATATACGCAAAAGATTATGCCGGCAACCGTTCTGATGTGGTAAAGCTGGATAATCCGTATTACAAAGAACCGGCTCCTGAAAAGAAACCTGCTGCGGCAGCACCCCAGAGTCCGTCCGGTACACAGACAAAACCGCCTAAGGAAGAAAAACCTTCCGGCTCAAACGCTGCAACCCCTTCCGGCGGCGGAAATTCTTCCGGTTCAGATAACAGTACCGGACAGCAGGAAAATACTTCTGCGATCCCGGAAGGTGCATTTACCCCGGAAGGCACCGGAACGGTACAGGACAACATCAGCGGTACGGATGGGGAAAAACAGTTTTACACCATCACTACGGACGCGGGCAATGTCTTTTATCTGGTGATCGACGGGAAACGGGAAGATAACAATGTCTACTTCTTAAACGGCGTCACAGAGTCCGACCTGATGGCGCTTGCAGAAAAGAACAATGGCAGCATGAGCATGATTCCCCAGGAAGAAAGCTGCAACTGCACCGAAAAATGTGAGGCAGGAAAAGTCAATACCGGCTGTCCGGTCTGCAAAAATGACTTGAGTGGCTGCAAAGGAAAAGAAAAGCCGACGGAAACCGAAAAACCGGCTGAACCGGAAAAGCCGAAGAAAGAGACCGGCAGTGTCGGCACGATCCTGTTTATCCTTGCTGCCTTACTTGCGGTCGGCGGGATCGGTTACTATGTAAAAATCGTGCGTCCGAAACAGCAGGCCGAGGACGATGCGGAATTTGAGGATGACGGTTATGGCGAAGGCTTTGACCCGGATGAGGCATACGGGGAACCGGAATATCTTTCCGAGGATGATTTTGACGACAAGGACAGCAAATAAGGCTGTCCTTTTAGATTTTATGAAAGTGAGGATTTTTTCATGGAACATATCATAACCAGGCGCCGCGGCTTTCGCAAGCTGTTGGCGTTTTTGCTTTGTATGGCAAGCATTTTGGGGCTTCTTCCGGCTCAGGCTTTTGCCATGTCTGTCGGACAGACGGCAAGCTCCTGGCTGGGCGACCAGTATGTGGGCTCTGATGGGAACCACTACCGTGCCCCGGCGCCTTACACCTATCTTGCCTACCATGCAGACGGAACCATCGATGTACACACCAGTTCCGGGGGCAATGCTTACCGGCACTATATGCTGACGGATTCTGACGGGATCAGCCACCAGGTTTACTGTGTGGAGAGCGGGATTCCTTACCATACTTCGGAAAATACCTATGTTTCGGAAAGCGGGACCAACAGCCAATACCTGAACCTGCTTCCTGCCGAGGCAAGGAGGGGGATCACCCTGACTGCGATCTATGGCTGGAAACCCGGTGCGGCGCTCCCTGTTTCCGGAATCAACGAGGATGACTATAAGATGGCAACCCAGATCATCCTTTGGGAATACCAGCAGCAACTTAGAAGCGATCCGTACAGCCGCCACGGAAACGGCCACGCAGACGCCGACCAGTATTTCAGCGTGATCGCCGGACGACCGGCAGAAAAAGCCTATGACTGGATTCTTGCACAGGTCGCTTCCCATTCCACAGTACCTTCCTTTACTTCTTCTAAGAAAAGCGAAGCACCGGAACTGGAACTGAAATGGGATGTAGAAAAAAAGGTCTATACCCTGACGGTCACAGATACCAATAACTTGAAGATCGATCTGGAGGCTTTGAAAGGCAGCGGCGTTTCTGTGACAAGAAACGGAAATGAATACACCTTTACCAGCAGGCAGATGATGATGGACCCGGTGCTGTTTGAATTCCGAAAGAATATCCCGGTGGCAAACGACATGCTGATCTGGGGCAGACCCGGCTACCAGACCATGATGACCGGCGCCAGCGATCCGGTTTCCTTCTTTGTAAAATTCAAAACGGAAACTTACGGTACCGCAAAACTTGTCAAGACCAGTGAGGACGGCATTGTTTCCGGTATCACCTTCCATATCTCCGGTACGGACATTTTGGGAAATGAAGTCAATGAGGAAGTTACGACCGGAGAAAACGGCCAGATTGAAAAGAAGCTCCTGCCGGGAACCTATCTGGTAAAAGAACTTCCGGTGGACCGCTATGTGACCCCTTCCGCACAGTACGTGACCATTGAAAGCGGGCAGACTTCTTCGGTACATTTCAGCAATATTCTGAAGAAATTTCGCGTCCATGTGGTAAAGAGTGATGCTGACACCGGAAATGCTCAGGGGGATGCCACGCTTGCAGGGGCGGCCTATGGGATCTTCCGTGATGGCGAACTGATCGACACTTATACTACCGGACCGGATGGCAGCTTTATGACCCGCTATTATGTATGCGGGGATGGCTGGACGATCCGGGAAATCGAACCGAGCACCGGGTATCTTCTGAATGAAACCATTTATGAAGTGGGTGCATCCCCTTCCCTGTATGAAGTGGAACTCAATACCACAGAAAATCAGGTGACGGAAACGGTTATTTACGGAAATATCCAGCTTGTCAAGCACACCGATGACCTGGACCCGGATGTGCCTGAGGGCGAAAATACCGACGATCCCAATGCTGGTATCATCGAACGCCCGGAAGCAGGCGCAGTCTTTGAAGTTTACTTAAAGGCAGCCGGGAGCTATGACGCGGCAAAGGAAAGTGAACGTGACCTTCTTACCACGGATGCGGATGGTTTTGCTTCCAGTAAACCGCTTCCTTATGGACATTATACGGTCCATCAGATCGCAGGCGAGGAAGGCAAAGCCTTTGTCCCGGACTTTACGGTATTCATTTCCTCTGACGGAAAGACTTACAGCTATATCCTGAACAACCGCACCATCACAGCCCGTCTGAAAGTTGAAAAATGTGACGCAGAGACCGGAAAGATTATCCCTGTGACCGGAACCGGTTTTCAGATCAAGGATCTTTCCACCGGGGAATTTATCACCCAGACCGTCTACTATCCGAACCCGGAAACACTGGATACCTTCTATGTTTCTGACGAGGGCTGGCTGATGCTGCCGGAGCCTTTGGCCGCCGGGGATTATGAACTTTATGAGGTGGCTGCCCCTTATGGCTATGTGCTTTCCGATCAGCCGGTACCGTTTACCATTGACGGCAGCGAGGCGGTTGTGACGGTCACTCAGTACAATATGCCGCAGAAAGGCCAGCTTACCATCACAAAGACCGGAGAAGTATTTGCTTCTGTCCAGGAAAACGACGGACTGTACCAACCGGTATATGAGGTTGCCGGACTTCCCGGAGCGGTCTATGATGTGATCGCAGATGAAGATATTTATACCGGTGACGGTACCTTGCGGGCAGAAAAAGATACGGTTGTGGAAACACTTACGACCGGCGAGGACGGCACAGCGAAAAGCGGGTCTCTCTATCTTGGCCGTTATCGTCTGGAGGAACGTCAGGCGCCTTCCGGCTGTGTGTTGAATCCTCAACCGGAATATGTGGAACTGACCTATGCGGGTGAGACCGTAGAGGTTACACAGACAGCGGCCGGTCTTTATGACGAACGCCAGAAAGTGGATGTCACACTTTTCAAGGCAATGGAGACCGATGACCTGTTCGGTCTTGGCATGAACGAGGAATATAAGGATATTTCCTTTGGACTTTATGCTTCCGCAGACCTGACGGCGGCAGATGGCAGCGTAATCCCGGCAGGTGGACTTCTGGAAGTGGTCTCTGTTTCGTCTGAGGAATCCGGCGGTTACAGCGCTTCCTTCGCTTCCGACCTGCCTTTTGGCAGCTATTATGTCAAGGAACGCACAACCAACGGCGCCTATATCCTTTCGAATCAGGAATATCCGGTTGTCTTTGAGTATGCTGGTCAGGAAACCGCCCTGGTACAGATCCTTGTCAATGAAGGCGAGGCTGTTTCCAATGAACTTCTCCGTGGGCGTGTAGACGGTGTAAAAGTCGGGGAAAACCCGGAAGGCGGCGAGGATGTCACGCTTGCCGGTGCGCTCATGGGTCTGTTTAGACCTGATACCGAAGAATTTACTGAAGAAAATGCGCTGCTTACTGCTATTACCGGAAAAGACGGCAGTTTTTCCTTTGAGAACATTCCTTACGGACACTGGATCGTCAAGGAGATCTCTGCCCCTGACCTTTATACGGTAAGCCCGCAGCAGCACCATGTATATATCGGTGCAGACGGACAGCATATCGAGATCCGTGTGGAAAACACCCTGATCCGCGGCAGTGTGCAGGTAACTAAAACCGAAGCTGTGGAGGAACCGTCCCCTGTGGAAAAGGAGGATAAGAAAGACAAGAATTCTTTCCTGCGCTTCCTGCCCGGTGCAGTGTTCGACCTGTATGCGGATTTCAACGCCAACCAGGAATATGATCCTGACGATCAAAAGATCGGTACGCTGAAAGAAACCGATGCAGGCTATCATACGGCGGAAAACCTTCTGGCTGGCGGCTACTTTATCAAAGAAAGCAAAGCGCCGGAGGGCTATCAGCCTGACTCAAACGCTTACTATTTTTCCATCACAGAAGATGGACAGGTCGCAGTTGTGGAAAATGGAGAAGCCGGGCACGGATTTACCAATGAGGCTTACCGCGGCAACTTAAAGATCACAAAGGATTCCAGCGACGGGCGCAAAGATGGTTTTGCCATCGAGGTTAAGAGTGCGGACGGCTCCTACTGCGAGACATTCACCACTCCAAAATCCGGCGTGATTGAAGTTAAGGGCCTTCGTGTCGGTATTTATACCGTAACAGAAGTTGCAAACCGGGCAAGCAAGGATTACATCATTCCTGATGCCGCTACGGTGGAGATCAAGGCAGATCAGACATCTACGGTCCAGTTCTTTAATGAAAAACCGGAAAAGCCGGATAACCCAAAGAACCCGGAAAAGCCTTCTGTTCCCTCCAATCCTTCCACCCCTCAAAAGCCGGTACCGCAGACCGGGGATGATCCGTATATTTTCCTGTATGGCGGACTGCTGGCAGCCGCACTGATCGGCGGCAGCGTATTTGCTGTGTATTATTTCAAAAAGGGAAAATACAGCAGGACTTCCCTGAAAAGAACGGCTGTCGGGGTTTCTGTCCTTTCACTCTGCGTTCTGGTGGCTCTTGGCAGCGGTTTTTTGGTGTTCCGTGACTTGAACCAGTATGCTGAGAGTAAAGATGCCTATCGAGATCTTGCCGGATATGTGGAAGTACCGGAGCAGACAGCTTCCCCGGAGTCGGCACCCGATCCGACAGAACCAAAACGGGACGATGCCGATATTGTCCTGCCTTCGGTAGACTTTGAAACGCTCCGTGAAAATGGACCGGACATCATCGGATGGCTTTCCCTTCCTGATACGGTGCTCAATTATCCGGTAACGCAGACCGACAACAACGAATATTACCTGAACCATCTTTATGACGGAACCTATAACAAGGTTGGCTGCCTGTTTGCCGATTATGAAAACCGGGCAGATTTTTCAGACCGCAATACGATCATTTACGGTCATAATATGCGGGATGGTTCCATGTTTGCCTTGCTGAACCGGTACGATGAACAAAGTTACTTTGATGCTCACAGGCAGATGTATCTCGTTACTCCGAAGGGGGGTTATGTCATGGAGATCTTTGCGGCTTTTGCAGCAAAGCCGGAAGAATCCGGCAGTGAAACTTCTCCCTGGCAGCTTTCCTGGAAGGATGACGGTGCTTATACTACCTGGCTTACAGCTATGAAGGAACGTTCTGCGGTGGAAAGTGATGTGACTGTGACCTGCAGCGATAAGGTACTGACCCTTTCTACCTGTACGCCGGGCGGCACAGGACGCTTCCTTGTCATGGGAAAACTCGTGAAAGTAGATAACGAAATATAGATTTTAGACGGTGCGGGGGCAAAAGCTCCCGCACCTGCTGTTTACAAGGAGGATTTTATTTTATGGTAAATACCATGATTTCCATTCCCGGCTATGTCCATCTTTACCGCTCACTTTTGCGGTTTTACGACATGCCGGAAAATGAAGTCCGGGAAATGCTCTATCTTCTGAATACGGCAAACCTGGACTGCTACGAGTATTATCACCCGGACCGCAGTGTGATCCAGAGCGGACCGGTCGCTTTTTGCGGATGGCTGGAAACGAAAGACTGCCGCCCTTACCGCACAGAGGTACAGCTTTACAAGTCGCTGCTGTTTTTGAAGCGCAGCATTGACCGTGACCTGATCGTATCAGCTCAGAGGGAGGCTCTGCAAACCCTGCGCTGTATCATCTCCAATCTGGAATACCGCTTTTATAAAGCCTATGGCATGGAGATCGAGGACAAACGCACGGTCTATGGGGAATGTACCTACCGTCTGGTTCCAAGGGAGGACGAACCCAGCGTGTGCCTGATGCACGACTGGATCTACCTGCCGAGTGCTTAAAATGTCCCGAATAATACACAATATTCGGGACAAAATAAGAATACGATAGTTCCCATCTCCTGATATAGAATTTGAAACTGATGTATAAATTCTGTTCTATGTGGAATACTATTGCTAAAACTCTTGAAGCCTATTGAAAATTTGTCCCGAATAATATATAATATTCGGGACAAAAGGAGGTGAGCAATATGGCAAATGGCTATTCCAAACAGATTCAGGAGCAGATAAAAGCAGCGGCGGAAGGAACTATTTTCATCAGTTCTGATTTTGCGGATATTGCCGATACGGAAACCATAAGACGGAACTTAAACCGGCTTACACAGGCAGGTATGCTTCGCCGCATTTTGAAAGGTGTTTATGAAAAACCAAAATATAGCAAACTTCTGGATGAATATGTGGCGGCAGACCCGGAAGCGGTGGCGAACGCATTGGCACGAAGTTATCACTGGACGATTGCCCCATGTGGGAATACAGCATTGAACCTGTTAGGTCTTTCAACACAGGTAACAGCAGTATGGTCCTATATCAGCGATGGTCCATATAAGACCTACGAGTGGAACTCTACAAAGCTGGAATTTAAGCACCGGACCAATAAGGAGATTACCGGATTGTCCTATATGACAAGTTTGGTTATACAGGCATTAAAAACGCTTGGCAGATCGAATGTTACGCCAGAAGTCATACAGATGCTTTCCGAAAAACTGACAGACAAGGATAAACAGGCTTGTTTGAAGGAAGCAACCGAGTCTACGGATTGGGTTTACGATACGATACGGCAGATTTGTGGAGGTGAAAAGGTACAATGAGAAATATAGCAAGACTTTCAGATAACGACCGCAGGGAGCTGTTCAGAAATACAGCAGATAAAATGGGACTGAATGATGCCATCGTAGAAAAAGACTTTTGGGTATGTTTTACGCTGGATTATTTATTTCACCGCTCACCATGGAAAGAGTCCATCACCTTTAAGGGTGGTACCAGCCTTTCAAAAGCCTTTCACCTGATCAGCCGGTTTTCAGAAGATATTGATTTGATTCTGGACTGGCGTGTATTGGGATATGGCAAAGATGAACCATGGGAGAAACGTTCCAATACAAAACAGGATGCTTTTAACAAAGAAGCCAATGCGCGTGCGGAGGTATTTCTGTCCGAAACATTCTGCCCGGCAGTCAAAGCCGGCTTATCCCAGGAAATCGGTTGTGAAGCAAATGTCTACATAGATGAAAAGGATAAACAGACGGTCATTTTCGCCTATCCGCACCTTTTTACAAATACGGCGACCTTACAGGTGATCCGTTTAGAGATTGGTGCGCTGGCAGCGTGGACTCCTGCAAAAACAGCGCAGATCGAACCTTACGCGGCAAAATATTATCCGAAGATTTTTGAGCAAAAAGAAACCGCAATCCTTACCGTTGCCCCGGAACGGACCTTCTGGGAAAAAGCCACAATCCTGCACCATGAAGCGAACAGACCGGAACATTTGGAAATGCCGCAGCGGTATTCCAGACATTATTATGATCTCTACCGCATGGCTGCAACACCGGTTAAAGAAGCTGCTTTTTCCAGGCTGGATCTCCTGAAGAAAGTTGTAGATTTCAAAATGAAATTCTATCCCAGATCATGGGCGAAGTACCCGGAGGCTGTGCCGGGCACATTAAAATTACTCCCGCCGGAATATCGGTTTGCAGCATTGGAAGCGGACTATAACTCTATGCAGGATATGTTGTATGGGGATGTTCCGACATTTGAGACAGTCATAGCAGCGGTCCAGGAACTGGAAAAAGAGATCAATACACTATAAACAATTACATATCCATTTATTTGCCGGCTATTCTAAGATGCTTTAGAATAGCCGGTTTCTTGTTTTCAAAGGAGGGATGCTATATTACGCAAAATGAAGTCAATGCCGTTTTTGACGAACAGGTGCGGCTCTGTGCTGATACCTTGAAACGGAAAACCAAAGAATACACCGGGGATGACCCGGACCGGCTGGGTGCATTTAAGGCAGCGGCAGCTTTACAGCACACAACGCCCCAGCGTGCCCTTGCCGGTATGCTGGCAAAGCATATTGTTTCTCTATACGATATGTGCTTTGCCGAAGAAGTGGTTTATCCGATGGACACATGGGACGAAAAGATCACAGACAGTCTTAACTATCTGTTCTTACTGAAAGCGATTGTAAAGGAGGGACATACCAATTAAACAGATTGAAGTAAAAATTTTGAACTGCCAGGCGGTAGCGGAAGCAGAAAAAAACATGGTCTTTGCGGCAAGGCTTACCCAGCAGGGACATAAGATTGCCTCAATGGACGACCTGATGGAGCTCTACGAAAAATCATTCAGCGTTCAGACAGTAGCGGCTATGGGGGCGCTTCCCCATCCTACCATCCAGAAATTTGCGGTGATCACGGTAGCCATTGTCGGCGCCAGCAGGCGTTTTCTGGCGCAGATCACCCGCCACCAGAACGAAGTAAAATTTATGAGTGCATCGCTGCAGTACAGCAACTATACGGGACAGGCGGATTTCGCTGTCCCGTATTCTATTATGACGGCTCCGGCAGTGGTACGGGAACTGTACTTAAAAAGCTGTAATGAAAGCATGAAATGTTATGAAGCCCTGTGCACTGCCGGAAGCGGGCACGATGCGGCCGGCTATGCCACGCCCCAGGGATTGCGGAATGTACTGCTCATCAGCGCCACCCCTTATCAGTGGAAACATATCATCAGCCAGCGGGTATGCCGGAGAAATACAGATGAAACAAGGATCGTGCTGCTAAAGGTCTGGAAAGAACTTTATGAACTAAGCCCTGCTTTGTTTGCCCCATCACTGACCGGGCCTTTTTGTCAGATGGATCGATGTCTGGAAGGGAAAATGACCTGCGGACGAAAACTGCAGGCAAATATGACGCCAGAGGATATTTTGGAAAAAGATTATCCTGCTCTTTGGGAAGGAGACTGCCGATGAAAATAAAACTGATCGACTTTGGCGTACCGGAGCACCAGCGTCCTTACCGTCCGCATGGCAATGATGCCGGAGCGGATGTTTATCTGCCCTATGACTGTACCTTACAGCCCGGAGAAATCGCCAAAATTCCTTTGGGTTTTGGACTGGAAATACCGGATGGATATGCGGGATATATCTTTCCCCGTACCAGCATGGCGGTAAAAGGTCTGGTCTGTGAACTGCCGCCTGTGGATTCCGGCTACCGTGGAGAGATCCATGCGATCATCAGCAATGTAAGCAATCAGGCGCAGTCTCTTTTTAAGGGAGCCCGTATCGGGCAGCTTGTGATCACGCCGATCGTCATTGCGGATTTTGTAACCGATCTGGGAACAGAACGAGGAACCGGCAGCTTTGGCAGTACCGGCGAATAGAAAAAGGCTGTTTGGAGAACAGTTTTTGAATACTTATCGGTATAGGGAGCGGACATTTCGAGAACATTATAAAATATAATAAAGAAAGTCACGAAAAAAGCGGCCATTACCGTGACCGCTTACTTTCTGCTATTGAGTTCTTTCATAATACCGAGGATATATTGCATGGATTGAGGATCAAGCTGTCTTGCCTCTGCAATGAATTCCTTTAAGGTTTCCGGGTAGGTATTTCCTTCATCAAAGAATTCCTGCGGTGTCACACCCAGATATTCGCAGATGTAGAAAAAAGACTGCATAGCGGGAAGTGACTTTTTATTCTCAATATTATTGATGTAGTTGTTTGCCTGACCTAACGATAAAGACATATCGCGTGCGGAAACTCCTTTTTGTGTCCGCAGCTTCGCTAATCGTTCCGGGACAAAATCTTCATACATCGCCTTCACCTCCCATTCTGTAATAGATTGTACCTCACGCCCCTTTATTATCCGCAAAAGGAAAAAGGGTATTATCGTTGACTTGCTAAATTAAATCTATTACTATATGAAAAGTGAAGAATTTTACCTATCAGATGGAGGGATGACCGATGAAAGGAAAAACTTGCTGTGTTACCGGACACAGGGATTTACCGCAGAATGAGATCAACAAAATAAAAACAGCCTTGGCACATGAGATCGATGCTGCTGTTACAGATGGGTTCACCTGTTTTATGAGCGGTTTTGCAGATGGCGTAGACCAGTATTTTGTGGAGCTGGTGCTGGAAAGAAAGCAGACCACCCCGGCACTGGAGCTGATCGCAGTGATCCCTTACCGCAAGCGTCTGGACAGCCTAAATAAGAAAACAAGAACCCGTGAACTGCTGGAGGCTTGTGCGGATGTTGTTGTCATACAGGAAAAATATCTCCCAAGCGTCTACTCCCACAGAAACCGCTATATGGTGGAGCACTCCGACCGAGTGATCGCTGTATATGACGGACGGGAAACCGGCGGTACGGCAAAGACGATCCGCTTCACCCATCGGATGAAAAAGGAACTGCGGGAAATCCCGGTTGGAGAGATCGTCCTGCCGGATCACTTGAAACCAAAAACAAAATAGATACCTGTTGATGCGCTCACTTTGAAGTGGGCGTTTTTCTTTACCCATTTTTAGGAGGAATGCTTATGTGGAACCTGATTTCACATTTCCTTACCTTTGCCGGAGGAATGGCTTCCGGCGTTATGTTGATGTGTCTTATGCAAACCGGAAAACTTGCGGATAAAGAATTTGAAACTATGAAGGAGGAATAAAAATTGAAACTTGTGATTGCAGAAAAGCCCTCTGTTGCTATGTCACTGGCAGCAGTATTAGGCGCAACGGAAAGAAAAGACGGTTATCTCGAAGGTTCCGGCTATCTGGTGAGCTGGTGCGTGGGACATCTTTTGGAACTGGCACAGCCGGAGGCTTACAAAGAACAGTACGCCAAATGGCGGTATGAGGATCTTCCGATCCTACCGGAAAACTGGAAATATGAAGTGCCAAAGGATAAGAAAACGCAGCTTGCCCTTTTGTGCCGATTGATGAAGGACAAACGGGTGGATTCCGTGGTATGCGCTACGGATGCCGGACGAGAAGGAGAACTGATCTTCCGTCTGGTCTATGAATATGCCGGATGTAATAAGCCTATGGAACGCCTTTGGATTTCCAGTATGGAGGATGCGGCGATCCGTGAGGGTTTTGACCATCTCCGTCCCGGCAGTGATTACGATAAACTCTATGATGCGGCGGTCTGCCGGGCAGGAGCCGACTGGCTGATCGGGATCAATGCCACCCGGCTTTTTTCTGTCCTGTATGGTGTCACCCTAAATGTCGGCCGTGTTATGTCACCGACACTGGCACTTTTGGTACAGCGTGAGTCGGATATTGAATCCTTCATCAGTAAGCCTTTTTATGTGCCGGAAATCACCTGCGGAGGTTTTACTGCTTCCGGCGAAAAAATGACGGAACGATCCGAGGCTGAAAAAATCCGTATGGACTGTGACCACAACTCCGCTTTTGTGCGTTCTGTGGAAAAGCAGGTAAAAACTATACAGCCTCCCCGCCTTTATGACCTTACAACTCTGCAAAGGGAATGTAACCGTATTTATGGCTATACGGCTCAACAGACCCTTGATTATGTGCAATCTCTCTATGAAAAGAAGCTGGCAACCTATCCGAGAACGGACAGCCAGTATTTGACGAAGGACATGCAGGCAACCGCCGCTTCCCTGATCCTATGGCTGCGTGACAATATGCCCTTTGGAAAAGGCTGCGCCGGAGAGCCGGACATTGACCGGGTAACAGACGACAGCAAAGTGACCGACCACCATGCCATCATCCCAACTGTGGAGATTGCACGGACAGACCTGTCGGAGCTTCCTTCCGGGGAGCGGGATGTGCTTACCCTGCTTGCCGTCAGACTGCTTTGTGCCACAACGCAGGCAAACCGGTTTGAAGCGGTCACCGCTATGTTAGACTGCCAGGGATATACTTTTACGGCAAAAGGAAAGACCATCTTACAGTCCGGCTGGAAAGAGGTGGAACGGATTCACCGTATGAGTATCAGGCAGAGTGAAACGGAACACAGAGAAAATGAAGATGCCGCTCTCCCTGTGCTGAAGGAAGGACAGACTTTTGAAACTGTGTCAGCAAGTCTCCGTGAAGGGAAAACTTCACCGCCGAAACATTATACGGAGGACACGCTGCTGTCCGCTATGGAGACGGCCGGTGCGGAAGATATGCCGGACGATGCCAAGCGTAAAGGATTGGGTACTCCGGCTACCCGTGCGGCAACACTGGAAAAGCTGGTTTCTGCCGGATTTGTACAGAGAAAGAAAAAGCAGCTCATTTCTACGGAAAAAGGAAGGAACCTGATCGCAGTCCTGCCGGACAATATCAAATCTCCCATTTTAACTGCAGAATGGGAATCTATGCTGAAACAAGTGGAACATGGCGAACTGTCGGCAACATCTTTTATGGATCAGATTGCAGATATGAGCCGGACGCTGGTAAAAGAACATACCGCCCCGGAGAAACGTTTTGCGGATCTGTTCCCTTCTTCCAGAGAAACTGCACATGAAGCCGTGGGGGTATGTCCTCGCTGCGGAGCCCCGGTATATGAAGGAAAGAAAGGTTTTTTCTGCGACAACAGGGAATGTTCTTTTGCTCTTTGGAAAGATAACCGTTTCTTTTCCAGCAAGAAAAAGTCCATCACAAAGTCTGTGGCAGCGGCTCTTTTGAAAGAGGGCCGTATTTCTATGTCCGGGCTTTACAGTGAAAAAACAGGAAAGACCTATGATGCGGAAGTGATCCTGGATGATACCGGCGGTAAATATGTGAATTTCAAGCTGGAATTTCCCGTAAAGAAAGGCAGGCGTAAATGAGTGACCGAAAAACCTTTGAATATGGCGGTTATCACTTCACGCCCATACGAAAATTTCACAAAAAAGAAGGCGACTTTTTCGCCATATCGAAACGGCTGGCAAGTGACCCCAACTTAGGGCTGTGTACCTATCAGGATCGGCAAAAAGCACCTTATGATTACAAAGACTTTTATACCGTTTCAACAGACAAAGAATGTGATATTTTCCGCTGCGAAGAAAATGGATTGTTGTATGTACCAGGAAAAAATGAACTTTTTATTTACCATGAACCAAAACAGAAAAAGCGGAACTCTATCGCCGATGCCCTTTCACAGCCCAGGAATGTTACTGATACAACCGAAATTTCCAGCGGTCGGCAAAGCAGAGCCCCGGAAAGGTAGGCGTTATGGCGGAGAGAGAATTGAACCGCTCGGAGCGGGCTACGATCCGAAAGCTGGTTACGGAGCTTTGCGCCAACTATGACTCCCAGGATAAGATCTGCCTTCCTCTGGACAGCCCTTGTTACATGCTGAATAAATGGTGGACCGGTGCTTATTGCAGGTACTTTGAAAAAGCGGTGCTGCCGGTGGATGCAGCACTGGAATCAGCCATTACCGGCGAGGACACCTCCATGAGACAGAAAATATGCCCTGTGTGTGGAAAGGCATATCTTCCTACAACCAGCCAGGCATATTGTTCCGCTGCCTGCCGGGTCTATGCAAGACGGAAATCCGAGCGGGAACGCAAACGCCGGAAGCGGCAAAACCAACTATGATATGTACGCAACTTAGCCCCAAAAGTCCTTGATTTTCAAGGGCTTTTTGCACCTGTTTTCAAGGGCGCTGTATAAGAATACTCCAGTGCTTTGAAATGAGGTTAAGTTGCGGACAAAACATATATTTTAACAAAAACGATAGGAGGCGATTTTTTTGAATATCAACACGATTACTGCGGAGGATCTTCGCCGCATGCCGGATAAGGAAGGACTGATTTTACAGGGCTGTGGCGGGGATCTGACAGAATGGGTGGACGGGATCAATGAAATGCTGACAAAAGCAGGCATATTGAAAGATGGCTGTCAGTTTGAGAATGTGGCTGCTTTTCAGCACGGCGAACTGACCTGTCTGCTTTACCCGTTTGATGATGTGAAACTGGATATAGGAAAACTTGCCCTGTGGCGTTTACAGACCCATGAAGTCTATGGCGGCACATGGCTGTCGGACTTTGTGCCGAATTATTTAGGCGGATTTATAGAAACACCGGAAGCGTTGGCAGATAAACCGGATTGTCCACTGATCGGAGCAGATGGGAACATTTTTAATCTGCTGGGTATTGCTTCCCGTACTTTGCGGGAGCATGGTTTGAAAGAACAGGCAAAAGAAATGTCTGATCGGGTATTTGTTTCCGGCAGTTATGGAGAAGCGCTCTGTATCATTGGCGAATATGTCAACATCACAGATTCCGAACCGGAGCATAAGAATTCTCTCCGTCAGCAGCTAAAAGCAACAAAACCGGCAGACCCGGTAAAAAAGCAGCAAACTTCCAAACAGCAGGAACGATAAGGAGGGATGCGGAATGGAAAAGAAACTGACCTATGGTGTATGGGCGGTACGAAGCAGCACTTCTATTTTCGGACCGGCACAAAGCTGGTGCAAGGAAAATGGAAAACCGTTGGAATTTGATAGCAAAGCCGATGCTGAAAACTATGCAAAGGAAGCCAACGAGCATACGACAGCAAATGTCCGATACTATGTGAAAGAAAAAGAACCGGAGCCCGGTGCTGTTCGGAAAGGAACATCTCAACCGGAGCTGGATGCACGCAGCCATGAAGAAGTGACACCAAGAAATGATGCATCGGAAAAACAAAATGAGATTCCGGGCAGACAGATTCCTTCTCAAACAGATCCGCTGGTAGAAATCCGCTCTGCGGTTCATAGTAATTACGCAGGCATGGTCGCTATGCTGGGTGCGGACAACCGTGTGTATTTGGGGCGTGAGGAACGCTGCCATTGTCAGGATATGCAGCCATCTTACTATGACAATCAGGATGGTTCCCTGTGCTTTGTCTGTGATCAGCCCGACATGTATTATTTTCTTTATGGAGAAGGCTGGGCGCATACCCAGACGGAAATGCTGGAACGAGGGCTTACCCTGCGCCAGTATGAAGAATTTGCGAGACTGCAAAATGGCGTCCTTGCACAGTTTACCACACAAAGAGAAATCCTGTTTGCCGGACAGCCATTTCAAGCGCCAGAAAGTTATCTTCGCAATGCGGAACTTTATGAGGAAGGACAAACCGGCAACTACAATATGCTGGATGGCAGGCTGAACAACGAACCTCTTGTGCGTCCGGATCTGACAGATGGACAGACGGATGAAGAAATCCGGGAGCTGATGCCGGAAGCAAAGCCGTCCTTGATGGACCGTCTGAAAGCAGATAAACCGGAGCATGAAGCAAGGCAGATGATCCCTCCGGTGCCGGAAAGGGAACGCTGATGGCTGGGGTAAGATTTGAGGATGTAGATCTTCTGGGTGCTCTTTCCCGTATCGTAGATCTTCATACCCAACATTATAAAGAGGACTTTGACCTGGATAAAGAACTGATCTCAAAACTGGCTGTGTCAGACCGTTCAGAGGATAAACAGCTTCTTTGGATGTCACGCCCCTGCGGAACCTATACCCTGCGTGAACGGGAAGTTTATCTGGAGGGCAGCCATGAAAACAAAGTGTGGCGGTTTTACCAGGAACATACAAATGATCCCGTTTTGGCTTATGCTATCTCTTTGAAAGAAGTCAGGGACGGAAAAATATTTGGCGATCTCTATCCGCTAAATTACAGAGAACATGTGGAACGGATGAAAAAACTGACCTGTCCAATCGGAAATGTAGCCGTTGCATTTGAGGATGGAAATATTATCACGATTCCCTATCAGGAACGGAGACAGCTTATGAACCGGCTTATGCCAGAGCATGGAGCACCTAAAACAATGACGTATCTGCCAGAAAATGAGCCGGAGTTGATGATGATCCTAAAACGGGAACGCTTCAAACGCAGCTATCATGCGACAGCCGGAAATCTGGAGGAATATCTTGATAAGCTGGAAAAGACCACCTTGCGGGAAAAACTCAAAAGAGCAAAGACGGTGGTTTCAACACAGGAGGTCTCATCTCATAAAAGAGGGTTGGAACGATGAAGGGCAGGCATAACAAAAAATCTGTCCGCGTCGAATTTGTCATGTCCGAAGCGGAGGCCGAACTGGTAAAAGAACGCATGGCGGAACTTGGCATTACCAATCTGTCGGCATATCTGCGAAAGATGGCCGTAGACGGTTACATCATTCACCTTGATATGGGAGACATTCAAGAAATGATCCGGCTTCTCCGCATTTGTTCCAATAACTTAAACCAATATACCAGACGGGCCAATGAGACCGGCAATATTTATGCCGCAGATATAGAGGACATCCGCACCCGTCTGGACAGCCTTTGGGATGGCATGGACAAACTGATCCGGGGATTTGCAAACATTTCATAAACATCCGGAAAGCCGTTGCTTTCTTTTTGCCGTCACGGTAAAATTTTTATAAGGGCAGATACCCTTCTGAAAGGAGGCAAAGCGTATGCGTTTGATAGGTAAATTACTGGCACTTCCTTTTATGCTGGTTACGGGAATTCTTTATCTGGTATGTAAATTTTTGGTGGTCCTTTCCGGTGCGGTACTTGGGATTCTTTCCGGGATCATCTTTTTGGCAGCATTGGTGCTGTTCTTTGTCGCAGGATTTTTGCCGGGTCTTGCCTGGCTTATGATCGCCTTTCTTATCAGTCCATACGGTCTGCCTCTGGCGGCTGCATGGCTGGTAGGGATCATTGGTGGGACAAACAGTGCCTTAAAGGATTTTATATTTGGTTAAGCAGATTTGGCGGGGCGCATAGGCAGCCCCGCTCTTTTTCTGCAATTATAACTTCTCTGATTGAAATTAAGTTAAGGAGGTGACGAAAATGGCGACCACAAGACTGATGCCGCTGCACATAGGAAAAGGCCGGGATATTTCTACTGCGATTGCAGATATTATTGATTATGTAGAAAATCCGCAGAAAACCGATTTGGGAAAATTCATTTATGGCTATGAGTGTGATACCCGGCTTGCTGATGCAGAGTTTCTTCTGTCCAAACGACAGTATGCAAATCTGACCGGCAGAAATCAGGGTGCAGATGATGTGATCGCCTACCATCTCCGTCAGGCATTTAAGCCCGGCGAAGTTACGCCAGAAGAAGCTAATCAGATCGGCAGGGAGCTGGCACTGAAGCTCACAAAAGGAAACCATGCCTTTGTTGTCTGCACCCATGTGGATAAGCACCATGTCCATAATCACATCATTATCAACTCTACTACACTGGACTGTCAGAAAAAATTTCGCAACTTCTGGGGTTCTACCTGGGCAATCCGGCGAATGAATGACAAGCTGTGTTTGGAGCATGGACTTTCGATTGTAGAAAATCCGAAACCCAGCCGGGAGCATTATGGCACATGGCTGGGAAATAAAAAGCAGCCTTCCTTTCAGGAGCAGATACGCATTGCTATTGATGCTGCATTAGAGGAAAAGCCAAAAGATTTTGAGGAACTTCTACAGAAGCTGGAAACTGCTGGGCTGGAAGTCAACCGTGAAAGAAAACATCTTCGGTTCCGAGTTCCGGGACAAGAAAATTATACCCGATGCGATACGCTCAAAGGCGATTATACAGAACAAGCCATCAAAGAACGGATTGCCGGTACACGGACAGTAAAACCCCGCCATGCCTTTTCTAAAAAAACGGTTTCCAAAGTTGGATTGCTGGTTGATATTGAAGTTGCAATCCGTTCCGGCAAGGGCCCTGGTTATGAGCGCTGGGCAAAAGTGTTCAACCTAAAGCAGCTTTCTCAGGCAGTGCTCTACTTAAAAGAACATGGCGATATGGGTTATGAGGATCTTCTGGAAAAAGCCAACGCCACTACCACTAATTTCAATACCTTATCCGTTCAGATCAAAGATCTGGAGTCAAAAATGAACGCCAATGCCGAGCTGCAAAAACAGATCGTAAACTATGCGAAAACGCGGGCTGTCTATGTAGAATATCGCAAAGCCGGGTACAGCAAAAAATTCCGAACAGAACATGAAGCTGAAATTCTGCTGCACCAGGCGGCAAAGAATCATTTTGACGAGCTGGGAATCAAAAAGCTCCCCTCTGTCAAATCTCTCCGGGAGGAATACACCGATCTTCTGGAACAAAAACGGAAAGCCTATTCTGCCTATAAGCAGGCCAAAAATGATATGAAAGAACTTCATAATGTTCGGGCCAATGTGGAATACCTATTAGAGATTTCTTCCCCACCACAACCGCAGCGCAGCACAGAAAAATCCCGTCAATAAGGTTTGCTAACTTGAATTCTATAGACCTTGACTTTCCTGGACTTCTTAACTATAATAATACTCAAGCAGGGGGACTACCTTGTAGTTGAGAAGGTTAAAACCTGACCCTTTGAACCTGTTGGCTAATACCAACGCAGGGAGCTGAAGAATACAGATTCGTATTTTTTGGACATTCTCTGTTTTGGGAATGTCCTTTTTTAATTGAATAAGATATGATATGTGTTTGCGAGGGAACTGAACAAGTTGAAAAAGGTAAGACCTGACCTCTGGACCTGTCGGCTAATACCGGCGTAGGGAAGCAATTTCTTACGCTCGTATTGCGTCTGAAAGAGCTTCTAATTGTTTTAGAGGCTCTATTTTTTTATTTTAGGAGGAACAAACATGGCATTTATGAAAGACATTTTAACCCGCAACATCCCCATTTGGGAAGAATGTGCAGCTACCCCATTTGTGCAGGAAGTGCAAACTGGAAAGCTACCTCTTGAAAAATTCAAGAGATATATGATTCAGGATAGTATCTATCTGAAAAACTATGCCCGCATATACGGAAAGGCAATTTTTCATGCTGCTACATTAAGAGAAATTCAGCTTTACTACTCCATGCTGAACTTTGTAAATGATACGGAATCGGAAGTGCGGCTGGATTATCTAAAGCAATTTTGCATAACAGATGATGATATTGAACTGATCGCCCCTTTGCCTGAAAATCAAAATTACATTGATTTCATGTTTGAGATTGCGTCACATGGAAAGAATGAAGAAATTTTAATGGCGGTTCTTCCCTGTATGCTAAGTTACAGCTATATATTCCGCAAATTGGCGGCTGTTCCTACAAGCAGACAGTCAAGATATTGGGACTTTATCAAAGATTATGCGGATGAACAATATGCAGAAAGCTGCAAAGAATGGTCTGCTTTTGCAGAGCATAAATGTGCCGGGTTATCAGTAGCAAATAAAAAGTATCTGGCTGATATTTTTGAAAAAGCAAGTTTGTTAGAGCTTGCTTTTTGGAAGATGGCCTATCGGAACGAGAGAATGGAGGAAAATGCAAAATGAAAAAAGTATTGTCCATTGCCGGATCAGATTGCAGCGGAGGTGCAGGTATTCAGGCTGATTTGAAAACTTTTTCTGCTCACGGTGTATTTGGAATGAGTGTTATTGTTTCTGTTGTTGCAGAGAACACCAGCCGTGTTATCGACATCCAAGATATTACCCCGGATATGATTGAAAAACAGATTGACGCCGTATTTGAAGATATTGAAGTGGACGCAGTAAAAATCGGTATGCTTTCTACACCAGAATGTATGAAAGCGGTGGCAAAGAAACTATTACAATATAAGCCCCAAAATGTTGTAATCGACCCGGTTATGTATGCCAAAAATGGCTGCCCATTGATGAATCCTACGGCGGTTTCCACCTTGATAGACACAGTAATTCCACTGGCCGATGTACTTACTCCGAATATTCCAGAGGCAGAGAAAATAGCGGATATGCAGATTTCCACAGTTTCAGATATGGAGGCTGCCGCAAGAAAAATATATGCCATGGGTTGTAAGGCGATTGTTGTCAAGGGTGGACATCATATAGGAAATGCTGTTGATGTCCTATTTGATGGAGAAAATTTCTACCATTTTGAAACATCCCGCATTGATACGAAAAATACTCATGGGACAGGCTGTACCTTTTCTTCTGCAATCGCTTCCCAGCTTGCAAAGGGAAAAAGTGTTCCGCTTGCAGTCGAATCTGCAAAGGCTTATGTCACAATGGCAATCGAACACTCTCTTGCGATTGGAAAAGGCTGTGGCCCGACGCACCATTTCTACGAATTGTATCAGCATGGTTTATCTAAAGAATAGGCAGGTGCAAAATGAACTTTGATTATACACTTTATCTTGTTACTGATCGTCAACTAATGAGCTGCGATAGCCTGACAGAAGCGGTAGAACAGGCAATTTTAGGAGGCTGCACAATGATACAACTCCGAGAAAAAGAATTGTCCTCATTAGAATTTTACAATCAGGCTGTTGCCGTGAAACAGGTTACGGATAAATACCATATTCCCCTCATCATAAACGACAGAATAGATATTGCAATGGCTGTGCAGGCTGCGGGAGTACATATTGGACAGCATGATTTACCTGCGGCTGCCGTCCGCAAAGTAATAGGAGAAAATATGCTGTTGGGGGTATCTGCTTCTTCCATTGTAGAAGCAATACAGGCACAACAGGATGGTGCGGATTATTTGGGAGTTGGCGCAATGTTCCCTACTGGAACTAAAACCGACGCTGATTCTGTATCAATGGAAGAATTACAGAAAATCCGCGCAGCCGTTTCTTTGCCGATAGTTGTTATTGGCGGTATCAATAAGGGAAATGCAGGGCGTTTCAAGCCCATGGGAATTGACGGGCTGGCTGTTGTATCTGCCATCATAGCGCAGTCTGATATAAAAGCTGCTGCTGCGGAACTGAAAGATTTATTTTGCGGAAAGGAAAAGAAAAATGGATTTTAATGCGGCAATCTTTGATTTAGATGGAACAATTCTGGATTCAATGGATGTATGGGAGCATATAGATATTCAGTTTTTGAAAAAGAGAAATCTTCCCGTCCCGGAAAATTATGTAACTGAAATATGTGCAAGGAGTTTTGAGGAAGCCGCACAATATACCATTGATCTTTTTGGATTGCAGGAAACGGTAGAGGGAATTATTGAGGAATGGAATAATATGGCGGTCGAGGAATACAGTAACCATGTCGGTCTGCTGCCCCATGCCCTTGATTATCTTCTGCGCTTAAAAGAACATGGAATAAAACTTGCAGTTGCTACGGGGTTGCCGGAAAAGCTCTATATTCCATGCTTAAAGAACAATTCTATTTTAGAATTATTTGACGCTCTATGTTCAACAGATGAGGTTCAGCGGGGAAAAGAATATTCGGATGTCTTTGAATTGGCCGCAAGAAAATTAGGGGTTGCACCTGAACACTGTATTGTGTTTGATGATGTGCTTCCAGCAATTAAAAGCGCAAAGGCAGCCCGTATGTTAGCAGGCGGGATTTATGATAAGTATTCCGCAGATCAGCGTACAGAAATAGAAAGGATTGCGGATATTTACTTACTTGATTTTCGGCAAGCACCGATCCCACACAAAGAGGTATGAAAATGGAAAAATGGGATTTATATAATGCAAAACGGGAAAAGTCTGGAATAACAGTGTGCCGTGGAGAAATCATACCCAAAGGGCTGTATCATTTATCTGTGAGTGTATGGATCGTCAACCAGCAGGGGCAGTATCTTTTATCACAGCGGCATCCGAAAAAGCAATACCCTCTTTATTGGGAATGTACGGGTGGTTCTGTACTTTCCGGGGAAACCAGTTTACAAGGAGCAATCCGAGAGGTAAAAGAAGAATTAGGAATACTGCTTACTCCCGGAAGTGAAAAATTGATTTATCAGAGCAGACGGGAAAATGTGCAGGATTTTTACGATGTTTGGCTATTTCATAAGGATATAAAGATTGAAGAAATGCGTTTACAGGAAACAGAAGTTGTGGATGTTCAATGGGTAAATCCAGATAAGTTATTTGAGATGTTTCGCCTGAAACATCTGCACCCTCTAATTACCTATGTAGATCAGCTAATAGGCTGAAAAAGCGCCGGGCGCAGAGGTATCAAAGCCTCTGCATCTGGCGCTTCTTTTTTGTCATTTTTCCCGCATTTAGAACCCCGTTTTGCGGGGAACAGGATAACTTTATCCACCTGCCTGCCTGCCATGCGGAAAAACCCTTGATTTCCGTGGACTTTTAACGCCCTAAATGCGTAGACAGGAGGTATCTTTTCCGCTGGCGCTCAGCCTTTTAATTCCGTGTTGCACATGAGGCGGAAATCTTACTGCACCAGACAGCGAAGAATCATTTTGACGAACTGGGAATCAAAAAGCTCCCCTCTGTCAAATCTCTCCGAGAGGAATACACCGATCTTCTGGAACAAAAACGGAAAGCCTATTCTGCCTATAAGCAGGCCAAAAATGATATGAAAGA
>ENA-UEPJ01000376-UEPJ01000376.1-human-gut-metagenome-genome-assembly--contig:-NODE-376-length-60982-cov-14.658074_pt1 | contig 60982 bp, 60 predicted proteins | sample MGYA00242890_ERZ507896 | MGnify/ENA primary metagenome ERZ507896 (study PRJEB26167, sample SAMN06115508) | human gut metagenome | host: Homo sapiens | place: China:Qinghai | collected 2015-08-20...
TTGAAGGCTTGTGATCCTTATCTGAAGTATGTGTTTCTGACTGGTATCACCAAGTTCTCTCAGTTGAGTATCTTTAGTGAATTGAATAATATCAAGAATATCAGCATGGATGAATCATACGCTGCAATTTGCGGAATAACGGAGGATGAGATGCTAACGCAGATGAAAGAGGATATGGGGATGTTGGCTGCGAAATTGAATATTTCTCCTGAAGAGGTCTTGCTGAAGTTGAAGGAGAATTATGACGGTTATCATTTCACTTATCCGTCTCCCGACCTCTATAATCCGTTCAGTCTGTTGAATGCTTTTGCGGATGGCAAGTTCGGTTCTTACTGGTTCGGTAGCGGCACTCCTACATACTTGATAAAGATGTTGGAGAAGTTCGGTGTTGAACCTTCTGAAGTCGGAGGAAAAACAGCAGCTGTGGAGGATTTTGATGCACCGACGGAGACAATGTCCAGTATTACTCCGCTGTTATATCAGAGCGGTTATATCACCATCAAGGGTTACGATAGCGAGTTGGGACTGTACACATTGGATATTCCTAATAAAGAAGTTAGGGTCGGCTTGATGAGGAGTCTGTTGCCTTATTATGTGTCTACACCTACTGAAAAAACGAATACCATGGTAGCTTATCTTTCCCGTGATATCCGTAATGATGATATGGATTCTGCGTTGCGTCGGCTGCAGACTTTCTTGTCTACCATTCCTTATTGTGACAATACAAGGTATGAAGGTCACTATCAGCAGATGTTCTACATTATTTTCAGCTTATTGGGTTCTTTTGTGGATGTTGAAGTCCGTACCCCCCGTGGTCGAGTGGATGTGGTGCTTCGTACGAAAACAACGCTCTATGTGATGGAGTTGAAGCTTGACAAGACTGCCGGTGAAGCTCTGGAACAGATCAATCTGAAGAATTATCCTGAACGCTTCGCTTTGTGTGGGCTTCCGGTAGTGAAAGTGGCGATCAACTTTGATAGTGAACGCTGTACGATAGGAGAATGGAAATTACAGACTATTGATAAATGGTGAGTTACTATACGACTCGTTCATAATTGGTAACTCTGAATAGATAGAGTTAGGGTGAATGACAGGCGGGAATAAAAATCCCGCCTGTTTTTGTTTGGTCGGCTACCGGATTTTATCTACCTTTGTAACTTAATTAAGTGCATTTTTTATAAGCAAGAAAAAACATGATTCGAAAAATAATAAAAGCTCTTTGGATTTTATTGGCAATCGCAGTAGTGGCTGTCGTCATTATTTTTGTTTCTATTTCGAAAGGTTGGATCGGCTATATGCCTCCAGTGGAGGAACTGGAGAATCCAAGTTATAAATTTGCGACGGAGATCTTTTCTGAGGATGAGAAAGTGCTCGGTACTTGGTCTTATAGTAAGGAAAATCGTGTGTATACAGCCTACAAGGACTTGTCACCCAACATTATTAATGCGTTGATTGCGACAGAAGATGTTCGTTTTGCCGAACACTCGGGGATTGACGCTAAGGCGTTGTTCCGTGCATTTGTGAAACGTGGTTTGTTATTCCAGAAAAATGCGGGTGGGGGAAGTACTTTATCACAGCAGCTTGCCAAGCAGTTGTTTACGGAGAATGTGGCGAGAAATACTCTCCAGCGTCTTTTCCAGAAACCGATTGAGTGGGTGATTGCCGTAAAACTCGAGCGTTATTACACCAAAGAGGAAATTCTGAGTATGTACCTCAATAAGTTTGATTTCCTGAATAATGCTGTCGGTATTAAGACGGCTGCGCATACTTATTTTAACCGTGAACCGAAGGACTTGAAAATAGAGGAAGCGGCTACCTTGGTTGGTATGTGTAAAAATCCGTCACTCTATAATCCTGTTCGTTTTAATGAGCGTTCTCGCGGCCGTCGTAATGTGGTGCTTGGACAGATGCGTAAAGCGGGATATATTACTGAATCCGAATGTGATTCTCTGCAAGCGCTTCCTTTGAAATTGTCGTATAACCGTGTTGACCACAAGGAAGGTTTGGCTACTTATTTCCGTGAATACCTGCGTGGTGTGATGACAGCAACCAAGCCGGTGAAGAGTAATTATCGTGGTTGGCAAATGCAGAAATTCTATGAAGACTCCCTTTCTTGGGAAACGAATCCTCTGTATGGCTGGTGTGCGAAGAATAAAAAGAAGGATGGTTCGAATTATAATGTCTACACGGACGGACTGAAGATTTATACGACTCTCAACTCGCGGATGCAACAATATGCGGAGGAGGCGGTAGAAGAACATTTGAGTTATTTGCAACCTTTGTTTTTCAAAGAAAAAGTAGGAAGTAAGAATGCGCCATACGCAAGAGTGCTGCCTGCGAAACGGGTGGAAGAACTGTTGACGAAGGCCATGAAACAGACAGAGCGTTACCGGCTGATGAAAGAGGCGGGGAATTCTGAACAGGAGATTCGGAAAGCATTCGATACACCGCAGGAAATGACAGTCTTTTCGTGGATGGGAAGCAAGGACACGATTATGACTCCGATGGATTCAATCCGCTATTATAAGTCATTCCTTCGTACCGGCTTTATGTCGATGGATCCTATGAACGGGCATGTGAAAGCTTATGTTGGCGGACCTAATTATACATATTTCCAATATGACATGGCGATGGTAGGACGCCGTCAGGTAGGGTCTACTATCAAACCGTACTTGTATACGCTGGCTATGGAGAATAATTTTTCTCCTTGCGACCAGGTGCGCCACGTAGAGCAAACGTTGATTACAGAAACTGGGGAACCATGGTCGCCACGTAATTCCAATAAGAAGCGTTATGGTGAGATGGTTACTCTAAAATGGGGACTGGCTAATTCGGATAACTGGATTTCGGCTTATCTGATGGGCAAACTGAATCCGTATGAATTGGTGCGGCTGATCCATAGTTTCGGAGTGCGCAACAAGGCCATCGACCCGGTTGTTTCACTTTGTCTGGGACCTTGTGAGATTTCTGTCGGAGAGATGGTGAGTGCATATACTGCTTTTGCTAATAGGGGGATTCGGGTGGCTCCTTTGTTTGTGACTCGGATCGAGGACAGTGAAGGTAATGTGATTTCTACGTTTGCGCCACAAATGGATGAGGTGATCAGTACTTCAAGTGTATATAAAATGTTGGTCATGTTGCGTGCCGTTATAAATGAAGGAACGGGCGGACGTGTCCGACGTTATGGAATTACTGCGGATATGGGTGGAAAGACGGGGACGACAAATGAGAACTCGGATAGTTGGTTTATGGGCTTTACCCCTTCGTTGGTGTCCGGCTGTTGGGTTGGAGGTGACGAACGTGATATCCACTTCGGATCGATGACATACGGACAGGGAGCTGCCGCTGCTTTACCTATTTGGGCAAAATATATGAAGAAGGTATTTGATGACCCGACTTTGGGATACGATCAGCAGGAAACTTTTAAACTTCCGGAAGGATTCGATCCTTGTGCCGGTTCGGAGACTCCGGATGGCGAGGTGGAGGAAATGGGACTGGATGATCTTTTCAACTAAAAAGATGCACAAATACATTGTTTGCATAGGGAGCAACTACAATAGAACGGAGAATCTGACTTTTGCCAGGCAGAAACTGGCGGAACAGTTTTCTCCTATCTACCGGGCACCTGAGTTGGAGACGGAACCTTTGTTCTTCAAAAATCCGGCTTTGTTTTCCAATCAAGTGATCATGTTCTTTTCGGATAAGGATGAGGAACTCGTGAAGAGGATACTGAAAGACATAGAACTGGCTTCCGGTCGTCTGCCGGAGGATAAGAAGGAAGAGAAAGTCTGTTTGGATATTGATATACTTTTGTATGATGATAAAATAATAAAACCGGAAGATTGGGAGAGGGAATATGTGCAGCAGTCATTATCCGCTCTTTATTCTTCATTATCTATTAAATAAATGAAATTTCTGGGAATTATACCTGCCCGTTATGCCTCTACCCGTTTCCCTGCGAAACCGTTGGCTATCTTGGGCGGAAAAACAGTGATACAGCGTGTGTATGAACAAGTAGCCGGCATTTTGGATGATGCGTATGTGGCTACTGATGACGAACGAATTGAGAAGGCGGTGAAAGCTTTCGGCGGTAAGGTGGTGATGACTTCTGTTCATCATAAAAGCGGTACGGACCGTTGTTATGAGGCTTGCGTCAAGATTGGAGGGGACTTTGATGTGGTAGTCAATATACAAGGGGACGAGCCTTTTATACAGCCTTCGCAGTTGAATGCCGTGAAAGCTTGTTTTGAAGATCCTACTACACAGATTGCTACATTGGTAAAGCCTTTTACTGCTGATGAGCCGTTTGCCGTACTTGAGAATGTGAACTCTCCCAAAGTGGTAGTCAATGCAAATTGGAATGCCCTGTATTTCAGTCGTTCTATCATCCCTTATCAGCGTAATGCCGAGAAGAAGGATTGGCTGAAAGGACATACCTACTATAAACATATCGGTTTGTATGCTTACCGTACGGAAGTGCTGAGGGAGATAACCGCACTACCGCAATCATCACTTGAGATAGCGGAATCGTTGGAGCAACTGCGCTGGCTGGAAAACGGGTATAAAATAAAAGTGGGGATCAGTGAAGTGGAAACGATTGGAATTGATACTCCACAGGACTTGGCGCGTGCAGAAGAATTTTTGAAAAATAGATTATAACGTTTATGGATCGCACGATACAGCCTGAGATACAACCTCTGAAAAATTTCCATATACAGACTCCTGTCAGGACAACGTTGCCGAATGGTATTCCGCTGACTGTTATTAATGCCGGTGAACAGGAAGTGGTGCGTATGGATGTGCTTTTCTCCGGAGGTCGCTGGCAGCAGTCGCAGAAGTTGCAAGCTTTGTTTACGAACCGTATGTTGCGCGAAGGTACGACGAAATATACGGCTGCCACCATTGCGGAGAAATTGGATTATTATGGTTCGTGGCTAGAACTCTCCAGTTCTTCGGAGTATGCTTATATCACTGTTTATTCATTGAATAAGTATTTAGCGAAAACGTTGGAAGTGGTAGAGTCGATGATTAAGGAACCACTGTTTCCACAAAAGGAGCTTCAAACTATTCTGGATACCAATATCCAGCAATATTTGGTCAATACCTCTAAGGTTGATTTTCTTGCACATCGTAGTTTGCTGAAGTCTCTTTACGGTGAACAACATCCGTGCGGGAAAATAGTGATGGAGGAGGATTATCATACCATAACTCCAGAAGTGCTTCGTGAGTTTTATGAGCGGTATTACCATTCCGGCAATTGCTCCATTTTCTTATCCGGCAAGGTGACGGATGATATCATTAGCCGTGTAACGGATATTTTCGGGATTCCGTTCGGGCAATATCAATTACAGATGCCGAAGTCGAGTTTCCCGTTTGCGGCTATACCTGAGAAGAGGATTTTTACGGAACGTGAAGACGCTATGCAGAGCGCAGTGAAAATGGGATGTACCACCATTACTCGCGAACATCCCGACTATCCGAAGCTGCGTGTGCTGATGACATTGTTCGGAGGTTATTTCGGTAGCCGTCTGATGTCCAACATTCGCGAAGATAAAGGGTATACTTATGGCATATCGGCAGGAGTAGTATTTTATCCGGATAGCGGCTTGCTGATTGTTTCGACGGAGACGGATAATGAATATGTGGAGCTGTTAATACAGGAAGTATATCACGAAATAGACCGGTTGCACCTGGATCCTGTATCTGCAGAAGAGTTGAGGATAGTGCGCAACTATATGTTGGGAGAAATGTGCCGCAGTTATGAATCGCCTTTCTCTCTCTCGGATGCGTGGATATTTATAGCTACTTCCGGTTTGAAGGATGATTACTTCGCACGTTCTTTGCAAGCCGTAAACGAGATTACTCCTGCGGAAATACAGGATTTAGCGCAGCGTTATTTATGCAAAGAGACATTAAAAGAGGTCATTGCAGGTAAAAAGTTGTCATAATTTGCTTTCCGGTAAGGGGCTTTTTGGGAGAGAAATCGTATCTTTGTCCAAATCGTAATTCTAAAAATGAGTAACAACTAAAATAAATGAAGAAATATCTATATACTACACTTTTATTGGCTCTCCTGGCACAAGAGGGGGTAATGGCACAAGAAAATGAAGGGAAAAAGGGCGGATTCTTCGGAAAGATAAAGGATACATTCTCTACAGAAATAAAGATTGGCAACTATACTTTTAAGGATGGCAGTGTCTATACAGGAGAAATGAAAGGACGCAAACCAAACGGGAAAGGAAAGACGGTCTTTAAAAATGGGGATGTCTACGAGGGTGAATATGTGAAGGGGAAACGTGAAGGGTATGGCATCTATATGTTTCCTGACGGAGAAAAGTACGAAGGACAATGGTATCAGGACCAACAGCACGGAAAAGGTATTTATTATTTTATGAATAACAACCGTTATGACGGTATGTGGTATCAGGACTACCAGCATGGCAAAGGGACAATGTATTATCACAACGGTGACTTGTATGTAGGTGGTTGGGTGAATGATAAGCGTGAGGGTGAAGGTACGTATACTTGGGCGAATGGCGCTAAATATACCGGTCATTGGAAGAATGACAAGAAAAACGGTAAGGGTACTATGAACTGGGATGACGGATGTAAATATGAAGGAGACTGGAAAGATGATGTCCGTCATGGAAAAGGAGTATTTGAATATACTAACGGAGATAAATATGAGGGTGACTGGGCAGATGATATCCAGCATGGAAAGGGTACTTATTTTTTCCATACGGGAGATCGTTACGAGGGTTCTTATCTCTTGGGTGAACGTACGGGTGAGGGAATTTACTATCATGCTAACGGTGATAAGTATGTAGGTAACTTCAAGGATGGTATGCAAGATGGGAAAGGAACTTTTACCTGGTCGAATGGTGCTGTGTACGAAGGTGACTGGAAAAATAACAGACGTGAGGGTAAGGGTATCTATAAATGGAGTAATGGTGATGTGTACGAGGGGGATTGGAAAGATAACCGTCCGAATGGTGAGGGGACTTTAAAGACTGTTGCGGGTATGCAATATAAAGGTGGCTTCGTTGATGGATTGGAAGAAGGCCAAGGGGTTCAGATTGATAAAGACGGTAACCGTTTCGATGGTTTCTTCAAACAAGGAAAGAAGAATGGTCCTTTTGTGGAAACGGATAAAGACGGGAAGATAATCAGAAAAGGAACATACAAATTCGGAAGACTTCAATAAAGTGGAAAATTGAGAGTTGGAAGTTGAAAGTTGGCTGCGCAATGAAGGCAGCGTTATCAAATAAAAATAATCGCAGGTTTAGTTCTTTACTTTACCTGCGATTATTTTTTATTTAGTTGAAAATGAAGTTTCGACTAGATGATATACTGTGAGCTGATTGACTCGTTGTTCATAACTCGTTTGATTGTCTCAGCAAACATATCGGCGATACTTAACTGTTTTACTTTCGCACACTTCTTAGCGTAAGGAATGCTGTCGGTAAATACCATTTCTGTCAGACCGGATTCCTGTACACGGAATGAAGCGGGATCGGACATTACGCAGTGGCTGGCAATAGCACGTACAGACTTTGCACCGGCTTCCAGCATAATGTTGGCAGCTTTGGTGATTGTTCCGGCTGTGTCTACGATATCATCGATCAATACTACATTTTTATCTTTCACATCACCGATAATCTGCATGGAAGCAACTTCATTGGCTTTCTCACGCGACTTGTTGCAGAGTACCAACGGTACACCGAGATATTTGGAGAAAGTGCTGGCACGTTTTGAACCTCCTACGTCCGGTGTAGCAATCACCAGATCCTCCAATTTCAATGACTGGATGTAGGGGAGGAATACGGCTGACGCATACAAGTGGTCTACCGGAATATCGAAGAATCCCTGAATCTGGTCTGCGTGCAGGTCCATAGTAATCAGTCGGTCGATACCTGCAACGGAAAGCAGGTCGGCTACTAGTTTAGCTCCGATAGATACACGAGGTTTGTCTTTTCTATCCTGACGAGCCCATCCGAAATAGGGAATTACGGCTACAATGCTCTTTGCTGATGCACGTTTTGCCGCGTCAACCATCAGGAGAAGTTCCATTAAGTTGTCTGAGTTTGGGAATGTGGATTGAACCAAGAATACATGGGCGCCACGAATTGATTCCTCATATGAAACAGCAAATTCGCCATCGGCAAAATGGGTAATGTTCATATTTCCCAGAGGACAATTCAGGCTTGCGCAGATTTTTTCTGCAAGATATCTCGAGTTTGTTCCCGAGAATACCATAAAGGGTGCTTTTTCGCTCATTTTGTAATAGATGTTTTACCTATTTGTTAATTTGCCTGCAAAGGTAGGAATTTCTCTTATTATTTAGAAGGACTTATTGTATAAAAAATCATTTTCTCTCCAACTTATCGGAAATATTTGTAGATTTGCGTAATTAATGGATAGTTGACGATGGATAATGAAAAGGATTTCTTTAAATAATAATGTCCGAAGAACAGGTAATGAGGCACAGCATAGCTCATTATCGATTATTTATTATCCGTTATCTATTCTGATAATTCTTTCTTTGTTCTTCTCGTGCACTGATATGGTGCCGACTAAAGAGGTGCGTTTGATTGATTCGCTTAATGGAACAGCGTATGCTTATCGTTACCGAAATCTGGATTCTTCTTATAAATATGCCGAACAGGCTTATAGTAAGGTGAACTTTTATAAGTCGGGGAAAGCGGAAGCTTTAAATAATCTGGGATTCTGGGCTTTTATGAATATGGATTTTGACCGTGCCGAAGCGTCTCATAAAGAGGTCTATAAACTGACTAAAAACGAACTTGAGCTTTTGATTGCCGATATCGGACTGATGAAAATCTGTCAGAGGACGGCAATGAATAAAGAATTTTATGATTACAGGAACAGTGCGTTGAGACGTATGAAACGTATTCGTGAGGAAAGTGATTTGTTTGCCGACAGGCACGAAAAGCTTCGGCTGGATTATGCTTTTACGGAGTTCTTTATTGTTTCCGCCATTTATTACTATTACCTTCAGCAACGACAGGAAGCGATTGCGTCGCTCAGTCATATTCCGGAAGAGGAAGCATTGGCGGATACTAATCAATTGCTTTACTATCATTATCTTAAGGGGGCCGCTTCTTTGGTTGAAGCAAAGACACCGGAAGAGAGAAAACTACGTGAGTTTGATCATTTGTATTATACTTGGCGGGCGGCTGTTCAGAGCAATCATCCTTATTTCGAAGGAAATGGTTTGCAAGGTCTTGCCAACTTGATGGCTTCTTCCGATAGTTTCGAGTTTTTCCAGACAAGGAGAGGACATATGCTAGAGCAGTTTGCTTTGCCGGTAGATTCTCTTTTACCTTTGCGCATGGCACAACTCGCGCTTGAGAGATTCCGCCAATATAACGACTTGTATCAGATTGCCGGAGCGTATGTTTCTATCGGGAAATATCTGAATGCGCACGGACGATATTCGGAAGCGCTGGATACACTTACGAAAGCATTGGATTGTGTGAATCGCCATCATATACTTTATTATCATCATGAAGCGGATACACTGGATAAGCTGCATACGTTTGCAGAAGGCGATACTACCTATACGGGAGTGCCTTGGATTGCGCAGGAAAATGTGAAGACCGTTCCTGAATGGATTTCAAGGATTCGGGAACAATTGAGTGTATCGTATGCAGGGCTCGGAATGAAATATGCTTCTGATTATAATCGGAATATTTATCTGGATATTTTGAATTTTACCCGCCAGGACAAGGAACTGGAAAGTCGTTATGTGTCATTGGAAGCCGGTTCGCGCCAGATGACGCTTGTCCTTTCTCTGGTGATTGCCGGATTGGTATTGGTGGTGATTTTCTGGTGGTTCTTTAATAAGCGTTCTAAAATAAGAAACCGGTTGGATGTGGAACGTTTGCAGCAGATTTTAGGACTCTGCCGGGATATTACTTCATCCATCCCAATGAATGTCCCTTTGATTCAGCAGGGGATAGATCAGTTGTTTGGAAAGGGACGTATGAAATTGGAAATATCGGAGGAAGGTAAGGCGACGCTGTGCTCTGGATATCGGCTGAGCCGCGACGAGAAGGCTTTGGTCCACGTATTGGAACCTTATATTATTTGGGCGGCTGACAATGAGCAGATGGTGGAAGCATTGAGTGACGAGCGGATGCAATTGGAAAAACAGCGGTATATCTATGAGCAGCATATTGCCGGAAATAAACGCCAGAACTTGATAAAAAAAGCCTGTATGGCTATCGTAAATGGTATCAATCCGTATATTGACCGTATTCTGAATGAAGTACATAAGTTGACGGAACGGGGATATATCGATGATGAAAAGATCAAGAAAGAGAAGTACCAGTATATCGACGAATTGGTTACTACGATCAATGAATATAATGATATTCTGGCTCTCTGGATTAAAATGAAGCAAGGAACGCTCAGCTTGAATATTGAGATATTCAGCCTCAATGAGTTATTTGAACTGGTAGGGAAAGGACGGCGTGCCTTTGAGATGAAAAAACAGACTTTGGAGATTGAACCGACCGTTGTCACGGTGAAGGCCGACCGTGCATTGACTCTGTTTATGATTAATACGCTGGCGGAGAATGCGCGTAAATATACTCCGGAAGGTGGGAACATCAAGGTATACGCACGTATGACGGATACTTATGTGGAGATTTCCGTAGAAGATAACGGACGAGGTATTTCAACGGAGGATGTGGAGCGTATCATTGGTGAGAAGGTGTATGATTCGCGCGTAATCGGGATGAAGAATGCGGAGGATCCGGAGGAACTGAAAGAAAACAAGGGGAGTGGCTTCGGATTAATGAACTGTAAGGGAATCATTGAGAAATATAAGAAGACGAATGATTTGTTCCGTGTGTGTGCTTTCAATGTGGAAAGTGAATTGGGTAAGGGGAGTCGTTTCTATTTTCGTTTGCCTTTAGGGATACGTAAGATAGTCGGTGTATTGCTTTGCCTGTTGCTTCCGGTAGGGATGGTGTCGTGTGTGCATGATTCTATTTCCCCCATGTTGCAGGAAGGAGATTCGATAGTTGTGGTTACGGATTCGGTATATGAGGATTTGCTGGATGCTGCGTCGGACTATGCAAATGCTGCATATTTTGCTAATGTGGATGAAGAATATGAACTAGCTTTGCAGTATATCGATTCGGCTATGATGTTATTGAACGAGCATTATGAGAAATATGCACGGGCGGAACATCCGCATCGTTATATGAAATTGGTTGGTGAGGGGATACCTGCCGAGATTAGTTGGTGGAATGAGTTGTTTGACTCGGATTATCATGTGATTCTGGACATAAGGAACGAAGCGGCAGTCGCTTTTCTGGCTTTGAAACAACTGGATGCGTACAGTTATAATAATTCGGCATTTACGGATTTGTATAAGTTGCAAGGAGAAGATCAGACGTTGGAGGCATATTGCAAGCAGTTGGAACGTTCGAATACGAACAAGACGGTGGGGATCATTTTATGTTTTGTCCTGTTGGTGGTTTTGTTGGTCGGGTACTATTTTCTGTATATGCGCAAGCGGCTGCAGAACCGACTGAATCTTGAACAGGTGCTCGAGATAAATCAAAAAGTGTTTGCAGCCTCTTTGGTCAGACCACAGGAGCAAGAGGATGCAGAAGCACTCCAACGAGAAGAGAGTACGCTAAAGGAAATCCCGCAACGCATAGTGGATGAAGCATTCGGGTCTGTAAATGAATTGCTTACGATTGACCGGATGGGTATTGCAGCGTATAATGAAACGACGCATAGGCTGGAATACGCTTCATGTCCCGGTCAGGAGATGCCGGAGATGGTACAGCAATGTTTTGATTCCGGTGAATATCTTGAACGACGGCATTATCTGGCTATTCCATTGAAGGTGGAAGCGGGAGGAGAACACCAGTGTGTGGGTGTGCTTTATCTGGAACGCAGGGAAGGGTCGGAGCAGGAAACAGATCGTTTGTTGTTTGAATTGGTGGCACGCTATGTGGCGATTGTGATATTTAATGCGGTGGTGAAATTGGCTACGAAATATCGGGATATTGAGTCGGCGCATGAAGAGGCACGACGTGCTCTTTGGGAAGACAGTATGTTGCATGTGCAAAATATGGTATTGGATAATTGCCTGTCTACGATTAAACATGAAACAATTTATTATCCGAATAAGATCAAACAAATTGTCGGTAGGCTCAATATGCAGAATATTTCAGAGAAGGAAGAACGTGAGGCTGTGGAGACAATAACCGAATTGATTGAATATTATAAAGGAATCTTTACGATTCTAAGTTCGTGCGCTTCCCGTCAGTTGGAAGAGGTTACTTTCCGGCGGGTGGTGATTCCTGTACAGGAACTTTTGGATACTGCCGGAAAATACTTCAGAAAGTCAATGAAGAACCGGACGGAGAGGATAGAACTGGAGATAGGAACGGTGGACGCAAAAGTGATAGGAGATCTGAATCAGTTGCGCTTCCTATTGGAAAACCTGATTGACGAAGCGTTGGCGGTTCACGAAGACGGTCTGTTGCGTTTGCAGGCACGGCAGGATGATGAATATATTCGCTTTCTTTTTACGGATACAAGACGCGAGAAGAGTATGGAGGAACTGAACCTGTTGTTTTATCCGAATCTGGCACGTATGACTGCCGGTGAAAAAGGGGAGTTGCGTGGTACGGAATATTTGGTATGTAAACAGATTATCCGCGATCATGATGAATTTGCAGGACGCAGGGGATGTCGTATTAATGCCGAACCTGCTGCAGATGGAGGATTTACGGTTTATTTTACTGTACCGCGTAGATAAAATAAGGAAAACACATAAAAGTTTTTAGATATAAGGAAATGGAAGAACAGAAATTTAGAGTAATTATTGTAGAGGATGTAAAATTGGAGTTGAAAGGCACGGAGGAGATATTCCGTCACGAAATACCGAATGCGGAAGTGATCGGTACCGCCATGACAGAGAATGAATTCTGGCCCTTGATGGAAGCCCAACTTCCTGATTTGGTTTTGCTGGATCTGGGGCTGGGGGGCTCTACCACTATCGGAGTAGATATTTGTCGGAATATATTCAAACGTTATAAGGGGGTTCGTGTGCTGATCTTCACCGGTGAGATCTTGAATGAGAAATTATGGGTGGATGTGTTGAATGCCGGTGCCGATGGAATTATTCTCAAGACTGGAGAGCTGCTTACTAAAACGGATGTACAGGCTGTAATGGATGGAAAGAAGCTAGTGTTCAATTATCCGATTCTAGAAAAGATTGTAGACCGTTTTAAGAAGTCTGTCGCTAATGATGCAAAACGTCAGGAGGCGGTTATCAGTTATGATATTGATGAATATGACGAGCGTTTTCTCCGTCATTTGGCATTAGGATATACGAAGGAGATGATTGCAAATCTGAAAGGTATGCCCTTCGGTGTGAAATCATTGGAAAAACGGCAGAATGACCTTATCGGACGTCTTTTCCCGAATGGAGAGCGGGTGGGGGTGAATGCTACCCGGTTGGCTGTGCGTGCATTGGAATTGCGCATTATTGATCTGGATAATCTGGAGCCTGATGATGAATAACTAAGGAAAGCTGACGAAGAATAAATCCTGAAAAGCGATGAAGACAAAATGGCGTATGCCCCATCCTGCTACGATGTTTATGCTGTTGACGATGGCAGTGGTTTTTCTTTCATGGATATGCGATATCTATGGGTTAAAGGTGACATTACCGCAAACCGGTGAAGACATTCGTGTGCAAAGTTTGTTGAGTCCGGAAGGTATTCGCTGGTGGTTGCGCAACGCAATTAAGAATTTTACAGGATTTGCTCCTTTGGGGATGGTAATCATCGCGATGTTCGGACTTGGGGTTGCCCAACATTCCGGGTTTATTAATGCGTGTATCCGTTTGGGGGTGGGGAACAGGAAAGAGAAAAAGAGAATTATTCTTTGGGTAATTGTTCTGGGGTTATTATCGAATGCCATTGGTGACGGTGGGTATATAATTTTGTTGCCTATTGCGGCTATGTTGTTCCAATGGGTAGGTCTCCATCCGATTGCCGGAATTGTAACGGCTTATGTTTCCGTTGCGTGTGGATATAGTGCCAATATTGTATTAAGTACGATGGACCCGTTATTAGCTCATACCACACAAGAGGCTGCTTTGGCGCAGACTGGATATCAAGGGAACACCGAACCTCTTTGCAATTATTTCTTTATGAGTGCTTCTACGGTGGTTATTACTGCTATTGTTTATTGGGTGACTGAGAAATGGCTTATTCCTAAGTTAGGGAATTATGAAGGAGGGATAAAGGTAGAAGCTTACCGGCCTCTGTCCCGCAAAGAACGGCGTGCTATTATGATCTCCATTGTCGTGGCAGCTATTTATGTGGCTCTTATTTTGTGGCTTACTTTTTCTTCTTACGGGATTCTACGTGGGGTAAACGGTGGTTTAATGCACTCACCTTTTATTGCAGGTATTTTGTTTCTTCTCTCATTGGGAGCCGGTATCACAGGAATGGCGTACGGCTTCAGCTCCGGTCGTTATCGTACGGATAATGACGTCATAGAAGGGTTAACGCAACCCATGAAACTTCTTGGTGTCTATTTTGTAATTGCTTTTTTTGCAGCACAGATGTTTGCATGTTTCGAGTATTCACATCTGGATAAGTGCCTTGCCATCATGGGAGCGGAACTGCTTTCTTCTTTTGAACCTGCTCCATTGGCTGCTTTGGTATTGTTTATCCTGTTTACAGCAACTGTCAATCTTATTATGGTATCTGCTACCTCTAAATGGGCTTTTATGTCTTTCATATTTATTCCGATGTTTGCGCAAATGGGGATTACTCCGGACATTGTACAATGTGCTTTTCGCATAGGGGATAGCTCGACCAATGCAATCACTCCTTTCTTGTTTTATATGCCTTTGGTATTGACTTATATGCGGCAATATGACAAGCGAATTACGTATGGAGCTTTGCTTAAATATACTTGGAGATATTCACTGGCTATCTTGTTTGCCTGGACATTATTGTTTGTTGTCTGGTATTTGTTGGAGATACCGGTCGGACTGTAAGATGTTTAATATCAGCTATTTAAAAAGAAAATCCGATAACGTTTAACTGTTACCGGATGTTAATAGTGATTCAAGTAACGTTCTTTAATCGCCTGATTATTAATTGTTTGCATAATTGTATAGCCTACAATATGCCTACGTTTGTTGTCTATTACAGGTTATTTCTTACTTAATAAGACTTGTATTAGACGTTCTTTCTCTTCAATGATCCTTTCTAAATCAGCTATTTTTGCATCCTTATCAAGTTCATTTGATTTTATTCCAGGTATGGGAATATTATCAAAGAATACACCTACAGGAACCTCCAAAACCTTTGCAATAGCTTCAATAGTTTCCGTATTCGTTGTTCCTTTTCTGATCATGGCCTGTATACTGCAATCCTTTTTCCCTATACGAGAAGCGAGTTCACGTATGGTGATTTTTTTTAGTTCACACAAATCCCTGATTAGTAAAAAATTAGCCATAATATTCCGACGTATAAAGAATTATTAACATGATTATTAATCACTAGTAGTGAAAATAAATATATCTTTGCTTTATAAAGTTATTAATAAAAAACGCACTTACAATAATAGTATGGCAAAAAAAACATTAAAAAAGAACGAGGACGGCGAAAAGTTGAGAATGTATTTATACAACCTTCCTCTAAAAGAATCTGCTGCAACAGCGCTAAAACTTGCAGAAGCATGCAAAGTACCGTATTACACGATTAGCAACTGGCGCTCCGGACGTTGTCGTATTCCCGAACTTGCAAAGGATAAGATTGAGGAAGTAACAGGTGTGAAAATCTTTCATAGTGAAAATCTTCCTCCAAAAAGTGAATAAATATTCGGGGCGGCTTTTGCCGCTCCATAGAATAACCGCCGGAGTGTGGAGATAACCCTGAAGGGCGAAAGCGGGTGTTATTGATAGTTCGATGCTATCCTCCGGCACATAACAAATCAATAAGGAACATTATGGAAATAATCAAACTAACGAAGAAAGAAGAGGAATGGATTAAGGAGCTGAAGAAGTTAATCCGAAAGAAACCTAAGAATCTGATTCTCTTTGCTGATGGAAATTTAAATATCTTGAAACTTGATAAGGATGATAATGATGGAGTGGGCGAAAATGGAAGAATGAAAAGTGATAGAATAGTAGAAATTATTCTTAACGCTTGTGATGGAGGTGTATTTTAATTAGAGTAAAACAAGAACAGAAATGAAGAAGATTATAACAATAAAAATAGAGGTGAACACAAACCATCCAGCTCGTGAAGAATGGCAGAAGAAAAAAGACTTTGTTTGCTCAGAAATAGACGAAGTCCTCGATCGTATACGTGATTTTACTCGTCCTTATAAAAAGGAATCTGGCAAATCACTAAGTAAAGCAACTATATATAGTGTGAGTATTCAAAATGTTAAGTAACCCTCAAAACGGATTAAATAAAAGTATACAATAATGAAAGCAACAATCACCACCCCGGACGAATTAACCATACTTCAAATAGAGGGAAGTAATGGGACTTATAAAATATTCAGTAGTTTCCGGCCTACGGAATCCCCTACGTTTGTAGACGCGATAGAGCAAAAATATAACTTGATGGAAATAAAGAATCTTTCTAACGGAAAAGGTTATTTCTTGGTTCATTTGAATAAGCAGCAACAGGAAACTATCATAGAGGATCTAAACGCTATCCTTTATGAGAGTGTAACGTGTGTGTGGTAGGAATAATATGAAAGAAGATAGACGCCTGCGAAATTTACGTTATCAGATGCGTAAGAAGGGGTACCAGTTTGATAATAAAAACTTGGTGGTTATTATGCCTTCGCATGATAAACGTTCTATCCTCCAGGAAAAGAGATTAAGCAAATTTGGTTTTTCAATCCAATATAATCTATTTGAACAATGAAGAATAAAGATTTAAAATACATTGCCCACGCTATCATTGTGGTTGCTTTTATGGGGCTGATTGCCTTTGTCATTTACTTTACGGGTAAAACCGCCTTTCTTTGGCTTCTGTTATTCGTCTTCCTGTATCAACCCTGGGGAGAAGTGAAAGCGAAGCAAACGGAAAACAACGAATAATAAGTAACTATGTAACTTTATAACGATGATCAAGGCAGAAGACATTTACAAAGTAACCAACAACGGCTTGGATATCATCTTACATTACTATCCGCAAGCCCGGGATTGTGTAGGAACTAACCGCCATTTTAAACGCCGGCCGTCAGAGGATGATGCGTCGGCCTGTATCAAATTATTCGGGAAGGAAGGTTCCCAGCAAGTTTATAAAGTAACGGATTTTGGTGATACCGGAACGGCTCAAAGCCCCATAGACATTTGCATGTACGAAGAAGGTCTCCGGTTTAACGAAGCAATTTTAAAACTTGCATCCATGTATAACGTAACCGACGAGCTGAACCGTAGCGTAAATAAACCGGATATCCGTAAGGTTCCGGCCAACCAGGATCAGAAAGACGGTACTAAAATATTTGAGCTTGCCGATCACCTTACTCCGGAGCAATTACGCATACTCGGCCCCCGTGTCACCCAGGAGAACGCCGAGGCCCTGCACTGGTATTCGGCCAAATATATAGGGTATGTAAAGAACCGCGAGGTAACATATAAATACGCTACTACGACATACCCGATCTTTATGCGTGAATGTCTGGTAAAACCGGCCGAGGGTGACGCCCCCGAAGTAAAATTCTATAAAATATACGAGCCTTTGAACCCGGACAAACAGTGGCGTTTTTCCTATACTCCGGAAGGTGTCAAGCCCAAAGACTACATAAACGGTCTTTCCGAACTGAAAGCCTTATACCGGGAATTTAATTCCAGGGAAGAAGCCGCGTTTAAAAAGAATCCGGCCAATGCTGAAAAACCATATAAGGAACAGAAGCTGCAGGAAGCCTTCATTTGTTCCGGAGAACGCGACGCCTTGTGTGTTAAGTCGCTGGGATTCCCCCCGATCTGGTTTAATTCTGAAACGTATAAACTTTCTGAACAGGACTATAAAGAGATTATGAAATACGTTGAAGTCCTGTATAACATACCTGATATCGACACGACGGGCAGGGTGAAAGGGACGGAACTTGCACTGCGCTTTATTGATATCCACACGATTTGGCTACCGGCCTGGCTTACTACTTATCGGGATCAGCGCGGCAAACCCCGTAAGGACTTCCGGGATTTCATGGAATTGAGAAGCAAAAGCGAGGATTTCCGTAACCTTATGACGCTTGCAATGCCCGCCAAATTTTGGTATTCCAGACTTAACGAAAAATCCAGGCAATGGGACCACAATATAGACGCGGACTGCCTTCACTACTTTCTACGCCTTAACGGTTTCTACTCCCTGCATGATGAAAACTCCAGTTCAACAAAATACATCCGTATAACCGGTAATATCGTAAAGCTAATCAAAGCAAAGGATATCCGGAAGTTTATTCGCGGTTGGGCACAAGAGAGCTTTTTACATCGTGATATAAGAAATCTTATTCTAAACAGTCCCAAACTATCAGACACCGCACTGGACAATTTGCAAGAAATAGAATTGGATTTTACCAATTATACGCATAATACACAAATGTTTTTCTTTCCAGGATGCAGCATGGAAGTAAGCGGGCACGGCATAAAGGAACATCCGGCCAACGGCAGCACATTATCCCACTACGTCTGGGAAGAAAACGTTTTAAAACACAAGGTGCGTCTAATGGAAAATATGTTCACCATTTCCAGGAAAAAGGATATTGAAGGTAACGATGTCTTCGACATTACGATAAATTCCGTTCCGTCTAACTTCTTCGGCTATGTAATCAATTCCAGCCGTATTTATTGGCGCAAAGAACTGGAGTATAATTTTGAGGATAAAGGGGTAGGGGAATCCGAAGCCTACCGGGAAAAGCATAAATTCGATATTGAGGGGGAAGGACTTACTGCGGAGGAAGTCGCCGAGCAGAAAAAGAACCTTATCAACAAGATTTTTACTATCGGCTACATGCTGCACCGTTATAAATCCCCTTCGCGCGCATGGGCACCGCAAGCCATGGACAACAAGATAGGCGAAGATGGGGAGTGTAACGGACGATCGGGAAAGTCCTTCATGTTTAAGGCTCTTTCCTACTTTATGAAGACCGTTAAACTTTCCGGACGTAATCCTAAGCTGATGGATAATCCGCACGTGTTCGATCAGGTGAACCAACATACCGACTTTATCCTGGTGGATGATTGTGACCGGTATCTTAATACAGGCCTTTTTTACGATATTATCACGTCTGACATGACCGTAAACCCGAAGAACAACCAATCGTTTACAATACCCTTTGAAGAATCCGCAAAATTGGGGTTTACAACAAACTACGTTCCCATAGATTTCGATCCGTCAACGGAAGCCCGTTTGCTTTATCTGGTCTTCTCTGATTACTACCACCAACGCACGGAAGATAACGACTACCGGGAAACACGTTCTATCCGGGACGATTTCGGCAAAGACCTGTTTTCTAAGACGTATTCCGAAAGTGAGTGGAACGCGGATATTAATTTCTTCTTGCAGTGTTGCCGTTTTTATCTTTCTCTTTGTGAGGAATCCATTAAACTACTTCCACCAATGGAAAATATAATCAGGCGTAAATATAAGGCCGATATGGGCAATAACTTCGAGGATTGGGCTAATTCTTACTTTTCTCCGGATAGCGAACACCTGGATTCTTTTATTGTACGTGAAAAGGCTTTCGCTGATTACAAGAGCTTTTCCGGTGTTAGTAAAATTACAATGCAACGTTTTACAAAAGCCCTGAAAGGATTTGTGGCTCTTTGTCCCTATATCGAGGAACTTAATCCGAAGGACCTTTGCAATTCTCAGGGACGTATTGTCCGTAAAGACAACGAAGGCAAAGCCGCTGATATGATTTATCTACGTTCATGCGGCCAGATGGAAACATCCACCGGCGGAGATCCGGCACCGGTTGATCCGACATTTGTATTTGTACCCGATGAACGAACCAACGATGAATAACGCTCATTTGAAATTAAACAGCATGACCGAGTTTACGGCACTTTGGAACAGCGGCGAGAAGTTCCGGAACTTTGCCGAGCAGGTTTACCACTACCTTTGGCGGATGAAGCCGGGCACTGTCTTGATATTGGAGCGTTATTCGGGTGAGCGGTTGGAATGGATCATAAAAACGGCCTGTGTCTTTATCCTGGAAGGAAATAACTGGATAGAGTATGAATTTAATGAAGACTATACGGCTGTCATACACCGTAATGTAGCTCCGGACGTGAGAAAGTGGATATTGAACCGTTGCCAACACCGGGTATAAGAGAATCCGACACCGGTAAAATACAAAAAGAGGGATCAGATACGAAAGTGTCGATCCCTCTTTTTGTCTGGAAACAAGCGTGCGTCCCTACTTATCCCTCCCCATACCCCACCTCTATTTCATACAAAATTTTAGTAACTCTGTAACCTTTGTTTGCTTGAAAGAAAATAATCTGAAAATCAAATAGATAAAGGAAAACAGAAGGTTACAAAGTTGCGGTTACAAATCGGTTACTAACTTTTTTTGTTTGTAACATCTATCTTTTCATCTATTACCGGAGGACCCGGTTACAAAGTATTTTTCTTCTATTTTTTTGTAACAGAAATTAGTAACGTTACTAAGTTGCAAAGATACAGCATTTTATCTTTACCGGTTGCCCGGTTACGAAATTACAAATATTTAGTGTTGAATTATATTATATCACAGGGAAGCGGAAACAAAGTGCGGTAAATCCGGGGATAGAACGTGCTATAATTATTTTTTCACGATACATTTATTAAAATATCGGTTATCTGCCTACATTTTGGTATAAAAAGCAGAATAACAGCGTATAAGGAAGTATCTTTGCGGTTGAACTTGAATTTTATTGTTATGATTACCACCCGAATACAGATTGAACCCTATTTGGCCGAATATATCAGGGGTAAATACTACGATGAAACAGTCGGTACCGTACGTTTTCCTTCTCATTCTGATATCTATGTGACAATTTACGATTTGATGGAAAAACGGCCTGTTAATTGCCCGTCCGATCGTGGCAATCTTGAATTTATGTTGCCTGATCGTAGAGAGGCTAATTTTGCCGGTGGCAAATCACCGGAGCAATTCAATTACATTTCTATTCGTGGAACCCGTTTTCTTGAAAAGAGGTTCCGGGCATTGATGTGGGCCGAATTGCATGAGGTTATGGACGAAAACAAACATTTGCATGGCGTTGAGTTTAAAGAAACGGTTTTTACCTTTATGAAAAGATATTCTATAGCTTCCATCCAGGAAGACGGACTATTGAAAAACTACCAAAGATGGCGGGATAGTTTCAGGCGTAAAACCAAAAGGGCTTATAATCGAAAAAAAATGTAAAAAACACGGTGTTTTTTTACCTACCAACTGTATCTGTTTGTCCTTTTTTGTCCGGTTTTTGGCTGAAAAGTGCTGAGTGATTGATTATCAATTAATTACAATTGTAATATGAAGAAAAATATAGTTTCTGCGGCTCATAGCCTCTTTCTTGTGTCCGTATCTAATGTTTTATCATTTGGGGTGGTACATTCCCGCGCTTTTATAAAAAGTATCGGGGAAGCGGAAGAAATAAAGATCGTTCCGGGGAGTTTTGTTCCGGGTGATGGTTTAAGCGACGGGCTTTATAATAAAAAACATAGTTTTAAGCTATCCGATGTTTCCGTTAATAAGACGGATTATCTGGAAAATTTGAAAAAAGGCCGCTATGTTGCTTTTTATGTCGATGAGAACGGAAACGAGCGTGTTTCAGGTTCTCCGGATTATCCTCTTTCTTTGTCTTACGAGATCAAAGGCGGTCTTTATTCCTGTACCCTGACCGGGTTTTCCATTGATCCGGACGCCTTCCGATAACTTTTCCCGTCCTTCTTTACCTATAATATAGGCGTTTTCTTTGTCGTAAAAAAGAGAACGTGGATAGAATACAGGAGATTTTTACAGCACATTGGGCAATTGCCGATAACGATTATTACCGGTTGCTTTCTTTGCTTGTACCGTGTGTTGCCGCCGGTAACCTGGACGCAATAGAGAAACGGCTCGACAAAAATAAAATAACCGCTTACGCTACTACCCCTTATCTTGCCAGCAAATGGGAACTGGACGACGATAATTTACCCGTAGACAGCGTGGCCGTCATAACATTGGAAGGCACTTTATATTCTTGGGAAACTTATCGTTTGGAAGAAAGGCTCCGGCTTGTTTTCAGTAACCCGAAGATTTGCGGTGCGGTTCTTTGGATCAACGGACCGGGAGGCATGGTCGCACATGTAGACCTGGCAGCAAAAATGATTGCCGAAGCCCCCAAACCCATAGCCACTTATGTAGCCGGTACCATGGGAAGTGCTCATTTCTGGTTAGGCACTTCCGCCGGAAGGACTTTTATTGCTTCCCCTATGTGCGAGGTGGGTTCTGTGGGGATTATGCTTACTTATCAATCCTTTAAGGAATATTTCAAGAAACAGGGTATTGATTACCGGGAAATTTATCCGGACAGTGCGGACCTGAAAAATTATGAAACGCGGGTTATTGAAAAGGAAAATAACGAGGAGCCTATAAAAGAACGGCTTACCGTGATGCACCGTATATTCTGTGATGCGATCAGTAAGAACCTGGGGATTTCTTACGATCCGCAGCTTCCTCTTTTCAGAGGACAGATTTTTACCGGTGATGTAGCCGTAGCGAATGGATATATCGACCAGTTCGGCACATTGGAAGACGCTGTAAAGTGGGTATTGGCACAGGCAACCGTAAGAAAAGTAAACGAGATGTATAATATATAGTATTAACTTCAAAATTTTGTATATATGAAATTTAAGAGCTTTTCCGCTCATATTCTGGCTTTATTGGGCTTGTCGGAATGGAGCAGGGTAGAGGACAAAAACTCTATCACAGTCGAGGAAGTGGCAAAACTGAAAAATTACGGTTTTACCGAAAAATTCCTCACGGATTTTAAGGCGTCCCTTGAAAATGATTTCCAGGACGAAACCGAAGACGGGGGACAGGGAGAGGGAAACGATGAACCCAAAACTACCGCTTTCCTCCGTGGCCTGTTGGGTGACACTGCCGCCCGTCTGACGCAGGCGCAAGAACAGCTTGAGGCACTGCAAGCACAACAGAGTGAGGAAGACAGAAACAACACGGCGGCAATAGCCAAAAAAGATGCGGAAATCAAAAAGCTTTCCGGTATTATCGCCCAACTTTCGGAGGCTTCCGAAAACGATCCGGGCAAAGGCACACAGCACAGCGCACACATGGACGGTAAAGGAAAGTTTAATTTGCAGGACGAAAAACAGCTGGGAGGCTTGCAGGGTGAAATGTTCTCACTTGACCGCCCGTATAACCTTCGCGCCAAAGCCGCATTAATGGAAGCTGCCGGTTTTGAAATGATCGCTCTTCCGAAAGCAAGTTCCATGGATTACAGCCGTTTGAAGGAAGATCTTGGAGCATTTTACCGTATCCCATGGCAACAGCGTTTGCAGTCGTTTTTAATGGAACTTCCTTCCATTGAAAGTATTTTCCCGCTTGAATCCGGTTATCAGGACCTGGCTACGTTGGTTAATATCTGGCTGGGTGAGTTCTCACAGGCCGGTAATGAGGAATCCGACTTTGACAAGGTGACTAAGGGTTCTTATGAGTTCGACGACGAAACCCTGCGTATGTTCAACGTGATGTTTGCGCACCGTTTTAAAAATTTAAAGGCTCTGGAGAAAACCTGGATCGGCACTTTGAACAAGGAAGGTTCAAACCCTATAAAATGGTCTTTCATCGAGTACATCCTGGCCGAAACAGCGAAGAAGTTGCATAACGAGCGTGAACAACGCCGTATTAACGGAATCCGTAAAGATCCGAATTTGAACGAACCGGGCAAAGCACTTGCCGCGGCTGACGGACTGTATGAGTTCTTGAATAAAAAAGTGAACGGACATACCGATATCAATAACGGAAAGCTCGTTTACCAGATCAAGCCGTTCGAGTTGGGAGAAATTACCGAAGCAAACATCGGTGAAAAAGTGTACAAGGGTACTTCCATGATTCCGGCCGTTCTTCGTGATAGCGGAAACCTGGCACTTTATATGCCTTCTCACTTTATTGTATTGTATCATAAATACAATGAATTGCATTACGGACAGAATCAGGATTACAAGGCTAACATTATGTACGTCAAGGAATACCCGGGGGTAAAGATTATTCCCGTGCCTAATGCGGATAACCACCACCGTATCTTCTGGACGTTTGAAGGCAACATTAAGACGTTTGAGGACAAACCGGGTGAAATGACAGCGTTCAATCTGGAACAGGAGGACTGGAGTTTGAAAGTTTGGAGTAACTGGCGTGAATCTATCTGGGCTATTGCCGTAGGCTTCAAATATACGAAGAAGGAAGATATGGACTATACGCGCCAGATGATCTTCTGTAATGAGTACGACCGCCCGGCGTCTTACTTTGTGGATGCTGACAAGGACAAGAACCCGTCGGCCAAACTTCACACGTCCATTGTTACCGTAGCTAATACGGCCGAATTTGCTATTACCGATATTGAAGATGCGCCGGTAGGTGCGGTTATTTCCCTGAAATGCGGAAGCGTGGATAAGGGTGTTAAGATCGAGAAAAGCGGAAATTTCAGTCTTATTGACGACGATTGGGAACCTGGCAAGGGAGATGTTATCAAACTGATGAAACGTGCCGACGGTAAATTTATCGAGATCAGCCGCGAAAATGCCTCTTCCGATGCGTTGCAGTTTGCGCCGGATGAAACGGCACCTTCCTTGCTTGACGGCGAAGTATTTGTTACCGGTGTAAATACAAAGGCAACGGCAATCACCAACTTTACTGATGCGGAAGCCGGAATCGTTTATACGATTTACGGAAACGGTTCTGAAAATGCTTCTACCATTGCTAACGCTGGAAACTTTGTCCTTACCGAAGCTATGACGCTTTCCGAAGGCAAGTTTATCAAATTGGCAAAAGCTTCTGACGGTAAATTCTACGAAGTGGCAAGAGGCTAAATTAATCGGAAGGGGTACTTTATCCCTTCCATTTTATAACCTTATAAATCATTAAGTTATGACATACGTAAAAGCAAGTGTAAGAAGACCAGTCGGCAATCCCGGTAACGGTATTCAGCCCAAGGATCAGCTCGTAATTTACGACGTTGACGATATTCTTTCCTTTCCGCAGAGAAATGAGGCTGGCGTGGTTATTGAGAATGACATCGTAATGAAGGCGGGACGTTATGCGATCGGTATTTACCTGACACCCGGTACCGCTGAAATCAGTTCCAACAGTGACGGGGAAACCGATGCGGAAGGTTATACGCCTTCCATTAAGTTCAATCATCCCGGTAACGAACAGGAAATCCGTGAGTTTAAGACAAACTGGCTGTCCAAGAAATGTATCGTTGTGCTCCGTTATTGTAGCGGAAAGCCTGCCGATCTGATCGGAACGCCTTGTAACCCGTGTAAGTTATCCGTATCTTATACCGGTTCCAATGAATCGAATACTAACGAACTTACTTTCGCCCAGATCAGCAAGGGGGATGATATCGCCATCTATAAAGGTACCGACACTTTGGAAGAACCGGTTGCCATCGTGGAAGCTTCTGCCACAGATATAGAGTACCAGACGGACGGACAATACCAGCTTTCCGGCGGTGCCGCTAAGATTGCAGGCATTACCGGGGGAAGTCATGGATCGGTAATTACTCTTATGGGATGTTCCGGCGTTGCGCCAACAGTGGAGAAAGGGGGTAATTTCCTTCTGAAAGGTGGTAAGACGTTCACCGCTTCCGAAGGCTCACAACTGACATTGCGGGCATTTGACGACGGATCAGAGGATCTGAAATGGATTGAACAAAGTCGATATGAGGCATAAGTAAACGGCTTTAATAAATAAAAAGAATCCCGGAACCTTAACAGCTCCGGGATTTTTTTTATTTGACTTTTAATTCGATCGGTTTACCACAATGGGGACAGGTGATCGTATTCTTTGTTTCCTGTACTTCCTGGCTGGATGCGAATAGTTGCCACATGGGGACATCTAAAGTAGTGGCGAATCTCTTAATAGTTTCTAAAGTCGGATTTTTCATTAATCCATTAAGATTTTGTTTTTTAATACCCAATAAGTCTGAAAAGGCGGTTTTAGTTAATCCCTTTTCTTTTAGTAATGCTTCAAAATTATCCATATCATTAAAATTTAATGTTGTAAAATTACGAATAGTTACTGTAGTAATGATATATGTATTACTAAATAGTGTTAAGGTAAGTTTTAAATATTACTTTTTGCTTGTTTGGTAATGCTTTATGCATTACCTTTGTGATATCAAAAAGGAAATAAAGTAATAACAATAAAAAATATAAAGATTATGAAAACAAAAATGAATGATAACGTAAAAGGTAATTTAATAGCTCAGATCATGGGTGAAATGAAATCAGCCGCTTTATTACAAAATAAGCCTTTTGATGAAAGTATTTTCTTCGACCTCATATTTATGAGTGATAAAGAGTTATTGAATGTTTCAAAACTTTGTGGTATTAAATAATATAACATCAACCAGCAGGGCGAAAGCCCTGCATAAATGATATAAAGAATGAAGGATATAGAAGTAAGCGGTGCACATATCACGGATGAAAGTGCCGAGATCTTAAGACAGTGGCAAATTAAAACTGAACCTGTATCCGCTTGCTATATACGGGTAATAGAGGAGACAATCGACGATTTGACGGATGAAGGAGGTGATCCCCTTTCTCCGGAAAAGATAGTAGGACGGATAAGAACCTTGCGGATGATGAAAAAGGATATTGAAATGTTATCAGGTGTATAATATCAATTTGAATAATTGTAATAACAAAGGGGAGCCTTCAGGTTTATTGCCCCTTTGTCCTTTTTTAAAGGTAATTGCCTTCTTTTCTTTGTACAACTAAAATTAAATGTATTATGAAACAGGAAATTATTACCTATTTGGCCGGTCCTCGTAATTTTATCGAAGGCGTGGAACTTTACGAAAAATACGGCGTTAATCGTATGTTGAAGAAATCTTTTCGCCGTCAGGGTGAGACGGAAACGATGAAGGCCATTCTTTTAGAGGAATTACGGAAGCTGGCCGGGCTTTCCGAGCGGGAATTTAAGACGATCCGCCGTAATTCCAAACAACCGGTCGTTGAAAAAGTGGAAAATAAAAAAGCAGAAACAACCCAACCGGAAATAAAATACAGTGATGATTTATTGCTGGAGCTGGCCGAATCCTTCGGCGTCAGTGTGGAAGAACTTGTTTCGTCAGACTTCCGGAATAAGGTACTTTCCATGGATGAAAATGCCGACCGTGTGGATGAATTGGAAGAACAGCTGGAAGAAGCGGAACAACGATACAAGGCAGCACCGGAAACCGTTACCAAAATGATACGTTTCCGCGAGAAGTTTACATTTCTGAACTCTCCGGATTGTCCTGATATCCTCAAAATACTTGTTTCCGATATGTTCACCGCTTATGGAAAGTATAAAGAAGCGTTTGCCCGCCTGGAAGCTGCTCCGGATGATATAAGCTCATTAACTACGGCGGAAGAGGCGCAGGCAGTTGTGGAAAATTTCATAGCCAACCGCGAGATGTGGAACGAGCTGGAATATTACCGGGAAAATGGGAAGATACTGGGCAAATGCGAAAAGGTAAAATCTTTGTCGGTTCGTAAAGGAGTTGAAAACCTTTCGGATATTGACATACAAAAAGCGTTGAATAACGCGCGTGCCAATCTTTCCAAGAACAAAACAAAGCTGGAACAGGCCGGGGATGATGAAAAGAAAAAGGCAAATGCATTTGCACTGGTCCAAAAGTGGGAGACTACATTAAAGGCAATAGAGGAAGAAATCGAGGTACGAAAAAAAAAGTAGTCGAACTTATTGCCACTTTAACAGAGAAGCGGAAACGGCTCACAAAGAATCAGGGCCGTTTTTCTCACCCGTGCGACCGTTCGGAATTGGGGCACCAGATCAAAATATTAACCATCCGGATAGAAAAAGAAGAAAGCCGGTTTAAGCAACTTTCCAATGATTAAAAACAAAATTTATAACGAGGATTGCCTGGAGACGTTGAAATGTATTCCAGACAACTCGGTCGATTGTATAATTACCGATCCGCCTTATTTTCTGGGAATGACACACAACGGGCAAAAAGGCTGTTTTAAGGATTTATCCATCTGTAAACCTTTTTACCGGGATTTGTTTCTGGGGTTTAAGCGGGTGAAGAAGCCCGAGGCTTGTGTTTATTTTTTTACGGACTGGCGCGGGTATGCTTTTTATTATCCGTTGTTTGATTTGTATCTGGGAGCGTCAAATATGCTCGTTTGGAACAAGCAATCGGGACCGGGAAATCATTATGCTTTTACGCATGAACTTATTTTGTTTCATTGTGGCAAAAATGTTTCCATTGGAGCCACCAATATAATAGACAATATTAAATCATTCTCTTCCGGAGCTAAAAAGATAGAAGGTGAGAAAGTCCATCCAACACAGAAACCGGTGGCGTTGATCCGTAAACTGATTGAAGACAGTACAAAGCCGGGGGATCTGGTCCTGGACACTTTCGGCGGTTCCGGTACTACGGCCGTAGCAGCCATTGAAAGCGGCCGGAATTTTGTTTTAATGGAACAGGACGAAATTTATTATTTCACGGCACAGAAACGGATAAAAGATGCGTATGAACGATTTAATGGTAGTAGATAGTATTTACCTGGATGCTCAGCAAAAAGAGGATGTACGGCGTTTGTCTTCTTTAGGGTATTCTCCGAAAGATATAGCCGTTTCCCTGGGGCTTTCTTTGGAAGGTTCCGGGCTTTTTGTCCGGGATGCGGAAACGGTGGGAACTTCCGTTAACTTTCTGATCCGGGAAGGGATTCTCGTAGCACGTGCCGCACCTGAAATAAAACTTCATGAAGCGGCGGAAGGTGGAAACGTGGAAGCTATAAAACAGCTGGAGGCCGTACGGAAAAGACATACTTTCGAACGTTTAATCGAACAAATGGATGACGACGAATTTAATTAAGCCCTCACGAATAGACTTTGACAATGTGGATATCAACCAGATTCAAAGGATTCTTTCTACCGGTACGCTGGAAGCACTCGCGCCCGATGAAAGGGAATATTATAGTCTTATGGAAATGGTACGGGGCCTTCGTGCCCGTATGCGTATAAATGGCAAGTTGGTGACAAAGGCCGGTATCATCCGCCTTTTGAAGTCGGAACCTTACGGCCTTTCGGACTGGATGGCCCGCCAAGTGTACGCTGACAGCCTCAATTTCTTTTATACACAGGATAATGTACGCCCGCAGGCTTTTGCTAACCTGTATGCGGAAAAGGCCGAAAATTGGGCGAATACCGTTTTTCTTATGGGTAATGTAAAAGAGGCCAAGAACTTGCTGAAACTGGCGGCGGAACTTCGCGGATGTTATAAGGAACAACAAACCGAAATACCGGAGGAACTGCTTTCACAGAAAAGTACGGTTATATATACTACCAGCCGTAAGGATCTGGGTGTTCCTGAAATAGACCGTAAGGAATTGGAGGAATTTATCGACGCGATACCGGAAATTCCTGTTATTGTACGCGAAAATATCAAGGAAGATGCGCGTATTAAAGCTTTTGACCTGAAAAAACGTATGTTATATGATATCAAAGAGTTCGGGGAAGATAATGAAGGTGAGTAACGCCGATGATGTGGAAATAAAATACGGCCACATTATCCAGGTCTTGACGGACTGGATAGATACCACTATCCTTGTATCTATTGACGGCCGCGGTACTGCCAAATCTACCGTTATACAAGCAAGACGTTCCGCCCGGTGTGTTGAAGAAATGCCCGGTGGGGCGTTCGCTTTTGTAGCCAATACTTACAGCAACCTGGAAGATAACATAATGCCTGCCGTACAGAAAGGATGGCAGCTTATGGGTATGATCGAAGGGGTACACTATGTGAAAGATACCCGTCCGCCTGAATCCTGGCGGCGTAAATGTTCGGTTATTGTGGATGATTACAAGCATGTTTATAGTTTCTGGAATGGATGTGTTATTTTCATGGGGTCATTGGATAATCCTTCATTATTGGCCGGAAAGTCTGTAATACATCTCTTTTATGATGAAGCGAAGTACGATAAGGAAATGAAAGTAAACCGCGCTATGCCGATTCTTCGCGGTGATGCGATCACTTACGGACATTCTCATTTATTTCTGGGGATAACCATTACTACCGATATGCCGGATATTGACGAAAACGAGTTCGACTGGTTCTTCCGGTACGTTAAGCAAATGGACCCGGAACGGATCATTAAAATAGTACAGGCGGCAAGTATGCGTAATGATCTGGTAATTTCTTTATTGAAAGAAGAAAGAAAAAATAAGCCTTCCCCTTTGAAATTGAAACGTTTAAAACGGGATATTGAATATTACGACCGGGCTTTATTAAAGTTAAGAAAAGGGCAGACGTTCTTTCTTAATGCTTCTTCATTCGCCAATGTGGAGATACTTACAGTTGATTATCTAAAGCGTCTGTATAATGGAACGCTGGAATTACACGAATTTAAAAAGTCGGTAATAGGTATGCGCCCGGGACTTCGCAGAGATTTACGCTTTTATGTTTTGTTTGGTGAAGGACATAAGTATTATAACGGTACCGCATCCGGGGAAGCTGCTTACAGTTCACGGGAACTTCGCTACTTGCACCATGATAAAGCGATTGAAGGCGGTATGGACTTCGGTAATATGCTTTCTCTGGTGATCGGTCAGCCGGACGGGGCTTACTATCGGATACATAAGAACTTTTTCGAGATACCGCCGGGCTGGTTCCGGGAAATTGCCGATCAGTTCCTTTCTTTTTTTCAGAATCACGAATGTAAGGAACTGGATTTGTATTACGACCGTGCGGGCAACAATTTCGAGAAACAGAAAGAAGACTACGCGAGTAAGATAAAAGACGCTATCGAGAAGGACGGTAGCGGAAGCCGTACCGGCTGGATCGTAAATCTAAAGAGCCGTAAACAGGCAGTTATCCGGCAGGATGCGGAATACGATTTTATGCAGGAGATAATGGGAGGTACGAACGAGAATTTGCCTATTCTTTTAGTGGATGCGGTGAACTGTAAAGAAATGGTAAGTTCCGTAGAGAAGGCAAAGGCGGAAATCAAGTACCGGGGTAATTCTAAGGTCGTGTTTAAAGTGAAGAAATCCGAGAAGCTGGCACCGAAAAAACTACCAATGTTATCCACCAATTTCTCCGATGCCTTCAAATACTTGTTGATGCGTCCTGGCTGGATAGCTCTAGTACGAGGCAAGCGGAAGCTGCAGGCCGACTCGTTTGTGGATCAATGGATAGAGAACAGGCATAAAGGGTAATTGCCTTGTAACGCTGGAAAAACGGTTTTCCGGCGTTTTTTTGTGTTACCAGGTTACGGGTACCCCTCCCAATAGGTCATATTTCACCTTTTAGGGGGAGGGCAACTGCTTTCCGCTTTCTGAGCGGCTCGGTCTTCGGAAGGTGTCATTTTTTTAGTTTTTGAAATTTTCTCCGTTTTTTGACTGTTTTTCAGTTATTTATGTGCATTTAGACCAAAATTTCACGCGAAAAAGTGCGTTTTTTCGGCTGTTTTACTCGTTTTTTGTCCGTTTTTAGGTGAATTACCGCGTGTTTTTAGTCGGTTGCCCGTTATTTTTTGGATAATATTCTTTATGAATGTATATATTTAAGTATTTTTGCAACTGTCAAAATTACACTGCACATATAACCGTCAGGAACTTACGGGTGGTACAAACGAGCGTATACACTAATTTTAAGTTACTGATATGAGAAAATTATTTTTATTATGTGTCATGTTGATAACGTTTTCATCATGTAACACTAATCCGCCGGAAGATATAGGGGATTCTTTCGCTGTAGCTAAAGCTTACGTCAAGTTAAATTTAAATTATCCAGAAGAAGCAAACTTTAAATTATCAGGAGTTGAGCATGAATATCTTGGAAATAACGAATGTATTGTAAAAGGTACAGTTATTGCTAAAAATGCTTTTGGAGTGAAATCTAAGTTAAAGTATAGGGTGAAATTAAGGTACAAAGAAGGAAGAGGAATAGATCCTCGTAATTGGGATGTATTGGAATGCTCTGTTTACTAATCTAATTACGTATGAAAAAAATATTTTTAGTTATTGTATTGGCTGTATTGGCAACGACAGCTGCTGAAGCTCAACTTCAAAACACCGTATTTAAAGCTAAAGTCTTTATTAGCGATAAACAAACTTCCATTGGTGAACACGATACAGAAATATTTAGCTATCCTGTATCTGATAGAAAAATAGAAATAGACAGTATTCATGGATTGGCGAGAATAGAACTACCAACAGGAACTAAGTTACGTAGAGTTATAAAATTTGTTGAACACTCTTATGAATCTTTCGGTAAAGTATATAACGGGTATTATCAAACAAATGCAAATGAAAAGATATATATTCGTGAAAATGAAATAGGATTTCATGCTTTTTCGACACTTGGTATGTTTTTTACTTTTCATTTAAAGGGAACGAAAGAAAGAAACGATGTGGAGGAGAAAGAAGAGGCAGAGAAAATGAATTACGGGAATATCTTAAATATGTATGGTTTTCATGATGCTACATGCTATAAATATAGAAAGATTGAAAAAGGAATAAATAAAATGACTGTTAAGTATATTCTTGAAGAAGAAAAACCTCTTTTTGAAGAAGTATTTATAAAGGGAGATTCTGTAATAGATATTTCGGTTTATAAAGAGTGTTTTATAAGATACTCGGATTTAAAGGTTAGTAATTATATAAAATTAAATATTAAGAAATAAGAGAATAATCATTTATGTAACGCTCGCCAATTTCGGTGGGCGTTTTTGTTACAAAGTAACGAATCGTATTGTCGAGAAATTTTCTTTTATTGATAAATATTTATTAACGTTTTTTTTTTTTTGTTCAGAATTTAATACCGACATTTGCCCATGCCAAAAATACTACTGTTATGCAGTCCGGTGAGTCTCGGTTATTGGCTCGAATAAACAACGGGCTTTTTTTATACCCGACAAATGCTTGTTTAATATAAGGTGGTTGCCTTTCCCTAAACTATATAACCCGATCTTCGGACGGTTTGCGGTAGTGTTTTTGGCGAAACAGGGAAATGGCTTCCGCCTTTTTCTTTTTTTAATAGACCAAAAACACTATCGTTATGAAAAAAGAATTTCAAACCGGCACAAGCTACGTGCCTTCGTTCCGTACTGGTAGCACGGACGTAAACACGATCCAACATCGTTATTTTCAGGAATTGGAAAAAGATTGTTCCATAAACTCGGCTTCTGATGCGTATTACTTATCCGCTATTGCCTGGTTCTGCCTTACTTTTATCTTCCCTCCGGCTGTTATTGGTGCGGCTGTTTGTGTGTACCGGGCAAAGAAATTACAGAAGAAAGGAGGTAGAAAATGAAAGCTTATTATATAAGGCTTAACGAGTATAAGCCACAGAATCGAAAATGCGCGGAAATGACGGAGTTTGCAAACCAATTTGATAATACATTTTGCCCTGATGAAATTTCCTTTGACGCTTTTAAAGCCGAATTAGAGGTCAAAATGAAGGAGGTGAACGAAAAATACCCTAATACAATGCCGTTAAAATTATCTTCCGGTACCGGATATATTCATATAGACCAGGACACAAAAACACATAGTAACGGATGCGACAAGCCTGTTGTCTATTTTTGTGTTTACCAAATTAAAAAAGTATATAGGTTTTCAGAATGTCCCCAGTTAGAACAGGAAGGAGGTACTGAATGAATGCAAATAATCCTGATATCCTATTTTTCGTCAGACGTGAATACGGTGCGCCTTCCATTGAATTAAGAGCATACAAGGTGGAGAAGGTTAACAATGAGTTTGCTTTCCTCGAACTTGAACGTTTGCGGTTGGTTGTTTTCTCCGGTGATTTTCAGTCTGTATCACTTCATCATGAGTACGGTAAAAACAACTGTTTGTATAATAGTGCTAATAATATACCGGATTTGATTAAAGACATGAAGAGGTGGCAGTTATCACCCATTGACAGACGTAATTACGAACGGTTTAGAAAAGTCGCCCTTGGAATATACCAACGGGCCGGAATAATTGATTTCACTACCTTAGAGACTACACCGATTAAAAACGTTTAAAAAGAACTACAATTATGAAAGATATAGAAGTAAACGGCGCACATATCACGGATGAAAGTGCCGAAATTTTGAAACAGTGGCAAATTAATAAGGAACCGGTTTCCGGTTGTTACATCGAAGTTATTGAGGACTTAATCGATTACCTAATAGAAAAAGGAGATGAAATTACACCAATAGATGAGGTGTTAAGGAAGATTCAATTATTACGCATGATGAAAAAAGACATCGAAAAGCTGTCTAATCCTTAATATTAATAATTTAGCAAACTGGCTGAAAAGGCAGCCGTTGGGTTTAAGTCCCATGTTAGGGTTTGTTTGTGCCGGGGTGGTTCCCGGCACTCTCTTTTTATGTCCTTTTCGGCTTCTGGCATTATTTCGACTTTTGTACAGAAATAAAAAAGCAGGAATATGACAGATACGATTATTACGGCGGTTATTACCGCTCTTTGTACGGGTAGTTTGACCTGGTTATTCACACTCCGATATACCCGCAAACAGGCGGAAGCGGACGCCATGAAGTCGGTACAGGAAGTTTACCAGGAGCTTATAGAAGATTTGAAGAATGACAGGCAGGAACTAAAGAAACGTTTCGACGAAGTGGATAACAAGTACAAGGAAGTCCTGCAGAAATGTAATGAAATGGAGAAAGCAATCAAACGTAATACCCGGGTAATGGATACTATGAAACCGTTCCTTTGCGGCGTGAAAAATTGTCCGAATCGGGAATCTATCACTTTTGACACTAATAATAACTAATAATCATTATGAAAAATGGAATCATACACTTACTTATTCTTATTTGTTTTGCAGCTTGTTTTTACGGTTGTCGTTCTCATCGCTCTGTTACGCGAGAAACGGTTACAGAAGCAACTGGAGAAGAAAAACAAACAACTGCTGATGGAGTTATCGAACTTGCGCGGAGAGATTCGGTCAGTGAGGAACATGTACTGCACGTTCACCGGGAAGATAGTACGCATATCCGTATCAACTACGACAGCCTCGGAAGAATTAAAGAAATTGATTTCAGCAACCGAAAAACTGAAAAAAGAACTGGAAAAAATCAAAGCAAATCCTATCAGGATCATAAAAAAACTGCCAGTCAACAGGAAACAACCGTTACCCGTAAATCCGACATTAAGCAGCAAAGCCAGGAAGAAAAAAAGACGGCAAACGGGTGTAGCTTATGGACGTTTTTAAAGTTCATGTTTTTCTTTCTATCCTTTTGTCTGATACATGATAATTGGGGTAAGATTAAAAACTTTATTCGTCGGTTATGGAAAAAATAAACTTATACGTGGCTATTGAGCAAATGAAACATATTTCCGTTACCGGCGGAACGTTTTCCGTCAAATTCCGGAAATGGAACAGACAGACACGGAACGGCGGCGATATGGTAATACTTACGGCCGCACGTTTGAGAAGGAAAGCCACGGACGAGAATATAGAAAATTCAAGCTATAAACTATTCCTGACAGATACCACGACCGGACGCCCGCTTAATTGCTGGGAATGTCTTGTAATGGAGTTTAACGGGAAAAGAATAACTATTTAACATTATGGAAATAAGACGAAGTGGAAACTTTGGAGTTATAGATACCGGAACCGGCAGAGGACTGATTTCCTTTTCTATCGGTGGACGCGGTAAGGGCTGGGAGCCTTCCAGTATCCAATTAAACCGGCGCGGCAGCTTCTTTTCGCGAAAAATAAGCGTTAACGGAACTTTCATCGTTCCAATGGGTGATAACAACGATATGCCGGGGGAAGTCATGCGCTTATTGGATAAATTTTACGCCGGTGAAGGTATTATGGGTAAGATTGCCGGTTTACAATGGGGAGAAGGGCCGCGATTGTATGAGGATGCGATAGACGAAGAGAATAACCGTTTTTACCGACGTTGGAAACTCGATCCGAAAATAACGGCCGATCTGGAATCATGGGACTATACAACGGTTCTTCACCGTTCGCTTGTTGACCTTACACACATGCAGGGATTTTTCATAAAGTTTGTCCGGAACAGGGCACCGCGTATCGGCAATCCCGGACGTTTCGTCAGGCTGGAACATATACCTTACCAGAAGGCGCGTCTGGTATATCCGCCTGATGGAGAGGACGAGCCGCAGGAAATACTTGTAGGTGATTTCCCTTATCCTGATCCGGCCTACACTTACCGATATCCTATATTCGATCCGGCAAATCCGTTTAAATATCCGGTTTCGGTAAAATACTATAATATTTATTCCTTTTGCAAGGATTTTATGAGCACACCGCGTTTTCTGGGAGCCTTGGACTGGTTGGAGCTGGCAGGCGGATTGGCTGATATTCTCATCTCTTATAACGAAAACGCTTCGGCTATCTCCTTACACATAGAATCCCCGCAGGCCTATTGGGATAGAGCGGAGGAACGAATAAAGGGCGTTTGTGCTCAAACCGGTGAAACGTATTCAAATAAGATGTTGGAGGAGTTTAAGGACGCGGCTATGGAGAAATTCGCTTCTAATATTACAGGGAGAGAGAACGTCGGGAAATACATGCACACGACTAAGTTTTGGAATACGGAAGCGAATAATTTTGAGGGATGGACGGTAACACCGTTAGATAAAAAGATCAAGGATTACGTGGACGCCCAAATTAAGATATCAAACAAGGCGGACGCAGCTGCCACTTCCGGCTTCGGTCTTGATCCGGTACTTTCAAACCTGATTATAGAAAACAAACTTTCTTCCGGATCAGAAAAATTATATAGCTTGAAAGTTTATAACGCTTCCGAAACCGCTATACCGGATATGATTCTATGTAAACCGTTACAGCAGTATATCAATGCGAATTTTCCAGGAACTACTACAAAAGTGGGGCTTTACCGTACCATAGTGGAAGCCGAACAGAATGTTTCACCCTCTAACCGCATGAAGGAAAATGCGTAGTCTGTTTTTTATACCGAGAACGGAAGATGTGCCGGAGGAACCGGTAAGCGACCGACAACCGGAAGAGAACCGGGCCGATAACATCCCGGACAAACATATAAAGACCCGCCGGACGAAAAACGTTCATTTTGACCGGCGGATAAAATCGGAATTGCATCTGGAAGAGTGTTTGCCATGGCATTTTGAGAAAGGGGCGGCATATCATTGTATCAGTCACGGGGATGTTGATAGCTTGACTTATCTTCGTGTGATCGTAAAGCAACAACCGGTGGAATATGTTTTAATTTCTACCTGGTGTATGGCAATTACCGATGTTAAGGAGGTGGAGAAATGGCTGGAGAGAAAAGACATAGGGCACGCGGATTTTTATGTAGGTGAAATATTTCAAGGTTCCTACGCGGATGTTTATTTATACCTAAAGAATGTGGCGGAACGTTTCGGATCACGTGTCTGTATCTTCCGTAACCATGCTAAAGTAATGGCCGGTTTTGGTAACGCTTTTGATTTTGCAATAGAAAGCTCGGCCAATATAAACACCAATCCGCGAACGGAGCAGACCTGTATAACGATAGATACCGGACTGGCCCGCTTTTATAAGGAGTTTTACGATGAAATAAACAGTTTTACAAAGGATTTTGATAATTGGAAACCATATACCCTAAAAAGAGACCGAGCAAATGACGAAGTTATTTAATAAAAACAATGATGGAGCCGGTGAAATTGTCCGTGTTCTGGGATTGATCGACGATGATCTTGATTTTTCTAAATGGGAGCCTATCTTACCGCTAGGAATTCGGGATTTGCAGGCTATTATTGGCGTCGAACCTATCGACGCGATAGATAAGTATTATCGGGAAGAACAAGAGCAAGGTGCGGGGATGGATAGTAAGACGGAAACCTTGCGCCTGATGCAGCAGGCGGTGGCCATGTTTACCTGGTTAAAAATTATCCCTACCCTGGACGCACAACACGGGACGGCCGGGCGTGGCAAACACCTGGGAGAGAATGAAACGGGCATGACCGCCTTACAGGAGTTCAAAGATGAAGAAAATATCCGGAATCTGGCTTATGAAGCTGTAGATGCGTTGGTGGAGTTGATGGATCGCGAAAAGTTCGATTTTTGGATAAAGGGCATTAAGAAGAAGGCTATAAACCGCCTTCTTATTCAGAATAAGGAAACGTTCGATGAATATTACAATATCGGAAGCCACCGGCTTTTCCTGGTGCTTATTCCTATGATCCGGGAAGTACAGGACGGCCAGATAATACCGATTATCAACCGTGACCGCTATAACAAACTGATTGAGGGTGATACCGGTTTAACGGAAAAGCTGATAGAGTATGTACGTCGGCCACTCGCACTGCTTTCGATAAAAAAAGCGGTGGAACGCTTACCGGTGGAAATTCTGCCTAATGGAATCGTACAGGTACAACAGAGCACAACAGTACGGGATAAACTGCGGGCAGAAAAAGAGGCCCGGCAGTCAGTCGCTAAAAGTCTGGAACAGGACGCGGCGGCTTATCTGGATATCTTACAGGATATTATCCGGGAACTGGATGCGGAAGTGGAACCGGCGGATTATTATATACCGGGAATTACCGTACAATCCAAAGGAATAACTTTTTAATGTCCGGACATGGAGAAGTTTACATATAATAATAAGACGGTAGAAATCCCTTCCTGTTTGGATGAGATCAATAGCGAGCAGTACAGGCAGTTTCTTATATTGTCGGTACTGATGAACCGCGGTACCATCACACCCGGACAGTTCCGCGTAAAATGGCTTTCTTTTCTTCTGGGAATGAAAGCGGATTATACAATATACCGGCGTGAGATCATCCGGGAATTGGATGAGCAACTGGATAAACTGGACGGTTTTTTCTCTTATACAACCGGAAAAAATGGCGAACGGATTGTTACCCCCATTTTGAAAACCGGGTGTAACCTAATGCAAGACTTTGGAGGATGGCACGGTGTGGGTGATATGTTGAACGGTCTTACTTTTGGTAATTTCTGTGATTGTCTGGAATTATTGCAGCAATGTAAACAGGCGGCGGAAAATGACGATTCGGGAATAGATGAAATATTCCGGGAACTTACTTTAAAACTTTACCGGTACAAAGAACCGGAGAAGATACCGGACGTTCCTTCCTTACTCGCCATTCATGCGATGAACTTCTTTTCTTCCGTTTGGGATATGATTCTTTCCCAACCTGTATATATCGGCGGGGAGGCTATCGACTTCCGGATACTGTTTCAGAAGTTGGGACTCGACGAACGGAAGGCGGACGATAAAACCGGCTGGACCGGAATAGCTTTTGAAGTCGCGGCTTCCGGTGTATTCGGTAATAAAAAGGAGGTGGACGATACACCCTTCTGGGACGTATTGCTTTATCTGTATAAATGTAAGTTTGAGTATTTACACCAAAAACGTAACAAGAAATGAGAACGACAACAGGTACAAAAAACAAGATTAAAAGATTTGAAGGACTACGCTTGAAAGCGTATGTATGTGCCGCAGGGGTATGTACGATCGGTTACGGTCATACGGTCGGCGTAAAACCGAGCGATGTTATAACACAAGCCCAGGCCGACACTTTTTTTGAAATGGATATAATGGTCGTAGAAAGCCAGGTAACCGCACTTCCTCTTGATTTGGGACAGTATCAGTTCGATGCAGTAGTAAGTTTTTGCTTTAATGTGGGTATTGGAAATTTCAAAAAATCAACCCTTTATAAGAAGATAAAAGCAAATGCGTATGATCCGTCCATACCCGCAGAGTTTAAAAAATGGATATACGGAGGCGGTAAGATACTTCCGGGACTTGTTACCCGCCGCGAATGGGAGGCAAAACGTTATCAGGGGTTGACAGTATGATAAGTATAAAGGTTTATCGTGAATATTGGGAAGGTGTACAAAAGCGCATTCCTGAAATAAAGAAGGTGTTACCCGTTACCATTGACGAGGAAATGAGTAAGACGATACAGGGACTATCTAAAGAGGAATGTCCGGTGCTCTTTATTCTGATCCCGTCGGGAACGGGTGCCAGCCTTTCGGCTGATAATGTAAGAGAGAATAATTTATGCGTTGTTTTCCTTATGGGGAAATACGATCCACAACGGAAGGGAGCTTATGAGACTATCGAAGAGGTGCAGCCGGTCATGGAACGTATCAAACAAATATTGATAGAAGATTCTGCTACCGGTTGCCCTGTAACTAAGGAACTGGATTTAACCAGTCTTTCCACTCTTCCGGAATCCGGCTTTTACCGGACATTTGCAGGGTGGAGCCTGGCTTTTTCATTTAAAACAAGATAGATATGAAAATAATTAAGCAAGGTAAAAAGCCGATAAAAAGCAAACAGCAGAAATGCTCTAATTGCGATTGCATTTTTGAATATGAAAGACCTGATATAAAGTCAGACCAACGGGAAGGCTCTTGGGTTGTATGCCCTTGTTGCAAGAAATGTATTAGTGTTGAATGGTTTTAAACAGAACAGAAATGAATACAACCTTTAAAAAGTCAGCTAATACCACTGACGAATGGTACACGCCAAAGGAAATTATAGACGCATTGGGAAAGTTCGATCTTGACCCCTGTGCACCGGTTACTCCATTGTGGCCTACAGCTACAGTCATGTATGACAAACATATTGACGGATTGTCTCAAAAATGGATAGGCCGGGTTTGGCTAAATCCTCCTTATTCCCGTCCGCTTATAGAACAGTTTGTTAAGCGTTTGGCAGAGCATGGAAACGGAATTGCATTACTTTTCAACCGTTGCGATTCAAAGATGTTTCAAGATGTAATATTCGAGAAGGCAACAGCGATGAAGTTTTTGCGTAACCGGATTCGTTTCTTTCGCCAAGATGGAACACGCGGAGATTCTCCCGGTTGTGGTAGTATCCTAATCGCTTTCGGTAAAGAAAATGCAGAGGTATTAAGAACCTGTGATATCGCAGGTAAGTATGTTAGAATCAATTAGAGTAAAACAAATTAGACATGAATTTTACAGCTTGGTTTTTTATAACTGTAATAGTTACTATTGTTACCATTGGAGTAAATGGTACATTGTGCACCTATTGGGGATATAAGTATAAATCGCAACAGGATACAGAGAAAAAGCCCGATGCGAAAGAAGAGGAAGAGAGATGTCCCCGGATGAAAGTTACTGGTTTCAAATAATAATAGTTCATTATGGCCGAAGACTTTAAAACGGATTTCTTTTCTGATCGGATCGGACGTGGGATACAGGATATTTTTAACGCCCAACTGGAGATCGCTACCAAACGGATTTATCAGAAAGGACGTAGCCGGAAGAAAGTACAAGGATACGGAACACTTGTACAAGGTCGTTCCGGTGCATTGATGGAAGCTTTGCAGAATCCCAGATATTCAGTCATTCCGGACGGCGAAGGCGTAATCGCACGCTCCAATCTTCCATTATACACCCGTTTCCTGGATATGAAGAAACACGGTAATTACCAAATTTACAATCGTCAGATATACGGGATTTTATATCACGATACACTCGGGAGGATTAAATATGAATATCAGGACTATGTAAAGGAAAGGGTGAAAGAAATGTTTGCTGATTCTGTAAAATAATAGTAAAATAGTTATTATTTTCTTCTTTTTCTTTGGTAATAATAGTAAAATTACTATCTTTGTACTGCTGAATTAAAATAGCGATCTATGAAAACAGTTAAAGTTTCTGCGATTCTCAAAGCACTTGAAGATGATGGATGGTGTAAAGTGAATCAGGAAGGAAGCCACAGACAGTTTAAACACCCGACAAAAAAAGGAAAAGTAACCGTTAACGGTCATAAATCGGATGTTATCTGGGGATTCTTGTTAAAGAGCATTGAAGAGCAATCGGGGTTAAAGTTTTAACCCCAGAGCTCTGCTCCAGAAATAGATCGTTTTAATTTGGCATAGCGGTCTTATTATAGACCGCTTTATTTTGAAACTCTTAATTTATAGATATATGGAGAAAGTAGTAATTGATACGGCGCGTGTTGATAATTGTTATAGCGGAGCATGTGAAATCCTGCCCGGATGGGTTGTAGCTTGTACCGGGAGTTTTGAAGATTTCCAAAAAGAGGTAAAAGACAGTATTCGTTTTTATGTTGATTGCGCCCGTAAAGACGAAGAAACGTATCCGGCTATTTTTGATAATGATTATGAATTAGTTTATAAATTTGATGTTCAAAGCCTGTTACTTTATTATCAGGGAATTTTTTCTTTCTCTGCTTTGCAGGTTATTACGGGCATTAATCAAAAACAATTGGCACATTACGCCGCCGGTCGTAGTAAGCCAAGAGCGCAGCAAGCGGAAAAGATTGCCAACGGATTGCATAAATTAGCTAAAGACTTAATGTCGGTCACTGTTTAATATTCAACAAATGGCCGTTGACCGGGCTAAAAGCCCCGGACTTTAATAGGATGGGGCTATTTTTTATATTATGACATACGAAGATATTTTATTTCTGATCGGCTTTTTCCTCGTGATTCTGTTTTTCGTAGGATGTAAGCATAAACCTGATACTTTATCCGGGTGGTTTGCTTTTGCCGTTCTTTCCTTTATCGTTACGCCTCTTATATCGGTTCCGTTAACCTGGTATGTTTGCCGAAGGATGAACCAGGCAACAATCAGAGATAGGGAATATTTCGATCCTTCCGATTTTACAATCAAAAAATAGAGATAGTTTTATCTTTCTATAATATGCCCGTGAAATGATTCTACGGGCTTTTTTGTGTCCTTTTCCGCCAGTTTATCCCAAGATAATTTTGCCTTATAAAATTTAAGTTTATGGCAAAATTAAAACCTGACTACATCGAATGGGTGTTAACCCTGAACGCATCCGACGCACAGAAAGAAATACATAATCTTTCAGAAAAAAACAAGGAACTCCGGGATAGCAATAAGGAGATAAAAAAGTCCATGACCGATTTAATCGCCGCCGGAAAAGCCGGTGGTAAACAATGGAAAAATCTAAATGAACGGCTGAAAGAGAATAATAAAACGATCGGTGAAAATAATAAGAAAATTGCCGAGTGCGAGAAACGGTTGGATAAAACCACCATGAGCGCGAACCAGCTTGCCAGGAAAGCCAATGCCTTACGGAAAGAGCTTCGCGATACGGTGAAATCCTTGCAACCGGAAAGATATGCCGCTCTGGAAAAAGAACTGAAAGAGGTAGAGAAAGCATACGGGCAGGCAACGAAAAAAGCCGAAGGGTTCGGCTCTTCCCTTCTTTCCTTGAATAAGATAAAAACAGTTCTGGCCGGTGTGTTTGTAACTATCGGTGCGATGATTACCGGGCAAATTGTCGGCGGGTTGAGAGATGCAATCAGTACTATTGTGGAGTTTGAGAAGAAAAATAGTACTTTGGCCGCTATCCTGGGAACCACGAAAAAGAGTATCAAAGATTTAACGGATGAAGCGCGCCGACTGGGTGCTACTACTTCTTACACAGCCGCACAGGTAACGGAACTTCAGATAGAGCTTGCCAAGCTGGGATTTTTTAAGGAAGATATTAAAGCGATGACGCCTTTCGTGTTGAAATTCGCTAAGGCGGTAGACACGGATCTTGCTTCGGCTGCTACGCTTGCCGGTGCAACATTGCGTATTTTCAATCTTGATGCAGAAGATACGGAACGGGCTGTTTCTACCATGACTATGGGATGTAACGCATCCGCTTTAAGTTTTGAATATTTAAATACCGCTATGTCTACCGTTGGTCCGGTTGCAAATTCCTTCGGATTCACGATCGAAGAAACTACCGCTCTTTTGGGGGCTTTGGCAAACAGCGGTTTCGACGCTTCTTCCGCAGCAACGGCAACGCGTAATATCCTGCTTAATCTGGCTGACGGTACCGGCAAGCTTGCTCTTGCGCTTGGCGGTCCGGTTAATAACCTGGCGGATTTGGTAAAGGGACTTAAAAAGTTAAACGATGAAGGAATAGACTTGAACAAAGCTCTTGAAATGACCGATAAACGTTCCGTTGCAGCCTTTAATACTTTCCTTAACGGGACTGATACCGTATTGGCTCTTTCCGGTGCGGTTACGGGTGCGGAAGACGCTTTTAACGCCATGGCCGAAGAAATGGGTGACAACGTGCAGGGATCATTAAACGTATTAAGTTCCACTATTGAAGGAGTTGTTTTACGGTTCTACGAATCGAAGGGAATTTTACGTGATTTGATCGATTTTGTTACATTCCTGGTAGAAGGCGTTGGTAACATGATTGATATGTTTAATAAATGGGGAGTTGCCACTTATACCGTTACAGCTTATCTGGTTGCTTATTACGGCGGGTTGAAGATCGCTACTATGTGGCAGGCGCGTTTTAAAACGGCTACGCTTGCTTCGGTTTTCGCTGAAAAGGCGCACGCCGTACAGCTATATATTAGCCGTGCGGCTGCTTTGGCTTATGCGGCAGCCCAGGCGTTACTACACAAAAATACTACCAGATGTACGGCAGCACTTCGGTTAATGAGGATCGAACTTTTGAAGAATCCTTATACGGCTTTGGTTGCGGTTATATTGGCGGCGGGAGTTGCTATTTACCAACTTGTTAAAAAAAATAAGGAGGCGACAGAATCGGTTAAAGCCTTGGGATCGGCAATGGAAAGAACTACAAAACGATATGATGAACAGAAAGCGAAAGTTAAAGCTTTGATTGACGCCATACATGATGAAAATATTTCCAATACATTACGGGAAAAGAAAATACGTGAATTGAAAGAGCTAATTCCCGATTATAATGCGGAGTTAAGCAAGGAAGGAAAGGTTATACGAGAAAATAAAAAAGCCATAGACGAATATTTAACTTCCCTGGAAAGACAGATAAAGGCGGAAGCATTCAGGGAAGAACTGATCGAGTTATACAAAAAGAAATTTCCGAAAGAAAGGGAATTGGAAAAGAATAAAGAGGAAGAAGCAAAGGCTTCCAATTCCTTAGCCGGTGCACGTATTGGGGCTTCCATGCGTTCTTCCACTCTTTCAACACCCGGGACAAAAACTCTTAATCAGGGCTTAGACCAGAATGTTAAGAGCATGGAAACAGAGTATCGAAATGCCAAAAAGAAAACGGAACAAACCGAGAAGGATTTAAAGGAAATAACAGACGCTATTGCTGTTATTAATCGGGAACTTTTAACTACGGAAATGCAAATTTCATCCGTAGGTACCACTAACGTAGACAACGTAGTAAAAGAAACTTCAAAAATTAAACTATTGGAGGCTGAAAAGAAAAAGGTTCAGGAACAGTGGGCGGAAGACAGCGAAGCGAATATCGCCAAGAAAAACAAGGAAATAGAACGCATTGACGCTGAAATAAAACGTTTAAATGAACTGGGGAAGGTCAAAAAGAAAGCGGAAGCTGGAGAGTATAAAAATACGGAAACGGACGCTACATTAAAACCTCTGGAGATTGAACATCAAAAACGTATGCTTCTTATCAAACAGAACCGGGAGAAGGAAAATAAGACGGAAGCCCAGTACATTCTCGAAGGGACGGCGGAAAATCTTCGTTATTACCGGGAACGTATTAACGCACTTCAAAAACTGGAGGCAAAAACACCGGCTAATAAAAAGAAATTACTCGATGAAATCCATAAACTCGAAACCGAGGCGGAAACCGCTATTTTTACAGAAACCGGCAAACAGGAAGACGCCCGTATCAAGCTGGCACAAGAGAAACGGGATGAACGGTTAAAGATTGAAACCGCTTATTACAATATCCAGAAGGACACCATGGAAAAAGCGGTATTAAATCAAAGTATTACGCAGGAAGCGGCTGACGCCTATATGCTGGAAGTTGAAGCGGAACACGCTGCGGAACTCCTGGAAATAAACCGTACCTATCAGAATGATATAAACGCTTTGGAATTTAGCGGGGAACAGAAACGACTGAACGCGGTTATGGAAGCGGCGGATGCTGTTCGTAATTCTGAAATGCAATTATTACGGGATAGAGCGGCTATTGCTCAAATGGTTAATATGTTAACTTCCGAGAAGTTAGGAACCGAGGGAATGAAGGAAAGACATGATAGAGAAGTAAAAGAAACGGAAGCCAAATACAATGCCATTATAGAGATAGCTAAAAACGCCGGTCTTTCTACCGTTGAATTGGAGAAGCAGAAAAAACAGACTCTTAGCCAACTTAATTTTCAATATCAGAATGATTTATACCAGATACAGACACAAATCGGTGTATCCTGGAAACAGGAATACGATAACGAACTGGCGATGTTGAAGAATATGCACGATCAGGGACTAATAGACGAAAAGACGTATCAGCGTAAAAAAGCAGAAATACAGATAGGGTACGCAAAAAAAAATTTTGATAAGATTTCCGGTCTAGCTTCTTCGTTAGTTGAAACAATGCAGCAGGCTGAACTCGACCAGGTAGACGCCAAATATGACGCTCTTATACAAATGGCCGAGAACAACGGAGAAGATACCGCTGCTTTGGAAGAAGAGAAAGAAAATAAGAAACTGGAGATTCAAAAGAAGTATGCGGATGTAAATTTTGCCATCAAATGTTCCCAGATCATAGCGGATACGGCCGTCGCAATCATGAAGGCACTTGGAGAACTCGGACCGATTGCCGGACCCATTGCGGCAGCTTTAATGGGAGCTACCGGTGCTGCCCAACTTGCAGCAGCTAAAGCCGAACGGGATAGAATTAAAAATATGTCCCTGAAAAATACTACCGGTAGCAAAAAAAATACGGCGGAACGTGTTGTTTCCGGATCTTCCGGTGGGGGATACTCGGAAGGTGGTTATACCGGTCCCGGTGGTCGTTATGAAGTGGCCGGAGTTGTTCACAAAGGGGAATATGTCGTACCACAACCGGAGATGAATAATCCTAAAGTAATTGACGCGGTTAGCACGATCGAAGCGATCCGGCGGCAGCGTACCAGTGCCAACCCATTACCACAAAACCCGGGTGAATATGCGGAAGGCGGTTACGTCACTTCTCCTGCAGGGGATTCTTCTTACCGGGAGTTTCTGGAAGCAACTAAAGAGCTTCGCGCCTCTTGTGAGGCTATCAAGCTTATAAAGGCTTATATCGTATACCAGGATTTGGAAAAGGCTAAAGAAACCATAGATAACGCCCGCGATACCTTTACACGCGGAAAATAAATAACCATTATGCTAAAGATCAAGACGAATAAAGGATATTTGGATCTAGGAGGGGATTTTACCATGCAAATAGATGAAAAGTCCCCGGTAATGAATGACAGAGGAACGCAGACGGTACCCGTAACCGTTCCTTATACTCCAAATAATGCAAAATTAACGGGGTTTGCACATCGGATCGACCTTTGCCGTAAACCGCTTGCGGATGATGCGACGTGTACCGTCCTGGATGGGGTTTATAAACGGACCGGAAAAATAAATATCGTTTCAGCCGGAAAAAAAGAAGGTACGACTTTCAATATAGGTTTTGATAATTCCGAAGCTTACAACGCATGGAAAGCCAAGAAATTAAACTCCATGGAATTACCTGTAAAGGAATATAGCAGCGTTACTTCTTTGTGTACCCATCTGTTACAGGTTCTAAACGGATATAAGACGGATTTTGCGGTATTCCAAATAATGACGGCTAACGAATCCCTGAACGGTGTTTCTTATCCGAAGTATCTTAACTATATTTATCCGACAGCAGAGGGAAGTACTATTTATAAGTTGAGATATGAAGCAAGACAGGAAACATTTTTAGTAAATGGCACTCCAACGGAAGTAACTTTGCCTTTAGGCTATGGTATTACCGCTTTTTTATATGTATGGCGTGTGCTGGAACTTATTTTCTCGGAGTTCGGATATACTATTTTGGAAAACCCATTTAAAACGGATAAGGATCTTTCCCGACTTGTAATATTAAACAATGCAGCCGATTGTTGCGTAAAAGGGGTATTGAAATATGCGGATTTAATGCCGGATTGTACCGTAGAAGACTTCCTGAACGCTTTATATGTTCGTTTTGGTATGGTATATAATGTATCATCCGATACTATGACGGCTACGATCCGACTTATCAGGGATATAATAAAATCATCTCCGGATATTGATTTTTCCAAAGAGATAACCGCTTATCCTATTACCACCTATGAAACTGCCAAACAGATAAAGTTATCGGCAAAAACTTCATTTACCGGTGCAGCTCCTTCCGTGGAACGCCTGGAAGATTATTTGAAAGAAAATCAGAATATTGCAAAGTTGAACAGGGTTGACACTTCAAAACGTGTGAACTATCTTAATTTTGAGAAAACAACCGGCAAATGGTATAAGTGGGATTCTGAAAACAACCGGCTTACTTATTCGTCTTCCAGCTTCTTTAATTGGGACAGGAAAACCGGCAATATAGAAGATAACGAATTATCCAGTGATGACGAATGTGTGCCGATGGATTTTGCCGCGAACAATATTCTTACACCTCAATATCTTGCTTCTTATGTACATCGGTATACTTATTTGAAGAACAACAATACCTCCAGTTCTGATGAAGATTCAGAAAGCGAGGAAACACCGCTTTCTTTTGCCTTCTCTTTTGTAGGTACGGCGAATTGTGGTTATCCTTTCGGTAGTTCTCTTTCTGTTGGACCATCTGGTGACAATGTACGTTTTTATGACGGAACAGAACATAAAATATCCCTTCTTTTCCAATTTGAGAACGGATTATTTGTGAACTTTTGGAAAGGATACGACGCTGTTTTAAGACATTCTTTTAATCAGATAGAAGCAAATATACTACTTCCGATTCATAGCATTGCGAAAATAGATCTCCTTAGCACCGTATCACTATGCGGGCAGATATTGCTTCCCGATAGTCTCTCTTATTCATTACCGGCAAATAAGATTGTTCCGGTAAATCTTATGTTTCGGACACTTCGGTTAATTGAACCTTATAATCTCGATGAAGAACATTATATCCCGAATTTTGGAAATACTTTGTATATATGGGAGTTTAGAAGTACGGATATAGAAAGTATGATGGAAAAGGAAAAAGAAAGAGCTTATCATGAAGCTTGGACACCTGGCGCAACTAAAATAGAATTCGTCGAATATAGTTATTCCATAGATGGGTATACAAACAGGCATAACGATAATTACCTTGTTGAAAATTATCCGGACAATGAGGAAGCAACACTGGTTCGAACATATAGATGTAAGACCTCTGTTACTTTTAAGATATATAGCTATATATCAAATCCCAATGATCCGATATCTTATAATAAAACTATCGAATCGGAAATAGAATATACGGATACATTTATATCAGTTCTATATAATGGATAAAATCCGTCCTTTTCTCTTTACTTCTTTACTAAGACTTTTGCAATATGGAAAAACAGAATAATGTATTGCTTGCATATACATCCGTACAAGTTGCGGAGATTTACAAACAATGGAAGGATCATTATACGGGTAACATGTCCGACTTTTACACGTTTATGACATCCCCTTCCATTGAAAGGGAACGTTTTGTTATATCTCTGGAGCTTCAAAGTGAATTAACAGGCGGTTTTATCGCAACAAATCTGACAGTAAAATGAGTGCTAACGACGAAACTTTAAAAGTGAATATATACCCGACGGGTAATGCCTTCACGCGTAACCCTATTTTCCTTTCCGTGTCTTCCGTTTCTATGGCTACGTATAGTATCCGGATGAATGACGAAGAAATATTCAAGGGGAACGGAACAGGGGATTTTAAGGTTAATATATCCGAAATCGTCGAAACCGGAATAAAGACCGTCCCCGTTTTGCGTGGCGGTACGGAAAGCATAACCGGAATTACCGGATTATTTGCCAGAGCCGATATACATGTGGAAAATGAGGGAGCGGAAGAAGCCGACTTGTTTTTTACCGCCTGGGCTGGGGGAATTTCAAAGAAAGATTTCAAGCGGTTGCGCACCATGGGTACCGATATCTTCACTTTAAAATTTCTCAATCCCTATTGCAATTTCTTTTTTACTACCCGGTCGGCCGACTGGAAAATAGCCGTCAGGGAAACGGAACTTTATCCATTGCCTTTTATTTTTCCTTCTTCCGGAGAAGAAGTGTCCGTAACGGAACTGACCGGAAAGAACAAGACTATAGTGGAGGGTACACCCGGAAACCTTTATGCTTTGGATATCGCAGCGATACGGCGGGCATTTTTCTTTGATAATGGGATATTGGCCAGTTGTTTCGATGTGCGTGTAGGGGAAAATTTTGCTTGCCGTATAGCAGTGGAGCAAAGCCGGGCCACAAAAGAAAGGTATTTGCTTCGCTTCCTTAACAGTTACGGGGCCTATGAACTGTTGGAGGTTCAAGGAAAAGCTTCCGTAACCCCACAATTTCCCGAAGAAGGGGAGGGGGCAACTTTTAGCCGTTACGATGAAATAACAGACGATTTCAACCAGGAAAGAAAACGCCCGGAAATACAGAATATCATAACGGTAGGTATCGGATACCGCCGGTCGGGTGAAATACCCTTTTTACTTGATCTTCTTTCCTCTGACGACGTTACGCTTCTGGGATACGGGGAAGACGAAATCAGGGTAATACCGTCCGTAGAGGAATTTTCTTTTATGGTCCATCCGGAAGAGCCTAAAGATATTACGTTAAAACTCACTTTCACGGAAACAGAAAGCAACTACACGCCGGATATAACGGAAAACGGATTCAGCAAGCCGCGGATACACTCTAAACAGTTCAGTAAACAATTTAATTAATACAGCTTATGAAGACGCAGAAACAGATAGATGATCTTATCGAACAGATCAGGACAGCAGAGGAAAAGGAAAGTGTAACCAACGAAATGGAGGCGGACGTACTGGAGTTCCTTAACGAAAAAACAAAACCTTTTGATAAGAAACACGAGGTTATGAGCGAGGAGGAATACAGCAGGATCGAAAAGCCGGAACCTAATACTTTCTATTATACCTATGAAGCGGAGGGATAGGACATGCTTATAAAAGGGGGACATAAGATAACCGGGATATTTGTTGAAGGCAAAGCGATAAAAGCGGTGTATTACGCCGGTCGCCTTGTTTGGGAAGGTATAAGGAGTTGCTTTGGCTCCGGTAAGTGGATAGACAAATACCCGTGGTTGGATAAGGAGTTATGGAAAGATAAATAATTAATATCTAATTGTTTGGTATATGGATATAAAGAATTTTAAAGACGGTGATTCAGGGAAGGAAGTTCGCCTGTGTATTGAGGAAAATTTTAAAAACCTGAACGAATTTAAGACGGGGTATCAGGATAAGGTCGACGGACCGGACGGAAAATCCTCTATTTTACGTTCGTTTGCTTCCGAAGCTGACAGGGATCTATACGAATCGGACACGGAGAAGTATGCGGCTAAATTGCTATATCAGGTTATCATACCGGCCATGAACGCTTCCTCCAGTATAGCGACTTTACGGATATCCGTAACGGAAGCACCGTCCGCGATTGTGGCGGAAAACGCACGGGTAGCACTGGGATTTACTTATTACTCGTTTTACGATGAAATAACGGAACCGAACGCGACAAAAGGCGTCGTTAAGTTTACAATTAACGGAACACAGGTCGCTGACCTGACAAGTGAACTTGTACACCGTGAAAGTTATGTGTTTGACTTGACACCTTATTTGATCGTAGGGGATAATAGTATAATTGCTATCGTGAACAATAACGACGGATCGCAGCGTACGCTTTCCTATAATGTAAGTGTAAGGCAGCTTTCTGTTTCCCTTGTCGGTTTTAACCAGATGGAGGCAAAGGCGGGAGCTTTTAATATAACGGCTAAAGTTGTGGGATCGGCGGCAACTGTATTTGTATTGGTGGACGAACAGCAAGTGGCGGCAGGCACCGTTAACGCCGGGGCACAACGGGCATTTGTCATTCCGGCACAGGAAACAAACGGGGTGCATACAATTTCGATTTACGCGACGGCTACGGACGTAGCGATAACGACAGACACGCAAGTGTATGAGTTTATTTCGGATGTTGACGGATCACCGGCTATCGGAGTGGATTTTCCCGTTCAGGCGGCAACGGTCTATGATACCATTGTTTTAAGATATTGGGTGTTCAGTAAAGCCGTCGAGGGAGCAATACCGGTAAGAATGAGCATAGAATCATCCGACGGGCAGGAATTGTTTGCGGGAGAGGATAACGTAACGTTAACCGGCGGAGTTTCCGCGATGACCGCCTGGAATATCCCATTAACAAACGAAGAGTATATCGGTGATATAACCCTGGTGCTGGAAGCGGCTGGCGTAAGAAGGGAATTGCCGTTACATGTCAATATGATTGATGATGTAACCCTTGCACCTGCGAGTGATTGCCGTTTATTCCTTGCATCCGCCGGACGTTCCAATACCGCATCAAACAAGGCGCAATGGATCAGCAAAGAGAAGGACGCACCGGAAATTGCGGCCATTTTCTCGGAAAGCTTTGATTTTTCGGAAAACGGAAGCGGCTGGAATACGGACAGCGACGGAAATGTGGCGTGTCATATCAGAAGCGGGGCACGCGTTACCATACCTTATACGCCTTTTGATAAAAATTACGGGCAAGGTAATGACTTGGATAATCCGGGAACCAAGACGGGTAAAATGATAGAAGTGGAACTGGCAACACGTAATTGTGTAAACATGAATGCGCCGGTTCTTACCTGTTATGATCCGGTTAACGGTGTGGGTATTAAAATTTTTGCCAACGGTACGACTTTTTCTTCTTCCGGATCATCCACGTTTACAGACTTTAAAGAGGAAACCCACATAAGACTTGGATTTATGGTCGAATGTGACGAACAGGCCGACCGCTGTTTTATGTCTGTAATTGCCGACGGTGTACCACAAGGAATTACGGTATATAGCAAGGCGGACACCTTCAAACAGGCAACCCCGCAGCAAATTGTGATCGGTTCCGATGAATGTGATGTGGATCTATATGCGATCCGTGTCTATGACAAAAGCCTTACTATACAGGAGATTATAGGAAATTATGCTTATGATACCCCGAAAGCGGCCGATAAAGTGGCAATTGCCCGGAGAAATGACGTTTTCGATAATGCGGGTAATGTCAATTATGCGAAATTGCGCAAGGCACTTCCGAATCTTCCGATCCTGGTACTGGAAACTCCATCCTTACCGGCAGTAAAAGGGGAAAAAACACCGGTACCAAGTACCACCTTTGAAAACCCGCTTTCTACGGGGGTGGATGATGCACCCTCATTTACTGCAGAAAATGCGGTGAATGATGTACAAGGTACGTCTTCTTCCAAAATCGAGGCGACGGAACCGGAGGGGGAGTTCAAATACCGGAACTACAAGGAAGATTATAAAGAAGGATTCCTTCCGGTCGGATTGCCGGAAAAATTAATCAAATACCAGTTGAAGAAAGGGTTGCCCGGCGAAAAGAAATTTTGCTATAAAATAAATTATATGTCTTCCGAGATGTGTAATAATACCGTCCTTGCAGAATTGTATAACCGTGTGGCCGTCAGTGCGGGACTTCTTACCGGCCCACAGCAGGAACAGGAGGAAGAAGGGAAGGAAGTGACATACCGACAGACTATTTTCGGTTTTCCCATGTGCATATATTGGAAGAAACCGGGAGAATCCCGGATGAAATACGTCTCAATGTTCGATTTCAACAATGACAAGGGAAACTTGAATATACTTGGTTTTGACCGGGACAAATATCCGAAGGCTGAAATATGGGAAGTATCGGACAATATTACATTTTTCGATCATCCATATCGGGGATGTTGGGTGGATGAAACGGGTAAAATCCAGAACGACATAACGGCGGAGTTTGAAAGCCGGTTGCCGGGAGATTCGGAGGTAAACGAGGATTGCGCATACGGGGAAGCTAAGACAGAAGGACAGGTGGAACAGGCTAATAAGGAATGCGCCTCCCTTGTACGCTTCTGTAATTGGATGTATTCAACTAATCAGGAATTAGCAACAGGGAAACCCCTTTCACAAACATACACAGATAAGGACGGAAAAGAATATACGGTCGATAATGCGTCTTATCGCCTGGCTAAATTTTTGACGGAGAAAGACGAGTATCTGGACTGGGAAAAGGTGACATATTACTACAATTTCACGGCACGCCACCTGATGATTGATTCCCGGGCAAAAAATATGCACCTGGTAACAGAAGACGGAATACACTTTTACCCCGTTCTTTATGACGCCGATACAGCGGAGGGCAACGATAATAACGGTAAGTTGAGTTATCCCTATTATTATGAGGATACCGATCTGGACGCCGGGGGGAATGTCGTGTTTAACGGTCAGAAAAGTGCCTTATGGATAAATGTTCGGGAAGGGTTTGCGGAAGCGATTGCCACACAGGACAGGGCTTTACGTTCTTCCGCCGGTTATAGCTACGAAGAGGAAAAGGCCCTGTTTGATTCTCACCGCGAACAGTGGTGTGAGGCTTTATTTGCGTATGCGGCATGGGCTTTATATAAGAATAATCCCGCGTATATAGAAGCCGCGCTCGGAGATAAAAAACATCAGCGTAATTACTGGATGTACTATTCATACCGGTATTGGGACAGTAAGTTTCATTCCGGGGATGCACCCAAAAATAACCTGGTGTTACGTGTTTGGGGACGTGGCGCGGATTTAACCGTAGTGCCTTACTGCTGTCTGTATCCGCGTGCGGAATGGGGATCTACAAATAAAGTGACAACGCAGCGTTGCCTGGATTTGAAAAACGGGGTGACTTTCAAAAATCAGATTGATTCGGACGTTTCTAACTTTATCATTTATGTTTTTTCTTCTGATCTGATTGTTGATCTGGGGGATTTGTCGCAGATGGGAGATATACAGATTGATGATGTAGGAGCGGCACCGAGATTAAGACGGTTGCTCATCGGAAGGGACGAAGAAGGATTCGTAAACAAGCGTACAAAAACACTCTCTTTGAATAAGAACCGTATGCTCGAGGAGTTGGATATTTCTAATTGTGAGGGATTCGGATTGCAAAACGACGGGACTTATAAAAATTATACACTGGATTTGTCAAACAACACATTATTGAGAGCGTTACGCGCGAAAGGAAGTACGGTAACAGGATTCAGTTTGCCACAGACGGACAAACTGGAGACATTGCAGTTACCCGAAGGACTTACTACGCTCGCACTTATCAACCTTCCGAACCTGGGAAAGAACGGCGGAGATTTTTCCATTCTCGATACTTCCGAACTTGTTTCCGTTTCTATTCGTAATTGTCCGGCGGTGGATTCGCGGGCAATAATCGAGGACTGTTTGTCGCATGAAGTACAAAAGTTGGCAAATGTAAATATTACCGATATCCTCTGGAATGATTTCTCTTTGGATTATCTTTTCAGACTTGCAGAGATGAAGGCGGAACTTACAGGAGTCATTAACTTGAAACAGGATTCTGCCAATATGCCAAATTTTGCACAAAAAAGAGCGATGATCGAAGCTTTCGGAGACATTGACGATCCGGATAATAAATTATATGTAACTTATCGGGTAATGAGAATGAACGCACCTGTAATTTCCGGGAATGGCTATTATCCGGATACCGGTACTTACCAGATGGTATATGCGGCAACGCCTTCCACGGCCAACAACTTCCGCCGGGCAAAATGGAGTATAACAACAAACAGCTACGCCGATATTACGGAAGATGGAGTTTTAACCGTAAAGAAAGTCGGCGGGGCAGGAGCTGCGGAAGTTACCCTTACAATGGAATTATTAGGCGGAGAGGAAATATCATCTACTAGAAAGATCTTCTTTTATTTGCCTGATCCCAAACCGGGGGATTATGTATATTGTGACGGTTCGTATTCCGACATTTACGACGCAAACCGTTCCGTAATCGGTATTTGTTTCTATGTTAACGGAGATGACAGACGGATGATCGCTATTGATAATCTGGCAACCGTACCGTGGGGACGTAATGACCTGGATATACCGGATTTGAAAAATTATACTGTTGTGGACGGGGCCAACAGTTCGTTGACCATTAGCGATGAAACTTACCGGGAAAATGACAATACGACATTTAAAGAGTTTATTTCGGGAGCCCTTTCCGACTGGGACGGCAAGAAGAATACCGATAGGATGCACGAACAGGCTTTATATGCACTGCAATCCAATGGATTATATATACCCCAAAATATGCGCGAACTGGTTCAGGAAATGGCAAATATAACCGACGACACAACAAGGAGGCTATATTATCCGGCTTCATTCTATTGCAAGATGTATGAGCCTAAAATAAAAAATAATGAGATGTTGAACGGGAAGTTTACGGCGGGAAATTGGTACCTACCGTCATGCGGAGAATTGGCACGTATTGTTTTCTATGCCCTGAAAGGATACATCAAAGGGGAAGAAGGTACGGACCTGGCAATATTTGCGGATGCGGCAACAAACGGAATATTTGCGAAAATATCGGCTAATTGGATTTGGTCGAGTACGGAGTACCTTTCGAACATCGCGTGGATCGTGAATGGTGCTTCCGGTCAGGTGAACAGTGGTGGCAATAAGGCGGGCAGTATCGTCGTGCGTTGTGTCGCCGCATTTTAAACTTTAAACTTTAATATACAACAAGGTACATTAAGAACATGGGGAAAGTTAGCGATCTGAAAGTGTATAACGATGTTGAATTATTGGCCGGATGGGTGTTGGACATATCGGCCAACTTTCCTAAACAATATAGATACATTACGGAACGGCTGGTAAATACCATCTTTGATTGCATGGATGATATAACACTTGCTAATTTACGTGAGGGTACCGAACGGGCAATGTTTCTTGACGCATTCGTGGTACATTTTACATCGGTGAAAACCATTCTAAGAGTATGCACCCGGAAACGGATTCTTTCTGTTAATAATGAAGCCCTTTTTTTGCGGTCGTCCGCAAATATAGGCAGGCAGATAGCCGGATGGAAACGGGCAGCATTGAACCAAAATCGTTAAGGCGGTTATGGCAGTGTATAATTTAATTCCAAATGGGTGCCCTACTGGAAAGATACTTCCAGTTACGAACAAGATACAGGGTATGATAACGGAGTACCATTCGAACAACGCGTGGAACGTGAATGGTGCTTCCGGTCAGGTGAACAGTGGTAACAATAAGGCGAACAGTAACGTCGTGCGTTGTGTCGCCGCATCTGGGGAATTATACAGTGTACTGTTAGAATCATTTGTAGAAGCGTACCACGATTGCATTCTAAATAAAATGTCAAGTCCGCAATGTTGTGAATTTAGGGCCGATTACGAAGACCGTTTGTATGACCTTTATTTGCTGGTTATACAGGGTGTTTATTTCCCCTTGAAATCACGTTGTTTTATTGTTACCAGACCATTATATAGAGAAGTGTTTGCTGCGGATTTTCAGGACCGTATAATACATCATTGGATTTGTCTACGGTTAGAACCCTTGTTTGAGAAGCGTTTTACAGAGTTGGGCAATGTTTCGCATAATTGCAGAAAATATTTTGGAACGGAAAGCGCGGTACGGGCACTATCTAAAGATATATATGATTGTAGCAACGGGTTTACAGAAAGTTGCTGGGTAGCAAAATACGACATTTCCGGTTTCTTCATGTCGATAGATAAAAGGATCGCATGGGAATTACTTAATGAACTTATCAATACACATTATCACGGAACCGATAAGGAATGTTTGTTATATCTTACACGCATAACGGTATTTCATTTGCCGCAGGAACACTGCATAAAGAGATCACCGGAGTGCTTATGGGATATGATACCGGGTAATAAATCATTGTTCGGGAACGATCCGTTTAAGGGTATGCCAATCGGTAATCTTCCCTCTCAACTGATAGCAAATTTCTATCTGTCTTTCTTTGATGAGTTTGTTTTATCCTTGGGATTTGAGTATTACGAGAGATACGCGGACGATTTTGTACTGGTGCATAGGGATAAGAACTTTATATTAGAAGCGATACCGCTTTTTGAAAGATTCTTATGGGATAAATTGAAATTAAAACTACATCCGGACAAGAGATACCTGCAGCACTACACAAAAGGAATACAGTTCGTAGGAGCCGTTATTAAAATGGACCGGATATATGTAGGAAATAGAACCGTCCGCAATACCCGGCAGGCTATAAGATGTATAAATAAAGAGTTGGAGGCCGGAAATCCATTATCGGACGGTATGATATCACGTCTTAACAGCTATTTCGGGTTTATGAGGAAAAGAAAGGCATACGCCATACGGCGCGGGCTTGCAAAGGAATTTTCCCCTTTACTCTGGAACAAGGTGTATATGACAAATCATTTTTTCACGGTTAAAATAAAAATGAAGTATGATGAATTATTCCAATATCGACAGGAAACGATTAGGAACACCCGACACCGTGTTGCTTAAATCCATGGCGTTACCGGTAGAATATGAGGACGGGATTTATATTGTCCGGTGGGATATACGGACTATTTTTCCGGATGATGGAACACAGAAAAATCCCCTGGTTACGTTCGCTTCCTGGACCGGTAGAGAATATCCGGGAATAGAACGGATAAAGACATGGTTAGAAGAATATTATAACGGGAAAATCCCGGGAAACATAAACTTAAAAGATTACAGGTATGAAAGAATTAGAGTTTACAACCTACGTAAAGCGTCCGGAAATGCTGGAGAAAAGCGTCCAGGCGTGCGTGCCTCACTGGACGATAAATATCGACAGTCGGCAGATAGAAAATGAGTTGGGAATATTGGTTTATAAACAGGAAGTTGTAAGGCTGGAAGGGGAATTAACCTATGATAAGATAGTTTCCGCGATCATAAACGCGAAATATTCCATAGACGACCAGACGGCTATATTAATGAACGCAATGAACCCGAATCTTCTTACAGAAGAGAAGGAAGCGGACTACTATCAGGAGATGAAAGACTTTCAGGCATGGAGGGACAAAGCTAAAAATATAGCTTCCGTAATAATGGATAAATTGCCGTTCTGAAACGGAAAAGATACGTTTTGTTAAATGATTAATTTTAGGAGTTATGAAACAGCTTATTAAAAAACTGTTCGGGTGGATGAAGGAAAGTAACCGCCCGGCACACATGAAGGCGGGCAATACAATTTTTGTAATCGTCTTAATTGTTTTTACACTTTTAGGGGGAATATTGCTTAACCCTTTGTTAGAAGGTTATTCTTATGAAGGCAGCAGCCGTTTGTTTATTCTGGCTATGATCCAGGCTCTTATTGTAGTCTTTATTGCAATGTGTGCAGTAGAATATATTCAAGAACGGATGGGGTGTAAATGGGACTGGCTGGATATTGCGGCCGGATGTTTAGGTTCTGTTTGTATAACCGTGTTTACAATCTTGCTTGTCTTGCTGATAATATAAGGGATAGGCAGCGGAACCGGCCATCAGCTTCCGGACGGTTCCGCCTTAACCTCTCTTGCTTTATAGCATATCATCAAAGGCACGTATTCCTTTTTCGCGTTCGTCTTCCAAAGCGTGGGCATATACCATTGTCATGGTTATAGAACTATGTCCTAAAAGATGGGATAACGTTACAATGTCATGCGTTTTTTTATAATATAATGTAGCAAAGGTATGTCGGCCTGTTTTCGAGCTGATATCCTTTGTTATTCCCACTTTACCGGCTATTGTTTTCAATACCCGGTTTATATCCTGATCAGTGGGAAGGTTCATAAACAGGTTTCCTTTTGTGCGTCCGCCTCGGTAGTACTCATAAATGTAACGCGCCGGATCCGATAAAGGTACGGTAACCTGTATCTTGGTTTTGCCCCGTGTGTAATGCAGTTCATCACCTATAAACTGGCTTATCTGTAACGCTTTTGCATCACTGATATGTAGAGATGTGAAGCAAAGGAATAGAAAAAAGCGAAGCACGTTCTGGGTACATTCTTCCAGACGGCCGGAACGGTACAAGGCAGTAAGGCGGAGCAGTTCTTCTTCCGTCAGGTATACGACTTCACTTTTAGGACGGCGTATTTTGATTGCCGCGAACGGGTCCTGATCCATATAACCGCCACGGATGGCGGCACCTACATATATTTTTATCGTGGCCATATTACGCCATGCCGTAGAATCCCTGTTGCCTATTTTACGAAGATGTGCAAAGAAGGACATGAGAAATTCGTGAGTAATTTCTGAAAACACAAGGCCGGGTGCAAACGTTTCTAATTTCTTAATAATGGATACATGATGTTTGTAAGTGCCGAAAGAAAGTGTTTTGCTTATCTGTTTTAAATAAACCCTTGCGAAATCAAAGAAGGTACCAAAATCGGAAGGATTGTTATACCGGCGGAAAAAACTTTCCTTTGTCAGCGTCTCATTTTTAAGACGGGCACGGACAAATATGTCGCTTACACGTGATCGGATATTAGAAATAATTAAATTCTTGTCTTTGGCTTCCTTATCCCGGCCTTTCACCATTTCGTTTTGTTCATCCCATTCTTTGGAGGTAACACTCATTTTTACCGCGATCCTTATTTTCTCACGGTTGATATAAAATTCCACATACAGGGGGAGTCGGTCGGTCTTGCCTTTTTTGCCTTGTCTTACAATTCTTATTGCCGTCATTTTTATATGCCTATTTTATGCCTGTAGAGGGGATATGCCTACAAATATGCCTACACAGGCTGGTTATTAAAAGTTAAACGGGGCGAAAGTAAAACGTTTAATATCAGCTATTTAAAAAGAAAAATCCGATAACATTTAACTGTTACCGGATGTTAATAGTGATTCCGCTGCGATTCGAACGCAGGACCCAC
>ENA-UEPJ01000380-UEPJ01000380.1-human-gut-metagenome-genome-assembly--contig:-NODE-380-length-60883-cov-14.193501_pt1 | contig 60883 bp, 55 predicted proteins | sample MGYA00242890_ERZ507896 | MGnify/ENA primary metagenome ERZ507896 (study PRJEB26167, sample SAMN06115508) | human gut metagenome | host: Homo sapiens | place: China:Qinghai | collected 2015-08-20...
TACAAACCGCCCTGCTTTGCCAGCGCGGCAATGGTATCATAGTTGGAAAGGGTGCCGTCCTTTGCGCCGTCCAGATCGACGACGTGCAGATTTTTGGCCCCCGCCGCAAGGAACTCCCGCGCCTGTGCGCAGGGATCCTCGCCGTAGACGGTCATGCGGTCGTAATCACCCTGCGTCAGACGCACCACTTTGCCGCCCCGCAGGTCAATGGCTGGAAATAGCTGCATAGTTGTTTCTCCTTTAGCGTCCTCGCCCTCTCCGTCACGGCTTACGCCGTGCCACCTCTCCCAAAGGGAGAGGCCTTGGCAGTACGGCAAAGTTTCCGGTTTTGCCAAGGGCTCCCCCTTTGAGGAAAGACTTCCCCCGCACCGGGGGAAGATGTCGTGCAGCGACAAAAGGGGGAATCTGGCGCGTTAGCGCCTGAGAGGGCGAGCCCACTTACAATTCGCTGAACGCCTTCAAGATCCTCAGTCCGGTGTCACCGCTCTTTTCCGGGTGGAACTGGGTGCCGTACACCCTGCCTGCCCGCACCGCGCCGGTGACAGGAATGGAATAATCGCTCACGGCCAGCGTGCTTTCGGCGCAGTTCTTGCCGTAGTAGCTGTGGACGTAATAGACGTATTCGCCCTCACGGATGTACTTGAACAGCGGGTCGTCCTTTACAATGTGCAAGGCGTTCCAGCCGATCTGCGGCACCTTCAGGCTCTTGTCCGCAAGGTCGGGCTCCAGCGGGCAGACCTCGCCCTTCACAAAGCCAAGGCCTTCGTGCTCACCGTACTCGTAGCTCTTTTCAAACAGCAGCTGCATGCCAAGGCAGATGCCCAGCAGCGGCTTCCTTTCGGCTTCTTCTTTAATGACCGGCACAAGGCCCGTTGCCTCCAGCTTTGCCATGGCGTCGGCAAAAGCACCCACGCCCGGCAGGATGAGCCGGTCGGCTTTGCGGATGGTGTCCACGTTCGCAGTCACAACGGCTTCCAGCCCCAGCTGCTTCAGGCTGGACTTCAGGCTGAACAGGTTGCCCACGCCGTAATCGATAATTGCGATCATACCAGCAGTCCTTTCGTGGAAGGGATCTCGTCCTTGTGAGCTTCGTCGATCTTCACAGCCGCGCCCAGTGCATGGCCTGCGCCCTTGAAGCAGGCCTCAAGGATGTGGTGGGTATTTTCTCCCGCGAATTGTACAAAGTGGACAGTGGCAGGCACGCTGCGGGCAAAGCCCAGCCAGAATTCCTTAGCACACTCCACATCAAAATCGCCCACCTTTTCGGTGCTGCAATGGACGTCCCAGTTCAGGGTGCAGCGGCCGGACAGATCGACGGCGCACAAAATCAGTGCTTCGTCCATGGGCAGGTAGAAGCTGCCGTAGCGCTGGATGCCGCGCATATCGCCCAGTGCCCGTGCAAAGGCCTGACCCAGCGCAATGCCCACATCCTCGGTGGTGTGGTGGTAGTCCACCTGCACATCGCCGTGGCAGGTGAGCACTAAGTCAAAACGGCCATGGCGGGCGAACAGCTCCAGCATGTGGTTCAGAAAGCCGCACCCGGTGTCTACCTCGTAGCGGCCGGTGCCGTCCAGATCAAGGGTCAGGTCGATCTGGGTCTCATTGGTGTTGCGTTCCAGCGAGATCATTCGGTTCGGCATGGTTCATTCCTCCATGATCTTATCCAGTGTGTTCACGAATATCTTCATCTGTTCCGATGTGCCAATGGTGATGCGCAGCCAGTTCTGGATGCGGGGCGCGTCGAAGTGGCGCACCAGAATGCCGTTTTTCTTCAACTCCTTGTAGAGTGTTCTTCCGTCTTTCCGGTCGGTACTTGCAAACAGGAAGTTGGAGCGGCTGTCCAGCACGGCAAAGCCCCGCTGTTCCAGCTGCTGTTTTGTCCATGCGCGGGTATCCACGATGGCGGCGCGGGTCCTGTCAAAATAAGCGGTATCTTCCAGCGCGGCCTGCCCGGCCTTCAGGGTCAGGCGGTTGATGTTGTAGGGGTTCAGGCTGAACTTGACCCGGTTCAGGTCGGCAATGAGCTTTGCATTGCCCATGGCCAGACCCAGACGCGCACCGGCCAGCTGCCGGGACTTGGAAAAGGTCTGCACCACCAGCAGGTTCTCGTACTGGTCGATGAGGGGCACGCAGCTCTCGCCGCCAAAGTCCACATAGGCCTCGTCCACAATGACCACGTTGTTCGGGTTCGCTTTCAGGATGCCCTCAATTTCCGCCCGGGGCAGTGCAATGCCGGTGGGGGCGTTGGGGTTTGCAAGGACGATGGTCTGGTTCAGGCCGTAGTAGTCCTTCGGGTCAAGGGTGAAATCCTCTTTCAGCGGGATGATGTGGCTGGGAATGTGCATCAGTCCGCACCACACGCCGTAGCAGCCGTAGGTGATGTCGGCATAGGCCAGCGGGTGGTCTGCGTCGCAGAAGGCACGCAGCGCAAAGAAGAGGTTTTCGTCGCTGCCATTGCCGGGCATGATCTGCTCCGGCTGCAAGCCGAAGTGGGCTGCGGCCGCCTTGAGCAGGTCGGCACAGGCGGGGTCGGAGTAAAGGCGCAGCTTTTCCACCTCGTGCTCGCTCACGGCAGCGATCACCGCCGGGGAGGGCAGATAGGGGTTTTCGTTGGTGTTCAGTTTGATGTACTGCTGATCCTGCGGCTGCTCACCCGGGGTGTAGGGGGTGACAGCGGCCAGCGTGGGAGAAAGGAATTTACTCATGGTTCAAATCCTCACTTTTCATACCGGATGGTCACGCTGCGGGCGTGGGCGTGCAGGCCCTCGCGCTCTGCAAAATCGGCGATGCGGGGAGCCACCTCGCCCAGCGCTTCCCGGGTGTAGTAGAGGAAGCTGGACTTCTTTACAAAGTCGTCTACGCCCAAGGGGCTGGAGAAGCGGGCGGTGCCGCTGGTGGGCAGGGTGTGGTTGGGGCCTGCAAAGTAATCGCCCAGCGCTTCCGGCACGTTGCGGCCAAGGAAGATGCTGCCTGCGTTTTTGATCTCGTTCAGCACGCCGAAGGGGTCCTCCACGCACACTTCCAGATGTTCCGGTGCAATGATATTGCAGGCCTCAATGGCCTTGTGCAGGTCGGTGCAGAGGATGATCTTGCCGTTGTCGTCCACGCTGGCGCGGGCGATAGCGGCACGGGGCAGCTGCGGGATCTGCACCTCCAGCTCCGCCTGCACGGCCTTGGCCAGCTCCGGGCTGTCGGTGACGAGAACGGGGCTTGCCAGTTTGTCGTGCTCCGCCTGACTCAGCAGGTCTGCCGCCACCCATGCAGGATTGCAGCCGCCGTCGGCCAGCACCAGAATTTCGCTGGGGCCGGCGATCATATCGATGCCCACCTTGCCGAACACCTTGCGCTTGGCAGTGGCAACGTAGATGTTGCCGGGGCCAACGATCTTATCCACCGCGGGGATGCTCTGGGTGCCGTAGGCGAGAGCCGCCACAGCCTGTGCGCCGCCGGTCTTGAAGATCTTGGTCACGCCTGCGGTGGCAGCGGCGGCAAGGATGACCGGGTTCACCCTGCCGTCCTTTCCGGCGGGGGTGGTCATGACGATCTCGGACACGCCTGCCACCTTTGCCGGGATCACATACATGAGCACAGTGGAGGGATAGGCCGCCGTGCCGCCGGGCACATAGACACCGGCCTTTTCAATGGGGGTATATTTCTGACCCAGCACGATGCCGGGCTTGTCGTTCACCACAAAATTCTTGTGCACCTGCTGGCGGTGAAAGCTCTCGATGTTGGCGGCGGCTTCGCGCAGGGTCTCGAGGAAGTAGGGGTCCATGTTCGCAAAGGCCTCGTCGATCTCCTCCTGCGTCACCTGCAGGGCATCGATCTTTGCACCGTCAAATTTCAGCGCGTAATCCTTCAGGGCTTCATCGCCCCGGGCGCGCACATCGGCAATGATGCCGTCCACCACATCCTCCACGTTCTTTTCCGCGCGGATATCGCGGTTCAAAATCTCTTCGGGCCTGAGCTCGTCAAAGTTATACAGCTTGATCATTTTGCTTCCTCCTTGTTCTGCAGTTCAGCCCGCAGCTTTTCCAGCATGGTGTCCATTTCGGCGTGCTTGAACTGGTAGCTGGCCTTGTTGGCAATGAACCGGGCCGAGATGGGCATGAACTCGGTGACCACCTTCAGGCCGTTCTCCCGCAGGGTGGTGCCGGTCTCCACGATATCCACGATGACGTCCGAAAGGCCCAGAATGGGGGCCAGCTCAATGGAGCCGTTCAGCTTGATGATATCGATGTCCCGCCCCATGGATGCGTAGTAGCTCTTTGCGATGTTGACGAATTTGGTGGCCACCCGCACCGGGCGGCTGGGGTCGTCCTTGTAATCGGCCGGGGCGGCAACGCACATGCGGCATTTGCCAAGGCCGGTGTCCAGCAGCTCGTACACATCGGCAGAAGCCTCTGTGAGGATATCCTTGCCCACGATGCCCACATCGGCGGCGCCGTGCTCCACATAGATGGCAACATCGCTGGGTTTGACGAGGAAGTAGCGGATGCCGGCCTCCGGGTTTTCCACCACCAGCTTGCGGGTGGCGTTGTAGTCCTCCGGGCAGCCGTAGCCGATGCCCGCCAGCAGATGATACACCTTATCGCCCAGACGGCCCTTGGGCAGGGCCACGTTCAGCATCACCCTGTCGGTGCTGTTCTTCTGCACCGGCGGCAGCGGGGCGCTCAGGCGGTCCAGCTCGTCCAGATAGACCGCAAAGCCGATGGCCCCGGCTCCGGGGGTGAACTTCTGCATCAGCAGGTCGTAGCGGCCGCCCTTGAGCAGGGGGCGGGGCAGGGCTTTCAGATAGCCCTGAAACACAAGGCCGTTGTAGTATTCCATCTCACCGGCTAGGGTCATGTCCAGCCGGATGACGCCGCCCGCCTTTTCCAGCGGCACAGCCAGCGCTTCCAGCTCGGCCACAGCCGCGCGCATGGCGTCATTGCGGCACAGGGCAGCGGCCTTTGCAAGGGTATCGACATAGCTGCCGCAGAGGTTCAGCACGCTGCACAGGATGTCGGCGGCGGCATCGGCAAGACCGGCGGCTCCGGCAGCGGCCCGCAGCTCGTGGGCGTTTTTCTCCCGCAGCTTTTCCAGCAGCTTTGCGCGGGCGGCATCCGGCACGCCCAGCGCGTCGAACAGGCCGAACAGGTAGCCCATGTGGCTCACTTCCAACACCCAATCGGCCCCCAGCGCATCCAGCGACCGCGCCGCCAGACACACCGCCTGCTGCACCTGTGCTTCGCCCACTGCGCCCAGCATCTCAAGGCCCATCTGGCTGATATCTTTAAAGGTGTGGCTCTCGGCGGAAGGACGGTAGACATTCTCGTGATAGTAGTAGCGCAGGGTCTCGCCGGGGGCGGGCTGCGCCGTCTTGGCAATGGAGAGGGTCACGTCCGGCTTGAGGGCCAGCAGACGGCCGTCCAGATCGGTGAAGGTGATGACCTGCTCGGACGAGAGGAAGCTGCGGTTGGCCTGATACAGGCCGTACTCCTCAAAGCGGCCCATGTGGTACTTGCGGCAGCCCGCCGCTTCGTACAAGGCGCGCAGCGCAAAGGAGGCGCGCTCCTTGGGCTGCAGGTTTGCAAGGCTGAATTCCATCGTCGGTTCCCCCTGTTTCTTACATCCATCGCCGGCGTTCTCCGGCACTTTTCGACTCCTCTATCTCATCTGCCGGGCCCCACTGCCCGGCGATCCTTTGCGCGGCACCTCCGCGCCTTTTCCATACGGAATTGGTTCTATTATTATTTTACTTTATCAAGATAAAGTTGTAAAGTAGGAAAGTGCCAGTGTTTTCTGTTTTATGGCATGATTTTTCTGTGCGTTTGTACAGAGCGCAGGAAAAAAGGAGCTGCCGCACCGAATGCAGCAGCTCCTTTTCAGGCAAATTTTATCCCAGCAGGTCCAGCACACCGGCCTTCGGGCGGGCACCCACGGCCTGACGCACCAGCTTGCCCTGCTCAAACACCAGCAGGGTGGGGATGCTCATGACGCCGAACTCCCCGGCCAGCTCCGGCTGTTCGTCCACATTCACCTTGCCCACCTTCACATCGGTGCGCTCCTCGGCCACCTCGTCCACGACGGGGCTGAGCATCCGGCAGGGGCCGCACCAGCTGGCCCAGAAGTCCAGCAGGACGGGCTTTGTGCTCTGCAGCACCTCCTGCTCAAAATTTTCCTTCGTGATCGTAACAACTGCCATATTTCTACCTCCTGAAAGGGTTCGTTCGTGGTTGTTCTTATGGCATCAGTATACCCCAAATGCCGGGGCTTTTCCGTAACCGGGTCACATTGGGGCGCAAAAAAGCCCGGGGCAGGAAGAAAGAATACTGCTCCGGGCGGGGAATGGTTATGTTATTGTGCGGTCAGGCTCAGACTTCCTGCATGGCATTCTTGCCGGCAACGTAGCCGTAGTACATGGCCATGGAGTGGCTGACACCCTTCAGGCCGATGGGGTACTCGGTGGCAAAGCGGTTGCCCTGCACGTTGCCTGCCACATACAGGCCGGGGATCACGTTGCGGTCGGCGTCGAAGGTGTGGCAGTTCTCGTCGCTTTCCAGACCGCCGATGCAGACCAGCAGCAGAGCGGTGGTGAACTTGTCGGCGTAGAAGGGGCCGTTCTCCAGCGCCCACATGCGGGATGCGGGCTTGTGGAAGTCCTCGTCGTAGCCGTCCTTTGCCAGCTGGTTGTAGCGCTGGATGGACTCCAGAGCGGTCTGCTGGGCAGCGGTGTCATCCGGGTAGATCTTTGTCACCAGTTCTTCCAGCGTGTCGGCCTTGACAGCGCGGCCATCGGCCACGGCTGCCTCCAGCTGATAGGGGCTCTTGTAGTTGCGGTAAGTGGTGTTGTTCTTGGGGCCCTCTGCCTCGCTGGCGTAGTCCTCGTAGTAGCAGGCACCGCCGTGGGCTGCGGGCATGTAGGGGAGCTGCTGGGGCCAGTTGGAGTCGAAGATCTGCCAGCTCTCGCGGTTCTTCTGCAGCTCGATCTGGTTTTCCAGCTGCTGGCCGGGCAGGTCCTCGTTCATGAAGCGCTTGCCGTTCAGATCCAGATTCAGGAAGCCTGCGTTGCCCATGACGCCCACACCGGACAGGTCGGCACCGCCGCCCATATGGTGGATCATGGGTGCGTGGCTCTGCTGCACCTGAGCGCCTGCCCACATGCCCAGCTGGATGCCGTCGCCCTGATTGGTGAAGCTGCCCTCCACGTCCACGTTGGTGAACAGGCATTGGATGTTGTTCTCAATGACTTCGGGGCAGAAATGCTGCAGCATCTTGGTGTTCTGGGAGTAATCGCCGGTGGACAGGATGACGCCCTTGGCGGCGTTGCACTTGATGTACTCGCCGGTGGCAGCATCGCGGGCATACAGGCCTACGCAGCGGCCGTCCTCCATGATGAGCTTTTCCACAAAGCAGCCGTAGAAGGTTTCCACGTTGCCGGTGTCAACGGCCTTCTGCATGTTGGCATTGACGGTGACGGACTGGTTGGGCAGGAACTCCACGGAGGTGGGGTAGCAGGGGAAGCGCTCCTGCTTCCAGTCGTAGTTCTCGGGCAGCGGGTAGAAAATGGGGATCAGGAAGTTGTTTGCATTCTCGTCGGGGATGGCGCTGCGGGTGGTCTCGGCGTAGTACAGATCCGGGTTTGCCTCCACCCACCAGTCAAAGGCATCGCCGATGTTGTGGGCCCACTTGCTCATGATAGAGCGCTTGCAGCGGTAGGTGCTCTCCACCATGTGAGAGTCCACGATCTCGTCGATCTGCTCACGGGTCCAGGTGTTGCGGCCCCACTTGGCCTGCACATTGCCGTTGATGACGGCATACTCGCCGCTGCGGCACTGGGGACCGTCAGCCTTTTCAAAGGCTGCCACCTTGCCGCCGTCCTCGGCGATGCTGCGCACGGCTGCCACACCGGCAACGCCGCAGCCCACCACGGCCACATCCACATCTACCGTCTTGGTGACCTTGCTCTCGTCGATCTCAGGCTCGGTGCCCAGCCAGTCGTTCTCCGAAGCGGCAGCGGAGCTGTCTGCGCCGTCTGTCTTGACGCCCATGGCCTGCTCGATGCAGCTGGCAGCCGCCTTCTTGACGGCATTGGTGGTGACGGTAGCACCGGAGATGTTGTCGATCTCGGTGCCCTGTGCGGCCATGATAGCCTCCTGCAGGGTGGGCGCAGCCACGCCGCCGATGCTCTCGGTCTCGTTGGAGGCATCGATGACCACCTCGGTGATGGCGGTCTCGCTGAAGGTCATGGTCACCTTCACCTCACCGATGCCGGTGGCCGTGCCGGTGTAGGTACCGGCGGTGTAGATGGCATCACCGGAAGCGGCGGTGCTGGAAGAAGCTGCGGAGTTGCAGGCAGCCAGTGCACCGGCGGTGACGCCGCTCATGGCGGCAGCGGCGGCGACCTTCAAAAAGCCTTTGCGGGAGATCTTTTCCATTGGGATTTCCTCTTTCTTCTCATCAATTTCTCTTCGTCTCTGCGGGAGTTTTTCCCGCGCTGCACTTAGCATAAAATATAACGAAGTAAAAGGGAAACAAAAAAATTTTACCACACCAATAAAAAGTGTTTATAACTAGCCCCCTCCATGCTATACTGAGAGCAGACGGATCTTCCCCTGCACAGAAAGGAGCTTTTTCGGATGAACGACCACCAGCTGCTGTGTTTTCTCACCGTGAGCCGGACCCTGAATTTTACCACAGCCGCCCGGGAGCTGTACTGCACCCAGCCCGCCCTCAGCTACCAGATCCGCAGTCTGGAAAAGGAGCTGGATCTGGCCCTGTTTGAGCGCAGCACCACCCGCGTGGCGCTGACCGAAGCAGGCCGGGCCTTTGTGCCGCAGGCGGAGGGGATCTATCGCAGCATCCTGAACGCCCGCACCGCGCTGAAGGGCTTTGCCCGGCGGCACACGCTGACCCTGCGCCTGCCGCCGGTGCTGCTGCAGCGGGACCCCATTTATCCCATCCTGATGGCACGGCTGCACGCTGCGCTGCCGGGATATGAGTTTGCGGTGGACACTCGGCCCGTGTCACGCAACCCCCACGAAATGCTCTGCAGCGAGGCAGATGCAGCCCTCTATCTGCCCTTTGGGCCGCTGCAGCCGGAGATCGAGCGCCTCCCCATCCTGCACAACACCTTTTACCTGATCGTATCGCCGGAGCACCCGCTCACAGGGCGCAGCGCTCTGGCGCTGGCCGATCTTGCCGGGCAGCAGCTGTTTTATGAGCCGCTGTATCAGGAAATGGTGGATCTTGCCGTTGTTCAGCCCGGCCTGCCGTTTTCCGCACCAAGCTGGCACATGGTGGAAAACTACGAGTGTGTTTACAACGATCTGCTTGCCGGGCGCGGCATGTTTTTGTGTCCGATGAAATACCCGGCCTTTCCGGCAGCATGGTATCTGCCGCTGCAGCTGCCGTTGCCGGACACCTGTCTGCTGACCCTGCGGGACGACCCGCGCCCCGAGATCCAACGGCTGCGGGAGGTTTTCACCGCTGTATACGCCAGCCGTGCAAAGCTGCTGGGCGAAGAATGAACGCAAAAAGGGCTGCTGCACATCCTTTTGAACGAACGTGCAGCAGCCCCTCGGCTCTTATAATATTTCGGACAGTTTTATTTGCCCAGCATTTCGTGGGCAGTCTTGCAGATGGTGGCAGCATCCAGACCGTAGAACTTCAGCAGGTCCCATGCCGGGCCGGAGCAGCCGAACACGTCCTGCACGCCTACGCGGCGCACCGGCGTGGGCAGCTTTTCGCTCAGCACGGCGCAGACGGCCTCGCCCAGACCGCCAATGACGTTGTGCTCCTCGGCGGTGATGACCTTGCCGCACTCCTTTGCCGCCTTGAGGACGATCTCCTCATCCAGAGGCTTGATGGTGTGGATGTTGATGACCCGGGCGTGGATGCCCTCAGCAGCCAGCTGCTCCGCAGCCATGCGGGCTTCGTTGACCATCAGGCCGGTGGCGATGATGGCAATGTCGCTGCCCTCGGTGATCTGCTCGCCCTTGCCGATCTCAAAGTGATAGTTTTCGGCGTCGTGGAACACCGGCACGGCCAGACGGCCAAAGCGCAGATAGACGGGGCCTTCCATTTCGTAGGCGGCACGCACAGCGGCGCGGGCCTCCACATCGTCCGCCGGGCAGATCACGGTCATGCCGGGGATGCTGCGCATGAGGGCAAAGTCCTCGCAGCACTGATGGGAAGCACCGTCCTCGCCCACCGAGATACCGCCGTGGGTGGCACCGATCTTCACGTTCAGGTGGGGGTAGCCGATGGAGTTGCGCACCTGCTCGAAGGCGCGGCCGGCGGCGAACATGGCAAAGCTGGAAACAAAGGGCACGTAGCCCATGGTGGACAGGCCTGCGGCCACGCCCATCATGTTGCCCTCGGCAATACCGCAGTTAAAGTGACGATCCGGGTAAGCCTTGCGGAACATGCCGGTCTTGGTGGCAGCGGCAAGGTCTGCGTCCAGCACCACCAGATCCTCGTGGCCCTCTGCGGCCAGCTCCTTCAGGGTGTTGCCGTAGCTTTCACGGGTAGCGATCTTCTTCACATCTGCCATCTTAGTTTTCCTCCTGCTCCAGCGCGGCGTATGCGGCGTTCAGTTCCTCAATTGCGACCTTGTACTCGTCATCGTTGGGGCCCTTGCCGTGCCAGTCCACAGAGTTGGTCATATAGGAAACGCCCTTGCCCTTTGTGGTGTCCATAATGATGCAGGTGGGCTTTACAGTCTCTGCATGGAACGCCTGCATGGCGGCTTCGATCTGGTCGTAGTCGTGGCCGTCGATGGTGACGACATTGAAGTTGAAGGCCTTCAGCTTCTCTTCCAGCGGGGCGCTGTTCATCACGGTCTCGGTGGTGCCATCGATCTGCAGATGGTTGCGGTCCAGCACAACGCACAGGTTGGAAAGGCCGTAGTGTGCGGCAAACATGAAGGCTTCCCAGCACTCGCCCTCTTCCACCTCGCCATCGCCCACGATGGTGTAGACGTTGATGGGCTTGCCGGCGTGCTTGGCACCCAGTGCCATGCCGCAGGCGGCAGAGATACCCTGACCCAGACTGCCGGTGGACATATCCACACCCGGGGTCTCGTTCATGTTGGGGTGGCCCTGCAGATAGCTGCCGATCTTACGCAGGGTCTTGAGGTCTTCCACCGGGAAATAGCCGCGCTCTGCCAGCGCTGCATACAGTGCCGGTGCAGCATGGCCCTTGGACAGCACCAGACGGTCGCGGTCGGCCATCTTGGGGTCCTTCGGGTCAATGTTCATTTCCACAAAATAGAGGTAGCTCAGCAGCTCGGCGATATCCAGACTGCCGCCCGGATGGCCGCACTTTGCGCTGTGCGTGCCCTCGATCACGCCCATGCGGATGTGGCAGGCGTGCTTGGCCAGAGTAAGTTTTTCTGCATTTGTCATGATGGTCCTCCCGTATGAACCTCAGATTTGCACATGTTCAAAAAAGCCTTTCGTCAGCGCCGGTGCAGTCCTGCTGCCCGCAGCGCGCTCTTTTTCAAGTTTATATTAGCTATTCTATGCAAAAAGGTCAAGCTTCTTCATGCAAAATGTACACACGCGGGGAAATATTCATGGAAATTTGCCGCTTTTTGGTTAAATTGCAGGCTTTTTGCCGTATCTTGACAAAGCCAGAGGCATCTGCTATATTTTTCACAGATTCCGGCAGGAAGCCGGATGCGCAGGCAGAAGCCTGTTTTTTCCATTTGTGCGGAGCATCTGCTCCATCTGCGCGCTGCGCATGTGCGCGGCGCGGCAGGCCGGTCCAGGCCCTGCCATCTTAATTTTTACAGACGCCACGAAGGGGTCTGCCTTTGGCTTGCAAGCCGGGCAGGCCCCTTTTTTATCTGGCAAAAGGAGGAAGCTTTTTTATGAAAACCAACCCCCGTTCCACCACCCGCAGCCTTGTGCTGGCTGCACTGTTCCTTGCACTGGCCTTTGTGCTGCCCATGATCACCGGCCATGTGCCGCAAGTGGGCAACATGCTGTGCCCGATGCACTTTCCCATTCTGCTGTGCGGCTTTGTGCTGGGCGGCCCATGGGGCCTTGCCGTGGGCTTTATTGCTCCGCTGGTGCGGTCGGTGCTGTTCGGCATGCCGCCCATGTTCCCCATCGCCATCTCCATGGCCTTTGAGCTGGCCGCGTACGGCCTTGTATCCGGCGTGCTCTGGCGCAAGGTGAAGCACACCGTTCCCATGATGTACGCTTCTCTCGTCACCGCCATGGTGGCGGGACGTCTGGTGTGGGGTGCCGTCCGCTTTGTGCTGGCAGGTCTCACCGGCTCGTCCTTCCCGTTCAGCGCGTTTTTGTCCGGCGCGCTGCTCACCGCCGTGCCGGGCATTGTGGCACAGCTGGTGCTCATCCCGCTGATTTTGGTGGCTTTGCAGAAGGCAAAGGTCATCGATTGACTTACTATTTAGAATGCCCTCCGCTTTGCTCTGGGCATAAACAGCGGAAATTTTATTTTTATTATTACAGAAGAGCAGCGGCTGCGGCCGCTGCTCTTCTGTTTTTTCACGGGAAGGGCCGTAATTTTAAGTTTGTTCTATAAAAAACGAACCAGCAAAGTCCGTAAGCTTTGCTGGTTCGCAATTCAAAAACAATTTTTCAGTTCTTCTTACCGGTCAGGAACTCCGGCAGGGGCTTGCCCCGCTTGCGCCACTGATGGTACTCTGCCGTAGCAGCGAACTCCACGTCACCGGCAGAGTTCAGGGCAGTCTCCACAGAGTCCTGCACCACGCCGATGATGAAGCCGACGCCTACCATCTGCATGGCGACATCGTTGGAAATGCCGAACAGGGAGCAGGCCATGGGGATCAGCAGCAGGGAACCGCCGGCCACGCCGGAAGCGCCGCAGGCACCCAGAGCGCTCATGGCGCTCAGCACGATGGCGGCAGGCAGAGACACCTGAATGCCCAGCGTGTTGGCAGCGGCCAGCGTCATGATGGTGATGGTGATGGCGGCACCGTCCATGTTGATGGTAGCGCCCAGCGGGATGGAGACGGAGTACATATCCTTGTCCAGACCCAGCTTTTCGCACAGGGCCATGTTCACAGGGATGTTGGCGGCGGAGCTGCGGGTGAAGAAGGCGGTCAGGCCGGACTCACGCAGGCAGCGGAACACCAGCGGATAGGGGTTGCAGCCCAGATAGATAAACATGATGAAGGGGGAGACGATGAGGGCCATGAACAGCATGGTGCCCACCAGCAGGGCCAGCAGCTTGCCGTACTGGGTAAAGATGGCAAGGCCATTGCCGGAAACGTTGGTGTAGACCAGACCCATGATGCCGAAGGGTGCCAGATTGATGATCCAGCGCACGATCTGGGAGACCGCATCGGCGGTGTTTGCCATAAAGGTCTTGGTGGTGTCAGAGCCGATCTTCTTCATGGCCACGCCGAACATGCAGGCCCAGAACAGGATGCCGATGTAGTTGCCGCTCATGATGGCGCTGACGGGGTTTGCCACAAAGTTGGTGAGCAGGGTGCCCATGACTTCGCCCAGACCCTGCGGCACCACGTCCGACTGGGCAGCGTCTGCCAGCACGACCGTGACCGGGAACATAAAGCTGGTCACTACCGCGATGGCCGCAGCCAGAAAGGTGGTGAGCATGTACAGCCAGATGACCGTGCCGAAGCGGCGGTCCAGCTTGGAAGAGCCCTGTGCCAGAGCACTTGCCACGATCACGAACACCAGCACCGGGGCGATGCCCTTCAGTGCGCCAACGAACAGGCTGCCCAGTTCACCCACCCAGCCTGCACCGGGGGCCACCAGAGCCAGCACCGCACCGATGATCAGACCGATCAGGATGCGAACGATCAGGCTGATGCCGTTGTAGCGGGCAACTGCCTTGTTCAACGTTTTCATATAGACACTCCTCTTTCCTATTGTACGCCAGTGGCGCACAGCTTTCTGTCTCTTACACAAGGACGGGTGTTATTATAGCACACACGGCAAAGAAATGAAAGCGTTTTCAGACATTTTTCGTTCACAAATTTGCGTTCGGATCTGTTCCGATCGGGCTTTTCCAATTATCTGTATTTGTGGCGAGGACAGATTGGACTGCTCGCTGCTTCGTTCTCTCCGTCACAGTCGAGCGGCGCAGGGCTGAGCGGGCGGGGGCAAACAAAAAAGCCTGCGTGCACAGTCCTGCATGGCAGGCTCTGCATCCGCAGACCGGGGCTCTTTGGGGTGTATTCTGTTTTCAGCGCAGCGGCTGGGTGGGCGCAAGCTTCTGGTAGGCAAAGCGGGCCGAGCCATCCCGCACATGGATGACGCCGCAGCGGGTAAAGCCGTTCTGTTCCAGAAGATGCTGCATGATCTTGTTATCGGCATGGGTGTCCGCACGCAGGCTCTGGCAGTGCTCCAGACTCCAGTCCAGCACGGCCTTGCCCACGCCCTTCTGTTTACCGGCCGATGCCAGACGGTGCACCGTGCCATAGGGCAGGGTATCGTCCAGCCACTGACCGTCCTCAATGACGGCGTAGGTGGGGTCCGCCCCCAGAATAAAGGCAAACACGGCCTCGATCTGGCCGTTGACCACATAGAGGAACAACCGGTTCGAGTCGATATCCTCCTCCAGCAATTCCTGCGGCGGGAAATCATCCCCCCCACTGGGTCGGGTTGCCCGATGCCTTCATGACTGCACGTGCATGGGCGTAGATCTTCAGGATCTGGGGCAGATCCCCTCTCACTGCTCCACGAAACATTCATTCCACCTCTTTCGACAGCGCCGCACCGATGCGGCTAGAATGGTTCTATTGTACTCCATTTTTCCATAAAAATCCAGTTTTTTGCATCGATCTGCCATAAAACGTTCCGAAACGACAAAACAGGGCACGGCGTCTGCTGTGCCCTGTTTTGTCTGGTCAGGCTGTGGTTCATGCACTGGTGCGGGTATGGCCCGTGCGCACCAGCCGGTATTCCCGGGGGCTGAGGCCGTAGCGCTCGTGGAACAGGCGGTAGAAATAGCTGGTGTTCTCGTAGCCCACCAGAGAAATGATCTGCTGGATGTTCATGTCGCTGCGGCGCAGCAGGCGGGCAGCGGTCTCCATACGGTGCTTTTGCAGCAATTCCTTATAGGTGCGGCCGGTCTCGGCACGCACGCACTCGCTGACGTATGCCAGCGAAACGCCATACTCCCGCGCCACGTTGGAAAGGCTGGCTTCCCGGTAGTTCTGGGTGATCTCTTTCAGTGCCGCCTGCACCAGCGCTTCGCGGCTGACCGTTCCGGCCCTGACTTCCAGATTCGTCTGTGTCATCTGCGTTTCCTCCGTAAAGGGTGCGGCGGGCGGGGACTGGGGGATGTCGGACGCCCGCCGCACAGGGAATGGCGGCTCCTGCCGCCCTACACCTCAGATACGAACCGACGCACCGGAATATTGCAGAAAGCTAAAAAATTTTTAGTCAATTTTCGTCCTGCAGAAAAAGACCGCCTCTGCACCGGGCAGAAACGGCCTTTTTCAGGAGAAATAAAGAAAACACGAACCCTCAAAAATGAGGAAGGGAAATGCTCAGAACATGCTCTCGTCCTTATAGCGGCCGGTGCGCACGAACTGCACCCACTCGGCCACATTCACGGCATGGTCGCCGATGCGCTCCAGATACTTGATGACCATCAGCAGATCCAGCGCTGCGTCCACCTTTCCGGGGTCTTCGGCGATCTCCTGCGCCAGCTGATGTTTGATGGCGTTGAAATCGTAGTCCACCGCGTCGTCTGCGGCAATGACCTTGCGCGCCGCCAGCTCGTCTTCGGCCATCAGGGCGGCAAGGGCATCCAAGATCATCTGGTGAGCCTTTTTGCCCATGGCAATGGCCTGACTTACCGCCGGGTCGCCCTCTTTGCGGACGGTGACAAGGTGGGGGATGATCTCGGCGATGTCGGCGGCATGGTCGCCGATGCGCTCGATGTCCGTGACTACCTTCATGGCCGTGGAGATGCGGCGCAGGTCGCCTGCCACCGGCTGCTGACGCAGCAGCAGGGTCATGCAGCGGTGCTCGATGTCCCGCTCCATGTTGTTGATGCGGGCGTCTCCCTTCACGATGGCCGCAGCTGCATCGGCGTCAGCGACGCAGAGCGCTTCCAGAACGTTCTCCACGGCATCAGCAGAGTTGCGGCCCATTTCGGTCAGCGATTTTTTCAGCGATTCCAGATCGGTGTCGTACTGTTTACGGATACTCATAGCTGTTTCCTCCTTTAACCGAACCGACCGGAAATGTAGTCCTCGGTGCGTTTATCCTGCGGTGCGCTGAAGATCTGCGCCGTGGGGCCCACTTCCACCAGCTCGCCCAGCAGGAAGAAGGCGGTGCGGTCGCTGATACGGGCCGCCTGCTGCATGTTGTGGGTAACGATGACCACCGTGTAGTTCTTCTTCAGCTCGCTCATCAGCTCCTCCACCTTCATGGTGGAGCCGGGGTCCAGTGCGCTGGTGGGCTCGTCCATCAGCAGCACTTCGGGCTTCACCGCCAGTGCACGGGCGATGCACAGACGCTGCTGCTGGCCGCCGGAAAGGCCCAGCGCACTCTTTTTCAGGCGGTCCTTCACCTCGTCCCACAGGGCCGCCCCCCGCAGCGAGCTTTCCACCAGCTCGTCCAGCTCAGCCTTATTGCGCACACCGTGCAGCTTGGGGCCGTAGGTGATATTGTCGTAAATGCTCATGGGGAAGGGATTGGCCTTCTGGAACACCATGCCCACCCGGCGGCGCAGGTCGGTGAGCTGCATTTCCCGGGCAAAGATGTCCTCGCCCTTCAGCCGCACATCGCCCTCAATGCGCACATTCGGCACAAGGTCGTTCATGCGGTTGAGGGTTTTCAGAAAGGTAGATTTGCCGCAGCCGGAAGGGCCGATGAGAGCAGTGATTTCCCGCTCGCCCACGTCCAACGAAATGCCTTTCAGCGCCTTGAAGTCGCCGTACCAGAGGTTCAGGTCTTTTGCCGATATCACCGGCACATTCGTGTTTTCCATAGAGTACCTCATTGTTGAATTTAAACAGGAAGTTTACTGTTTCGGCTCTTCCCGTGAAAAGGTAGATTTGAAAAATCCGCAGATTTTTCAAATCTACGAAATTAAAAATAATTTTTCCGCTATTCATGGCCAGAGCGAATGCGGAGGCCATTTTGAACAGTAAAATCAAATTTTACTGTTTCTGTTTCAGCTTAGTCTTTGCCAGCCGCGCCGCAAGGTTGATGGCCAATACCAGCACCAGCAGCACTGCACCGATGCCCCAGGCCGAAGCGAAATCGCCGTCCTCAAAGGCACGCAGGTACAGCAGCACCGACAGGGTGGCACCGTTGGAGGTGTAGGCTTTGGCCACGCTCTTGGCAATGACCTCTGCGGCACCGGCGGTGAAAAGCAGGGCGGCACTTTCGCCCACGATGCGGCCCACAGCCAGAATGCAGCCGGTCACGATGCCGTCGATGCTGCAGGGCAGCACGATGGTGCGGATGATGTGCCACTTGCCTGCACCCAGCCCCATGGCACCCTCCCGGTAGCCCTGCGGCACCGTCTTGAGGGATTCCTGCGTGGTGCGGATGATGGTGGGCAGGTTCATGACCACCAGCGTAAGTGAACCGGACAGCAGACAGGTCTGGAAGCCCAGCGCCTGACTGAACACCAGCATACCCACCAGACCGTAGATGATGCTGGGGATGCCCGCCAGCGTTTCGTTGGTGAACTCGATGACCTCGATAAGCCGCCGGTTGGAGGCGTACTCGGTCAGGTAGACCGCCGCGCCCACGCCCAGCGGCAATACGATCAGTAATGTCAGCGCAATGACATACAGTGTGTTGAGGATGGCAGGCAGGATGCCGTCGGTCTTTTTCAGCACACTGGCGGTGGTGGAAAGGAACTTCCAGCTGATGTGGGGGATGCCCCGCACCAGCACCATGCCGATGATACCGGCCACCAGCACCATCACCAGCACGGCGCTGGCCCAGACCAGTGCGGTCATGACCCGGTTCCACATCTGACGGGAAGGCGAAAGGCCCTTATTCATCCCGGCTTCCTCCCTTCAGCACAACGTTCAGCACAACGTTGATGATCATGATAAAGACGAACAGCACCAGCGCGATGCTGAACAGCGCCTGCCGCTGCAGACCGCCGGCATAGCTCATCTCCTTGGCGATGGCGGTGGTCAGGAAGGTGACGCTGCGGAAGGGACTGTCCGGCATGTTGGGGCTGTTGCCTGCCACCATCATCACTGCCATGGCCTCGCCGATGGCACGGCCGATGCCCAGCACAACGCCTGCGGCAATGCCGCTTTTGGCAGCCGGGATGCTGATCTTGAACCACGTTTCGGTGTCGGTGGCACCCAGTGCCAGACTGCCCTGCTCATACTCCGGCGGCACGGCATTCAGCGCCGTGACCGACACGGACACGATGCTGGGCAAAATCATGATGGAAAGCACCACGATGGCGCTCAGCAGGCAGGCACCGGAAGCCTTGCCGAAGGTCTTTGCCACGGCAGGCACCAGCACCTGCATGCCCAGCAGGCCGAACACCACGCTGGGGATGCCGGACAACAGCTCGATGGCAGTGACCACCACGGTGCGCAGCTTGGGGTCGGCGGCCTTGGAGAGGAACACCGCCGTCAGCAGGCCGATGGGCACACCGATGATGGCAGCGCCCAGCGTGCCGTAGATGCTGGACAGGATAAAGGGCAGGATGCCGAACAGCGGCTGGGCTGCCGTGGAGGCCCACTTTGTGCCGAACAGGAATTGGAACAGGCCGATCTTGTGGATGGCCGGCACACCGGAGATCACCATGTACACCGAGATAAGCACCACGCAGCCCACCGCCAGCATACCGCACAGGAAGAAGATGAAGTTCATCACCGCTTCCAGCCATTCGGCGGGGGTGCGGGGCAGCCGCACCCGGCTCAGATAGGATTTTTTGTTCATAGCTGAAATCCTTTATAAAAGCCGCGTCGGCCCGCAGAAACGGCAGCCCGACGCGGCAGTTTTCTTGTTCAGATGCGGGGCAGGCGGTTCACCGGGGAAACTCCCCGGCAAACCACCCGGCAATTACTCGTTCACCGGCACAGCGCCTGCGGTGCGGATGAGGTCGGCAGCGTCCTTGCTGGTGGCAAAGTCCACAAAGGCCTGTGCCTGCTCCGACAGGGTCACGCTCTTGTTGGTGACGAACACGAAGGGACGCTGGATCTTGTAGCTGCCATCCTTGACGGTATCCTCGCTGCACTCCACACCCTCCACAGTGACCATGGCAACGGTGTCGCCCACAGCGGACAGGGAAGCGTAGCCGACGGCCAGAGGGTTGGCCTCCACAGCACTGATGACTGCGCCGGTAGCGGTCAGCTCCTGTGCGTACTTGCAGCTGTCCTTCACGTCCACGATGCTCTCAAAGCCATCGCGGGTACCGGAACCGGCCTCGCGGCCCACCAGAACGATCTCGCCGTCGTCGCCGCCCACATCCTTCCAGTTGGTGATCTCGCCGGTGAACATCTGCTTCAGCTGTTCTACGGTCAGGTCTGCCACCTTGCTGCCCTTGTTGACAACAATAGCAATGCCGTCCAGAGCCACGATGGTGCCGTCCACGTCGTTCTTCTCGTCGTCCTTCAGGGCGCGGGAGGACAGGCCGATGTCCAGTGTCTTATCGGTAGCACCGGTGATGCCTGCGCCGGAACCGGTGGGGTCGTAGCTGACGGTGACACCCGGCTCCACCTCAGCAAAGCCCTCGGTCAGAGCAGCGATGACGTTCTTCATGGAAGTAGAACCGCCGGTAGCCACATTGCCGGACAGGGTGCCCGCAGCGGTCTCAGCAGCGGCAGAAGAAGAGGCGGATTCTGCAGCAGAGGATGCCACAGTGGAAGAGGCTGCGCCGCCGCAGGCGGTCAGAGCCATCGCTGCAGCAGCAGCGCCGCAGACAGTAATAAACGAACGACGAGTGATCTTTTTCATAACCCTTTTCCTCCAATAAATGCCGGAATGCATTTCCGGCCGATGTTTTCTTGTTTCTCTGTGTTTTCCTTGGGAACGGCCTTATTGTACCGCACCGCCATGCGCGCTGCGACCATGTACGCGCAAAATGGAGGTAAAGCTTTGCAGACCGTTTTTGCGGGCGTGTCAGCTCTGTGTAAAGCCGGGATGAAAAACCTGCACTCGGATTTTACAAACAGGATAAATATGCCGAAAACGCCATTTTCTGGATGGACAAAATGACAAAAAAAGAAGGCGCCCTCCATGGAGCGCCTTCTGCTCAGCAGTATTTTGTTCCGTCCGGGCAGTAGAACTGCACGTACTTCTGCCACTCGGTCTCACTGATGGTGCGGCGGTAGCAGTCCACCAGTGCATCCACGGCCTGCCGGTCCGCAAAGGTACCGGCACCCGGGCAGTCCAGCACCAGAATGCGGAACCATGCATCAAACAGATGCTCGGTAAAGCCGGAGTCCCGGGCCCCGCACCGGGCGTAAAAGCCCAGCCGCCGCACCGCCATTGTCTCGTCCTCCGCCTTATCCGGGCATTCGGCCTCAATGAGGATGGCCTGTGCACCCCGCTCGTGCTGCGGCAGGTCGGCCAGCAGCTGCGCGCCCAGCCCTGCAGCACGGTATTCCGGCAGCACGGCAAAGTAATCCAGCTGGCTCACCCTGCTGCCCGCCGGGCGCACCATGAGCAGGTACGCCGCCAGTGTTTCGCCGTCGAACACGCCCCATGTGTGGGCTGTGCCGTTGGCTTCGCTGTTCAGGATCATGCTCAGGGGCTTGAGCTCCGTGGGCGGGAAGTCCCGCCGCATTTCGTCCAGATAGACCCGCGTCAACTCTTTTTCGTTCAGTTTCCGCCAGTTGTACGTTTTGCTCATCGTTTTCTCCTCCCGGGCAGGTGCGCCCTGTTTTGCTGCTTCCAGTATAGCATACTCCGTGCGGGAACGCAAAAAGCCGCCGGGAGCGGACAGCTGAGTCCCGTCTCCCGGCGGCAGTTTTATGATGGTGCGGGATCAACCAGTCTCCCGCATCGGGTCAGATGGAATGCCTTGTGTTACAGCATCTTCTTCAGCTCGTCGTACACGAACTGGACCTTGGTGCCGATGATCACCTGGCAGGCAGTCTTGCTGGGACGGATGACACCGGCAGCACCAGCAGCCTTGACGGCCTTCTCGTCCACCTTGGAGTTATCCTTGACCTCAAAGCGCAGACGGGTTGCGCAGTAGCCAACGTCCTTCACGTTCTCCTTGCCGCCAACAGCAGCCAGAACAGCGGAAGCAACTTCGGTGTAGTTGTTGTTTGCCAGAACGACCTTCTTCTCGGACTCTTCGTCCTCGTCCTCACGGCCGGGGGTCTTCAGGTCGAACTTGGTGATGGCAAAGTAGAACACTGCGTAGAACACCACGAAGGCTGCGATGCCCAGAGGAATGATCATCCAGGTCTTGGCAGCTGCGGGCAGGGAAGCGGAGAACACCAGGTCGGTAGCGCCTGCAGAGAAGCAGAAGCCAGCACGGAAACCGGAGTAGTAGGTGATGACGGTGAAGATGCCGTACAGAGCAGCGTACACAATGTACAGCGGGAAGCACAGGAACATGAAGCCGAACTCAAACGGCTCGGTAACGCCGCAGACGAATGCGCAGATTGCAGCAGACAGAACCAGACCGATGGCGGCCTTCTTGTTCTTAGCGGTCTTGACCATAGCCAGAGCAGCACCGGCAATACCGAACATCATGCAGGGGAAGAAGCCGGACATGTACATACCCAGGCTCCAGCCCACATCAGCAGAGGTCTCGCCAGCCCAGAAGTGGGACAGGTCGCCCAGACCGATGGTGTCGAACCAGAACACGTTGTTCAGAGCGTGGTGCAGGCCGGTGGGGATGAGCAGGCGGTTCAGGAAGGCGTAGATGCCAGCGCCGATGCCGCTCATGCCAGCGATGCCGTTGCCGATTGCGACCAGAGCGTCGAAGATGACGGGCCAGACGAACAGCAGAACGACGGACACCAGAATGGAGATCAGACCGGTAGCGATTGCAACGAAGCGCTTGCCGGAGAAGAATGCCAGCCAGTCAGGCAGCTGGATATCCTTGAACTTGTTGTAGCAGGCAGCGCCCACAACAGCGGCCAGAATGCCGATGAAGGAGTTGCCGGCGACCTTCTGGAAGGCGATGTAGGTAGCAGTGCCTTCTTCCAGGTGACGGACCATGCCGACCACGCCGGGGTTCAGCAGCTGCTGCATCATCAGGAAGCTGACCAGACCGGCCAGACCTGCGGTGCCGTCGTTGTCAGCAAGGCCGACAGCGGCACCAATGGCAAACAGCCATGCCATGTTATCGATCAGAGCGCCGCCTGCCTTGACCAGCAGGAAGCCAACGGTGTAAGCTGCACCGGAGGTTGCAGCACCGGGAACGCCCATGACGCCCGGAGCAAGGGCATAACCGAGACCCATCAGGATACCGCAGATCGGCAGGACCGCGACGGGGAGCATCAATGCTTTGCCCAGTTTCTGGAGATACTTCATCATAAAGCACATTCCTCCTTAAGAAATGTTTGTGTTTACAGACGCCTCTGGTTGTCGGCCGTCCATAATTCTGTAATAGAATAGTAACATATTTTTGAAAGAAAAGAAAGCCCCTTTCTCATTTTTTCTATCAAAATGCGTCAAAAGTCCTTATTTACCGGCTTTATGGTCGATAATTTTTAGCTTTTCCGCACGCGTACCGTTTTTATGTTGAAAATTCCTTTCTTTTTGCGTACATTTTGCCCAAAGGCTTGCATCCCACAGCCGAATCGGGTACTATACTATTATAAGAAAAGCCGGGAACCGAAGGAGGTTTACTTTATGGAATGGACTGATATCCGCCTGACCGTGGCCAAGGCCGATGCCGACAACGCCGAAGCCGTTGCCACCATGATCGCCGAGGGCGGTATTTATATCGAAGACTACAGCGACATCGAGCAGCAGGTGGCCGAGATCGCCCATGTGGATCTGATCGAGCAGGAGCTGCTGGACAAGCCCCGCGACACCGTGATCATCCATATGTATCTGGAGCCGGGCGCTTCCCCCGTGGAGACGCTGGCCCTCATTGCCGCCCGCATGGAAGCCGCCGGCATCGCCTACACCGTGGAGACCGAGGGCGTGGAGCAGGAGGACTGGCAGAACGGCTGGCGCAAGTATTATCACCCCCTGGAGATCGGCAAACGGCTGGCGGTGGTGCCCTCGTGGCAGCAGTACGACACCGACCGGGTAAAGCTGATCCTTGACCCGGGCCTTGCCTTCGGCACCGGCGGCCACGAGACCACCAGCCTGTGCATGGAAGCGCTGGACGAGCGGGTGACCGGCGGCGAGCGGGTGCTGGACATCGGCACCGGCAGCGGCATTCTTGCCATTGCGGCGCTGAAGCTGGGCGCTGCCGTGGCCGAGGGCGTGGACATCGACCCTGTGGCGGTGCGCACCGCCGGGGAAAACGCCGCCCTGAATGGCGTGCAGGACAAGCTGACCGTGCTGGTGGGCGACCTTTCGGACAAGGCCAGCGGCAAATACGACATCATCACCGCCAACATCGTGGCCAACGCCATCCTGTCTCTGGCTCCCGCCGTACCGGGCCTGATGGCGGAGGGTGCCACCTTTATTGCCAGCGGCATCATCGACAGCCGCAAGGACGAAGTGATCGCAGGTCTGGAAAAGGCCGGCCTTGCCGTTGTGGAAGTGAAGGAGAAGCGCGGCTGGGAGTGCATCGTCTGCAAGAAAGCGTAATTACAGAAGCTTTCATGATTTCTTTCAGCTGGCTTGCCCTCTCCGTCATTGCTTACGCAATGCCACCTCGTTCCCCTTTCTGTCGCTTACGCGACATCTTCCCCCGACCGGGGGAAGTCTGTCAAAGGGAGAGGCCTTGGCAAAGAGATGAAGTTTGCGTGGACTGCCAAGGGCTCCCACTTTGGGGGAGCTGGATTTGCGAAGCAAAGACTGAGAGGGCGAGGACGTTTAAGGAGAACCACTATGCCGCACCGTTATTTTACCACCGAGATCTCTGACGGCACCGCCACCCTGCGCGGGGCCGATGCCCATCATCTTGCCCGCGTGATGCGCGCAAGGCTGGGCGATACTGTCATTCTATGCGACGGCAACGCCGTGGAATACACCGCCACCATCACCGGCTTTGGGGACGAGTGCGTGGAGTTCCGGGTAGAGCCGGGCTATCCCAGCGCCGCCGAACCCGGCGTGGAAGTGACCCTGCTGGCCGGTTATCCCAAGCAGGACAAGCTGGAACAGATCATCAAGCACGGGGTGGAGCTGGGCGCAGCCCACTTTATCCCCTTCTTCAGCCGGTACTGCGTGGCCGCGCCCAAAAAAGAGGAGCAGAAGAACGAGCGCTACAACCGCATTGCAGCGGAAGCCGCCAAGCAGTGCGGCCGGGGCGTTCTGCCGGATGTGGCCCTGCCGCTGCCGAACTTCGGGGCCGTGTGCCGCACCTTTGACCAGTATGACCTTGTGCTGTTCTGCTACGAGTGCGGCGGCGCGCCCCTGCGCCAGCTGCTGGCAGAGACCGCGCCTGCCGACGGCAGAAAGCGGAAAATTGCCATCGTGACCGGAGCCGAGGGCGGCTTTGCCGCCGAGGAAGCCGAAATGGCCGCAAAGGCCGGTGCCAGAACGGTGGGCCTTGGCCCCCGCATCCTGCGGTGCGAGACCGCCCCGCTGGCGGTCCTTGCGTCCGTCATGACCCTGACGGGGAATCTGGAGTAAGACCCTTGACGATTTCAATGGCCGCCGCGTGCGCTTTTTCACGGAAGGGGTCGTAAAGAAAAGCGGCAGCTGTAACAAAAAAGGACGTATCTGCTTGACAAATACGCCCGGAATGATTATACTGAAAACAGAAAAGGTGCTGCCCGGCAACGGTCAGCTTCCATACCCTAAACAATCAGAAAAGATTGACCGTTTGAGTCTGGACAACTGTGGCGGTCAATCTTTTTTGTTTTGCTTGCTCTCGATGTACTGTAACACTTTTAACGTAACGTCAACCGTTTCATAGACCACGGTAACGATAAGCGTTGCCAAGGCCAAGGTTTCCAGCAGCGTCATAGGGCATCCCCCCTTTGCCGTCAGGCTCCGGGAAGATCACAGATTCTCAAAAAAGTTCCTTTCCCGGCGTTGCGCCTGATTCATTCCGAAGAACGAGTCTTGCGAGCCGGGTACGGAAGCATGACCACCTGCAATGCAGGCAACACCTAGTCTACCGCCTTTTCAGGCGGTATTTTTATTGTAGCATACTTTTTTTCGTCTGTCTACTTGACAGGGAGCGGTTCAAAGCCCGTGCTGCAGCATCTTGTTATTTTTTATTTGACATTACTCTTTGTAAATACTTTTTAGCCGTTTTCGGCAGCATCCGGGCAGGCGTTGACCTCCCGCAGAGCTTTCTTCACGTTCAAAAGGTTCTGCGGGCTCACCGAGAAGCTGCGCAGGCCCAGCTGCAGATACTGCACCGTGTTGGCCGGGTTGCCCACTGCAAGGCCGCAGATGGTCACCGGCACATCCCGTTCTCTGGCGGCATCCATCACCATGGTGATAAGCTTTTTCATGGCGCTGCTGGCCGGGCGGTAGTAGTGCTCCGCGCTGGCAAGCTCCCGGTCGGCGGCGTGGGTGTACTGGGTCAGGTCGTTGGTGCCGACCACAAGAAAATCGACCCCGTGCGCCACGAACTCCTCCGCCGTCAGGCAGGCGGCAGGCACACTGAGCATCACGCCGAACTTGGTATCCTCCTTGAAGGGCACGCCCCGCTCCCGCAGATGCTCCCGGCAGCGCTCCACCACGCGCATGGCGGCGTCCCAGTCCTCCACCGTCGTCACCATGGGGAACATCACCTGCAGCGGGCCCCGGGCGGCGGCGCGCATCAGCGCGCAGAGCTGCGTCTCGAACTGGCGGGGCTGGCGCAGGCTGTTGCGGATGCCCCGCAGCCCCAGCTTGGAGGACTGCAGGCCCTGATAGGCGTCGGAAATGGTGCGGTCTGAGCCAAAGTCGAAGGTCCGCACGGTCACCTGCCGGCCCTGCGCCGCCGCCAGACAGGAGCAGTAGAAGAAATACTGCTCCTGCTCGTCCAGAATGCGGCCCGGCAGCATCATGTAGCCGGTGCGCAGCAGGCCCACGCCCTGCGCGCCGGACTGCATGGCCGTGTCGATGTCCTCCGGCCCAAAGCAGTTGGCCAGCAGCTCAAAGGGCTGGCCGTCCTTTGTCCTGTTGGGCAGAGCATGCAGCTGCCCCATCTCTTCGTTCTCCCGCTGCAGCTCACAGATGCGGGTCTCGGCCTGCTGGCGGGCGGCAGCGTCCGGGTCCAGCGTGCACTGGCCTCCGGTGGCGTCCAGGATCACGGTGCGGCCGTCGCAGTCGTCCAGAAAATCCCGGCCCACCTGCACGATGCCCGGGATATTCATTGCCCGGGCAATGATGGCCGCGTGGCTCTGGCCGCTGCCCTCTGCCGTGATGATGCCTAAAATCATGCCGGAGGGCACGCTGAACAGGTCGGTGGGCATCAGCCGCTCTGCGGCAAGGATCACCGGGTGGTCCAGCGCCAGCCACATGCGGGGCCGGTTGGTGATGATGTTGATGACCCGCCGGGTGGCGTCCAGAATATCCACGCTGCGCAGCTGCATGTAGGGGTTATCCTTCATGTTGGCCAGCTGGTCGGCGTAGCGCTGGCCCACCTGATTCATGGCCGCAGCGGCGCCAACGCCCGCATTGATGCAGAAACGCACCTCGTTCATCATGCCCTCATCGTCCAGCATCATGCTCTGGAACTGGAAGATGGCCTGCTCGCTGGGCGCAGCGCGGTCTGCCATGGATTCCAGCTCATCCTGCGCGGTGTGGATGGCATCGGTGAGCAGCTGCAGCTCCCGGGACGGTTTAAAGGGGCCAACGGTCGTGGTCTCCACATGGTGCTCCAACCGGCTCACCTGACCCAGCACAAGGCCCGGCGAGGCACAGAAACCTTTATAGATCTTCATTCTGGTTCACCTCCGGCAAAAGTTCCGCTTCCGGCGCGGTCAGGGTGTGCCAGACCAGCGCCTGCAGAAAGGTATTGGGCAGCAATGCCGCCAGTGCAGCCCGCGCCGCATCGGCGCTGCCCTCAAACAGCGGTGCAAAGCTCTGCATCCGTGCCTGATCGCACTTTGCAAGGAACGCATCGCACAGGGTGTGGGTGGTATAGTAGCCGGTAGGGCTCACGCCCACATCCTCGGCGGCAGCTTCCAGCGGGGCAAGGTCCGCATCCTTCATGTTGGCCAGCAGCAGGGCGGCATCCGCTGTCAGGGTGACGGGGTATTTCTCCCGCACCTGCTTTTGCACCCGCTCAAATTTTGCATGGAAGGCAGCAGCGTCCGCGCAGCTCTGGGCGTCACAGGAGACCGCATAGGCGCATCCCCGCAGATATCCCATAGCGCGGCGGGTGTCGTAGTAGCCCAGCTCGATGTTGCGGCGGGCAGTGTCCGGGTCAAAGTGCAGGATGTCCCCCAGCTCCCAGTAGCTGCGCACCATGACGGTGGGCAGGCCGGTGAGGTTCGGGCGGGTGATGCCCACCCCCTCAAGGTCCACGCACACCAGCTCCTCTGCGCCCATCCGTTTGGCAAGGCCGGTGGGCATGTTGTCGCTGTAGCCGCCATCCAGAAACTTGACCCCGTCGATGTCCCGCGCCCGCAGGGCCGGGAAGCAGGCGGCGGAGGCCATCAGGTAGTCCTTGACCTTTCCTGCCGGGATCTCGTCCAGCGTCAGCTCCCGGGCCTTGAGGCCCCGCTGCTCCACCGTGACAAGGCCAAAGCGGATAGGCGCGGCGCGCAGAGCATCCTCGTCCAGCACCCGCTCCACGATCTCCTCCAGCGGGGTCACGTCCATGCCGCCGGCCTTCACCACACTGCGCAGGAACTGGTGCAGGGCCGAGAGGTCGGCATCCTCTTCCGGCAGCTCCATCACGTCCTTGCTGCGGATGCTCAGCCACATGTCCCGCGCCGTTTCGTACTGGTCCAGCACGAACATGGCACCGTTCAGGCTGCCCACACTGGTGCCGGTGATGATCTGCGGGTGCCAATCCAGCTCCATCAGCGCGCGCCACACCCCCACCTGATAGCTGCCGCGGGCACCGCCGCCGGCCAGCACCAGAGCCCTGCACGGGACACTGCGTTCTTCCATTGCCTCCGCCTCCTTTGATTGGTTCCGGTTTTGTTCAGATTATAGCATATTTCCGGAGAAATTTCTCCCTTTTTTTGTAAATTGAAGGCTTTCTCCCGGCTAAGAAACATGGTATACTTGTCAGGATACTTTAAAGGAGGCATTCTCATGCACTGCAGCCAATGGATCTTTGATATGGACGGCACCCTGACCGACAGCATGACCGTGGTATGGGAGGGTGCGCCGGACGCCCTGCTGCGCCGCTACGGCCGCACGCCCCGGGCCGACCTGCGTGCCACCCTGCTGAGCATGGGGATGCAGGAAGGCGCACGGTACCTGATCCGGGAATACGATCTGCCGCTGACCGAGGAGAGCTACTTTGCCGTGATGCGGGAGGTGATCGCCGAGCTGTACGAGACCGTGGAGCTCAAGCCCGGCGTGCGCACGATGCTGGCAAAGCTGCAGGCCGAGGGTGCCCGCATGTGCATCTGCTCCAACACATGGGCCGACCAGTGCCGCACCGTGCTCACCCGCCTTGGCATTGCCGGGTATTTTTCCTTCATCGTGGAGGCGCAGGGCGCGCTGCACAAGAGCCGCCCGGAGGTGTTCTTTGAATGCATGAGCCGTCTGGGCGGTGCAGACCCCGCCCGGTGTGCGGTGTGCGAGGATGCAGTGTACGCCGCTTCCACGGCGCACGGGGCCGGATTTTACGTCGTGGGCATCGCGGACCCCGCCTCCGCCGCCGACGAGCCGGAGATGCGCCGTGTCTGCAGCCAGTTCCTCCCCCGGTGGGATGCACTGGACTGGACCGCCGTGTAATAAAAAAGGGCCGCAGAGTGCGGTTCTTTTTCATGTTAAAGGGGTATTACTCTTGCTTTTTGCCGTCAAGAAGAGTATGATATTATAAACAGGACTGTCCCAAGGGGGCAGTGCCCTCATTTCCCTGTTTTTGTAAGATATGTGAGAATACACCGTTTGATTTTTAAAATATAAAGGTATAATATCCGTAAAGAGGAGACCTTCCGTCATGAACAACCCACTCGTCAGCATTATCGTGCCAGTGTACAATGTGCAGAATAGTGTTGCCCGCTGCCTGGAGAGCATCTGTGCGCAGACGTGGAAGAATATCGAGATCATTTTGGTCAACGACGGTTCCAGAGATGAAAGCTTTTCGGTCTGTGAGCAGTTCCGCGAAAAAGACCCGCGTATCGTTTTGGTGGACAAGTCCAATTCCGGCGTGTCGGACACCCGCAACTGCGGCATGACCCTTGCATCCGGCAAGTACGTACAGTTTGTGGACAGCGACGATTATATCGAGCCTGATTTTACCGAGCGGCTGGTAACGGCCGCCGAGACCAACAATGCCGATCTGGTGATCGCCCCCTATTGGATGGTGATCCCGGCAAACTCCTGCAAGGCCGGTCAGGCTCTGGAAAACCTGCAGGAGAACCTTGGCATCGAGGAAAAGCGTCCCGATGATGTGCGCGAATACGGTTTTCTGCCCGAGGGCATCTATGACCGCGACACCTTTGCCCTGCGCCTGATGGAAAAGCCCGCATCCTTCTTCTACAGCGTTCTGTGGAACAAGCTCTACCGCCGCGACATCCTTGTGGACAACCATCTGCAGTTCACCAGCGAGGTGCGCTGGGCCGAGGATCTGGTATTCAATCTGGAATATATCCTGTACGCCAACGTATTCGTTTCCATCCCCAAGGCAGGCTACCACTATGTGCAGAACCCTCAGAGTATCTGCCACACCCAGATCAATCTGGCTTCCATCGTGCAGAACAAGCTGCAGGTGTTCCGCTACTACAAAGATCTTTACACAAAGCTGGGCCTGTACGACAAGGTGCAGCCGCAGCTGTACAAATTCCTGACCGCATTCTCGGAGAATGCCTATCCCGCCGGTTCGCCCCAGAAGATCATCATGGACATGGCCAACCGCTGGGGCTTTGGTGTTCTGGATGCTTCCGACAAGGAAAAGAAACGCAACGCCAAATCAGAGGCCTGAACTTCCGTACATGAGAAAGAGCTGCACAAGGCAGCTCTTTTTTGTTTGCCATTTTACCGGTCGGTCCAGCTGCGGACGGCCTCGCGCACCATGCCTTCCCGCCCGCGGGGGATGGGGATGCGCGCACCGCTGCTCATCTGCAGCTCGCCTGCCGTCAGCAGCCGGGCCGCCGCCAGATTGACCACATAGGAGCGGTGCGGCTGCAAAAAGCGGCCGTCCGCCAAAAGCGGCCTTGCCACCTCGGCAAAGGATACCCGCAGCGAAAGGGACATCACATCCTCCCCGCTGAGCAGGTGGAAACGCACCACATGGTGGGTGCACTCCAGATACTCGAGCTGGGCATAGGGCAGCAGCCGCAGGCCCTCGGCCGTGGCCACGGTGAGGGCCGGGCCATACTCCGGCTCGGTGGCGCGGGCCAGCAGGGCCGAAAGCTCCTGCTGATGCACCGGCAGCAGCAGATACTGCATGGCATCCACCCGGAAGGCACTGTAGGCGTGGGCCGCCGTGCGGGCCGCAAAGGCCAGCGGAGCCCTGCGGCCCCGGCGGCGCAGCTCCGCAGCCGCCGAAAGCCCTGCCGGAGCCGCCACCGCTGCCAGCTCTATGAGATACAGGTCGAACCGCTCGCCCTCGGCGTCACGGCGCAGAAGCGCATCTGCGTCCGGCAGCTGCTGCACGATGCACGCATCCTGCCGCCGGGCAAAATATTCCATGCACTGGCGTTCCAGCCCGCTGCGCAGGGCCGCATCCGTGCTGCATACCGCAATGTGAAAGACCATCCGACATTCCCCTCTCCGCCAGCCGCCCGCCTTGATTTTTGCGCAGGGCTGGAGTATGATAAATGAAACCTCGCTGCACCGAAAAAACAGAAATGGAGACCATTGCCATGCCGGAACCCCTTGTCAGCATCATTGTGCCCGCCTATAACGCCGCAGGCTGCATTGCCCGCTGTGTGGAGAGCATCGTCTCCCAGAGCTATCAGGAGCTTGAGATTCTTCTGCTGAACGACGGCTCCAGGGATGACACCCTTGCCATCTGCCGGAAGCTGGCCGAAGCCGACCCCCGCATCCGGGTGATCGACAAACTGAACACCGGCGCAGCCGATACCCGCAGCTGCGGCCTTGCGCTGGCCAGAGGCGAGTACATCCAGTTCGCGGACAGTGACGACTATCTGCTGCCGGGCTGCACGGCAAACCTTGTGGCGGCGGCCCGGCGCAGCCGTGCCGACCTTGTGCTGGCCCCCTACCGGATGATGGTGCCCCGCAGAGACGGCGGCTATGACACCCGGGAATACAGCCTGCTGCCCGCAGGGGAGTACAGCAAGGTGGATTACCTGTGGCAGCTCACCGGCCACGCCGCCGCCTTTTACTACGGCGTGCTGTGGAACAAGCTCTACCGCCGCGACCTGATCCGGATGGCGCAGATCCGGTTTGAAAATGTCGTTTTCGCCGAGGATCAGCTGTTCAACACCCGGTATCTACAGGCGGCGCAGCGGTTCGCCGCCATCGACGAGGCCGTTTACTGCTACATCCAGAACCCGCAGAGCGTCTGTCACACGCAGGTGAGGGTGGCAGACATGCTGCGCCACCGTGACCGGATGTACCGCGCCTACCGGCAGATGTGCATTCAGCTGGGCGTGTATGACCGGTTCCGTCTGCGGCTGCGGGGCATCTACCTGAGCCTGTTTGAAAGCCCCCTGCCCAACGGCCCGGTGCAGCGGCTCTCCGACGCCGCCGCCCGCACCCACAGCCGCATCTGAGAAAAGGAGACGCTATGGAATTTCCCCTTGTCAGTATCATCGTGCCCATGTACAACGCCGCAGGCTGCATTGCCCGCTGTGTAAAAAGCATCTGTGCCCAGAGCTACAAAAGCATCGAGATCATCCTGCTGAACGACGGCTCCAAGGACGGCACCCTCTCGGTCTGCCGCGCTCTTGCCGCTCAGGATCACCGCATCGCGCTGGTAGACAAGCCCAATTCCGGCGCAGCAGACACCCGCAATCAGGGGCTTGCGCTGGCCCACGGCCGCTACGTCCAGTTCGTGGACAGCGATGACTGGCTTGCCCCGGACTTTACCGAAAAGCTCGTCACCGCCGCCGAGACCCACGCCGCCGATCTTGTGATCGCGCCCTTCTGGATGGTGTATCCGAAGGACTACGTGGAACACACCCGCCCGTGGGAAAAGGCGCTGGGCACCGTGCTCCGGCGCAACCCGCCCCGCACCCGGGCCTACGGCTATCTGCCCGCCGGGGTGTACACCGGTCAGGAGTACGCCCGGCAGCTGATCGAAAAGCCCAATACCTTTTACTACGGTGTGCTGTGGAACAAGCTCTACCGCCGGGATCTCCTTGCCGGGCACGGCATCCGCTTCCGGCAGGAGCTGTTTGCAGAAGATCAGCTGTTCAACACCGAATACCTGCGCTATGTGCACACTGCCGTTTCCATCCCGGACATCGGCTACTATTACCTGCAGTGCAGCCAGAGCGTTTCCCACTCCAGAGTGACCACCGCCGATATCCTTCGGCTGCGGCGGCGGGTGATGGGCCTGTACAAGAGCATCTATACCGAACTGGGCATCTACCCGGAGACCCGGGCCGCCATTCTGCGCTCCGCTTTTGGCGAAAACGAGTTCACCCTGCCGCCGCTGGACACCCCGCAGGCCCATTCCTGCAGGCTGTAACCGGCTGTTTCCGCGGGCAAAACGGCGCACCGCTTTTCTGAGAACCACACACCCGGACTGCCGCTGTACGGCATCCGGGTGTTTCTGTTTTTATGCGGTTCAGCAGCCGATGGAGGCGCACTTTTCGGCCAGCCAGACCCGCTCTTCCGCGTTCAGGTGCGGGGCCAGCTTTGCAAACACCTGACGGTGGTAATCATTCAGCCATGCAAGCTCGTCTTTGTCCAGCACGCCGGGCAGGATGGGCGAGGTGGCAATGGGCACAAAGGTCAGCGGCTCAAAGCCCAGAAAAGTGCCGTACTGGTTATCCGCCTTGTGGATGCACACCAGCTCGTTCTCGATGCGGATGCCCACAAGGTCGGTCTCGTAGACGCCGGGTTCATCGGTGACCACCATGCCGGGGCGCATCCGGGTGGTGTTGCGGCTGTTCAGGGCATGGGGGCCCTCGTGCACATTGCCCACAAAGCTGACGCTGTGGCCTGTGCCGCAGCGGTAGTTGATGAGGTGGCGCCACAGGGGCTCCCGGGCGATGGTATCGATCATCTTACATTCGCAGCAGTCCAGCCAGACGGCCCTGGCAAGGTCGATATGGCTCTGCAGGGTCCATGTATAGAAGCGCTTTTCGTCCTCGGTCAGCTCACCCAGCGGATAGGTGCGGGTGATGTCGGTGGTGCCGTCCATGTAGGTGGCACCGCTGTCCACCAGCAGAAAGCCCTTCTTTTCCAGCACAGCGTGATCTTCCGGGGTGGCGTGGTAGTGCATCATGGCCGCATTGCCGCCGTAGGCCGCAATGGTGCCAAAGCTCTCCACAAGGAATTTATCGTCCGCACTGCGGTACTTGTGCAGGATCTCGTCCACGGTCAGCTCGGTCAGGGTTTCACCGGCAGCAAGGCGGCTTTCCAGTTCCATCTGGAACCGCACCATAGCCACAGCGTCCCGGATATGGGCCTGCTTTGTGTGGGCAAGCTCCGTTTCGTTCTTCACGCCCTTCATCAGCAGCAGCGGGTCGGTGCCGTCCTTCACGGTGAGGGCGGCATTCTGTTCCAGCACCTGATACACGGCGTAGTTGACAGTGGCCGTCTCGGCCAGCACGGTCTGCGGCTCGGTCTCGGCCGCAAGGCAGGACAGCACATCATCATACTCCGCCAGCGTGACGCCGTTTGCTTCCAGCTCTGCCCGGACTTCCGGGGCCACGCGGGCTGTGTTGATGAACAGCACCGCCCGGTCCGGGGTCACGTAGCAGTAGGCCATGGCGTAGGGGGTGCACTCGATGTCCATGGCGCGCAGGTTCAGCAGCCATGCCAGATTATCCAGCTTGCCCACGAACTGCGCGGTGCAGCCCAGTTTCCGGAGCCTGCCGCGCAGCTGTTCCAGCTTTTGGGCAGGGGAGAAGCCCGCGTACTCCTCCGGCAGGATCCACGCCGGGGTGTCCGGCAGGGCGGGGCGGCCCTCGGTCCACAGCTCGTCCTCAAGGCGCAGCGTCCGGATGGAAGCGCCTTTTTTCTCCAGTGCCTTTTTCAGGCCGTTCACGAGGGCCGTGCTGGCGGTCAGGCCGCACAGGCCCAGCGCCTCCCCCTCGTTCAGGGCGTTGGCACAGTATTCCTCCACGGTGGGCACACCCGGCTCGCCCATGCGCTGCAGCTCGATCTCGGTACCGGCAAGCTCTTTTTCCGCCTGCACGAAGTACCGGCCATCGGCCCACAGGGCGCTCCCGGTGCGGGTGACGACAAGGTTGGAGTTCTCGCCGTGGAACCCGGAAAACCAGGTCAGGCTGGTGTAGTGGGCGGGCAGGTACTCACTGGCATGGGGATCTCCCACCGGGATCAGATAAACAGCCACGCCGTTTGCGGCCATGGCGGCACGCAGCGCGGCAAGGCGCTCGGGTACGGTATTCATGCTCATAATGACAGCTTCCTTTTTTCTATGGCCGGACCGCCGGAAAAGCCCCCGGCGGCGGGGAATTTTTCTGTGTCCTATTGTATCATTCCGGGAAAAAGATTGCAATGCAGGGGCGGGACGGTCTGGAATGGCCTCCGCTTGCGCTCTGGCCATGTTCAGCGGAAAAATATTTTTATATTTGTGGTTCAGAAACGCCTGCGGGCGTTTCTGAACCACTTTTTCACCAGAGGGGTTTGCAGTTTCCGGCGTAAGCGCCAAGTTTGCGGGCACGCCAGAGGCTCCCTCCCCGAGGGAGCTGGCAAAACCGTCAGGTTTTGACTGAGGGAGTTCATTCTCCCTCAAAATGCCGCCAATTTGCAAAAAAAGTTACAATTTTTTCTTGAAAAAGGCCGTTTTCCCATTGACAGCCTTGTTATAATAGGAATGTAAGATATTTGAGCCAGCACTCTGCGGCTCTTTGCGCTAAAAAGAAAGAGGCAATTGAATCATGACCAAAATCGATATTTTCTCCGGCTTCCTGGGTGCCGGTAAGACTACGCTGATCAAAAAGCTCATCAAAGAGGCCTTTGCCGGCCAGCAGGTCGTTCTGATCGAGAACGAGTTCGGCGAGATCGGCATTGACGGCGGCTTTCTGAAGGAAAGCGGCATCCAGATCAACGAGCTGAACGCCGGCTGCATCTGCTGCTCTCTGGTGGGCGACTTCCGCACCGCCCTGCAGCAGGTGGTGGAGCAGTACCACCCCGACCGCATCGTGATCGAGCCCTCCGGCGTGGGCAAGCTCTCCGACGTGACCCGCGCTGTGGAAGGCGTGGCCGAGCATCTGGATGTGCAGCTGAACAGCTTTGTCACCGTGGCCGATGTGAACAAAGTCAAGATGTATATGAAGAACTTCGGCGAGTTCTACGACGACCAGATCAGCCATGCAAGCTGCATCCTGCTCAGCCGCACCCAGACCGCCAGCGAAGAGAAGATCGCCGCTGCAGTCGCCCTGCTGCGCGAGAAGAACCCCACCGCTACCATCGTGACCACCGCATGGGACGAGCTGACCGGTGAGCAGATCCTGAAGGCCATGTCCACCAAGGACGACTTCAAGGCAGAGCTGATTGCCATGGCTGCAAAGGCCAACGAAGAGCACACCCACGAGGACGAGGAAGAGGAGCACCACCACCATCATCACCACGATGACGAGAACGGTGTGTGCAGCTGCGGCCATCATCACGATCATGATGATGACGACGACGAGGATGAGCACGAGCATCACCACGATCACGATGAAGATGATGACCACGATGAGCACGAGCACCATCATCACGATCATGACGACCATGACCATTGCTGCTGCGGCCACCATCACGACCACGATGATGACGATGACGAGGACGAGCACGAGCATCATCACGACCATGACGGCCACTGCTGCTGCGGTCATCACCATCATCATGACCACGACGCCGACGAGGTGTTCACCAGCTGGGGCGTCGAGACGGCCCGCAAGTTCACCAAGGCAGAAGTGGAGCACGCCCTCACCGAGCTGGATACCGGCAATTACGGCATGATCCTGCGCAGCAAGGGCATCGTGAATGGCGGCGCAGACGGCTGGCTGGAGTTCGACTATGTGCCCGGCGAGTGGGAAGTGCGTGCCCGCGGTGCAGATGTGGGCGGCAAACTGGTAGTCATCGGCTCCAAGCTGAACGAAAAGGCCATTGCAGAGCTGTTCGGCTGCTGAACCCCTCTTCCGGCGCTCCGCGCCAGCTCCCGCAGCGAGGGAGCAGAGAGGACGAATCATCGATAAGGAGAAACCATTCCTATGGCAAAAGAAATTCCGGTCTACCTGTTTGTGGGCTTTCTGGAAAGCGGCAAGACCAAATTCATTCAGGAGACCTTTGAAGACCCCAACTTTGACTCCGGCGACAAGACCCTGCTGCTGATCTGCGAAGAGGGCGAAGAAGAGTATAATCCCAAAAAGTTCGCCTTCCCCGGCGTGACCGTCAAGGTGCTGGAGGACAAGGCCGAGCTGAACCCGCAGAACCTGCTCAAACTGGAAAAGGAATCCGGCGCAGGCCGTGTGGTCATTGAGTACAACGGCATGTGGCTGCTGCAGGATCTGGCCGAGGCTCTGCCCGAGAGCTGGATCGTGTACCAGTGCATTGCCACCGCTGACGGCACCACCGCCCTGACCTACGCCCGCGACAACTCCATGCGCAGCCTGCTGCTGGACAAGATTGCCCGCAGTGAGCTGATCGTGTTCAACCGCGCCGAAGCCGTGAACAATGACGCCGCCCGTCAGGAGCTGCACAAGCTGGTGCGTCAGGCTTCCCGCAAGTGCGACATCGCCTACGAGTTTGCCGACGGCAGCGTGGCCTATGACGACATCCCCGACCCGCTGCCCTTTGACATCAACGCGGATATCATCGACATTCCGGATGACGACTTCGGCATCTGGTATATGGACTGTCAGGACGAGCCCCAGAAGTACACCGGCAAAACGGTCAAATTCCTTGCACAGGTGTGCCAGACCAATCGTGCCGGCAAGAACAGCTTCGTGCCGGGCCGTTTCGCCATGACCTGCTGCGTGCAGGACATCCAGTTCGTGGGCTTCCCCTGCAGCTACGATGGCTACAAGGCGCTGGAGCAGCGCGCATGGGTGCGTGTGACCGCAAAGGTAGGCTACAAGTTCCATAACATCTACCGCGGCAAAGGCCCGGTGCTCACCGCTGTGTCGGTGGAGCCCGCCGAAAAGCCGCTGGAAGATGTAGTAACATTCTCTTGATCTGATCTTTCAAGGAGGTCCCGGCATGAAAACACTGTTCCGTATCCTTGGCACGGCTGCTGCGGTAGCCGTTACCGGTGCTGCCATCGTGGCACTGGACAAGATCCTGAACCAGAAAGACCCGCTCCACGTGGAGGAAGTAGAATTCCCCGAGGACGCCGAGCTGGACCCCAAGGAGGCCGAAAAGGCTGCCGAGGCCTACGCCGAGGGCGAGGCAAAGGCGGCAGACGAGGCCAACGCAGAGGCCGCTGCCGAACCTGCTGCCCGGCCCGCCGAAGAAGCCGCTGCCCCGGCAGCCCCCGCAGAGGGCGGCGAGAAGCCGGTGTGCGACCCGGAGGCGCCCAACCCGAACCCGGTGGAAGCAGGCCCCGCCGTGGCGCCCAAAGACGCGAGCGGAAAATTCGATCCCACAAAGATCGCCGAAGCCAGTGACTTTGGCGACTGGGAAGAACAGGGCTGCAAAGGATAACATATGACTAGAAAAGGGACGATGCGAACATCACATCGTCCCTTTTTGGTTATTCTCCTCTTGCCAGCTGCTGCAGCTTTTTCCGGTCCAGCACCTGCACGCCGCCCCGGAACAGCCGCACCCAGCCCTCCTGCGCAAAGTATTTCAGCATCCGGCTCACCACCTCGCGGGCGGAGCCCATATACTTTGCCATCTGGTCGTGGGTCATGCGCACCTCATCACCGCCGGTCTTGGCCAGCTCATCGGTGAGAAAAATGGCAAGCCTGCGGTCTGCGCTCATGAACAGCACCTGCTGCATGGTCCACATGCTGTCGGAAAAGCGCTCTGCCGTCATCTGATAGGCGTAGCAGCGCACATGCACGTTCTGCTGCATCAGCCTGCGGAAGATGCCCGCGCTGATGCAGTAGGCTTCGGTGTCCTCTTCGGCATCAATGTACAGGTCGATGTTCACCGAGTCCATGACGCAGGAGGCTGACAGGATGCAGACCTCCCCGCCGAACAGGCGGTAAAGGGTCACGTCCCGCCCGTCCTCCGAGAGCAGATAGGCCCGCAGCTGGCCCGAGCGCAGCAGCAGGATGCCCACACAGCTTTCCAGCGGGCTGTGCACCCGGGCCCCCTTTGCGTAGTGCACCGGCCGGGTGTAGCGGCAGAGCATCTCCTGCTCCTCCGGCGTCAGGTCGTTCCAGAAGGGAAAGCCTTTGGCAAGACAGCCACGGTGGTCGGTCGCTTTTTCCGTCATTCCATTCATCCTTTCCGCAGGGCCTTGGCGGCTTCGGTGCCAGCCTGCGCGCCCTCATACACGGCCTTTGCCACCTGCAGCAGGCCGCCGGTGCAGTCGCCCGCCGCATACAGGCCGGGCACGGTGGTCTGCATCCGCGCATCCACAACGATGCGGTTCCCGTCCACCTCTGCGCCGATCTTCCTGGCCAGTGCGGTGCTGCCCGCCACGCCCAGCGCCACGAACACGCCGCTGACAGGCAGCTGCGCTCCGCCGGACAGCTGCACGCCGGTGACGACGGTTTCGCCCAGAACAGCCTCCACGGCCTGCGGACAGACCGTGACCTCCGGCGGGAAGTCCGCCGTCAGCGGTGCGCCGTTGGTCAGCAGGGTGACGCTGCGTACCACCGGCAGCAAAGCCTGCACCTCGTGCAGGGCGTACTCGCCGCTGCCCAGCACCGCTACGTCCTTTCCACGGTAGAAAAAGGCGTCGCAGGCGGCGCAATAGCTCACGCCGTGCCCCTCCAGCCCGGCAAGGCCCGGGATGCGCGGCACCGCCCGGGATGCACCCGTGGCCAGAATGACCGCGTCCGCAGGGTAGTCTTTGCCCACGGTTTCTACCGTGAGCCGGTCGGTGTAGGTCAGGCCCACCGCTTCAGCCGTGACGAACTGCACGCCCAGACGTCTGGCGTTTTCCATGCTGCGGCGTTCCAGCTCCGCACCGGAGACCGGCTCGGCAAAGCCGTAGTAGTTTTCAATTTTTTCGGCGCGGTCAAGGGCACCGGGGCCTTTGGTGAGCACCGTGGTATCCGCACCGGCGCGGACAGCGTACAGAGCAGCGGAAATGCCCGCCGGGCCGGAGCCGACAATGATGATGCTGGGCATGGGATAACCCCCTCCTTCGGATGCATTTTTCTACAGTATACACCTTTTTTTGAAAAATTTCCGTGACCGGGTCGCAAAGCATCGTTTTTCGGATGGTCCTGCTCCGGTTCGCTGTCAGCGGATCGTCCCATGCACAAACGCGCTGTCGTACAGGAATCTTCCTGCGCGGCAGTGCGCTTTTTTCTTTCAGAACACCAGCTGCACCAGCAGCACATAGCACAGCGTACCGCCCGCGACACTGAGCAGGGTCTCATGCTTCCACTTGTGCAGCCCCACCGTCACCAGCAGGGCGATGGCCTCCGGGATGCCGCGGCGGCCCGCAAAGGGGGTGACGCTTTTCAGGCAGTAGACGATCAGCATTCCAAAAATAGCTGCGGGCAGCACCCGGCCCAGATACCGCACCATCTCCGGCGGCTGCTGATCCTTGGAAGAGAACACCACAAAGGGCAGAAAACGGGTGAGCATGGTGGCGGCTGTGCACACCGCAATGGTCAGGCCCATCTGAACGGCGGTCATGCGCCCACCTCCCCGGTCTCTTCTGCGGGGCCCTCGGCCTTTTCAATGGGCCTGCGCAGGGCCAGCAGCAGGATCAGGATGCATCCCATGGAGGGCAGCAGAAAGCTGCCGGAGCCAAAAACGGCCAGACACACCAGCGGGGCAGCAAGGCCGATCAGGGCGCTGTAGTGCTGCCGGTCCTTTTCCCACTGGTTGAGGAAGATCACCGTGAACATGGCGGTCATCACAAAGTCCACACCCTCGGTGCTGAAGGGCAGCACCGAACCCACCACCGCGCCAAGACCGGCGCTGAACACCCAGTAGCACTGATCCAGCAGGGTGATGAAGAACATGAACCAGCCCCTGTCCACCCCTTCCGGCGGCTCGACCGAGCAGGTGATGGAAAAGGTCTCGTCGCTCATGGCAAAGATCATATAAAAGCTGCGCAGGCCGTAGCCCTTGTAGCGCTCCAGCATGGCAAGGCCGTAGAACAGATGCCGCGCCTGGATCATCAGCGCCATCAAAAAGGCCGAAAGGGGCGAGAACGCGCTCAGCAGCAGGCTTGCCAGCACAAATTCCAGCGAACCGCCGTAGACCACCGTGCCCATGAGCATGGGCATCCACACCGGCAGGCCCAGCGACTGCACATAAATGCCATAGCCCATCCCCAGCACAAAATAGCCCGCCAGCACCGGGATGGTCTGCGGTGCGGCGGCGCGCAGTGCCTGCCATACGGTGCTCTGCCGCCTTGTCAGTTGTTGTCCGGTTGCATATTCCATTGGTCTTCCCTCAAAAAAAAAACAGCATAGGGCCTTTGACCGCAGCCGCCGTGCTGCCGTCAAACCCACTTTTTCGATATGTAGATGTCTGTATTATTATAGCAGGTTTCACGGCTTTTGCAAAGGTGTATCCGAAAACAAACAAGGAAATCAATTTTCCTCTAAAGGCTGGCAGCGGTGTGCGCCTCCTTCATCAGCCCGGTGTTCGAGCTGCCCGCCGTCAAGACGGCCTCCGGCTATCTGCTGCCGGCCCTGTTCGGCTCCATGGCGCTGGGTCTGTTCGCCAGCTCGTCCAGCGGCAGCAAGGTGGTCAAGGGCGGCATCAAGGGCGTGCTGCCGGTGCTGGTCATCATGACAGTGCTCTCCCTCGCCGCACGCCTTGCAGGCTACGGCTCCGCGCTGGGCGGCCTTGTGGGCATCTTTATCATTGTGATGCTGCCCATCGGCATCCTGACCTCCTACGTGCTGTGGAAGAAGGGCAAGATCCAGGTAGTGGATAAAGAGCAGAAGTAACGATACATAAAAAACCTCCCGGTCACAGCGACCGGGAGGTTTTTTGCTTATTCTGCGTTCTTTTTGGGCAGGTTCAGTTCCGGCATCAGCTCCTCGCTCACGATGGTGAGCATCTCTTCCAGCTTTGCGCAGTCCTCGGGGGAGAAACGCTCGCGGGCGCGCTCCACTACGGTGTGCAGGTAGGAATAGCTGATGTTGTAGTAATCGATATACTTCTGGGTGGGACGCAGGTTGTATTCGCGCCGGTCGGTGGTGGACTGGATCTTTTCCACATAGCCTTTTTTCACCAGACTGCCGATCTTATACGCCGCATTGGGGGTGGAGATCTGCATCATGCGGGAGAACTCCGCAATGGTGGGCTCGCCCATGGCCATGATGCCCTCCATACAGAAGGATTCCACCGTGGTCAGGGTGGCTTCCCGGGTGGCAAAGCGCTGAAAAACGTTCTGGTAAAAGTGCAGTTTGAATTTGGTATATACGTCCTGAAATGCCTGTTCCAGCATGGGTCGTGCGCCTCCGATGGTTCATTTTCTTTCAGTATACCACATTTTGCACGCAGCGCAAAGGGAAATCACGGAGAAGCCGAACAGCCTTTTCAGGCCTGCTTCGTCTTTTTGGTGCGCAGGCGGATCACGTTCAGCACCGCCAGCTCCACCACAATGGCAACAGCCAGCAGGATCAGCGAGGTGAGCAGGCTGCCGTTGGCACCCAGAAAAGCCTGTGCAATACCCGTAATGACATAGCACACTGCCGCGCAGGAAGCCGCCGTAATGGCGTAGGGCAGCTGGGTGGACACATGGTTCACATGGCTGCAGTGGGCACCGGCGGAGGCCATGATGGTGGTATCCGAGATGGGGGAGCAGTGGTCGCCGCAGACGGCACCGGACAGGCAGGCCGCAATGGAAATGACCAGCATCTCACCCTCCGGGAAAGCATGGCACACAATGGGGATGAGGATGGAGAAGGTGCCCCAGGAGGTGCCGGTGGCAAAGGCAAGGAACACTGCCACAAGGAAGATGATGACCGGCAGCATGTACTGCAGGGCAGAAGCAGAGCCGTTCAGCAGGTTTGCAACATAGTACTTTGCACCCAGCAGGCCGGTCATACCGGACAGGGTCCATGCGAGGGAGAGGATCAGCATGGGGCTGACCATGGCCTTGAAGCCCTCGGGGATGCAGGCGGCAAAGTCCTGAAAGGTCATCACGCTGCGCACGCGGTAGAACACAAAGGTGAACAGCAGGGCGATGCTGCTGCCCAGCACAAGGCCGGCAGAGGCGTTGCAGTCCGCAAAGGCGGTAACAAAGTCCACGCCCTCAAAGAAGCCGCCGGTGTAGATCATGCCAAAGATGCAGGCTGCGATCAGCACCAGCACCGGGGCGATCAGGTCCGCCACATGGCCGCGGGTGTCGGTGCCGTCGTCCACATCGTTGCCGTAGGGACGGTCCTCGGTGGTGAACAGGTCGCCGTTTTTCGCGTTGTCCTCGTTGAGCTTCATGGAGCCGAAGTCCGTGCCGGTGAAGATGAGGAACAGGCTCATCACAATGGTGAGCAGGGCATAGTAGTTATAAGGAATGGTGCGCAGGAACATGGTAAAGCCGTTGATACCGGAGCCTTCGGGCACGCTGGAGGTAACCGCAGCCGCCCAGCTGGACACGGGTGCAATGATGCACACCGGGGCCGCAGTGGCGTCGATCAGGTAGGCCAGCTTTGCGCGGGACACCTTCTGCCGGTCGGTGACCGGGCGCATGACAGAGCCCACGGTCAGGCAGTTGAAGTAGTCGTCCACGAAGATCATCACGCCCAGCAGCAGGGTGGAAAACTGCGCACCGGCCCGGGAGTGGATGTGGGTGGAGGCCCAGCGGCCAAAGGCGGCAGAGCCGCCGGCCTTGTTCATCAGGGCCACCAGAATGCCCAGCATCACCAGAAAGATCAGGATGCCCACGTTGCTGCTGTCCGAGAGCTTGGCGACCATGCCGCCGTCTTCGTTGAAGAACAGGGTGTTGATGGCCAGTTCCAGATTGCCGTTGGCGTACAGCAGTGCACCGGACGCGATGCCCACCAGCAGGGAGGTGTACACCTCCTTGGTGTTCAGCGCCAGCACAATGGCGATCACCGGCGGCAGCAGCGAAAAGATGGTGCTGTACACCGCACAGGTATAGGTGGACGGGTCCGCGATCTTGCCGGGCGTTGCCGCTGTGCACCACAGCAGCAGGGCAAACACCAGCAGGGCTGCGAACCATGAAAGGTTCTTGTTTTTCATAACGGATTCCTCTTTTTTCAATTTTTCGGGGATGCATACCCCTCTTTGCGCAGGAGAAACTATCCCCATCGAATGCAAAGGGAGGTGTGCGCCGCGCCGGATTATAAAGCGATGTATTTTGAGCTGTTCCGGGCCAGCGTGCAGGCCGCACAGCTTTTGCAGGCCGCGCAGCAGCAGGCCGAAAAACAGCTGCTGGAAGCAGACTTGCCGCCGATCCGATTGGAGCAAACAGAGCAACCGGATGAAGAATAGTTTTCTTCGGTCGGCGTCCTCGCCCTCTCAGTCACCTTCGGTGCCAGCTCTCCCAAGGGGAGAGCCCTTGGCAAAACCGGGAACTTTACCGTACTGCCAAAGCCTCCCGCTTTGAGGAAAGACTTCCCCCGGTCGGGGGAAGATGCCGCATAAGCGGCAAAAGGGGGAATCTGGCGAGCGTATGCGAGACTGAGAGGGCGAGCCCGTTTGCCTTTTAGCCCTTCTTCGCCTCCGCCTTGGCGGCGAACTTTGCGTCGTTCACCACAAAGCGCTCGTGGGTACCGCCGCCCACGGGGCCTTTTTCGTCGTGCAGGGCCACCTTGAAGGTGAGCTTGCGGCCTTCCACCGCCACCAGCTCGCTCTCGCAGGTCACAGTCATGCCCACGGGGGTGGGGGCGGTGTGCTCCAGCTCGAGCTTGGTGCCCACCGAGCCATTGCCTTCGCCCAGCGCGTCGGCCACGCTCATCCAGCAGGTCTTTTCAGCCAGCGCCACCAGTGCCGGGGTGGCGAACACCTCCAGCGTGCCGCTGCCCATGGTCTTTGCGGTATTGGCTGCGGTGACGAGCACGCTCTGTGCCCCGCGGATACCGGTTTCCAATGTCATATACTTTCCTCTCCTTTTGCGCGCCGTATGGCGCATTTTATTTTTGAACACCTTTATAAGATACCACATTTTGCACCAGAACGCACCCCGTTTTACACTTTTTTGTAAATTTCTCTTTTTCTTTTTGCGCAAACGGGCTGTCATGGAGTGGAAAGGGGGGCGTCCCGGCGCGGGGGAAGTCTTTCCTCAAAGGGAGATGCCTTGGCAAAAAGGTGTAGTTTGCGGGGACTGCCAAAGGCTCTCCCTTTGGGAGAGCTGGCAAGCCCGACAGGGATTGACTGAGAGGGCGAGGACGCTGCCCATGCGGCGACCTCTTTTTTTGTTTTCACCGTCGCTCCAATCTGCACCCTTCTTGCGATTCAAAAACGCAAATTTCCTGCGTTTTAAGGCAGATTTCATCAATTCAGCGCAGATGTCCAAAATCTTTGAAAAAAGCCTTGACAAGGGACATTCCGCGTGCTACTATGAACACATGAACAGACGTTCATATGAATCCACTGCGAAAGGAGCTGTCAACATGCCTGAGACAAAAGACCCTGCGCCCGCCCTGCAGCCGGAAGGCCCGGATATGCCGGACGACGAGGTGCTGTACGAGCTGGCCGACCTGTTCCGGGTGTTCGGCGACTCCACCCGCATCAAGATCCTGTATGCACTGCATGACAACGAGCTGTGCGTGCAGGACATTGCAAATGCGGTGGCGCTGAGCCAGTCGGCGGTGAGCCATCAGCTGCGGGTGCTCAAGGATTCCAAGCTCGTGCGGTTCCGGCGCGAGGGCAAAACCGTTTACTACGCACTGGACGATGACCATGTGCGCAGCATCCTCTCCATGGGGATGGATCATATCGAAGAGTGATTCCAAGAAAGGCTGGTATTGACGATGAAGAAGAGCTACAAGATCGAAGTGGACTGCGCAAACTGCGCACAGAAGATGGAGGACGCTGCCAACAAGGTCGCAGGCGTGGCAAGTGCGACCGTCAGCTTCATGACCCAGAAGATGAAGGTGGAGTTTGCCGAGGGTGCAGACCCCCACGACACCATGGTGAACGTTCTGGCCGCCTGCAAGAAGGTGGAGGACGACTGCGAGATCTTTGACATCTAAGTGCATTTTCTCCCTTCAAAATGCCCCGCTCCCCTTCGGGGGAGTTTTTTATAGGGAATGTTTTTCGTGTTGAAAAAACAGACCGTTTTCAACAGTTTCCACCCGGTTTTCAACATTCTTTGCGGAAAACTTGCAAAAGAAACGTGAAAAAGTGCTTTTCCGGCAGAAAAACTGCGTGGAAAACACGGGTAAAACCGTGGAATATCCATTTTTATGGGGAAAAATTGTTGAAAAGTCCCCGCCTGCCGCAGCGCAATGCGGCCCATGATCCCCCAAAAAAGGAGAGCTTTACTATGAATAAAAAGCAGAAAAAGAACCTGCAGCGCATCATCGCTGCGGTGATTCTGGTGCTCATCCTCAAGCTGCTGCCCCAGTTCCCCACACCGGTGGAGCTGGCGCTGTACTGCATCCCGTACCTCGTGGTGGGCTGGGACGTGCTGCGCAAGGCACTGCTTGGCATCAAGAACCGCCAGCCCTTTGACGAGTGCTTCCTGATGGCCGTTGCCACCGTGGGTGCGTTTGCGCTGGGCGACTACATGGAGGGCTGCGCCGTCATCATCTTCTACCAGATCGGCGAGCTGTTCCAGAGCGTGGCCGTGGGCAAGAGCCGGCAGAGCATTTCCAGCTTAATGGACATCCGCCCGGACTACGCCAACATTGAGGGCGAGGACGGAAAACTGGAGCAGGTGGACCCGGACGACGTGGAGATCGGCACCGTGATCGTGGTGCAGCCCGGTGAGCGCGTGCCCATCGACGGCGTGATCGTGGAGGGCGCTTCTGCCCTGAACACCGCCGCCCTGACCGGCGAGAGCCTGCCCCGCGACGTGCAGACCGGCGACGAGGTCATCAGCGGCTGCGTGAACATGACCGGCCTGCTGAAGGTAAAGACCACCAAGGAATTCGGCGAATCCACTGTTTCCAAAATTCTGGACCTTGTGGAAAATTCCAGCATGAAGAAGGCCCGCGCCGAGAACTTCATCACCCGGTTTGCCCGCGTGTACACCCCCGCTGTGTGCTACAGCGCACTGGCTCTGGCCTTTATCCCGCCGGTGGTGCTGCTGCTCATGGGTCAGCCCGCCCGCTTTGGCGACTGGGTCTACCGTGCACTGACCTTCCTGGTCATCAGCTGCCCCTGCGCACTGGTCATCAGCATCCCCCTGAGCTTCTTTGGCGGCATCGGCGGTGCATCTGCCTGCGGCATTCTGGTCAAGGGTTCCACCTATCTGGAAGAGCTGGCCCGCACCGGCATCGTTGTGTTCGACAAGACCGGCACCCTGACCCAGGGCACCTTTAAGGTGACCGGCATCCACCCCGCAGAGGGCACCACGGAGCAGCAGCTGCTGGAAGCTGCCGCACTGGCCGAGAGCTGGTCCAAGCATCCCATCTCCCTGAGCATCAAGACCGCTTACGGCAGGGAGATCGATCCGAACCGTGTCACCGATGTGCAGGAGCTGGGCGGCCACGGCGTCACCGCAAAGGTGGACGGCAGGACCGTTGCTGCCGGCAACGCCCGCCTGATGGAAAAGCTGGGCCTGAACGCCCCCGCCGTCAGCGAGACGGGCACCCTCGTACATGTTGCCATTGAGGGCAGGTACGCGGGCTATCTGCTGATCGCCGATGTGGTGAAGCCCCACAGTGCACAGGCCATCCGGGGCCTGAAGGACGCCGGTGTGCGCAAGACCGTCATGCTGACCGGCGACGCCGAGCCCGTGGCAAAGGCCGTTTCCGCAGAGCTGGGTCTGGATGAATACCATGCAGGCCTGCTGCCGGGCGACAAGGTAGACCAGATCGAAACGCTGCTCGCCGCAAAGCGGCCCAAAGAGAACCTCGCCTTTGTGGGCGACGGCATCAACGATGCCCCCGTGCTGTCCCGTGCCGATGTGGGCATCGCCATGGGCGCGCTGGGCTCCGATGCCGCCATTGAGGCCGCAGACGTGGTGCTGATGGACGACGACCCGGCCAAGATCGCGCTGGCCATGCGCATTGCCCGCCGCACCCTGCGCATCGTGTATCAGAACATCGTGTTTGCACTGGCCATCAAGTTCGCCTGCCTTGTGCTGGGCGCAATCGGCATGGCCAGCATGTGGACCGCCATCTTTGCCGATGTGGGCGTGATGGTGCTGGCCGTGCTCAACGCCACCCGTGCCCTGTACACCAAGGACCTTGCCCGGAAAAACGAACCGTAAGGCCCATCCTGTTTTATAACAACTCTGCCGTGCATCCTGCAAAGGATCCACGGCATTTTTTTATCCGGCGCAAGGTGTCCCCCATCCGTTTTACCGTCGCAGCAGCTGCATGATGGCTGCGCGCGCTGCGCTGTGAGAGACGCAGGATGCCGGCTTTCATGCACCAAAATCCCGCTCCATGGCTGGAACTTCCGCAATTCCGATTTCTTCCGGAAATGATTGCCCTTTCGCCGAAAACGTGGTAAAATGAAAACCTGACACTCAAAAAATGCACATTTTTATCAGGGTGTATCTGAAGCATCAAAAATTCAGTCTATTTCTACATAAAGGGGCCGTCTGGGGCAACGTTTTCGGAAGAGCAGGTGTTTTGTGCTCGGTTGGAAGCGTTTTCGTAAGCAGTGTGCACCGAATGGATATGGGCAAAAGGCCGTTCCGGCAGTGTGCACTGCTTATGAAAACGGTTCTCCGTTCAAAACAAGAGGAAGGATGGAAATATGAAGCTGTTTTCCTACCTGTCTGTGGCGGTGCTGCTTCTAAGCAGTCTCGCACTTGCAGCGTACTCCCCGGATCTGCTCTCAGCGCTGATCGTTGGTCTGATGTGCATCATTGCACTGGCCGGGTGCATCCATGGCCTTTTGCCGACCATCTCCATTACGAGCGGTCTGCTGAACGGCCAAAAAAGCATCCGCAAGGCGTCTGAGACCGAAGGCAGCTCCGCATGGGTCGCAGCCCTGCAGATCGAACGCTTTTTTCAGCAGAAGACGCTGGACGGACTGTTTGAGGAATATCGTGAAAAAGTGCAGCATCAGCGTGAGACCGGGCAGATCGTCAGCGATCTTGACGAAGTGCTCAATGAAGACGTGCTGGCGCTGCACACATGGAAAGGCGTCATCGCGCAGCTGCCCGGCACCCTGACCGGTCTGGGCATCCTTGGCACCTTCGTGGGTCTGCTGCTGGGCCTGCGGGGCATCAGCTTCGTCACGGTGGAAGCCGCACTGGGCAGCGTGCAGTCCATTCTGGCCGGCATCAACACGGCATTCTACACCTCTATTGCAGGCGTGATCCTGTCGATCCTCTTCAACATCACAAACAATGTCCTGCGCACGATCATGAATCGTGAGACCGGGCTGTTTCTGGAAGAATTCCACAAGTCGGTCATTCCCACCACCGACGAGCAGGCGCGCTACAGCAGCCGCCGCGAAGTGCGGCAGATTCTGGAACTGCTGGAGCGCCTGCCCAGAAATGCGGGCAACGGCGTTCTGAGCCGCGAGACGGTGCAAAGTGCAGGCCTCAACGAGCGCGTACTGATGCCGCAGATTCTGGACGGCCTGCGCAAGAACGAGTTTACCTTCTTCCTGCAGCCCCGATATGATCTGAACACCCGCAGGGTGGTCGGTGCCGAAGCACTGGTGCGCTGGAACCACCCGGTGCTGGGCGTGATCTCGCCCGCCGTGTTTATTCCGGTGCTGGAAAATAATGGCTACATTACCAAGCTGGACCAGTACATCTGGGAGGAAGTATGCAAGACCATCCGCGTGTGGATCGATGCGGGAGTCCGCCCGGTTCCCATCGCGGTCAATGTTACAAAGACGGATATTCTGGCCACCGATGTGGCAGAATTTTTCTCCGAAATGCTCAAAAAGTACCGTATCCCGCCAAAATATCTGAACATCGATATTGCAAAGTCTGCCTATCTGGAGACCCATGGTGCGCTGAGCGATACGGAAGCACAGCTGCAGCAGATGGGCTTCCGGGTGATATTGGACGGCTTTGACGGCGACTATGTGGAGCTGAGCGCACTGGGCGGCTTTGGCACCGACCTGCTCAAACTGGATCTGCGCAGCGCTGCGCTGCAGAATAAGACCGATGTGCTGCCCGGTATTTTTGCACAGGCCCGCACGCTCCGGCTGAATCTGCTGGCCGAGGGCATTGAAAGCACCGAGCAGCTGAACGTGCTGCGCAAAGCCGGCTGCACCGAAGGGCAGGGATACCTCTTCTCCCGTCCGCTGTCGGTGGATGAATTTGTCAGGATCCTGAAAGTGGGGCACTCCGGATGAAAACGAGAAAACGCAGACAGGATCCGGATGCAGAATACAATTTCTGGCAGCCGGCAACCGATATGATGAGCGCCCTTGTGTATGTGCTGCTTCTGATCATTGCACTGCTGGGCCTTTATCTTCTGAGCGATTACACCGGCCTCGAAGAGCCCTCCTCTTCCAGTGAGGAGGCCGCGTCCAGCGGCTGGCATGACGATGACTACGACGGCTGGCACGATGGCGGCGCCGATGACGACCCCGGCGACGGCGACGGACGATACGATCAGCAGATCATCCAGACCGGCGGCGGTGGCGGCGGCTACGACGAGGACGGCGTTAAGGCCGCCGTGTTTGCCGAGCTGATCGATGAAGAGACCGAGCGGCGCATTCCGGAAGCCGGTGTGCGCTTTGAGCTGTACCGCACGGATACGGCCCATCTGATAAACGGCAGCCTGCAGACCCTGAATACCTACTACCCGGAAAAGATCAGCTACCGGGAGTATGAGACCACCGGGGAAGGCACCTTCTATCTGCCGGAAAAGATCTGGCAGGGCAGCTACTACTTCCGTCAGCTCAGTGAGCCGGAAGGATACGATGCAGCAGCAGACACCTACTACGATGTGGACCGCATGTACGACTGGCCGGAGCCCTATATCGTTCAGATCCGGGTGGCTCCCTGCAAAAACATCATCCGGCTGCAGATGAACGACGCCGAAACCCAGCAGCCTGTAGGCGGCGGCACCTTCCGGGTGATCGCAGCCGAAGATATCATCACGAAGGATGGCACGGTGCGCTATACGCAGGGCCAGCAGGTGGATACCATCACCTGTGACGAAGCCGGCTACGGCGAAAGCGTGGAATTGTATCTCGGCAAGTACACGGTGCAGCAGCAGTCGTCCCCCAACTACTACACCACCATGCAGCAGGATCTGGATGCAGAAGTGGAAAAGAAAAACGGCAGCGACCCGGAGCTGCACAAGATCGATACCGAAAAGACAAAGATCCTTCTGAACGTCACGGACGAGCTTACCTCCTCCGCTCTGGAGGGTGCAGTCTTTACGGTGACCAACCGGCGCACCGGCACCACCCAGACGGTGGCGACCGATGGGGCGGGCCAGATCCGTCTGACCGATCTGGATAAGAGCACGACCTATCTTATCCGCGAACAGCAGGCACCGGAAAACTACCGTCCGGATGACACGGATCACACGGTGACCGTCGCTGCGGATGGCCGCATTGACGGTGCAGGCAGCACAACGCTGGACATCACCAACCGGCTCCTGCGGGTATCCATCTCTGCCGTGGATACGGTGCTGCGCAGCAATACGGAGGGCGAACAGCTCTCCCTGTACAACGAGCAGGATCAGCTGATCCGGAGCTGGACGTCCAGCGATTCCGGCCAGCTGTTCACCGATCTGACCGAGGGCAGCTACTATGTGGTACGCGGCAAGGCAGATCCCGCAAATGCCCGGAAATATCCGTTCACGGTACAGGATACGGCAAGTACGCAGAACTGGACCGTGCCGGTGTTTACGCTGCGCAGTGCGGTGGCTCTGGCCGTTCTGGCTGTGGTCGCCGTCGGTGTGGTCTGGCTGCTGGTGTTCCTGTGGGGCATCCTTGCACGCCGCCGCAAGGCGCGGAAAGCTGCTGCAGCTCAGGACGAGACCCTCGACCAGAGCGAAAATAAATCGTAAAGGTGGTGAGAAACAATGGACAATGACGAGATCCGCATCAGCGACCTGCTGTACACCGTCTTCAAGCACCGGAAGACGATCCTTGTGCTGGGCCTGCTGGGCTTTTTCTGCGGATTCGTGTTCAGCGGCGTCTCCTTTCTGCGGAACAGCCGTACCAACTACGCGGTCAATTGTTCCGTTGCGATCACCTCTCAACCCTCTGCAGACGGCGTTGTATACAATAATTCTGATTATCTGAGTTCAAACACCTTTTATCAGACCCTGGATATGATGGACGCCGCAACCTTTGTGATGAAGAGCGAGCGCACCCTGCAGGCTGCCATTGATCGTGCGGGCCTTGTATCGGTCACAACACAGGATGTTTCTCAGAATCTGCAGGTGAGCCGCTACAATGAGACGCAGGTGCTGCTGCTTACTTTGACCTGGAACAATGCCGAGGCCGGCGTCCAGCTGATGAATGCGCTGGTGGATGCCATCAAGGAGATCCTGCCGGAAACGCTGATGATGGGCTCTGTGGCCATGATCGATACTCCGGAAGCAGCTTCTACAACGGGCGGCGGTGCCGGCCAGTATGTCCGCCTGTGGGTGATCTTCTGTGTGCTGGGTCTGGCCGCCGGTGCGGGTCTGGCGGTGATGGAGTTTTTCCTGCGGCCCACCCTGCTGAATGTGAAGGACGTGGAGGACGTCCTGAAGCTCGAAACCTTAGGCAGCATCCCCAAGGACAACAGCTACTTCCAGAAGAACATGCAGCTGTTGAGCGAAACGCACCGTGCAGATGCCGATGCCGTGCAGAACTTTGCTTCGGCCGCGCATATCCTGATCAACCGGTTCGGCACCACGGCAGAGCCGCACTGGTTCTATGTGACTTCGGCTGAGGATGGAGAAGGCAAGAGCACGGTGGCGGCCAATCTGGCCCTGCAGCTGTCCGATATGGAAAAGCGCACCCTGCTGCTGGATCTGAATACCCGTGCTCCCCGCCTGGGCGGAATGTTTTTGCAGGATCTGCCGTACAGCCGGACGCTGAATGCCCTGTACAAAGGCGAATCTGCCGAGCCGGAAGCGGTTATTTCGCTGACCGGCTATCTGGACCTTCTGCCGATGGTGCTGGAACCCGATGCGGTGCCGCTGGATGCCGCCCTGTTCGACTTTTTGAAACCGATCATGGAGCCCTACGAGTATGTCATCATTGATGCTTCCTCAGTGGGACGTTCCTCGGATGTGCTGCGTCTGAACAAGCTGGCAGACCATGCACTGTTCGTTGTGCGTCACGACGCTACCCCGCTGCCTGTCATACAGGATGCCATTGAAAAGCTGAACAAGTCCGGTGTGCAGCTGCTGGGCTGTGTGGTCAACGAAGTGCAGTCGCTGGAAATCTTTCCGCTCCATCCGGAGCACATGGCATCTCCCATCCGGAAGAAAAAGAAGAAACCGGAGAATGCCGACAGCCCGCTGCCGGAGGACCTGCTCCGTCCGGCAGATTCCGCGCTGGAGCCGACATGGAAACCGGCAGGAGATGGCCGAAGCGTGATGGACGAACTGACCGATGATCTGCAGCGCAGCCAGAATACCCGGAGCGATGATGAGATCATGTGGGAGCTGCTCCGCATGGGAAAAGACGGCAGCTGGAAGCGGCCAGAGCGGAAACCGGCGGCGGACAGCAGCGCTGCCCAGCAACCGCAGTCCGTTCCGGATGCACCGTCGGCTTCGGGGGCAGCTCCGGCCCCCCAGCCTGTGCCGGAAACGCCGCCTGCACCCGTGCCAGCGGAGAAGCCAAAGACCGTACCGAAAGCACCGCCTGCGCCCATACCGGTGGAGAAGCCGAAACCCGTACAGCCGGAGCCCGAAGCGGAGTCCAAGGCCGATCTGCTCCCCTGGACCGAGCCGGAACCCGAACCAAAGCCAGAGAAGAAGCGCAGCCGTGCACCGAAGCCGACTGCAGCGCCCAAGCACGGCAAAGCATCCAGCCGCAGCGGACTGGGGCTCTGGGGCAAAAAACCGAAGCACTGAGAACCGAAAAGAGACAAAAAGCCCACAGGTCAGATGGAATTCCGGCCTGTGGGCTTTTTCATGTTCATGCAGTTCCTGTTCCGGTTTAGCGGCAGACCGGGTCGGCGGCATCGTAAAGGGCCTGCGCCATACGGCTGGCATCCTCCGGGGTCATCAGGTCCTGCACCACGTTGCGGACGGCAGTGCCTACTGCAAATTCGTATTTCGGGATGGAGAACCGCTCCGGGGTCTGGTTTATCACCCCACGCTGTCCCAATCCAAAGCTCTTTTTGGAAGTGTTCATCCACGGGAAGATGCTGTAATTCTGGAAATCCTCATAGGCATCCACAATGGGGGAGGTGCCGCCCAGACGAACCAGCAGGGAAGCCACATCCGCAGAGTAGTACCAGTGGAAGAACTGCTTGCAGGCTTCCGCTTTTTGGCTGTATCGGGAGATGCCCACGATGCCGCCGCCCAGCAGAGGCTTGCATCCTGGAAGGATGGCCGCGCCCACCCGACCGACGACCACCGAATTTCCGGAGTTGATCAGTTCGGCTGCATAGTTGGAGTAGATGACGGTCATGGCGGTCTTTCCCTCCGCAAATTTCTGGATGCTGTCGCCCCACCAGTTCTGCTTGCAGGAGAACTTTTCCAGTGCATGGTACTGGCGCATGGCCGCCTGCATTTCGGGGCAGTCCAGCCGGAGGGTCTCCGGCGTAGAGCCGAAGCGGTCGATGCGGGAAAGGTAGAAGGGCAGAAAATCGCTTGCCGCAACGGAGGCAGAGCCGCAGGTCATGGTGGTGCCGTACTCGGTGGGGGAGTCCGGGTTGCAGCTGCGGGTGAAGAACTCCGCAGCGTGGAGATACTGCTCGTAGGTGGTGGGCACCACAAGATTTTCGTGGAAACGCTCGTAGTAGGCGCGGCACAGCTTGGCGTCGTGGAACAGGTCGGTGCGGTACAAAAAGATCTGCACACTGGGGTCAAGGGGAAGGGCATAGACCCGGCCGTTCAGCATCGAGTAGCTGTCGTAGCCGTTTTTGATCAGCCGGGGGGACAGTCCCTCCGGGGAGATGGAAAGCTCGTCCAGCGGACGATAAATGCTTTGCCCGATGTCTCCGAACTGCGCCACGTCAATACGGATCATATCATAGGTGAAATGCGGCCCGATGAGGTTCAGCTGCGCCAGCAGGTCATCGTAGGGGACACCGATCAGCTTGATCCGGATGCCGCTGCGGTGCTCAAATTCCGGCAGCAGCTTGCGGAGTGCCTGTGTGGAAGGGTTTTCCAGCGTGAGCATGGTCAGTTGGGTGTCCGGCATCCGCTGCAGCCCGGGAAAGGAATCGGCAAAACCTTTTGGCGCATAGAAAAGCTCTTTTTCCGCCGAGGCAGAGTCCCGGTCAAGCTTTGAAAACAGCTTGATAATGCGGATGCCCAGAAAGCCGTAATCCAGATGATACAGCTCCACCGCCTTTTCCGGCAGGGCAGCGCAGGCACCAATGGTGAGGATGGGCGGGATCTTTTCAATGTGCAAAAGCCGGAACGCCCGGAGCAGCGCATCGGTGCAGACCGAGCTCTGGGTCAGGATCACATCGTAGGGGGCGGCGTTCTGCGCCAGCTCAAAGGCCTGATTCAGCGCCAGCTTATACCCGGAGGGGATGTGTGCCAGTGCCAGCCCCTGCGCCTGCGCACATTTCTGCAGGCTGGAAAAAATCGGGTTTTCGGCCTCGCCGTGCCTTTCCACCCCGAAGTAGGCGATTGACCGCCAATGCTTTTGGGCACAGAACGCGGTCACTGCGGCACCGATCTTCTGCGGGTCAAAGGAGAGGAACCATTCGTCCGTCCGCAGCGTTCTGGGCCTGCGCTCCACAAATACGATGGGACAGTGCAGAGAACGGTATTTTTCCAGACACTCTTTACTTAAAGTAGAAATGACGATAAGGGCTGCCAGCCCGGATGCCCGCAGATTGTCCAGAATGACCTCTTCCTCCGCAGGGATATCCTCGGTCTGGTACACCAACAGGCTTTTCTGACTTTTGGGAAAATTCAGCTGGAGCGCCGTGAAAAAATCGATGTACTTGGCTTCCTTCAGGGATGGCAGGATGACGGCGATGGTGTTGGGCGAACCCTGACGGAGCCGCTGTGCCTGAACATTGGGAACGTAGCCGAGTTTCTTTATGGCATTTTCTACCAGCTGTATCTTTTCGATGCTGACCTTTCCGGTCTTGTTCAGAACATTGGAAACGGTGCCGTGGGATACACCGGCTTCTTTGGCGATATCGTTGATGGTTGGCACAGGATCTTCCCCCTTTTTTGCAGACGGTCTTTTCTATGATAATATCCTAAACGGTCAAAAATTACAAGAAAAAAAGTAAAAATCTGCCGTTCAGATTGGAACGAGTCATTATTTTAACAAAGTTTCACGGGCAAAAGAGCGAAAAACGCCCGTGAATCATTGTCATATTGCACATAAAAAGTAAACCTCACCTGTGAATATGGTAGAATTACGCGTTGCAGGCTGAAATTTTACCTGTATTTGATTGACTCGTTCCAATTTTGGCGGTATACTGAGCACAACACGAGGGGGAACAAGCCGCTCCCCGCAAAATTGACTGAGGAAAATGAAAAAGGAGAAAAGTCATGAGAAAGATTTCTCGTCGCAGCTTCATCAAGGCTGCAACCTTTACCGCAGCAGCTGCTGCACTGACCGCTTGTGGTGGTTCTTCTTCCAGCACCACCACTGCTTCCAGCACTGCTGCTTCCGCCGCTGCTGATAACGCTCCGTCTAACAAGGGCACCGGCGTTACCCTGAATGTCTACACCAACTCCGATACCGATGGCCGTGACGAGTGGCTGATCGAGCGTGCCGCACAGGACGGCTTCAAGGTCCAGGTGGTGGGCGCAGGTGCTGCTGATACCCAGAACCGTCTGCTGGCTGAGAAGGCCTCTCCCATTGCTGACGTTGTGTTCGGTCTGAACGCTATCATCTGGGAGTCCCTGAAGGCTGAGAATATCCTGATCCCCTTCGTGCCGGAGTGGGCAGACGAGATCCCCGCCGGTCTGAACGACGACGAGGGCTACTACCATGCCATCGTCAAGCAGGCCATCCTGCTGGTCTACGATCAGAACCAGCTCACCGAGGATCAGGCTCCCACCGATTGGCCCGACCTGTGGACCAAGCCGGAGTTCGATAAGAAGTACGAGTACCTGACCAGTCTGGGCGGCGGCACGGTCCGCAACGTCATCGCTGGTATCCTGACCCGCTATGCGGACCCCAACGGTGATCTGGGCATTGCACAGGAAGGCTGGGATGCCATCGCCGAGTACTACAAGCACGGTGTGCCCAATGAGAGCGGCGTGGATCTGTACGCACAGATCGCCAGCGAGAACAGCACCGTTGTCTGCGGTCAGATGTGGTCCTCCGGCGTTGAGACCCGCGACGAGCAGTACGGTGTCAAGACCGGCTACGCAATTCCCGATATTGGCGTTCCCTATGCAGTTGAGGGCGTTGCCATCGTGAGCGGCACCAAGAACGAGGAAGAGGCACAGCGCTTCGTCAACTGGTTCGGCAGTGCACAGGTTCAGGGCGAGTGGGCTGAGGTCTTCTCCACCCTGCCGGCAAACACCAACGCTGTCGGTAAGGCCAACGAGTTCAACCAGACCATCGCAGAGCTGCCCGCACAGCAAATCGACTGGGCACTGGTTGCACAGAACATCGACGCATGGTGCGAGAAGATCATGCTCGAGTACATGCCGTAATCATCCCGGCATTCTGAAGTTCGTTCGTTTACAATAATGCGGAAAGGTCGGTTTGCAGATGCCATACAGCGAGCCGACCTTTTTTCGCAGCTGCTCATCATCGAGGTACAGAGCATGATCAAACTTGAACATATCGAAGTGACTTTTGGCTCTTTCAAAGCCCTGAAGGACATCAACATTGACATCCACGAAGGTGAGTTCTTCACCTTCCTTGGACCCTCCGGCTGTGGCAAGACCACGACCCTGCGTACCATCACCGGCTTTATTTCTCCCAGTGCCGGTACTGTCAGCGTCCGCGGCAAGGACATCACCCACACCCCCATCGAAAAGCGCAACATCGGCATGGTGTTCCAGAGCTACGCTCTGTTCCCCACCATGACCGTGTACGAGAACATCGCCTTCGGCCTGCAGGTCCAGAAGATGGACAAGGAGGAGATCCGCAAGAAGGTCGTTGAGATGGGCAAGAAGGTAGATCTGAACGAAGAGCAGCTGAAGAAGAAGGTCTCCGAGCTGTCCGGTGGTCAGCAGCAGCGTGTGGCCATCGCCCGTGCGCTGGTCACCAACCCTGAGATCATCTGCTTGGACGAGCCTCTGTCCAACCTTGACGCAAAGCTGCGCGTTCAGCTGCGCAACGAGCTGAAGGATCTGCAGAAGCGCTTCGGCATCACCACCGTTTACGTCACCCACGATCAGGAGGAGGCTCTGACCCTTTCTGACCGCATCGCGGTGTTCAACAAGGGCGTGATCGAGCAGATCGGCCATCCGGATGAAATTTACAGCCACTCCGCAACCGAGTTCGTCTGCAACTTCATCGGCGACATCAACCGCCTGACCCCGGAATTCCTCGCCGGTACCGGTGCAGATAAGGTGGAGGGTGTTGACCCCAGGAAGCACTGCTACATCCGTCTGGAGCGTATGCACGTCAACGAGGCGATGGCCACCGATACCCTCAAGACCGAAGCTGTGGTGGAAGATTACGAGTTCTACGGCCTGTACATCAAGTACACCGTCCGTGCCTTCGGCCAGACCATCAAGGTCATCGAGAAGAACAGCGGCAAGACCCTGTACAAGAAGGGCGATACGGTGACGCTGAGCTACAACCCTGCTGACATCATGCAGTACGAGGGGTGATTTTGAGATGAAAGAAAAGAAAAAATTCTCATTTACGCCTGAAAAGCTGTGGGGAATTGCAATTTTTGTGTTCTTCGCATGGTTCATTTTCGCATTTCTGGTATTCCCCAACCTCAACACCGTGGTGAGCGTGTTCTACCAGAACGGTCACTTTACCACCGAGATCTTCACAAAGCTCATCCACTCCACCAAGGCAATGCGAAGCCTGCGGAACAGCCTGATCCTTGCACCCACCCTGTCCATTACCGTCGGCTTTATCGGCATCAGTCTGGTGCTGATCACCGAGTATTTTGACATCAAGGGTGCCAACATCCTCCGTCTGGGCTACATGACCACCCTGATCTACGGCGGCATTATTCTGGTCTCCGGCTACAAGTTCATCTACGGCAAGACCGGTATCCTGACCACCCTGTTCGCCAAGATCATCCCCAGCTTCCCCATTGACTGGTTTGAAGGCTACTGGGCAGTTCTGTTCGTTATGACCTTTGCCTGTACCTCCAACCACATGATCTTCCTCCGCAACGCCATGCGCTCGGTGGACTTCCAGACCGTTGAGGCTGCACAGAACATGGGCGCATCCCAGTTCCGCATCCTGACCAAGGTGGTGCTGCCGGTGCTGACTCCCTCTCTGATGGCTGTCACCATCCTGACCTTCATCACCGGTCTGTCCGCTACCTCCGCACCTCTGCTGGTTGGTGGTCAGGACTTCCAGACCATCACCCCCATGATCCTGACCTTCGCCAACAACGTCAGCTCCCGCCCGCTGGCGGCACTGCTGGCTCTGTTCCTTGGCGTTGCTACCATCATCCTGCTGACCATCATGATCCAGATCGAGAAGCGCGGCCATTATATGTCCGTTTCCAAGGTCAAGACCACCATCGTCAAGCAGAAGATCCGCAACCCCATCCTGAACGTTCTGGCTCATGTGTACGCTTACCTGCTGTTCCTCATCTATGTGATCCCCGTGGCACTGGTCGTCCTGTTCTCCTTCACCGACTCTGCCACCATCGCAAGCAAGCACCTGACCCTGTCCAGCTTCACTCTGGATAACTACATCTCCATCTTCCAGAAGGCTTCCTCCTACAAGCCCTTCGTGGTCAGTATCGCCTACTCCGCTATTGCTGCTTCCTTTGTGGCAATCATCGTTCTGATCGCCTGCCGCATTCTGCAGAAGCGCAAGGACCGTCTGGGCGGCGCACTGGAATACGGTCTGCTGATTCCTTGGCTGCTGCCCACCACCCTGATGGCGCTGGGTCTGATCACCACCTACAACACCCCGCGCGTCTGGATGTTCAACAAGGTTCTGACCGGCACCTCCATCATCATGCTCATCGGCTACATCATCATCAAGATCCCCTTCACCCTGCGTATGACCAAGGCCGCTTTCTTCTCGCTGGATGATTCTCTGGAGGATGCAGCCCGGAATATGGGTGCCAAGCCCTTCTACACCTTCATGCGTGTGCAGCTGCCCATCATCCTGCCCACGGTTCTGGCTATCTTTGCCCTGAACTTCAACGGCTTGCTGGGCGACTACGATATGTCTGTCTTTATGTATCACCCCCTGAACAAGCCTCTGGGCGTGTACATCAAGTCTCTGACCGACTCCGAGACCAACGCAGACAAATCGGGGAGTATCAGCTGCCTCTGCTTACCCTGCCGCAGACCAATGATTCCGAACCGCTGGGCAAATATGGCCAGATGCGGCTGGCCTACCTCAAAACCCAGCGCCCTGTGCTGTATCACCAGATGCTGCTGAACGGTACGCTCTGGCCGCATTTGCAGGATGCCCAGAAAACGGCCTGCGCGTGGCTGGAACGCACGATGACCACTCTGTTAGACAAGTACCCCGCGCCGGACAAAGAGCGCGCACAGCTTCTCTGGGTGGCGCACATGAACGGGCTGAAAGCGCAGGCAGAGGAAGTGGTGGTGAGGGAGATCGTGTACGCAGAGTGATTTCAACCGTTCCTCATGTTTCTGTTTCAGCATCAAAAACCTCTAAGTTCGATTTTGTGTTTTAATTTTGAAATTTTTCTGCAAATTTTGAAGTTAAAATTTGATTTCCTGCCAAGAATGGAGTATACTGAATTCAGAAATCACTTGGGAGGTTTTGCGATGCTGCTTCAATTTTCCGTTACAAACCACCGTTCTATCAGGGATACCGCCATCATCAGCATGAAGGCTTCCACAGATAAAAGTCTGTCCGACTGCCTGATTTCACCGGACGACAAAAAGCAGCTCGTGCCCGTCCTTGCACTGTACGGCGCAAATGCGGCCGGAAAGAGCAACGTCCTCCATGCACTCCTGCTCATGCGTGAGATGGTCTGCGGACGGTATGCCAAGCTGCTCAAAGGCGAAGCTCTGCCGCAGGAACCGTTTGCCTTTACAGAACAGCCTCCGCAGCCCACCAGTTTTGAGGTCATCTACTTCTACAACGGCATTAAGTATGCCTACGGATTCTCTTTCGATAAAGCCAAAATCCTGACCGAATATCTCTATCACTGGCCCAATGGTCGGGAGGCTCTGATTTTTTCCAGAGAAGGCAATGGTTATCAGTTCCGCGAGAATATTCAGGAGCAGTTTACCCTTGCCGGACGCACCGCA